>Ga0181554_1000048_pt1 | contig 100478 bp, 55 predicted proteins | sample 011ome_16_FD_145602 | JGI IMG/M metagenome (GOLD analysis project Ga0181554, IMG submission 145602) | Coastal salt marsh microbial communities from the Groves Creek Marsh, Skidaway Island, Georgia - 011503CT metaG (spades assembly) | ecosystem: Environmental > Aquatic > Marine > Intertidal zone... | reverse complement strand
CCTAATTGTAATAAAACCCTAAATTTTTTTTTCTGCGTTTTTCTTCCTCTCCTTTGTTTTGTGTTGGAACGACTCTCATAAAAAAAGGCGAGAGAGACACGAAACACACGTCGTATAGAATAAACAACACACAGAAGAAGAAGAAGAAGAATACGCAATGAATGCTTCTGCGTGCTGCCAACAACAGCGAGGGTATTCTTCTTACTGTTCTTCTTCTCGTGATGATCTCTTCTCAAATTTGAGAAGGAGGAGGCAAAGGCGAACGAAACCTGTCCGGGGGAGCGTTTTTGCTGCTTTTGATGATGATGATGATGAAAGAAGCCGGCGTCGCACCGCGATGGAAGCGAAGATTGATGAGAACAAAAACGAAGAAGAAGCAGAAGACGACGACGACCTCGAGCACGAGTTTCTCACGAACGAAAAGGATTTGGGGGAAATCGACTTTGCGTTTTCGAGAAGAGGAGGAAATGGACCGGTCGCTTCTTCTTCTTCTTCTTCTTCTGAGGAACGCGAAGGAGATGAAGAAAAAATTCAGATTCCAACGGTTCGACCTCGAGAAGAAGACGCGAAAACGAGCGACGTCGAAACGTTAAGGTCCACGCGATTGATTGAAAAACTATACGAAACAGTGGTGAACCCGGTGAACAAGCTCGAACCGGAAATGCGAAAACTGACGAGCGTGGAGTTGAGAGCGAAAACGTTGGAATTTCGAGCGCGGTTACGGTTAGGGGAGACGCTGGAAGACGTGCTCGTGGAAGCGTTCGCGGCGGTTCGAGAGGCGTCGAGGAGAGAACTCGGTTTGAGACATTTTGACGTGCAGTTAGTTGGTGGAGCTTTGTTACATAAAGGTGTGGTCGCAGAGATGGCGACCGGGGAAGGTAAGACGTTGGTGGCGACGTTGCCGGCGTATTTAAACGCGTTGAGTCGGAGAGGCGTGCACATCGTCACGGTGAACGACTATTTAGCGGAGAGAGACGCGTTGACGACGGCGAAGATTCACGGGGCGTTAGGTCTAACAGTTGGATACGTTTTGAGCGAAGACTCGCCGGAAGAGAGGAGGAAATCGTACGATTGCGATATCACGTACGTGACAAACCAAGAGATTGGTTTTGATTATTTGAGAGATAACATGGCGACGAGCGTAGACGAGTTGGTAGTGATGACGAGACCTTTGAACTTTGCCATCGTGGATGAAGTCGATTCAGTTTTAATCGATGAAGGACGGAACCCGTTATTAATAACCGGTCCATCCGATATGGACGAGGGCCCGAGGTACGTCGCGGCGGCGAAAATAGCAGAGAGTCTCGTCGAAGGGAGGGATTACAAAGCCGATAGGAAAGAAAAAACAATCGAAATGACCGACGAAGGCATGACGAACGCGGAGATTTTGTTAGACGTGGAAGATTTGTGGGACCCGGTCGACCCGTGGGGAAAATACGTCATTTTAGCCGTAAAAGCAAAAGCGTTGTTCATACGAGACGTGGATTATATCGTTCGCGACGATCAGGTGATCATCGTCGATCCGGGTACCGGGCGGGTACAGATGAATCGCCGATGGAACGATAACTTACACCAAGCCGTAGAGGCGAAAGAACAAGTGGAAATTCACAGCGAAAACGCAATCATAGCGAGCGTATCGTACCAATGTTTCTTCAAACTGTATAAAAAATTGTCTGGAATGACTGGTACGGCGACAACGGAAGCCGAAGAGTTTGAAATTATTTACAACTTGCGCGTCATCGTCGTGCCGAAGCACCGGCCAAACGCTCGCGTCGATGCGCCGACGGCAATGTTCCGAGACGCGATGACCCGGTGGAATGCCGTCGCGAATGTTGTCGTATCCTGTCACTACGAAGGTAGACCGGTATTAGTCGGAACAACTTCGGTAGAAGATTCGGAAACATTATCGATGGTTTTAGACGAGTATTTATGGCGCGCGCCGGACGATACCGTGGTGAAAGGCGTCGCGCATAACTTACTCAACGCGCGTCCGCAATATGCCGCGAGAGAGGCGGAAACGATCGCACAAGCCGGCAGATTAGGTGCAGTTACTATTGCGACGAACATGGCTGGGAGAGGTACGGATATTTTACTTGGAGGTAACGCGGAGGGATTAGCGAGAAAAGCGATGAAAGAGCACTTATTCGAGGCGCTCGGGCTAGGGGACGTGTTAGAAGAAGAACGCGAAACGGCGTTTCAAAGCGTTTCAGAATCGCTAGCGACGGTGAATTTATCGGAAACACCCGCACAAATAGCGTTGGAACAAGCGAGGTTGATCGCTAAAGCCGCGTGCGAGAGTGCGGGACCGATGAATATCGATTCGGCGAACGAGATGCTGGTTCGATCGGTGGAGAAAGCGGGAGAGAAAATTAGACGCGAGGAACAGAAGAAGCAAAGATTGTTGCTGACTGGCTGGGAAGCGCAAGGGATAAACACCAACGAAGACGACGACGAGGAAATTAATGACGAGAAAGAAAAGAAAAGAGTTCCCTTTGAAATTGCGATTGATTTTGCTGCCGAACAAACGCTTCGCGAAACCGCGCGTTTGTGCAAGCTCGAGTCGCAGGAGGTTATTCGTCGAGGTGGCTTGCAAGTCGTCGGTACCGCTTTACACGAGTCTCGACGCATCGATAGACAACTGCGAGGTCGCGCGGGAAGACAAGGTGACCCCGGTTCGACTGTATTTTGCCTCTCCTTAGATGACGAGATGATTCGCACGTACAGCCCGGCAATGTCGAAACAATCGAGCGCGTGGGATTTCGCCGGTTTGGCGCCAGAGGAGCCGATGTACGGATCACTCGTCGACATTCAGTTAGAAGGCATCCAAAAAAACATCGAAGATTATCTTAGCGCGGGAAGGCAATCGACGTTCGATGCCGATAGGGTGTTAGATTCGCAAAGAAACGCGGTATACGAGTTACGGAGAATGGTGTTAGTCGGCGGTCAACAAACCTTGCGCGAGCGTCTGTTTAGGTACGTTGACGCCATCGTGGACAACTATTGCGTCGCGGCAAACGTGAGCGGTTCAACCCCAGCGAAAGATTGGAATATTGAATTGCTCATGGATTTGTTGAGAGAAGTTTTCGCTGGACGTAAAGACAGGTTCCGACTGACCAATAACGAACCGGTATCTCCTCACCCGCACTATTTGCCCGGCGTCTCCGCGGCAGATTTGAAAGACGCTTTGTTACACTTGGACGATAAGAATGGATCGAGAACGTTACCAGAACCGAGACGCATGCCGCCCTTAGACGCAAATCCTGTCGCCGTGAGAGCGTCTATTTCAGGCGTAAACTTAGCCTATGCCGATGGCTCAGGACTTGCCGGCGGATTAGAGAAAACCGATTCATCCGGTTCCGTCGCCGACACGGAACCGGAAGCTGAAAAAGATGCCATCTCCGAACGATTAAAAAAGCGCTTAGAGCCGCCAAAAGAAGAAAGTTCTTCAAAAGATGTCGTCAAGGCATTCAGTTCCGGACGGCACGCGAAGAAAGCGAGGCAACTGAGAGCGTACCTCTCCGAAGCGGCTATTCAGCAATACCTAGATCGGTTCGCGCGCCTGGCGAGGTTGGATTACATCCGAGAGGAACTCGAAGATGTCGAACGTCTGTGGGTTTTACGCGCAATTGACGAGCGTTATAAACAACATCTCGTTCACATGTCCAGTTTGAAAGATTCTGTGCAAGTTCGAGCGTTTGGCCACTTGGACCCGAAGGAAGAGTTTAAAATTGACGGCGCCAAGGCGTTCGTAGATTGCGTGAGCGACATGCGCATCGACGCGTTGCGCAACGTATTTTTCTTTGTCGGCGCGAGTATTGAACCGACGACGGAATATGAAACCGTTCCTGCGTCTAATACCGCTAGTGGCGGCGATGACGATGATGAGGAAAGCAGCTACGACGCAGACGAAGATTTGATGAAAGAGTTGACGGAAGAAGAGAGGGAAAAAGTCCGTTCGTTTCTGGCGCGCGCAAAGGAAAGTGGCATTTCTGTGACGGAGTCCGAAGACGGCTTTGGTGAATGGACCGGGAGCATCGCAGAAGACGATGTCGCCGACGTCGATGAGGACGAAGATTCCATTTAGGAGCTAACTACTACTAGAATTTAACTATCGCTATCGCTATCGCTGCTGCTGCTACTCGATGAACTCTCATCTCGTCGACTGCGCTTCTTCTTTCTCTTCTTCTCTTTCCTATCTTTGCGCTTTTTCTCTTTCTTTTTCTTTTTCTCTTTCTTCTTCTTTCTTTCTTTCTTTTTCGAACGTTTGCGTCGTCGGTCGTCGTCGTCGTCGTCGTCGGAATCATCTTCAGAACTTCGTTTCCTATCGCTCTTGTTCTTTCCAAACGCGGAAGATCCAAGGAAAACAGGGGGCTTTTCCTCCTCCTTTTTTCCAAAAACTGGCGGTGGTGGAGGAGGAAGTGATTCGACAGATTTTTTCGGTCTAGGGATGAATTTCGGAGGAGGCATCGGTTTGTCGAGGTCTCCTTCTACTTCCTCTCTTTGTTGTTGTTGTTGTCGTTGTTGCTGCTCCTTTTCGTCTTCTTCTTCCTCTTCGGAAGAACTTTCATCCTCTTCCTCCTCCTCATCGTCGGAGTCTTCGAAAATAGCTTTGAACAAATCCATCGGCTTCTCGCGTAAAGGTAAGGGAGGAGGAGGTGGAGGCACTTGCATCAACTGGCCTGGAGCGTCCAATTCTCCCACATCGTCTTGATCATCTTTTGGCGCCTTCACCACTTTTGCGTCATCGTCGTCTGTCTTTTTATTCGTCATATCTTCTCTTTCCTTTTTTGACATGAACTTTGGCTGCTTTCCCAAACGGATCTGCGTCGTCTCTGGGAGGAGATCCACAGTTTCTGTTTTAAAGCTCGCTTTGAACTTTGACGGTCGCGCGTGTTCGCGTCCGGCGTACGGGTCTTGAATACCGAGGCGTTTACACAAGAGTAACGCCGGCGACCACGGAATAGTCGTTCTCGTGTTTACAATCATCCTCGACATTGCCTCGCGTTGCGCATCTCGCTCTTTCTCGACGTTCTTCAAGTTTGCTGCCTCGACAGCTTCCAGTTTCTCTCTCTCTTCGCGAATCTTGGCGAGTTCTTTAGCGGTTTGTAAACCACCAGACGGCACTTCCGCGTTGACGATATGTCCCGAGGTGGTGAACATATTCGACATGGTCGCTAAGATCTGACTTTTATCTTTTTCATTGATTGCGGCTGAAAGGTTGACCTTCTTGACGTCATCGACGATTGGTTGACCTCGCGCTGGAATTTTCATCATTTCGTCTTGGACTGATGGTGGTTGCGGCGGCGGCGGCGGTACCGTGCGTTTCAAAGGTTCTTCTCCTAAAAGTTTCCCTCGAGACTCCGCGTCGTGCTTTTGCTGTTTCGAGATGTCGTACCCTTTTGCCGCGGAAAGTAACGGCGCAATCTTTTCTTTCGCGCTCGCCAACACTATCCGCGCGTTTCTCCTCTCTTCCAACTTTGCTTTTTTCAAACAGTACGCGTACGAGCTCGCGCCTTCGCCGCCAAAAAGAAACGAAAATTTCTTATCCTTCTTTTGCTTTTGTTTCGCCAACTTCTCGAACGCCTCGCCGTTTCGCGCGACAAAACGCGCCAACGATTCGATGACTTTACGTTTCTCCTCGGAAAGTTTGCGCATTTGAGGCGGCGGCGGCGGTAATTCTTCTTCTTCGTCCTCTTCTTTTTCCTTATCGATGGTATCCTTGGTAACGCCGTCTGTATCGAAAACGTGTCGCTCGTTAAACTCTTTCGGCACTTCCGGCGCTTGAAACCACTCTATTTCTTCCGGTACCGTATCACTCTCCACAAATCCTGGGAACTTATGCCCTCTTTCGATCGCGTCTCTTGTTGCACGATCCGGTAACCGTTTTACCCCTAAAGGATTCCGTAACGCGTCTTTTTGCCGGTGATCGGCTCCGCGCCCGAATCGATCGTTCTCGTCGTCGTCCTTTTCCTCGTCCTCGGAGTTTAATTCAAAAGTATACTCCGCGTTCTTTTCTCTAGGTCTTTCGTCGTATACGTTCATATCGTCGTCTACTTCAAACGCGCCTAACCCAAATGCCGCGCCTCGCTGTTTCTTCTCGCCTTCTTTCGAATATCGCTCTCTTTTCTTCATCAACTCGTGTTGGTCTCTTTTCCGAAATTCTTCCGCTCCTGCGTACGGATCGTACCCGATGCCCCAACTGTTATCTTTAACATTGATCACTCCTCCTCCTCCTCCTAACAGTGACACCAGCTGTTGCCCGTACCGTGTTCTCCACGCCTGCTCGTCCTCTTTCGTCGCTTTGAACACGATTTTACCGTTCACTTTCTTCTTACGTCTCCCCAAGGACTTCCCGACTCTCCATCCCATTTTCACCAACAATTTCGTCCCGATGCCACTAATGACTGGTTTCACGTAGTCGAGTATACTTTTCGCCAAGGCTTTTGAAAACCCTCGCTTCTTTTCTTCTTCTCGCTTCGTCCTCTCCTCCGCCGCGGCGGTACCGAACGCCATCCGCCGCCCGGTTGTTCCGTCTTCCTCCTCCTCTTCCTCTTCTTCGCCTTCGATCCGTCGGAATCCGGCCATCACCTCCCCTTCCTTCCCGAACGCGTCGTACTCTGCGTTTGTCCTCATCTTCCCTTTCTCGTACTCTTCCAATTCCTCCTCGTCCATGAAATCTTCCATCGTCTGTTGTTGTTGTTTTTTCTCGTCATTCGCTCTCGAGCTCTTGAACTGTTTCGGTTGCCACCCTTCTTTACTCCCGACCGTGTTGAAATACCCCGCGGAAAACCCTCCGGTAAACGCGCCGTGGAAGCGCCGGCGGCCCTGCTCGTCCGTGGCGATGTGTTGTTCCTTTTGTTTGTTCTTCTTAAACTTCTTCGAAAGTGGTTGTTCGTGATGGTGATTTTGTTCTCGTCCACCACCACCGGGTGTTGTTTCCCTCATCTTTGTCCCGAAAAACGCGAAGGAATACTCCGAGGAACGCGAGGATTGGGGCCCCAGCGGTGGTGACATTCTTTCGTTTCGCGCAAGTGTTGTGTGTGTGCGAGGAGTCTCAGTCGTGCTCGTCGTCGCGCATCGTCGTCGCGTGTTGGTGTTTGTTGTGTTTTGGTTTCGAGGAAGAATTTTTTTGTGTTGTACGAGGTTAGGGTTTTGGGTTTAAAAAATGAGGGGGAAGAGAAAAATATTCCCCTAGAACCAATTCCTCCTCACTTTCATTTGTTGCGGTACGTACGTGTGGTGATTTTTTTGTATCACGCGCGACACCACAAACACACATATCATCTCTCTCTCTCGCTCTCTCATCGTCGCGTTGTTTTTGCGGGCGTTCTTTCTTTCTCTCTTCTCTCTCCAAAAAAGACCAACAGACGCGTTTCGGCTTTCTTTTAATTTTCTGTGCTCAGATTGGAAATTTTCAACGAGAGAATATAATTGAGACACAATTGTGTGTGATGTTTCCCCGCGCGCGTTCGTGAAAAGCTTTCTTTTTCCGCGCCCCTTTTGTCCACTTCTTTTTCGAGAGAGAGACGCTTTTCGGCGCGCGCGTGCGGAGGATGTCGATGGTGATTCATTATTAGAGACTGACCATCTCTCCTCTGAAACTACAGATACAAATTATTTACACACTCAAGCATAAACAAAAATGATGGCAGAATACACCAAACTACAAAAAGTTTTACTCTTGAAAGCGGCGTTGTGCGCTTTCTACTTAACCGCGTTCTTCGGGGACCGAATTGGAATGCCGTCGTTCTCTGAGAAGTTTTTTGGTCAGAAGAATAACGCCATGCGAAAATCTGCGAGCGATTGGGGAGGTCTCGGTTTGTTCGTCATGACGCTCGACTTGCTCTACGCGGCGTTGAAATGTAGCAAAGCCGTGCAACAAAGAGTTTGCAACGGTCAAATCATGCATAACATGTTGATGTTGGCCGTGCACGCGTGCTTCTCCTCCCAAAAATTCGGCGGTAAGCTTGTTCACAAGGAACACGTCATGGGCGGATTCTTAACGCTCGCGTTAACATTTGTGATGAGCGCGGGGTTGGCGGGCGGCATGGAACCTGCGAAAAGACACTTCTTAAAAGGTTGCAAAGGATTGACTCACGGATGCTTAATCATCTACTGGGCGTGCTTCTTCTTCTACATCACGACCTTTCAATTGGGCGATTTCCCATCGCAGAACTACATCGCCTGCCAAGGCAGAGGATTCTGCCGAGCTAAAGACTCCGTCTTTTACGACATCAACGTGTTCACCTCGAGCATGTGGTTCATGGTCAACATGATGACCTACTTCATGTTAATGTCCGGCTCGGATAACGAGCAAAAATCCTTCGCTCTCTACCGCATGGCGACCGTCGCCTTGTTGCAAATCCCGCTCATGATGAGCGAAAAAGCCATGACGGTGCCGAAAGAGTACACGAACGGCGTCGTGGCCATGTCCATCTGTCTCACCGCGTTGGCGTGCGCGGCGTTTTCCGATAAGATCAAGCCAAAGAAGGCGTAAAATTAATCACACAACACACATATAAAAAAAAGATGTTTTAATACCATATATAATACGTTTACGTTTAAAAATCCGGTCGCGTTTTTCGTCTCGCGGATGCACATTTTGTGCTGTACTCGTACATTTAATTTTGGTTTTCTTCATTAAATTTTCTCCCAAACACGTTTTGGCATCAAGAAGAAAATGACGACGAGGAAAAGAAAACCGAACGACCCATCTCCTCTCCTCGAGGCACTGCTCACCTCTTTATCTCTGGCGAAGAAACGCTTACCGGCGTCTTCGTCGACGTCTGATGCTTTACGCGCGCTCTTGTCAAACGACGAGGATACGAGTACGAACAGAAAAAGTGTATCGGAGCAAAATGCGCTCTCTGCCGCCGCCGAGATGCTGCTCAGCTCTGACGCGAAAGAGAGCATCGTCTTGGCCTCGTGTTTGCGCGGAGTGATTTTGCACGTGCTTGCGAGAGCCGTGGAAGTTATGAATGATGCAAACGACGCGCGATTTACGAGCGACGTGGAGAAGAGAGAGCGAGGGATGTGCGCGTTGATATCGGTGGCGAAATTGCTGCCGCACTGCCGGCAGTTGATATCGGAGAGAGTTTTAGCGAGGGAGAAGCATCCGGTGTTTTCGAGAGTAGCTGCAGAAGCCGCGAGGACGACGACGAAGACGACGACGAGTAACACGAAGAAAAAGAATAGCAAAAGCAAGGAGGATTTATTCGCGCATCTCCGGATGGTTTTGAGGAGTTCAATGGATATCGCCGAGTGCTTTGGGTGTAAGAAAGGAGCGATTTCTGGCGCCTCCTGGGATTGGAGCCAATGTGGGATATTTTTGACGCACGAAGACGCTCACGTTCGATGGATTGCGTGTGGAATAGTTTGCGAAGCTTTAGGTTTGAGCGACGATGCGGTGCACGCGGCAAGAAAGAAGACTTTAAGTGACGAAGACGAAGTGACACTGGCACAGTTCCAACGAGAGTGGGAGGAACGCCAAACGGCGTTTCGGATTGAACGCGCGTCGTTTTTGCTACCCAGAGTTTGCGAAAAAGAACAGAATGAACATGATAGTAGTTTCAAAGTAGAAGGAAGCCATACTCTGGAGTGCACAGAGCTAGAAGACGAGATTGAAAGAGTACGAGAAGAGGGCATACCGGCGGCGCCCGGATACGAACGCTTAGGCGCCATCGAAGTGCGCACACAACGTGATGATGATGATGATGGAGGAAATGACAACAGGGCTTCCACAAGTGGTAAGATGAACAATAACAAGAAGAAGGTTAGCAGAATCGCGACGGATTTTGTTTTAGTACCGTCCGCAGAACGTAACTTGGTTGCCGTCGCGTACGCCTTGTGTCAAAATAGGCCCGTTTTACTCGAAGGACCGGCTGGGTGTGGCAAATCAGCGACGCTTCGTGAAGCTGCCCGAAGATTCGGACGATCTTACGAAGATAACGACGTCGTTGTCTTACACTTTGATGCTCATACAGATTCAAAATCTCTCCTTGGAGCGTACGTGTGCGGAGCAAGTCCGGGAGAATTCGAATGGCAACCCGGGTCGCTCACGAGAGCTGTAAGATCTGGGAAATGGGTTTTGATTGAAGACGTGGACGTCGCTCCATTCGAAGTTCTCTCGGCTTTAATTCCTCTGTTGGAAGAACGTAAGCTATACATTGCCGGTAGAGGTGAAACTGTTGTAGCACATCCCCAATTTCAGCTGTTTGGATCTGCCACGGTGGGCGGGTCCAAAGTTTCCAATCGCGAGAATGATCCGTTGAGCGGTTTATGGACTCGTGTTAGCGTAGAACAACCAAGCGGCGAGGAGCCTGGCAGAATACTCGCGGAAATATATCCGCAATTCGGCGATGTCGACGTAAAGAGACGCATGCTTAAGACGATGAGAGTCGCGCAGACTCTGGTGGGCCAAGGCGGAGGCCATGTGACGCGGTTAGCCGGTTTAGGCGACGAACGATTTGATAACAACAACGCGAACGCCGACGATGACAAATACGTGATGATGATGGATGTCGAGAACGTTCACACGGACGATACGAACGAATTAGACGTAGCAGCGGAGGATGCGGAAAAGATGACATCTCTGGAAGATTTAGCGTCCAGCGAAGCCGCGTCGTCGTCTCGAGCCTCTGTGGGTAGGACATTCACTCTTCAAGATTTACTCCGTTGGGCAAAAAGAGCTGCCGCTTTGCGTAAAGCGGAACTCAAGCTCATGAAGAAAGGTAAAGCGCCTCCTCCACAAACTCGCCAGGCGATGTATGACGAAGCGGCTGATGTTTTATTAGGCGCTTTGCCTCCCGGTATCGGACGAAGAAAAGCTTTACAAGCGGTTGCTGAAATTTGGGGATTAAATCCTGAAGAGACTGCGAATACGACAGATTTACTTCGTAAACCGGATGTTTTGTCGTCAGAAGATAGCGTGCGCGTTGGACGCACCATGTTACCTTGCGAAGAAAACGAGGATACGGTGGGCAGTTTTCGGAATTTTGCAAAAACGGGCCACGCGCTGAGAATGCTCGAGAGAGTTTCGTGCGCGGTTTCAGTGAACGAACCCGCTCTTCTCGTAGGGGAAACTGGTACCGGTAAAACTGCTCTGGTTCAAGAGCTTGCGCGTTTAACTGGTGCGCCACTGACGGTTGTGAATCTTTCCAATCAATCAGAGTCAAGTGATTTTCTTGGAGGATTCCGACCAGCCGGTGCGCGACATTTGTGTTTGCCGTTACTGAAACGGTTCCTTGAGTTGTTTGGAGAAACTTTCCCGAGTCGATCTAACGCTGAATTTCTAGGAAGAGTGTCTAAATTTGCAGAAAAAAGAAAATGGATACACTTGTTGAAGGCGTTCCGTGCCGGCGTGGATCGCGTGGCGTCCGTCGTCGATAAAGATGACGAAGATAAGATGCTTGATTCTACTGAAGACGGAGAAGAACTCCCCACCAATGACGATGTCATGGAGGAAGCGACACCTGCAGTTGCCGCGCCTACAACACGGGCAACGCGTTCACAAACTACTGGTAAGAAGGGTAAAAATGAAAAAGTATGTACCTCGTCAGTTGCCGATACCAGTAACAAGCGTCAAAAAACAAGCGCTGCTATGAAGAAGAAAGCGGGAAGCACAAATAAAAAAGAAGCTTCAAAAAAGCCTGCATTCACGATTTCAGACGATCTCGTCGAATCTTGGCAATCGTTTGATCGGGATTTAGTCGTAGCCGAACGAGCGATTGGGGACGTGGCCTCGTCCTCTGGGGGTGGACCTATTTTTGCCTTTGTAGAAGGTGCTTTAGTCACAGCACTACGCGAAGGTCACTGGATTCTTCTCGATGAAATCAATTTAGCACCTGCAGAAACACTCGAAAGACTGAATGGCGTGTTAGAGTCGCGTAAAGGCTCCGTTGTTCTTTCCGAGCGCGGGGATGCGACTCCAGTGTATCGTCACCCACGGTTTCGTCTGTTCGCGGCTATGAATCCGGCGACTGATGTTGGTAAACGCGACTTACCCCCCGCTTTGAAACACCGCTTTGCGGAGGTGTATTGCGGAGAAACGGAATCCAGAGAAGATTTGCAGCTCTTGGTTCGTGGATATCTAAGAGATGTTCCGAGTGGGGTAATAGCCCCAATCGTCGACTTCTACGTTGAAGCGAAACGAGCGGCGCACACGGTTCTCTTAGACTCGGCGGATCAAAAGCCTCGATATTCACTTAGAACCCTGGCTCGAGCTTTAGAGTACGTTTCTGCGGCGAGTCCGTTATATGGCGTCCAAAGAGCGATGATGGATGGTTTCTCGATGTCATTCCTGACGCTTTTAAAAAAGGAAGGTCAAGAGATTTTAGAAAAATTGATGCATAAGCATCTGTTGGGTGGCAAGGCGATCAAGGTAAGTGTGCGCTATTATTATCATCGTGATTTGTTCGTATCCGCAGTTAAGCGCTGAGCTTGTCAATATTCCATGGCGTGCTCGGTCTAGAAACTGCGGTATATTCAATTGTTGGACAATACACCTATTCCGGTCACGACTCTATGAATGTTCGGAAGACTTGTCCCGCACATCTTTTGCTGTTGTGCCTCGTAGTACTAACACCGTATAAACTTCTTCTTCTCTCTACACCATAAATACACAGGGAATCATGAAACCACCGCCGGCACCGGAAGACGATACACACGTTCTCATCGAGCACTTTTGGGTAGAAGCCGGAGAATTAGAACGCGTCGATCCCGAAGGTAACCATATTCTCTTTGCGCGCATTTTTTTTCTTTGAAACGAAAGACGACTTGGCAATGATGAACACATATCCGCGCTTCTTAAACTCGTTTATGATGCACAAAAAGATATTATGGTTGAATTTCTTCTACTGAGCCACCAACGTCAACATGTTTTTTTATGTTTTTTTTCTCCGTACTTCCCTTGGTTGGAAATTCATTTTGACACTTAATCTCTTTCTTTTACATATCATAGGTTACGTCGTGACTGAGAGCGTCAAATCACACCTCTCGAATTTAGCACGCGCGGTGCTTCTCAGAAGACACCCAATTTTATTGCAAGGACCGACCTCAGCAGGAAAAACTTCCATCATTGAATATCTCGCGAAGCGTACTGGACATCGTTTCATGCGCATCAACAATCACGAGCATACAGATCTACAAGAGTACCTTGGCACGTACATAACGGATGAGAAGGGTACGTATATGGCCTTGCATCTTCTATTTTTATCTTTTTCTTCTCTTTTTTCGGACGCTAGTTCGTTATCCGTCGTTCTTATACAATAGAATCCGGGGGATCGGAAAGCAGTCCGTAGATTTATGCGCCTCGGGAGTTGGTCGCTTGCGGGAATCCGTCGTCGCTCTTTACCGGAGCATCTCAGGACATTCGCGTGACTTCCAAGGCTATATTCTTCTTCAGTTCAGTTCGCATCTCACGTTTCGTTGTGCTTTTGTGTTCATCGATTTATCATCTCTAACCACTATCTATTTTCATTCACACTTTAGGTGCTTTGACCTTCCAAGAAGGCGCACTCGTGCAAGCGGTACGCCGAGGGTACTGGGTCGTTCTTGACGAGTTGAATCTAGCGCCTTCTGATGTATTAGAAGCTTTGAATAGACTTTTAGACGATAACAGAGAACTTTTTGTTCCCGAGTTACAAGAAACGATTAGACCTCACCCCCACTTTGTCCTGTTTGCGACGCAAAATCCTCCAGGTGCAATTTATGGAGGGCGCAAGGTATTGTCGAAAGCCTTTCGTAACAGATTCGTTGAGTTACACATCGGTGACATTCCCGACGAAGAACTCAAAGTCATTCTGAATAAGCGGTGTGAAATCGCACCGAGCTATTGCGTGAAGCTCGTAGAATCTATGCGCGCTTTGCAAGGTATGCGAAGAGGTTCTCGAGCTTTTGCCGGTAAAGATGGATACATCACCGCCCGCGATTTGTTTCGCTGGGCGAATAGGAAATCCGTTGGATACGAAAACTTAGCCAGCGATGGCTTTCGTGTGCTTGGCGAGCGATTGCGATCGGAAAACGAAAGGATGTCGCTGAAGAGAGTTCTCGAGAAAGCTTTAAAAGTCCCAGAGATTTCTCTAGAACAACTGTACGAGGCGGCATCCAGTGAAAATTTAGAAGGACGTTTGGAAGTTGCTTTGACGGCTAAAAATTGCGACATTTCAGCTGAAGAAATCATCATGGCACGTTCTATCGCGTGGACACCCGCTATGCGTCGTTTATATGCTTTGGTCGAAGCCTGCGTTGAGCATAAAGAACCCGCTTTGCTTGTAGGTGAAACTGGTTGCGGGAAGACAACTGTGGTGCAGATCCTTGCAATGATTCATGGGCAAAAGTTACGTGTATTAAACTGTCACCAACACACGGAAACTGGTGATTTCATAGGAGGCTTTCGACCTGCAAGACAAGGAGACGCACCATTCGCGTGGGAAGATGGACCTTTGATTAAAGCCATGCGCGAAGGGGATATTTTACTCGTCGATGAGCTTTCACTCGCAGAAGATTCCGTATTGGAGAGGTTAAATTCCGTCTTAGAACCCGGACGAGCGATTACTTTACCTGAGAAAGGCGGTATCGATGTCGAAGAGCTCATCGCTCACCCGAATTTTCGATTGATAGGAACGATGAACCCGGGTGGGGATTTCGGAAAGAAGGAGTTATCTCCGGCGCTGCGAAACAGATTCACAGAAATTTGGGTCGGGGGCGTATCTTCGGCAAAAGAGATGGAAGAGATAGTTTCACGGCGTCTGGTTCATTCTCAAAATATGGATACTATTTACGCGCACGACCATGCGAAAGAATTAGCCTTATTCTGGGAATTCTATCAAAGCATCGCCGGCGCCGGACAAGCAAAGGCGTGTTTGCAAACCAGAGATATTTTGGCTTGGGCTCAATTCATCAACGAAGTAGAGAATAGAAAAGGGCCGAACGCGCTGTTAGGATTTGCTGCGTTCGCGCACGGGGCGTACTTAACGCTTTTAGATGGCCTCGGTCTGGGTTTAGGGATGCCAGAGGAAACAGCTAAAGCGCTCAATCGAAAATGCGTCGAGTATTTGCGCGCGCGCATACCAGACACAGAGGTACGTCAGCAATCACATTTTTTTTTTGAAACGTCGATGTCGATCTCGCCTGCATTTTTTTTACTACATTGCGCCGTGAAGTTTTTGTTGTACCTGGTAAGTTTCTGATCTTCCATGATGAGAAACCCCTACAACCCTGAGCGTATTATTGGTATAGTTTCTCTGCCTTCACAATTTTACTATCATCACCATTGATTTTATTGACCGAACTTCCTTCTCTTTCTTTTTCTAACAGATCCGAACCTTGAACGAACAAATATTACAAAGAGCGTCGTATGCGCACGATCCGAGTGCAGAAGACCAGAAGGAAGATCTCCTCAACTGCGCTGCAGTTGACAACGGCACTCGATTTGGCATCTCGTCATTCACGATTAGTTGTGGCACGCATCCGATTCCCTCGACATCTGAATTCGCTTTAACTGCCCCGTCAACCAGGCGCAACGTTGCGCGACTCCTTCGCGCATTGCAACTCGCTCGGAAACCAATATTATTGGAAGGTTCACCCGGAGTTGGTAAGACGTCTATAGTCTCGGCTCTGGCGAAGGCTGCGGGGCACAAACTGGTAAGATTAAATCTCTCGGAGCAGACTGATATGATGGATCTTCTGGGAGCAGATCTACCAGCATCTGATGGTGAAGCCGGTGAGTTTAAATGGTCCGATGGAGCATTTTTAGCGGCTTTGAAAAATGGTGATTGGGTTCTTTTGGACGAATTGAATTTGGCGCCGCAACCGGTTTTAGAGGGCTTGAATGCCGCGCTCGATCATCGCGCAGAAGTGTTTGTGCCAGAGCTCGGTAAGACGTTCAAATGCCCATCAACATTTAGAGTATTTGCAGCTCAAAACCCTGCTGCACAAGGCGGTGGAAGAAAAGGATTGCCAAAATCTTTTCTTAATCGTTTCACGAGAGTATTCGTTGAGCCCATGCGTATTAACGACGTCGAGCACATCGCGAAAAGTCTACATCCGAACGTTATCGAGAGCGTCATCGAAAAGATGGTCCACTGTAACGCAGAGTTAGCTCGTTTGAGTAGTACCACGGATACGACTGGATATAGGTTTGCTAGAGCCGGTGCACCGTGGGAATTCAACCTTCGAGATATCATGAGATGGTGCGAACTCGTTACTTCTATCATCCCAGAAAACGAGATGGATGAAAATTCATACGTCCGGGTGTGCGCATCGGTATTTAATGCATTATATACTCAGCGCTTACGAACTGTGAACGACCGAATAATTGCAAAGCACGCGTTTGCTCGAGCATTCGGTCTTAACGCAGACGAGATTCCAACCGCTTCCCACATGAAAATGCGAAAGGATGGATATCTCGAAATTGGCAATGCAGTTTTACGCAGACATACATCCTCTACATCAAAATCTAGCGCTGATGCTGGTATTGCTTGCATCGACGAAGAGGAAAATTTCGCAATTCTAAGAGGGAACTTAGATTCCCTCGAAGCGGCTTCTTTCTGTATCGATCGCGGATGGATGACAATCGTTGTCGGACAAGCCGCGTCTGGTAAAACGACGCTGGTGAAAACCCTCGCCAGACTTGCCGGAAAAGATTTACAACGCATCGCGTTGACTTCAGCTACGGATACGAGCGAATTACTCGGATCTTTTGAGCAAAAAGAGTCGTCGAGAGATCGCGTGGACTTTGAATCTCGCATCTTTAGTCTACTCCAAGGCATTTGCGAATCGAGTGCGTTCGGTGATGTGAGTTCAACCACGCGCGCTTGGAAAATGTGGGAATCCTACAGAGCCGCCACGCAGACATCAGAAGCAATGTCAGAAAACGACGCGGAGAACGCAGTGTACATTCTCCGCGAGGTAATCGTTGCATTAAGTGCCGCGGCTACTTCGAACGCATCATCTTTGCAAGACGATGTTCATTCTGAAATCTCCTGGCTTCATGAGAACTTTGAAGCCATTGTCACGCCAACTTCGTTCAATGTCGGACCTAAGAAAGATGCCGGTCGATTCGAGTGGGTCGACGGGGCTTTGCTAAAAGCCGTCGAACGAGGCGATTGGGTTTTACTCGAAAACGCAAATCTATGCTCTCCAACCGTACTCGATCGTTTGAATCCTTTGCTGGAACCGGAGGGGACTTTGTTGGTAAACGAATGCGGTTTCTTACCAAATGGCGAAAGCCGCATCGTAAAGGCGCACGAAGGGTTTCGATTATTCTTAGCAGTCGATCCAAGAAGAGGGGAAGTATCGCGAGCGATGCGCAATCGTGGAGTTGAGGTATTTTTGCATCCAAAAAGATACGAAAGCCCGTCAGACAACGAGCAGACAAGCTTGTTCTCCAAACAACTGGGACTGGCGGAAATGCCGAGCTCTTCACCGTCGATTAACGAGGATATCAAATCTATGGTCTTGGCAAAGGGTATCCCAAATGGTATTCTAGCAGATGCGATCGTGCAAACACACTTTGCTATGATCATTAAACTCAAAATGACGATTGGAAATCACGTGCATTTAACGTCGCGCGATTCCTGTCGATGGGCCGAGCTCGCGCTCGAGCTCGTCAATAGGGGAGTACCCGTCATGCGAGCGTTTCGTTTGAGTTTACCGCACGCGTATAACGTGCCCAGCGAAGAATCGAACTTCGTTTACGATGAAACATTTGTGCCACATATGAATTCGGTGTATCTTGCTGGAAACACCTTGCATTCGTTCATATCATCACCATCTGGTTGGCCGAATCGTCTTGCTACGGCAAATAGGATATCGCGAGAAGATCGATTGGCGCTAACGTCTTTGGAGCAATTCTCAGGATTTTCGCTGTCCACGCACGCAGCCGCACTTCTTGCTGCGCAGTGCTTTGTTCAGAAAACGTCGAGGGATAAAAGCAAAGACGAAGACATACTGCCGATATTGCACGAGAAGCAATCGCTCGTAGCAAACCTACCGACTTCGCAGCTTATGAAGTATTTTCAAGGGGGTGCGTTTGAAACCTCTCTCGAAGAAGACGAAGCCGCGTGGAACAGCAAGGTAATCGAACTCTTCCGTGCCTCCACCATTTACGCGCTTAAAAAGAACTCATCTAGAGCATCTCTGGATAAAAGTCGAGTGAGTTGGAACTTTTTCGCGAGTGCCATCACATCAACGTGCAATGTTCCGCAAATCGAATCGAGTGTTCTCGCCTGGACACTTTTCCAGCGGTTGTTTGAAAATAGGGAGCCTTTGGCGGAAACGGTTCAACTACTTGCGCCCCTCTGTGCGCGATATTCCTTTGAAAAGGCATATACAGATACATGCTTCTTATCGTCAACTGCGCACGTTGGTGACATGAAAGCTTTGACCATGTCCTGCTATCGCGCGAAGAACGCGAAAGAGAAGGCGAGGCAAAGCGCTGTGCACGCGTCTCTGGATAAAATAGCTCTCGCGAACCAGCTATTAGAAGAAACGAACGAAGTTTTGCTTCAGGAGTCGCTCTCGTGTACTGGGCCATTGAATATTGAATCAATGAAACTTTTGAATAGTTTCGTATCGTGGAAGTCACATTTTGATGTGCTCATTCGTTCAACGCCGTATGAAGACTTTGAGGTGGCCAATGGTAATCTCGACGCGGCGCTTGAAAACCTTGCGGTGGCTTGGTTACAAACAAAACAAGCCGCGCAAAATTACGAAAGTTGGTTATCCTTGCAAAATAAAAACACTACTGCTCCTAATGATAGAGCAGGCTTGCGCGATGAAAAGCGTTCGCTTCTCGTAGACGAAGCATTTGGTGTTCCATCCAAGCCTCCAGGAGTACCGTTCCTCTGGCACGCTATCGGGAAACCAACCTTGCCGCAAAGTGATACTCTTCGCACAGCCGAGGAAATCGTTCGCATAGCATCTAGAGCACTCCAAAACAACGGCTCCCGAGTAAACACACTTTTGGATTACACTCGCTCTTCGAGGAATGATCCTTCGAGTAGAGCGATTGCATTCTTGGCTAAAGAGGCTGCCAATTTAGGCGCATCGGCGAAACTGCGATTCACCGCCTTGGAAGCGTTGTGTTTTTTCAGCTTCACACACGTCGGTATTGCTTCGAGCGAAAATGGGATAGCAGATAATGATGCTACAGCACTACCATCGCTGCTTTCTCGTCAACTGTATCAGCATTGTGTGGACTCGGGCGCGTGGGATGCGTCTACGCAAGAGCGCGCCAAGGCCATTCTTAAAATATACGATTCGTTGTCGTCATCGAGCGAGTTCGAAGAAGAAATTTCGGATGCGATGATGATAATGGACAACGATACCGTCGATTTGGATAGAAATGGCACCAATGCTCCATTTGCGTTTGAAATTCCAAACCGAGAACTTGTCAAATCGCTCGATGACGATGAATCTTGGTCGCTGGAAACCTCGTCGGCGGTTCTCGCTCCGCCGAGGTTTTCTTTTCCGCACTGGACTTTGAAATGGAAGGATATTACGTTCAAGAACGCACAGCTTTCTCCGTTTGCAGAGTTATGCTCTCTCGAGCTTGATAGAGAAGTTCTCGCACGTCTCGCGCTGATTTTGAGTTTTGACAGTAGTAATGAAGAGGAAAAGGATCATCATAGAAGAGAAAAGCTCTTGGAGCGACTACACGAGGCAACCTCGAAGGCTTTATCATTCGGTGTGTCTCACTCTCCGCGTGCTGCGTCTGATTTCGAAGGCCATCGAAAATTCCTATGGGACATGAGTGATCCCAGTCAAACGACCGTAGATGCGTCTGCTCTATCCCGAAGAGCTTTGGAAATTTTTCTATCTTGGCACGACGCGCATCGCTCAGGAGCGCTCTCGCAGCTTCCCCATTTTTTGAAGACGACTAAAAAATCGTCGATCAATATAGGCTCGAAAAATGAGCAAGTATTGGCAGAGCTCGAGACTAAATGGCTCTCCTGCGATGGACCAGCCCGTACAGAACGCGCGCTTCAAACCATCCTGACCTCGGCGTTGTTCGTCTCCACCGTCGGTCTTGAAGAACGCGGACAAAGAGTCGCGCAATTACGATTGGCTGCAAGGCAATTGAGAATGCGTCGGGACAATGCTGAGGACGAGAGTGCGAAAGATTGGAATACGTTGCGTGGTATTTTCGTCCACACCATGTGCGCTTACGGTGCAGATGGCATGATATGTGAGTATGCATTAGGGTTGAGGGAAGAGTTGGTATCCAAGAATACTACTTTAGGAAACGTGACACGACAATCCCTTTTCGATGAGCAGCGTAACGTCGTGAGCAGAAATTTGACACAACAGTTCAAATATTCTTCAACGTCGGTGAGCGTGACGCTCGAAGGTCTATTCGAATGTCTGTCTGAGCATTACATAAGTAATATAGGTTATCATCAAAGAGCAAACCGCGACCGATTCCTTCGAGGTATGGCCTGGACCCGTCTCGGGTGTTTGCGGCTGCACTGCATGTTCCCTTCGGGGATGTCGGATCCAATGGCGGAGACAAGTAACGATGCAAAGCGCGTAGATCGAGAAATTAATTTTGAGAGCATTCCGGCAATCGAAATCATTGAGTTTCACGAGCGATCGCCGCTTCTCGCCTTGGGTAGCGATGCCGATCCCGAGAAGCAACGAGTCGAACAGGCAAAGACTGAACTCGAAGCGCATCAAATAAAGTTGCGAAGAATGTTCGCGCCTCGACCGAGCGTTCCAAAATGGCGTCAGCTTATGCGTCACATTCATCGTTTTTCGCACGAGAAAGGCGGATTAGCGGAGCCAGAAAGGCTCGAAGCAACCTTAAAATCTCTCGAAGGTTCCTTGAAAGCGTCTTCGAAAGATACCTTTTCTGAAGCCGGTGCATTTGAGAAAGCGTACCAAGAAGTGAAAGTGCTTTCAGATGCCGCTAAACACTGGTCGGAAACTTTAGAGACGCCACAGTATTCAGGATATGCGGATGCCACGAAACCGCTGAGACTCGCCGCGGCGGAACTTACCCGAGGCTTGAAACTATTAGAGGATGGTTTAAGCGGGGGTATGGTAGACCCTTCTCGAGCGTTGGCGACGAGAGCGATGAGAGAGCTTTTCAAGTTTTCTTCTTCCGACGAGTACGATGAAAAGAGTTTAGAAAGAAACGTAGAGAGCATGGCAAGAGCGTCGTCAAGTTTGCTCACGGACGTTTCCACGCTCAAATCGTTACAAAAGCTCGAAAAATCAGGGGAACTCCGCGTCGCGGTGCTCAAAGTCGCTATGCAGAAAGTTCGCGACGACGTGATTAAAGAAAAGTCTCTCTCGCCGCAGCTGTGGAAAAACGCGTCTTCTGTTTTTGACCGCTTAGCCGATCTTTGGAAATCAGCGCGAGATATTGAAATGGAGAAAGATGACACCCTTTACGAACATGATGATAAGATTGCCGTGTTTCGTCGCGTCGTAGCGGCGCCGACGGCGATGGAGATCATGGAAGGCGACGACGACGAAACTGAGAGGAGATTTTCTGAAATGACTTTTGGTACCTTTGTCGAACAATGGAAAGAGTTCAAGGATGCGCCGGGTGATATTTTGCAACTCGATCACGATTGTGTCGAAGAAGGAGACGAGAACAAGAAATCAGAAGAGGACGATTCGGATGACGAGATGGACAATAACGCAGCGATTGCGGCGAAAACAGCCGGTTTGCTCGAAGGCGCTCTGCTCCTCGAGCTCGTGGCAACGCACGACGTCGTGTGTGCTATTGGTGCGAGCACTTCAATCGGTGCTAATATCGAAACCTCATACGATACGGAACGACGCGCCGTGAACCCATCTAAGTTTTTGCACACGAACGCAAAGGAGCTCACAGAACCCCTCGCGAATCGCGCCACGTCGTTTGTCGACGCGCACGACGTCGGTTTCATGATCTTGCGACGCGCTGCGATTAAGGACGACAGAATGCAATCGTTACCGAGAGTGCTCGATGATACCAGTCAACTCGGTAACTTGACCCGAGTGTGTTTAGAACATCTTGCGGTTTCGAGAGGCACGATGTCCGAAGACTCGCCTGAAGGTGTCGATCAGTCAAAAGACGAAAAGTTCAACCACAAAAAATTGCAAAGACACGCGGATGCCATCGATCACGAAATGTCCAGAGGCGACGCACCGGGAGAAACCTCTCTCGCGCTCCCAGTCGTAGCAAATTGTCGACGTAAAATTACCGCGCTGCTGCAAGAATGGCCAGAACATCCTTTGTTGACGCAACTCGCGGAGATTTGCGATCGGATTTTAAAGCTGCCTTTGCTCGGTCCCGTGAAAACCTTCTTAACTGGTCTCGAGTTGCTTCTCGCTCGAGCGCAAACGTGGGAACAATCGGCATCGACTGAAACGTCTTTACTTGATGAGCTTACGGCTATGGCAAACGTGGCTATGCGTTGGCGACGACGTGAGTTACACGCGTGGTCGAGACTGTTAGAGAGGTGTTCGGAAAGACACGCCGCGCGAGCCAGGCGAACGTGGTTCGCGTTGCACAGACTTTTGAAATCCGTGCAATCGTCCAGCCCTTTCGATGCAGTCGAAGACGACAAGACTATCACTACCATGGATGAAATCGATGAAGAAGAAGACGAAGGCGATATTCAAGGCATTCGCGAAATCACGCGCGCGCTCGAAGAGTACCTCCAAGGCTCCACTTTAGGGGAATTCCTCGCACGACTCTCTCTCGTGAAAACGTTCGAACATCACTTAACCGCGGATATCCGCGCTCGAGCCGCCTTGAACTTACTTCCAAGAAGAGGCGATGCAGCCTTACGATGCGTGCTGCACAATACGTACCGTTATTACCATCAATTCAAACCTGCTGTGGAAACTGAAATTGAAAACGAACGCGCCACGCCGGCGAGGAAGCTCGAGGATCACGCCAAGTTGGCGAAATGGGAAAACCGCGGCTACCACTTCATGAAACAACAAGCGGAATCCAACGAGCGCGTTTTGCACAAACACGTTCGTCAGTTTGATCGCGCTTTGCAAAAACTCGTCTTACCCATCTTGGAATCTGCGTCGAGAAACAGCACCGGGTTAGCCGTTTTGCCGAAGGAACAATCAAAAGACGACGAAGAGGCGACGGCAGCGCCGACGGACGAAGACCCCTTGGAAGTGATCTTTGAAGATATTGAAGAAGAAGACGAGGAAAAGAAGAAAAAGCGATTCGATAAAGCGGTCAAAGCGGCGACGATAAAACGCGAGCGGGACAAAAGAGAAGAGATTGCAAAGAGAAAGCTCGAACAGTTGGATGCCGATTTGACGGTGAAGAAGCGGGCGTTTGATACTTCGACGAAAGTATTACTCGCTCGAGTTTCTCGATTGAAATCAATTGAAAGCGAGGAAGGGAACGCATCGTCTCTTTTACACCGCGTAGATGCTTTGACGAAAAAGATCACATCCGTCTTGGCAACGTCGACCATGGAAACTTCACGCCGATCTCAAATTCGCGCCGGAGGCGTCGACATAGACGCATTCGCGTCTCGAATCGCGCGCAGAGCTACAGCTTTGCGCACAGACGAAACGGTGAAAAAGGCCATAAAAAAGAAAGCTCTCAACGATCTCATGAAGACTTTGCCTGAACTCGGGATCACGCACAAGCGCGCGGCGGTTCCGGAAAAATTTCGCGAACCTGCGCGATGGTTTACCGAACCGCCTCTAGAACCGCTCTCCACCGGGCAAAAAGAAAGGTTTCTTCCCGAAGAAGGAGACGAACTCGATTCTGCCGATCAGTCGTATTACGTTGCAATGTCTCGGGTGCAAAGATTGCAAAACGTGACGAATAATAATCCTCCCAATCCTGATTTAGAGGTGATTCAAACGACCAGAGCGGTGGCGATGTGCGAACATCTTTTGCACAGGCTTCGCGCGCAACGCAAGACGTTATCTTCCGCACTTGCGTCAGAGAATGTCTTGGATGAATTCGCTTCTTCGTTAGAAAAACTGGTCGAGGAAGCCGAAGAACAGAGTAGCATGCAAGAGGAAGATACTCTCTCACTTTTTCGTTCATCATCGGGTGTAACTCTCGCTCAATGGATGTGCAATGTGCGCGCCTTCATCGAAGCCGTCTCCGACGCGGCGAAAGACGCCATTTTGGCATCCATCGCGTCTTCGAGTTGCGAATCCGTTCCAAAGCTTCGAGGCTCATGGAGCGAGAAGGCAGCGAGAGAAGCTTTGCTAAACGTTGAATTGAGGTGCGAGGAAGCTCGAGAAGCGCTCAATCCGTACGTGAAGCTGTCATTTGCGGCTGTCGCACAAGCGAGCTCTCGGTTGTCGTCAATGGCGCAAAATACTACTTCTGGAAAAGAAATGTTCGCGTCGTGGCGAGCGGTGCCAATGCTCGGTTTGCAAGCCAAACGCGCTCTCTCCGTGGCACTTGATCGTCTAAGAGTTGCGTCGAAAGATATCGAAGCCGCGCACGATGCGGTTATAGAATCTGCGCGATCGAAAGATGTCGTGGAGACCTACGGCACGTACGCGGCGGATTGCGAGAACTGCCCAGGTTGGGATCCGTTGCGCAAACTTTTAGGTACGATCTTATCCACCGCGATTACTCACTTCGAGAGGAACGAAAACAAGAACAACACCGCTACTGAAATTGAGGAGACTAAAGCCGCCGAAATCGACGGCTTAAATTCGTTCAACGCATCGCTCGAGATGTGCATCGAACGCGCGTTGATTTGGGCGCAAGGGGTTCACAAAGCCGCAATGACGGACGAAGAGGAAGAAACGGAAAAGAAAGCAACCAATGCGAGTACTGATGATGGCAAAAACGACAACGAGAACGACGGTGAAGACGACGGGCTAGCCTCGTTCAAAGTGTACGAAAAACACTGCGGCAACGCCGTCGGCGCCAAGCGTCTCGAAACGCTCTGCGATGCCATCCGCGAAGCCTCTCTTGCCTACGCTCGCGTCACGGAAAGTATCACTTCGCTCTATTCTTCTTCTACTGAAAGAAATCGTCAAAATGTCATCGCAAACGCGGCAAAACTTGCTCCGATGTTCCGCTCCATCGCTTTAGTTGCGAAAGAAACCATCGTCGAGTACTCCAAGTACCATCGAGCGTCGACGAAATTAGCCAAAGTGTTAACCGCCGTCTTCTGCGGTCTTTGCGAGGAAGGTTTCTGCGGTGCCAAGGACGACGGAGACGGTAAAGGTACCGGTGACGGCGAGAACATGAAGCTCTCGGACGACAAAGACGGTACCGGTGCGGCTGAAGGTGAAGGTAAAAAAGACGTTTCGGAGCAAATCGATAACGAGGAACAAATTTTGGGCATGGAAGACGCGGAGAAACAAGACGAGGAAAAGAAGGAACAAACGAAAAAAGGCGGAGAAGAAGAAGAAGAGGAAGATCGCGGCATTGAAATGAAATCCGACTTTGAGGGCGTCACGCACGACGTGGAAAACGAACCAGAAGATGGCAACGAAGACGAAGATTTGGAGAAGGAAATGGGGGACCACGAAGACGGTAACGACATCATCGACGAGAGGTTATGGAACGACGAAGACGACAAGAAGGAAAAAGAGGAAGGGAAAGACGAGGGACCGGATGAGTTTGAAAAAGGAGACGCGATGAAACGAGAAGATGCCAGAGACGAAGAGATGCGAGGGAAAGACGAGGACGAGGAAGGGAAAGATGATGGGAAAGAGGACGGAAAGAAACCTCCTCGAAAACCAGACGACAAGGAGAAAGGCAAGCCGGAGGCTAATAAAGAGGATACGAATGAAGGTCCAGACGAGGAAGCCGACGATACGAAAGACGACAATAACATGAACGACCAAGAGGTCAAAGATGCTACTGGTATCACGCCTAAGGGTGAAGAAGAAGACGGGGACGACGATGCGAACGATGACTTGGATATCGATCTCGGAGATGACGACATGCAACTCGACGGAGGCGATGAAGCGGAAGAAGAGAAAGGTGAAGAAGACGACGGATCGAAACCAACTGACGACGACATGAACGCTGATGGTGACTTAACCGGTGAAAATGGCGAAAACAAAGACGATCGAGACGATCGAGACGACGCCGAGTTGAACCCAGACGACGACGCGCGGGAGAATGAAAAAGAAGCCGGCAATGACGACATGGACGTCGATAACGAGGAAGAAGAGGAAGACGGTCAAATCGGTCAAGACGGCAAAGACGACGCGGTTAACGATGCTAACGCTCAGGAAGCACACGAAGAGGAGGATAAAGACGCTCGGAATCAAGCTGGACCGAAAGGTGCCGGAGACGGCGGCGGCGGAGACGACTGCGAAATCGACGAATCCGAGCAACAGCAACAACACGGTCAAGGCGGCGAACAAGGCGCGGCGAGTGCACGCGGAACGGCCGGCGATGGAAGCGCACGGACACAACCAAACAAAAACGCTGGCGGCCAAGACGAACGTGAAAACGACGACGACCAGAATTTCACGAAGGAGCAAAAAGAAGCACAGCAAGAAGCGCCGATGCGATCCACGGCTGGATTTCAGAATCAAAACGAGGACGAGGACGATGCCGGCGATGGCGACGGCGACGGCGAAGCCGCTGGTAAAGGTGCCGCGGTTCCGACTTCCGCACAACCCATGGACGACGCCGAGCAGAACAACGCGAATCAAAACGAGGAGAACAAATCGAAGAAGAGCGGTGGTCCGGAGATGAACCCTCACCGCTCCCTCGCCGCGGCAATGAAGAAATGGCGCGAGAACTTATCGATCGTCAGCGACGACAATGACGAAGAAGACCAAAACACAAAGGATGTAGGCGATGCGGACGATAGAATTCAAAACGAAAACGACGCCGCGGCGGAATTTCAGTTCATGCACGGGGGCGAAGAGAACGAAGAGAAAGGACCAGCCGCGTTGGCTCCGGCGACCGAGGAACAAGCCGTGACGCAAAAACTCAAAGGCGCGAATACTGGCGAAGAAGACGATGAACGGCTCAACGACGATGAAAAAGAAATCAACGCCGAAGAGTTCTTTAAGAAGGAAGACGAAAAGATGAAGAAAGTTGATGAGGCTGATCTCGACGCGAAAAACAAGCATGAAGAAGATCCGATGGAGAAGAACGAGGAAGATGTCTCCGGCGAGATGGCAGAAAAGCAGCAACAAAAGAAGAGCAACAAAAAGAAAAGTCAACGCGACAAGAACTTCGCGCCCAACGAGGAGTTGCAACTCGAAGAAAATGTTGACGCCAATGGAGGTGAAGTAAAGGATGACGACGATGAAAAGGATGGCGACGATGAAAAAATGGCATCTGACGACGAAACCGACGAAGAGCGAAAGAAGAAAGAACTGAAGGAAAAACGCTTACTCGAAGAAGCTATCGTCGAGCTGAAAAATGCCAACATCGAGCACGATAACAACGAAGAAGAGAATGTCAACCGAACGCGCGAACTAACCGAAGAAGAGATTGAACTCGCGCGCGCGGAAGCCGAGAAAGATTTACAAATGTTCCGAGAAGATAAAGACAACGCCTTGTCTGAAATGGACGAAGATGCCGCCGAACATCTTTGGCGAACTCTAGAAGATTTAACCGGTTCTCTCTCTGGCGAATTGAGCGAGCAACTCCGATTGATTCTCGAACCGACGTTAGCATCTCGTTTACGCGGCGACTACCGAACCGGAAAACGTTTGAATATGCGAAAAATCATCCCGTACATCGCCTCCGATTTCCGAAAGGACAAAATTTGGCTTCGTCGATCGAAACCGTCTGAGAGAAGGTACCAAGTCGTATTAGCCGTGGATGATTCGTTATCAATGTCGGAGAATAAGCGCGATCGAGCGGCGCTCGAGGCGATGGTCTTATTGGCGAGAGCGATGAGTCGATTAGAAGTTGGCGACATCGGCGTCGTCGGTTTCGGCGGATGCGTGAAGACGTTACACCCACTCGGTGAACCTTTTGTGGACCAAAACGGCCCAAAACTGGTCTCTAAGCTCACGTTTCGTCAAGACAGCACGTTGGCCGATCGGCCGATGGTGACTTTACTGGAGAGTTTGCACCAGCAACTTTCTTTAGCGCGAGAAAATTCCAGTTCTCGAGGCAGCGCCGAGGCCGGCTCGAACCTCCAACAACTCGTCCTCATCATCGCCGACGGACAATTCCACGAGAAAGAAGCCTTAACGAAAGTCATGCGCGAATTTGGAAATCAAAAAGGCGTTTTAATCGCGTTTATCGTCCTCGATAACCCAGAAAAGTCTTTATTGGACATGCAATCCGTGTCGTTTGAAAAAGGCAAACCGAAAATGACGAAATACTTGGACTCGTTTCCGTTTCCGTATTACGTGGTCGTTCAGGAATCGAACCAATTACCGTCGACGATTAGCGATTTATTGAGACAATGGATCGAAATGGTCAGCAGCAATTCCGATTAAAGATGCTGTCGTGTGTTGTGATATAAAATAGTTTTAGTTTTTTCATATATAAAATTTTCCTAAGTAGTACGAATAACTTCTCGTTTGTGTCTTCCAATCTCTCTTTTTCTCTTTCCTCTAAAATTTTTCATTTACATGTAACGAACGATTGCCTTTCTCTCTTTCTCTCTCCTAATCACTCGTCATCTCTCCCTCTTTTTCTCTCTTTCTCGGTCTCTTTAGTAAAAGTTCAAAACATGTTACATAATAACGCATCCGCCGCTCGAAGCCTTTGCCGGAGCGCTCTTCTTCGCCGGCGCCGGCGAACTCGCCTTCTTCGCCGGAGCCGACGGCTTCTTCGCCGCGACCGGCTTCGCCGCTTTTCTCGCGCTGCTCGGCCTTCTCGGCGGCGGCGCCGGTTTCGTCTTCGTATAACTCGGTCTCGTTTTCGACGGCGATCTTCTCACGCCAATCGGCGGACTCTTCGTAAACGCCAACTTCTTCGCCGAAGACGGTTTCGTCGCTTTGCTCACCGCCACCGGCGTCTTCGTCTTCTTCGTCGGCGTCGGGGACGCGCCGCGCCACTTGTCCTTCAGATCCACGTTCGATCGGTTGGTCAGTTTCGGGCCAAACGCCGGGTCGTCCAAGATTTTCTTCCATTGGCCTTTACGTATATCAAGAGAGAGAACATTTTTTTGTGTGAGTTTTTGGTCAAAAAGAGCGATTCATTGAAAAAAAAATTAGCCGTTTGTTTCCTTTTTGCTCTTAAAATAAAAAAAGGGGGAAAATAGGGCTTTCCTCCCTTTTTTGCCTCGATCGAAAGATGACGACGACGAGAGAAGAAGAAACGCCTTCTCTGCCACATCGCTCTCCATCACTCTCCCGCATCTCCTCAAAGCGAAAGAAACAGACAGACTCCTTCCTCGCGCCGCGCAAAAAGAGAGCGAAAGAAGAAGAAAGCTTTTAAAAAATACAGCAAAAAGCAGCCCTTTTTCCAACAACAAAAAATAACAAAAAAATTAGAAATTACCTGGACCGTATTTCGCTACCCCGGCGGTCAAGGCTACCTTTTCCGGTTCCGTCCAGACTTTGTAGCCTTTACGCGCGGGCGTGCGTTGTCTCGGGGCGGACGGTTTCTGTTTTAAAGGGAGAGGGAGGGAGAAAGGTGAATACTCACGCCAAAAGTGTGTCTTTTTTTTACAAATTAATCCCCTCGGGAACGAGAGAATTGGGGGAAGGAAACCCCTTTGAATTGGGGGAATCGAGATTTATACATCAGATATATATATAAACACGCTTAAAAGCGCGCAAAAAAGAAGGGCAGCAAAAGGTGAGAGCGCGTCTCATCTTCACGCGCGAGAAGCTCTCCGTTTGGTCGTACCGATTTCGCGGCTTTTCTCGCCGATTTCGTTCTTTTGGCCATAGTTGCTGATATTCGAGTGTAATTGTCTCTCTTTCAATGAGGCCGTTTCGAAGCAGAGTTCAAACCAAACTTTTCATTCTTTTTGCCTGTACAACACACAGCCTGTTGAAAAAGCAGGAGAAGAGGAAAAAAAGGAAAACGAAACAAAAAGTTTTGTTTGAACCACCACAATCGCAGCAAAAAAGTTTTTTATTGCTGCTGCTCTCGCCAAATCCTCTCTCTCTCTCTCTCTTACGAAAAGTTTTCGTCTCTCGTCGTTCTTTTCTGCTCTCGTCGAAATATCTTTTCTCTTCGATCGATCGATGAAAAATCTTTCTCGTATCGTTTGCGCACATCATCCCCCAAAACGTAGAACTCGCGCTCTTCGTAGGAGTACGACGACGACTCTCCAACGAACGCGCGTGAATTCGAGTTTACTTTCAACACGTACACGCGTAAATACACGTAAACACACGTTTAAGTAATACTACACGCTTTGTGCGAGATGACGTCGGTTTCTTTCTCTTTCGGGAAGAGCATCGTCCTCAACGGAGGAAGCGCATCATCCATCATCGGAAATAAAGGAAAACAACAACAGCAGCAACCGCAGCGACGCGTCAAAGTCGTCGTCTCTGCTTCAGAGAACGATGAAAAAGCGAAAGTGAAATCGTACCTCGACGCCGGGAAGAAAGCGAAAAACTCGGTCGGTTTGAGGAACTCGTTTTACGCCGGAACGTTTAAACCGATGAAATTTGCCAAATCTGGCACGCAATTCTACAAGTCTTCGGCTTCGGGTGGGGCGAACAAGAAGAAGTTTCAAGCGCCAAAGAAGAAACCGTTGATGATGAAACCGAAAGCAAAACCGATGATTTCGAAACCAATCAGCAAGATTAAACCGATTTCGTTCGCCGCGACGACGCCGAAGAAGAAGTCGTCGTTCGCGGCGCCAAAGCCGAAACGTTTGAACGTTCCGAAGAAGAAGAAGCCGGTGTACACGCCGTTTCCGGCGCTGAAGCGCTCGGGACCGCCGGTCAAGTCGCAGTATACGATTAAGAAGCAACCGATTAAACCAGTGAAGCAAATCGTGAATTCGAGAGGGAAGGTTGCGACGAAGGCGCCGGCGACGAAGAGAGCGCAGACTTTGGTGTTTTCGAACATATTCGCAAGTTTGAGCGGCGGCGGAGAGAAGAAGACGAAGAAGACCGCTTCTCCGGCGGTCGCGCCGCCTCCTGCCGCGGCGGCGGCGGTCAAAATCGCGTTGCCGGTGCAAATGAAGAAGAAAGAAGAGCAAAAGAAGACGAATGATGACATGTCCAGAGACGAAATCGGCACTTACGGTTTGATCGCCGCTTTTTCCTTGGCCTCTTTCTCTTCTTTAGTCGTTTTGCCGGTGGCGTTGGGAGACGTTTTTGAATTGATTGGATTGGGCGTATCGGCGTATTTCGTGTACTCGTTAGTCGTCAAAGACGACGATTTGGGTTTGTCTAAAACGCTAGACGAGGTCGAATCGCAAACCGGGTTGGACGTTCGAGAGCTGACGAATTCCACGGTTGGGTTAGTCAAAGATACCGTGAACACGGTGTCGAGCAACACGAAAAAGACCAGCTACCCGAAAAAATCCGAGACGCCGAAGCCGGTCGTCGCGGCGGCCCCGGTTGAATCCGAAGAACCAAAAGAAGACGACGAGGATTAAACGACGCGTTTAAAACTTTTTCGCGTCCGCCGTTGTTGTTTGTTTTATTATTATATTATATATTATTATTGTTATTACGATCGCATTTTCAAACGTAATAAAGTTATTATTTCGAGAAGGTTTCCTTCAACGTTTTGATTCTTTCGTCCAACAAAACCGCACTCGCTGAATCCCCATCTTTCAACATACCCAACAACACTAAAGCGTCCCCGACTTCTGGCCCAGCTGTTCGTCCAGTCAACGCGATTCTAAACGGCATGAACAACCTTTTACCTTTTCTTTCCAACGCTTTACCCGTCGCGTTGATGAATTTTTTCACGTCGTTGTTCTTTACGCACTCTTGCAACTCGCCGGATTCGTGCGCACTCACGATCGCATCTACGATCGGTTGAAAATCATCCTCGATAACTTTTTGCATTTGTTCGTTCGTTTTCATTTCCTCTTGCAACGGATATTCCAAAATTTCCTTCACTTTCGCGCTGACGTCCTCGGTTAACTCGATGGAATCCTTTACCAAACTAATCGCCATTTTCTTCGCCTCGTCGCTCGCCGTCGCGCTCATCACCCCGGATTTCTCCATCGCCAACCCTAACATTTCGTTTTGTTCGCTTTCCGGTAATAACCTAATGTGTTGACCGTTCATCCAGTTCAACTTTACCGTATCAAACACCGCCGGGCTCTTGTTGATGCGTTCAATCGCAAACAAAGGCGCTAACTCGTCCACCTCGTAAATCTCTTTTTCGGTGCCATCGTTCCACCCTAACAACGCTAAAAAGTTAATCATAGTTTTCTGTAAATATCCTTGCTCTTTAAATTGTCCAACAGACGTCGCGCCGTGTCGTTTACTCAACTTGGAGCGATCCGGCGCTAAAATCAACGACATGTGCCCGAAAGTCGGTCTCTTAAACTCCAACGCGTCGTACACCAACGCTTGTCTCAACGTGTTCGGCAAATGCTCTTCGGCTCGTAAAACGTGCGTAATCCCCATGGTCGCATCGTCCACCGCCACGCAAAAATTATACACGGGGATCCCGTTCGATCGTAAAATAACGAAATCCCCGAGCGTGTCCGTATCCCACCCAACTTTACCTCTAATCAAATCGTCGATTTCAATGCGTTCGCCTTCCGGTACGCGAAATCTGTACGTATACGGCGCGCCAGTCGCCTCCATCGCCTTCACTTCCTCCTCCGACGCCGTCTTCCACTTCCCCACGTACTTCGGCGGTAATTTCTTCGCCTCTTGTTCCGCTCGCATCTGTTCCAACTCCTCGTCCGTGCAAAAACACTTGTACACGTGTCCCGATGTCATCAATCTCCGCGCGAGCGTTTGGTAAATAGCGCCTCTCTCCGATTGTCGATACGGTCCGAATTCGCCTCCTTTTTCCGGTCCTTCGTCGTAATCCAGACCTAACCAGTTCAAATCTGCTAGCATGCTCTGTTCGCTCTCTCGGGTCGACCTCGCCGTGTCCGTATCCTCCACTCGCAAGATGAACTTCCCGTTCGTTTTTTTCGCGTACAACCAGTTAAACAACGCCGTTCTCGCTCCGCCAACGTGTAAACTCCCGGTCGGAGACGGCGCGAACCGAACGCGGACGGTGCCGTCGTTCGGTGGGATTTTAATCTCCACGTCCTCTGGGTGCGCGACCGAAGAAGACGCCGACGTACTTCTCACGTGCCGGACCTTCGAACGTCGATTTCGTAACAACGCGCAGTGGTATCCGATGTGAACGCGTTGGGATAAAGTGCACGATTTGATCGCGCTGAAATGCGAAGATTTCGCCGCAATATTCGTCATCGAGAACATTGTGTACCGTAACGTTGTTCGTGTGGTTTCGTAAGAGCAGAAGGAAGGGTTTAAAGTGTCTTTACTGTATGCGCGCGAGGAAAGAAAGTGAGGATGATGATCGAGTTATAATGGATAGAATGGAGAAGCGAAGGAGCTTAAATTCGTGCGAAACACGCGAGAATGGAAGGAAAAGGTCATCGCTAACTACTAGTATATCTTCTTTTTTACATTACAAGCTGTGCGTGTGCGCGCGTAAATTTTGTGTATCCGAGCACGCGTTTACGATACGATTATACGACGTGCGTAACGTTCCATCTTCGTATCGCCAACCGGGTGGGAGAGGACAGTTGTTGTCGAGGAGGTATCGTACACACTCGGGGTGGTCGTTCTCGCAGTTTTCGAAAGCAAATGCGCCACTGTTCCAAGGCACTTTGGCAGTTTCGCGCAAGTACTTCAAACAGTCTAAGTGGCCGTACATGGCTGCATTCCTACACGCCAATACGTCAAATTGATCAAATTTACGCTCAACAAGATATTCGAGTATGTGAAGATGACCATTATGAGCCGCCCAATTGGCAGTTTCCGAATCCCAAGGCGCTTTGACTTTTTCGTGTAAGTATTTGAGTACCTTGAGATGACCATTTTTGGCAGCAAATGCACAAGTCAACGTACTTATAGCACACTTCTTTACCACGCAATACTTTACCATTTCCAGATTACCTTGTTCTGCGGCCGCCCAAATCGTCCCTACATCCCAATCACACTTTTTCTCCTCTCGCGCCCACTTGAGCAATTCGAGTTTATTCGTTTTAGCAACTAAAGAGCAGAAACGTGGTTCGTCCCAGTCTATATCACAATCGTGATCATAATCGCCCCACGAATAATGCTTCCACGCTACTTCCAAAGTCGATATCGACGACATCTCTTCAATATGAAACCACTTTTTCAAATCTCTCTCGCGAGATGATCTCTTAATCAACTTGCTCGTTTCACTATTCACTTCGTAGAAGAATTTCACATCGTTCGAATCCAATCTCGGAATGATATGTTTAAAACAAATATCGTCGTTCTTCACGATCAAATCCCACAACAAAACGTTCCCTCGCCTCTCCTCCTCGTCTATCATCCGCAGTCTCTGCAGTCGTTCATTTTCCTCCTTCTCCCTTTCCCGTCTTCTTTTATTTCGTTTTTTATGCGCGAAACTCTTCCCCATCAAACTTGTTCATCATAGGGAGAAAAGTGGAGCACATTCGCTTCATTTTTTGTCATCAAACCACCGCATTCATAACCATAATATTAAGGCGGAAAAATGTCGACGATTCAGACGACTTTTTCTGGCATTTGTTGCATCGACCACCGTAACCACCGTAACTCGATGCTCAACCACCACCGCGTGGGAGCAAAAGCGAAGAAAATGAAGAAGAGGAGGAAGGTTTGTAGTCGTCGCGATGATGATGATTTTGGCGAAGGTAAAAATATAGATATGATGGAGGAAACAAAGTCCGAAGCGGCGGCGATGATGGCGGTAGCGATGATGATGACGACGACGATGACGATGGTAAACGACCACAACCCATTTTTCGTGGCGTTTGCAGAGACGAAGTTTCTGCCAATACCGGAAACGAGCGTGCCTTTGACCTCAACGTGCGGGAACTTCTCCAAAGAACGGTTGGATATCGCGAGGCAAATATTAATCTGCAACCAAGAGTCCGGCGCGAAGAACTGGAAGCAAGCGTGCTTGTCGCATTACTCCGCAAACGTGGAGTACACGGACGGACCGGGGTTGACCAGAGTCGTTGGGCGGGACAACATGCGGCAATACTTGAAGAACCAGTTTGATTTTTCCCGGCAATGGTTAAGCGTAACGGACGAAGTGTGCGACGCGGATAAGTACGTCGCGGAATGGAATTTAAGCATGGATTTGGGGATAGGGAGCTTTCGAGATCTTCCCGGGGTGACCGTGTTGAAATTTATGGAAGATGGGAGCGATTTGGTGAAATATCATCGAGATTATCTGCCGGATGGGAACATCGTGGAACGACAGCCGGTTGTAGGAAACTTGGTGAAATTTCAGCGCGAGACGTATTCGAGATGCATGGCTTCGAAAGAAGGCTGCGTTGGCCTGTTAGGCGGACCGGGTAAATAAATAATAGATACGTGAATATAACAGCGATATAGAGAGTAGTAGTTAGGTAGTATTTTATAGAAATTAAATCTAGATATGTACGTAGTAGCGTAAGTATTTTTATCATTGCATGTTCAACTCAAAATGTTTGTTGTGTTGTTATATTTTCTTGTTATATTTTCTTCTTCTTCTTCTTCTTTTCAATCAATCGTAAATTATTTATCGTCGAAATACCTCGCCAATCGCGACATGTCGACGATGATGACTTCTCCGTTCTTTTCTTGATTGCTCGATTTGATTTTCAAAACGCCATCTGCACCGTCCACCATGACCAATTCGGCAACTTCCCCTCTCTCGTCGCCGTTGACGACGATGACGTCGTCGCCTTTGAGCGGGACGACCAACTCGACGTTTTCTTCCGCCACGGTTTCCGCGCGAGCGCCTCGAGAAATTTTCTCAAAGTGTTCCACGCCAGATTTGACGTTGGAAATGCCCGGTTGGACGTCTAACGCTGAACCGCCGACGCCGTGAACTCTCTTCACGACACCTTGCGAGCCGTTCATGAGCTTCACGACCGTACCAGGCAAGTAATCGCCGTCGTAACCATCAGGAACGAGTTGTTTCTTTCCACCCTTATCGTTCTTGCCGTATTCGGCGGCGATGGACCCGGCATGAGCCCCAGCGGGTTCGTCCGCACCCCACGCGTCGTCTCTTCCTGGAGTCATCGTTGGGTTCCAAGCGTTGTCTCTGGCCGGCGTTGTCGCGTAGCCTGCACCGTGCGCCGGAGTTGCCGCCGTGTGTGCCGGCGTTTGCGCCGCGTATCGATCCACCGGTTGTTGTCCGTAGCCGTAGCCTCCGTACGCAGCTGGAGCAGCCGTACCATACGTAGTCGTAGAGCCAGGTCCACCACCGAGTTCGTCTCTGTTAACCGTGACCGTTCTGGCTTGCGCTTGTAACTCAACTCGTGCAGTTTTCGGTCCGCAATCGACCACTTTCCCTTTGTATCCGGCATACACGCCTCGGCGAATGGTAACGAGCTTACCAACCATAGGATCCGCACGTTCTCTGCCCATGCGCTGTTGAATAACCGGTCGTCGCTGTTGCACCGCTGGCTGTTGGTACATGCCACCGCTCGCGTTGGCCATTTGGGCCGTGAGACCCATGGATTGCGCGATGAGCGCATGACCCGGCGATTTCGGCGCGTTGGTAAACGCCGATTGCATGGCAGGCGTGAGACCGGGGATGGCCCCACCTTGTCGAGTTCCTTGTCCACCGTGGACGAAGCACTGACGAGATCGCAAACAAACAATCCCGCCGTCTCTTTGAACGCCTCTGGCTTTGACCCAAATCGTGCCTTTATAGATGTGTTCTACCGTCGCGTTGACGTCTTTCAATTGGCCTTCGTTTATTCGGACGATAGATCCAACGTCGATGAGTTCCATAGCACCGTCTTGCGCGGTTTGATTTCTCGAGTTCATCTTTCGTTTGAAATCCGCGAGCTTGCACGCTTTCACGTTTGGTCGTTCTAATGTGCCGACGTTCGTGAGCACAAACGCGACATCTTTCTCAACTCGAGTCAAAACGCCGACGTTTCCGTCATCCAACATGGCCAAATCGTGTAAAGCGTACTCGCCGATGCGGTCGACGCGCGTCGCCGCTTCAGCATCGTCCGCAAGATCGCGCATGAAGACGGAAAACTCCTCGTTCGTGGACGTGGAAAAAACAGTCGCGATTTGGTCGGAAACTTTGACCACCATCCCGCTCGCGCCTTCGTGAGCGCCGTGAACGACGCGAACGGTGGAACCAACTTTAAAGTGTTTTCGTAACTGCTCCGGGTTGAATGGCAACGGATCGGTGAGATCTTTGTGCGAAGGATCGACTATAACGCGTCCATCGGCATCGACGCGTTTAATCACGCCTTCCAAGTTTCGAAGATCACCTTCAACGACGATGACTTGATCGCCGACGAGAAATCTCGCCGCCGCGCTCTTGCTCGCTTTCTTTTCATTCATAGTTAGTTTCGCGAGACGATTGATGTGGTTGTTCGTCGACTTCTTTCGTCGCGCTCCGCCGTCTTCATCGTCTTCTTCGTCGTCAAAGTCGTCGTCCTCTTCATCGCCGCCCGGGGCAAACTTTTGAATCTCATCTAGCGAAGGCGCTTCGGTCAATTTCACCGTCGTCAACGCGCATCGTTTCAGCAAGTACCCGTCTTTAATCTTGTGCGTTCCACATAAAACGTCCACGCGGTCGTTCAACGTTCGGTCGAATTTCCCGCGCTCGAACGATAAATTCTTATTCTTGGCTTCGGTTTCAGAAAACAATCTCGCGGCTGGTCGCACCGTCGGTTTCGGCTTATTCTTCGCCTCGCCGGATTCTTTATCCGCCAAATGTTGGTAATCGAATCGAGGTAAGATTTTCACCACGCACGAGTTATCCCCGTAGTTCACTTCGACAACTTTAGCCAAATCCGCTTTGTACACCCCCGATCGCATGCGCACCCACGAATCCGGTCGAATAACCTCGACTTCTTTCTTCGCCACGGAAATTGATTCTACCATTTCCTTCAACGGCACCAATTTCGGAGGTTTCATGTGATACACGTGCCTCAACCCTTGCAACGCCTTCTTGACGTGATCGTCGCGCATGGCTTCGACGTAGACGTACCCTTTCAAATGATCTTGCGTCACCACGGACATGATTTTCATCGGCGGCTTGTTCGTTTTTTGCAAGTTGATCATCTTCTGCATCAAACAAATCGTCACTTCTCTCTCTTTACCTTGCTTCACCGCGACCATCCACAATTTCGGATCGCGAACGGTTGGATGCAACGACTGCTGATCGACGTACTCGTTCACGATCGGACCTCGTCTCTGACCTTCCTCGTCGTAGGCGTCCGCGTACCGTCTGGACTCGTACCTCTCCTTTACCATTCTCTCCAACTCTTCATCGTCCGCGGCATCAATCCTCTGCGCTTGTTCGACTCTCGCGTGTAACCTCGTGTCCATCTCTCTCGCCAAAGCCTCTCTTTCCGCGTCGTCGATGGGTTCGTCCTCGTCGCCTTCCTCGTCTTCCTCGTCGTCCGATCCAGCCGCGTCCGCGATGTCGTCGATAAATCGACTCACCGCTTTACCATCTTTACCTTTCGCTCGTTTCTTCTTCTTTTTTCGTCGGTCGTCCTCGTCGTCGTCTTCGTCCGCGACGTCGTCGATGAACTTGTTTTTGCGTTTCTTTTTCTTTTGTGTCTTCTTTTTCCTAGTATTCTCATCTTCTTCTTCTTCTTCTTCTTCGTCACCCTCGAGATCTTCCGCATCGGACGGTTCCTCGTCGCCAGATTCCTCCTCCTCCTCTGAATCATCGTCTGAATCGTCCTCTGAATCGTCGTCTGAATCGTCTTCTGAATCCTTCTCGTCGTTTTCTTCCGCACCAACGCCGGCGTCTAATTTTTCCTCCTCGTCGTCGTCATCGCCTTTCGCTGCCGCCTTTTCTGGTTCTTCTCCTCCTCTCAATCCGTTTTCTCCATCGTCGACGTCCTCCTCTCGCGCTTCCTCTTCCTCGGCCTCTGCCATGGCGACTTTTCAACGGCAGCGCAAGCAACGCGAACGCGGCGTTGGTTTGCGTTCAATCCGATTTGAATTCAATGCGTTTTTGCGTTTCCGATCGATCGAAATTCTTCCTTTCCTCTTCCTCGTCCGAGCGTTACGCGCAACTCACGAGAGCGAAAGCGAGAAGACAGAGTTTGCTTATATATATAAATATATATATATACACGGGTTCTCCTCTTCTCCTCTTTGTCTTCTTCACAATAATAATCGCAGTTTATTTAGGAATACGACTCTACTCACGCTCCTCTCTTTCGTTCGATTCGTCGAGAGAAGAAAAATGAAGAAAATTCAACTCGAGAAAATTTTACAACACCGGTGTTTTTTACTGCTTTTTCTATGTAAGAGTCTAGCGAAGCACATTTCGATATTACAACGATTTCATCCGCCTCGAAGATCCTTTCTTAGTATTGCCTTTCTTTTTATTCCCATTTTCATCTCTCGTGCTGAACAAATGAAACGCCTCTTTGACGCTTCTCTCCAACCCGGCGTTCCCTCCGCTTGGTTTCCCGTTGGTCTTATAAATACCTCTCGGATCGTACTTCGGGCGCTCGATTAAATGGTGCGTGTCGTCTTTGTTTTTCGCAACCTTGTGTAAATCCATGAGATGTAAATGTAACGTCGGGATGGTTTCTTTGACGCAAACGGCGTACCCGTTGTATAACGCGATGACTTTCCCGGCTTTTTTTGAGACCGTGCCTCGGGTGTGCGAAAAACGTCCTCGCTCTGGTAACTCGTCGTACCACTGCTTGTTCTTCAAAGCGTCTCTTCGGTATTTGTTAAAATTCTCGTGCGCGGTTTTCGTCTCGCACCGTATGGTGGCCGTAAAATCCGTCGTTTTTAACAACGTCGGCATCACGGTCGTCAAACAGTTTTCGTACCCAATCCTCGTCTCCTCGGCGTCGATGTATGCCGCCTCTCTCTCTAATAAACCTTCCGGATTCTTCTTCAACTCGTCCCGATTCAACCCGCGTTCGTGCGCCTCCTTCAATCTCTTTTCGTTCTTACGAAGCGTCTCCAAACCTCTCAACCCGACTAACGGTTTACACCTGTGCCCGTTCGGGTCCCCATGATCGTGTTCGACCACAAACCCATCTTTATCCGCGATTTCCTCTCCATCCGCGATCGATTCTATTTGCTCCTCCGCGTCGTCCGCGATGGACTGATCGGACAACGCTTCCAAAATCTCGTGCGTCGTCGCTTTCGAAGACAAATCCAAGTTCCCTTCCACGTCGTTTTCCGCGTGATATTCCGTCTCGTCTTCTCCGTTTCTATTCATCAAAGCCTGTTCTGAGTACGATTCTTTAAACTCTTTGTAATCGTTCGGGTTTAACGACGGCGCCGTCCCTTCTCCGAGCGGCTCGAAATCGAAATCATTGGACGAATCCGATGATGATGTTGCCGCCTGATTATACACTTTTGCCGGGTTTATCGCCGCCATGTACGCCTCCGCATGCATCGTTCTCGTAAAAGTCACTATAAAAAACAGAAGTAAAGAGCAACAACAACGCGTCGTCGTCGTCTGAATCGTCGTCAAAGCGCAAATCCTCATGATTACTACGCGCAGTTTAAGAGAGAGATGTGTGTATTGAATTTTTTTATTCGTGAGTTGTGGCGTACGTTGTTTCGTTACAAAGACAGAAGTACTAGTAAGTTTTCCTGATCTGCGCTCTATCGATACGAGTGATTTTTGGGAGAGAAGTCTCTCTCTCAACTCTCACGTTTTCCTCATAGTTGCAATTACTTGTTCATCATCGACAGCGTGATCCGGATGAAGAAAATCGGCCCAATCGCTATATCCCTGTCCCCGATCTCTCCGTCTCTGCTCTCCTTCATCGATGTAGCTATTTATTAGCGACATAAACTCCCCGGGCATACGGAAGTTCTTTCTTTCCGAGTCCCACCCGTATTCCTCATCATCGTCATCATCATCTGAATCATCATCTGAATCATCATCTGAATCATCATCGTTATCATCATCATTTCGCTCTCTCCGTTCTCGTCTCCGTTTTAAATACTCCTCGAAATCTTCCACTGCATCAACATTATCTTTGCCTAACATTAATTCGCAACGATACTCTATCTTCTCGTGCATCCATCGAGTCTCGTGCGAGAAAAATATTGATTTGATTCGAATCGGCGCTAAATATACGCGTTCGTACTTCTCCTTGAAAATTTTAATAACTTTGCTTTGAAAAGACGTGACGATTGGATTCTCGAGCGTTCGCGCGACGGTGATGAGAACCATTGGTTTCGCGCGTCCCGTGAAAAGACCGTTTGTTGCTTCCATCGTTGCCTCGATCGTTTTCTCTCTAAGTTTTTGTAGCGTTTCATCTATTTCACACGCCAGGACGACACCTCCATCCGTTCCGAGACGAACGCCGATTGGTTTCAGTTCAATAAAACCGTTCGATTCTTTCGTAATTGTAACTAGTTTTCTCATAATCGCAATCAACTGTTCGTCGTCGAGCGCGTCATCCGGCTTCCCTAATACACCGACATTCTCATCATCTTTTGCCACGTCTTGAACACAACATATGCTCACGTGATACGAATCCTCTTTTGGCAAATAGACTTCTTTTTTCAATTCTTCGTGTTTCATCGGCACGCGAGCCGTACACGCGAACACCCCCACCCACTCCCGTCCAACTCGTTTCAAAAACTTCCGCAGGGTCTTAGGAAACTCGCACAAAGCGACTGAGAATATATTCGTCCCGATCGCTCGCCATTCTTTCTCTCCAGAAGGTTCGTACGTCATTGAAATATCGTGCGGATTTCTTTTCTGTTTCTCTAGGTACTCTTTCTCTAGCCTCTTCATATCTCGCTCGATGGTATAGTCGTAAAACATTTCCTTCATTTTATTGAGTTTCTCATCCTCCTTAAAGAGTCTCTCGCCTACGACGACGTCGTAGTTCTCATGCAACGCGTCTCGTTTTTCGTCATCCCGTTTCGTGGGTTCTTTTTCCTTCTCATCGTTCTTCTTCTCCCCCGCATCTCTCTCAACGACCTCTTCACCTTCGAAATCATCATCGTAATAATCATCGTTCGCAGCAACATCATTGGCCTCCTCTGAATCCGACGACGAACATTCAATCGTATCCCACTTCGAGTAATCGATCGTCATTTTCGTATCATGCTCTCTCGTTTTTTCTCTCTCTCTCTCGGCGCGTGAATGAATGCAAAGTCGAATGATATATCAACGCGCTTCGTAAAGTGCCCAATTTTGTCCAAACGTGCTTCTTTTTCTGAAGCCAATTTTCTCCCAAAAAAAAGAGCTGTCCTTTCTTCATAAAAACCACAAAAACGATTTAGTAGAGAAAAAACATGCCGTTCCAGGTGCGCGCACACACATTCGTCTCTCCCTCTCTCTCTCTCTCTCTTTGTGTTTCTGTATTCTGTATTGATATTTAGCGATTCGATGCGCTCGACGCGTGGCGGATTGGACGGTCGCGTCCTTTCTACGCGTCGTCGCGTGGATTTGGATTTTTTTAATTTTGCGCGCGAAATGACGAGTCTCCCGATGCGAACGAGAAAATTGCGCTGCTTTGCGCTTTGAAAGTCGGAAATCGGGGCGGACGGTGCACGCGCGAGGATTTGAATGCGCGTTGGGGTGCTTCGTCGCGCGCAGCAAAGAGTCGTTCGTTCGAGGCGTATGCTTTCGAACCGGATGGTTGGATGTGCGAGAGGGTTTTCGTACGATTGCGCGCGTTTACGCGCGACTTTGCGACCGGATGGGGTTTTTCCGCTCTCATTGAGAGAGAGCGCGGTCGCTCTTTCGCGGCGATGGTGTCCTGTTTTCTCTCCGTCTCTCGGGGCGAAAGCCTCTCGATGTCACTCGTCGTCGTCGTCGTAAAGTCATCCGGGGAAGAGCGCTCGATGACTTTTCTCTTCTCGCTCTTGGCAACGCATACTTACCAAAACGTCTTTTTCCTCTCCTACCAATATGAACAACAGAGAAACATCGAATTAGGCCGAGTCGCGCTGGTCAACTTGAAAGCGGACAAACTGTACGGCAAGCTCGTCGTCGTCGTCGACTTGGTGGACCAAAACAGAGTTTTAGTCGACGCGCCGGGCATCAAGCGATGCATCATCAACTTGAAACGCTTAGCAATCACGCCGATTAAATTGGACACGGGGAGATGTCCGGACGCGGCGGCGTTGGCGGCGGCGCACAAAGGCGCGGCGGCGGAATTCGCGGCGTCTAAGTGGGGGCAAAAGATCGCGAGGCAAAGCGCGAGAAAGGCGTTGACTGATTTTGATAGATTTAAGGTTGCGATTGCGAGATCGAAGAGATCCGCGATTGTCAAGAAGGCGATGGCTTAATTGAGATGAAACACAACACACTTAGATTTTTTTAATTCAACAAAACGTAAATTTTAGCTCTTATCATTACTATTATCTCTATTATCTCTACTACTACTACTAGTACATCTGTTACAATTGCCACGTTCCTTTGCTGCTCAATTCTATCTTCTTCCGCCTCCTCTGCCTCCTCTACCACCACCTCCACCTCCGAGAGAGAGAGAACTCGCGAATTGAACAGTCGACGTTTCTCGAATGTCGTCTTCGCAGAAACAACAAGCAATTTTCTCAAACTCCTCCGTCTCGTCTCGCTCGCCGTAGATTTTTGTCATGATCAAACACTTCGCGTCGCACGCGGAACACTCGTGCTCGTCGGAAACCTCAACTTTTTTTAAACCTTTGGGTAAGCCAACGATTAAGTCGCATTTGGTACAGTTTAAGCGCCATCGTCCGCCTTTGCGTAAAATCGGGTCGAGCAAGAGTTGCGGTAAAGAAACCACGGAGGCTGCCGTCGAGGACGATCCCGCGGCACCCAAAGTCGCGTTTGCCAAGTAATACGGATCCTTCGCGGTTTCTTTTTCACAATTTGGACAAGGAGCAATCGCGCGTTCGCTCACGATCGGGTGTAAAACGGAATGTGGACACCCGCCGCTTTTACTCGAAGAAGTCCCAAAATCTGGCGGATGGTTATAGCAAAACGGACAGAACGGATACGCGCGTTCGCCGTCGGATGTTTCGTATATGGATAACTCGAAATCGCAAATCTCGCAAAATCTTCCCGACCACGGTTTAATCGAGCTCGCGTTTCGTGGACACTCAAACGTTTCCGCCTCGGTTTCGCAAAACAATCTAAACGTTTTCCGTCCGTGGCGTCTCCCGGACGCTTGGAGTTTCAGGTACCTTCGACATCGACCGCACACGGTGTGTGGGGTAGATTGAAGCTCTTTCGGAGACGCGAACGAGGCTTCGAATAAGTTGTCAACGATGGCGATGTTCTTCTCGAAATGTATGAACTTAGCTTTGATTTGCATCAACGCCTGCGAAACGACGGCGTTTTTATCCGCTTTACCTTCGGCGATTAAATCGAGTTGTTTTTCAATGTGCGCGCGAACGGTCGGCAACGCGAGCTCTTCGTCGATGGACGCATACGCTCGACATAAAGTGATTCCTAAATCAGTTGGTATGACTCTTCGTCCGTCTCTTGGGACGATTTCGCAATATTTACGCGCCTCGACGGTGTTGATGTGCGTTGGAATGGAAGCGTCGGTGCCGATGCCGTTTTTCTCCATCGTGCCTATGAGTTCAGATTCCGTGAGATAATTCGGCGGTTGCGTTTCGCCTCGCTCAATTGTGACTGAAATCACGTCCACGTCTCTGCTTTTATTATTTTTACTCTCGTTATCGGACAATTGATACGCGTCTGGGATTATTTTAAGTTTCGGCGCTCGTCTCGGCAACGCCTCGGTCCAACCGAAATCGAGAATTTTCACCCCTTTCGCTTTCCACCGTTCGCTTTCGGCAATCACAATTTCGCTCTCTATGTTTTCCAATACTAGATCCGGAAGTAACGTCGCTAAAAAGTGTCTAGATATGAGCTCATACACGCGAAACATTTCGCCGTTCATGGAATTTCGATTCCCAAATCTTCCCGCGGGCGTAATCGGCGGGTGATCGCCGGCGTCCTGTCCACCGGACGGTTTTCGAATCGAAGAAAAACTTAAAATCTTTTTCGCGACGTCGCCCCACTCGTCGTTGCTCGTTTGGGAGGCGACGATGCTTTTGAAATCAAACCCGGGCGGATACGCCGACGATTCCGTTCGCGGGTAGGAAATGAACCCGTCCAAGTATAATCTCTCGGCGATTTGCATCGCTCGGTGCGCGCCGATGCCCATTTTCGAACACGTTTTCAACATTTCAACCGTATTCATGCCTGGCGGAGGCCGTTTCGATTGCTTCGAACGGATCGTACCGACCAATGTGCCTTTCTTGTCCTTCTTTTTCAGAAAATCCGAACACAACGCTTCTAAAGATATCGCGCTCGATTCGTCGAAAACGCGTTCGCGATGCCACTTCCATTCGGCTATTTCGTAACTCGTCGTCTTCGTCGCCATTCCGTTATCGTCGTCGACGATGACGACGTCATCATCGCTTTGTTTTAAACTCGCCGCCGCAACTGTTGGTAAATTCAATTTTAACCGCCAAAAACTCTCCGGGACGAACCGTATAATCTCCAAATGTCTCTTCACGCAAAATCCAAGCGTCGGCGTTTGACACGGCCCGTAACTCACGCACCTCGAATCAAACCCGCTAAACTTATCCTGAAAATACTTCGTCTGAAACCGCGTGAACGCGACGCCCATTTTCAAATCCAGTTCTTGCCTCGCGTCCACCGCGTCGCTTTCGTTCTTATTCGGTTTCGTTAAATTTTTCATCGCGTTTTCTACGCTCGGTTTCGATATCGCGCTAAACTTTGCCCGGTAAACATTCTCATACCTTCCTCCTCCTCCTCTCATGCGAGGCACGACCGCGTCCATGACTTCAAAACATATGTTCTCCCCTTCTCGATCGCAATCTAACCACAACACCAGCGCGTCGCACGTTCTCGCTTCTCGTTCTAAACTCCCTCGTATTCTCCCAGCGGTGACTTTCTTTTCCGTCTTGCAATCGAACAACAGTTTCGGATCGAGGTCCCAGTCTTGAAATTTGTCCGGAAAATCGATCGAGCACACGTGCCCGGCGACGGAGGTGAATCGATGCAAACATTTCTTCCGTAAAAACGGTCGGTAAAACTCGTGCATCTCGATCGAACCGACGGTTGTTTTCTTCGTTTTTAATCCTCTTTTGTTCCCCAACGAACTCTCGTCGCAATCATCATCATCATCGTCCAACTTCTTCTCCTCGGACGACGACGATAAAAGCTGCGCGATAGATTTCGCCAGCGACGGTTTCTCCGCCACGTGTAAACACGTAAACACGCCTCGTTCTCCTCCTCCTCTCTCTTCTTCTTCGTCGTCGCCCATCACATCATGGTGTTGTGGTTGCCATTTTTTGACTGATTTTTCTCCAAATTCTCTTCATCCTTCGTGCCTAAACCCTAGAGAATCAACACCCTAAACAGAAAAATCTGGGTTGCGTTGGCGGCTTGCGCCTTAGGGAAATCTCTTCACTCGTCTGCAGTATAGTTCTTACCTCGCCTGAAACTGGAGAGACAGAGCGTCGGAGAGCGCTCGCGTGCATTTCAGAGCGTAAAATGACAACGATGAACCAAATTCTAAGTCGAGAAAAGAGCAGTCGTTTGTTTAATAGTCGTAATTTATTAACTTTAGAATCGACTGAAATCGACCTCAACGTTTTTTTCCTCCTCTGGGCGACCACCTTGGTGTTCATCATGCAAGGCGGGTTCATGCTCCTGGAAGTCGGCTCGGTGTCCATCCGGAACACGAAAAACATCTTGTTCAAAAACGCCTTCGACGTGTGCATCTCCGCGTGCTGTTTTTATTTGTGGGGGTACGCGTTCGCGTACGGAGACGACTCGTCGGGAGGGTTCATTGGAACCACGGAATTCGCGTTGTCAGACATGGAGAAAAGGAGGAGCTCGGGGGAGAATTCGTTCGCCGGGTCGATATCGCAAGGCCATTTGCGAGCGGACGCGGCGTTTTTTTACGCGCACTTTGCGTTTGCGTTGAGTTTTGCCGCGACGGCGGCGACGATTATGAGTGGAGCTGTCGCGGAGAGGATGAACTTTAAGGCGTACATCCCGCTGACGGTGTTGACGGTTTCGGTTATTTATCCGATGGTCGCGCACTGGGTGTGGTCGTCGAAAGGGTGGATGTCTGCGTTTAAAGTAGATGCGGGGAGCAGACTGTTCGGGGTTGGGGTTGTGGATTTCGCGGGGAGCTTAGTCGTCCACGTGGTTGGTGGGACGGCTGCTTTGGTGGCGTGTTGGTACATCGGGCCGAGATCGGAACGGTTCGGGATTGGAGGGAAGATAAACGAGTTGCCGATGCAATCGCCGGTGTTTCAAATGTTTGGGACAATTTTAATGTGGTTCGGGTGGTACGGGTTTAACACCGGAAGTGTTGGAGTTTATGTCCGAGGCGATCAATTTGAAGGCGCTTCGAGGTATATCGTGGCGAGAACGGCGGTTTGTACGACGATTGCGGCGGCGTTTGGCGGGTTGAGCGTCGTCGTGTTCGATTTGGCGAGAAACAAAAAGCAAATTTCCCCGCAAAGGATGAATAATGGGATTTTGACTGGGTTGGTATCCATTTCCGGATCGTGCGCGTTGGTACACCCGGCACTCGCCGTGTTGATCGGCATTGTCGCCGGGATCGTGTATAGCTTGAGTTCGAGTTTGTTGCTCAGGAGACGAATCGATGACGTCGTCGACGCGGTGCCGATCCATCTTTTCGGCGGCGTCTGGGGGCTCATCGCGACCGCGTTGTTCACCAAGGAAAGTTTTTACAATCTAGTCTATAACACGCCTGATTCGCAGAGAGCGTACTGCGGTGCGTTTATAGGGTGTGGGAAGAACGCCGGGAACGTTTTAGCTGCGGCTTTAGTTGGCCTTCTCGTGGTCACTTCTTTCACCGCGGCGATGATTTACGCTTCGATTGTCTTTTTGGAAAACGTGGTGAAAGTTCCACTCCGAGTGGCGTCCGCCGTCGAAAGTCAAGGGTTAGACCATTCCACACACTTTGGACGAGCGTACACGGAATTGCAAACGACGATTTTTCAATACACGACGAAAAGCGGCGAGAAGGCGTCTATGGAGATGCGCGTGAGAGCCGGCGACGCCGCCAAGTTCGCGTTGGCTTTGAGCGAGGTCATGGACGCCGAAGCTGGGACGAAAGAAGGTGGGAGTGGGAAGTTTTCTGGATTAGCGTTGAGTGGTAGCGGTGGATTGGATGCCGGGGAAAGCGGCGGAGGGAGGAAAGGGTTCGGGAGCTTACTCGGAAATCCCGCGCGCACGATACAAGAGTCTGGTTGAGAGAAAAAGTTGATATATATCCTTTTGTTGTAAATAAAAAATGGCTATGCAGTATTTAATAATCGTCGTTTTATATATACCGATATCACGCTCCGCCCGCCGTCAATCGCGTCGATAAGAACGCAAACTTTTCATTCTCGGCCAACTCCTCCGGTAAATCGTCTTTCGATTGGAAATCGAGAGTAATTTCCAACGAACTTTCCGCAATCTCCTCCACGTTGAAGTGAATGCTCGAATCGTCATCCAGTAAGAATGAATTGTGTTGGTTATTCGATTGCTGGTCCATCATGGAATTTTTCATTTGCTTCAAGACGTCTTGGTTGACCGTTTCCGTGCCGTATTTGTCGTCCCAATACATGGTACAAATGCGGTATAACTGTTGAATAGATAACACCGGACACAGTTCCAAGGTTATTTCGTTCAGAGTTTTCCTCGGTTTTTGGTTAATCACGAGTAATTGAACGGCTTGGTTGATAAACCGTAACTCTTTCTTCGGCGCTTCGCCGACGACGGCGGCGTTCTTGTTGAGCCAGTTTTCGAGCTCGCTCAAACCGGCGGCGATATATTCACCGTTGGAGAACGAACAGCACTCTCTTCGTAACAACAAAGCGTTAAACATGTTGACGTTGATGAAACAAAATATTTGAGTGAAAAACTTGGACGTCAACGCTTTCGGAACGTTGTTTTCCGTAAACGCGAGGAGAATCGTATCCAACTCCTCGAGGATGGACATCCAGTGCGAAGAGAGTTGCATGTGCTTCCCGTCTTTATCGTTAGTCGATTTACCGCCGACGATGGCGCCCGTTCGTTGTCTCGGCGCTTGAATGCACGATCCCAAGTGCGGAGAGATCATTGATTTCGTGTTATCGCGCAAGATACCGTATGCCTTCTCGCAAAACATGCCAAGCGATTGGCGGAAGAGAAAGCCCGGGTATTTCGCCTCGATTTGCTTCACGCCCAATATAGCCGTCACGGATTCCTCTCCTCCTCCTCCTCCTCCTCCGTTTCCATGTCCATTACCATCAACACTCGTTCGTCGCGTTTTATTCGCGTCCGCGTTTTCTTTATCCGAAGAGCCGCTGATGGACGGTTGTTGGTTAAACATCGTCGGCGGGCTCTTTAATCTCGAAGAGATGGTGGAGTTGATGCGGTCTAAAATCCCAACGCCCCCTCGTCTATTTCTGTTCCCGCTGTTCTTTAAAGTTCGATGGAGCAAGTGCAACAACGCAAACGCGTTCGTTAACCAAAACGCCACGGCTTTATTGTCATCTTTCGCGTTCCTGTTGAGTGAATTTTCAAACGCTCCGAGGATGCGTTCGAACAAAGACGTTCTCTCCAACGAAAACGCCTTCCATCTCAGTAAACATCTGAACACGATGACTGCCAAAGCCGGGGACCCGTCTGGAGTGGCGAAGATTTCGTGCGCTCTTTCGTGACCCAACAGAGCTCTCAACGCTTCGTGGTCTTCCTTCAACGAAATCGTTTGTGGCGACGTGGAATCGGGAACCTCTTTATCCACAGACTGGTCCATTTCGCCGCCGCCGGCGGACATGGGCGTATTCAAAGAACTCGCAGATAAAGGCGTGCCGTTCATCATTCGAGCTCTCGATTTCCCACCTCCTGGACCACCAGTCATCATAGCCGTTCCGGGCGTTTTCAAACCGTTTCGGAAAGAATCCAATTCGGCTTCAGCCACCGCCAACCGGTCTCGAAGTTTTTCGTTTTCCTCCAACGCTTCGCGCAACGCTTTTTCATACTGGTCTGCCGTTTTGTTCGCTTCTTCGAGTTCTTTCTTGACCGTTTGCTCGGTTTCTTGCCGCAAAAGCTCCTCTTTCTGGGCTCTTTCTCGAAGTTCTTTTAGCTCCTCCTCCGCTTTCTTCGCCGCCAACGCCGCTTCTTCTTGTTGTTTTTCTCGTTCGATTTTCTCCTTGGCTTCTCGTTCCTCGCGTTCTTTTTCGGCGTTTTTCCTCTTCTCTTCCTCCTCGGCTTCGCGTTTCACTTTTTCTTCTTCGCGTTGTAATTCCAACATCTTCGCTCGCGCGCGTTCGGCTTCTAATTTCTTTTCTAACTCTGATTTCGCCTCCAACATTTTCGCCACGTCTCTTTGTTCTTTTTTGATTTCCTTGACGCGGTTGCGCGCCAATTGGCCTCGGTACACGCTTTGCGCTCTGATTGCAGCCAAGTTTCTTTCCTTGAGCTCCAAAAACTCTTTCCTCGCTTTGACTGCTCGCGCGAGCGTTTGAATCTTTACAGCCGCCTCTTTCGTCTCCGCGAATTGCTTCTTGCAGATGGACATTCTCACAAACGCTTGGATGGCAGTCACCGCCTTCGTTTGGCGAATCTCCCGAACGATTTTTCTAGCAAACATACCCCGGGCGTATTTGTTGACAGTTTCCGCCGCCGATTTCGTTCGTTTGTACTGCTTTTGCGCGACGCGTCGCTTGACATGCTTTTGAATCTCAACCGCGGCCCACCCGAGTTTTTTCGATCGCAAGGTATCCAAAACGGCCATTTGCCCCGAACGCAAGAAGACTTTCGTCTTGCCGATTTGCCACTCTTGTAAATTGGCAACGTTCAAAATACCTTCCAAAGCCTCTCGCTCTTTCCCGGGCGTAAAGAACTTTGCGGCTTCGTCGGGAGCTAATAAACCGAATCGAGTCAAAAATAACTCGATCGGCTTCCTCGACGGATACCCGGCGCAGGAAATCCGCACCGCTTCCAAGACGCCGCCGCAGCGCAACTGCTGCAAAATGTTGGCGTTCTCAAACGTGCTCGGCACGGAAGCTTGGTTCGGTTTCACGCATCGAACAAAATGCGGTTCGGTTCCGTGTAATTTTTTCATCAAATCATTGAGTTGGTGCTTGAACGAGTTCCCGATGGAGGTGAACTTCATGGCGGATTTCTTCGCGCGCGGCGGCGGCGGTTTGTTCCCTTCGTTCAAGATTTCGTTCTCCTTCTCCTCGAAAATGAGACGCAAAATGTTCGTTTCCGAGGTGGATAAAACTTCCGTGTGTTCCAAAATCGCGTAATCTTTGTTCTTTTCGATGAAGTTTTCGCTCTCGTACGTGACGTCGCCGGCGTAATGGTTCAACGTAAAATCTATTTGCGACCGTTTTGGTTTCGAAAATCGTTTCTCGTCGTCCAACGCGGAGAAGAGCTTTTGCGCAAATTGCTCAGACGTCGTCGATGTCATGATGCACGACTCGTCTAAAAGACTGATAATACCGCCAACTTTACGTTCGATGACGTCTAAAATGTCCTGGTTATCCACAAACTCAATATACGACCAATCGATGGCTTCTTTTTCGTACTCTTCTTGTTCCATTTTAAACACTTTTTGGTTAAAATGTTGCTGCAATTTTTCGTTAGCAAAGTTGATGCAAAACTGTTCGAAGGAGTTCTTTTTGAAGCTCTCAAAGCCGTAAATATCGAGCACGCCAATGAATCGTCTTTTACTTTTTTTGTCGCCAGTGATATTCTCTCCATCTTCCGCGTCTTCTTCGTCCTCTTTCTTATTCCCAATCGCTTGGTTAATCCTTTCGACGAGCCAATCGAACAAACGCGAATACAACATCTTCGCCAACGAGTCGCGATTGTGCTTCGCGTCCGAGACGCTCAAAGGTTTCAAAATCGCCCCGTCCGCGGTGACAATCTGTCTCGAAATCAGCGCTTTCTCTAAGCGATCTTTATCCACTTTCAAAACCGACGCGGCGTCTTCTAAGCTTCCTTTCGCATTTGAAGCGACGACGGACGCGTCTTCGTCCTCTGGCGAAGGCGAGAAATCTATATTACCTAAATGCAACACCCCCGAAACGACTCCAAACACGTCCTCTCTTTCCGATTCCGAAATACCGACCACCTCCATGGCGTTTTGGGTTTCCTCGTACCCGACCACGTCGGAAATACGTTCCAATTTCACGCATTTCGATTGATTCAAGTAATAAAAATCTTCAAACGTCTTACCGTCCAAACGCCACTTACTTTTTTCCTCTTTCGACGCCCCGGCTAAGATTTGATAAAACACGTGAAAGTTTCTCTCCGGATCGGATACGCGTACGACTCTGGAGCGCTCCAACAAATACGTCCGTATGGCTGCCCCGCTAATCTTATCCTCTTCGTCGAACAAAATTTCCGTAAACTTCCCGAACCTGGACGAGTTGTCGTTCCTGACCGTCTTGGCGTTACCGAACGCCTCTAACAACGGATTCGTCTCTAAAACTTGCTTTTCCACGCCGCTGGTCCCGTCTTCGTGCTTCGCCGAGTGCGCCAAGTACTGCATGATGTGTTTCGCGGTTTCAGTCTTCCCTGCCCCGGACTCTCCGGAAACTAAAATAGATTGAGACCCCCCCTCGCTCAACATCTGTTTATACGCCGCCTCGGCGACGGCGTACACGTGCGGACTCAACTCGCCTTGCTCCGCGCCGCCGTACATTTCCATCATGGCTTGATCGTATAAGTGTGGGATTTTTTGAAACGGGTTCACCGCGATCAAAATCTGCCCGGTGTACGTGTATATCTCATCTCTCGCGTACCGTCTTCGTAAGTTGTGCAAAACGCCCGCCTCGTGAAGATAGGAGAGTTTCACCATGTCCTCTTCCGTGTTCCGTTCTCGCAAGGCGAGATCTTCTTTCGCGTTTTCTTTGGCGATAACGATCGTCGTCGGTTGCGCGCTCGCCAACGACAGGTCACCACCTTTACCACCACCACCGTTTCCTCCGTTACTGTTGTTCTTCTTCTTCTCCTCGCGTCCGTCGTCTTCGTCCTCCGCGAACGTGCACTCAAAAAACAAAGACGATGATGTGCCTTCACCGGAGGAAAGGTCACCGGCACCAACTTTCGAAATCGACGCGGCGACCCACGCGTGGTTCGCATCTTTCACCCACACCGGAGTGCCCACGTCGAAGGAAAAATTCTCGTCGTTCATGGTCGTCTCTTTCATCGCGCCGCTCTCGTCGTCGTCGTCGTTTTGAGTGCCACCAAAACCTGCACCTCCTTTCGTCGTCTTCTTCTTTGCCATTTTTATCGGTTGGAAGAACGAGTCAAACGGCAACTCTTTTTTTTTTGAAAAGTTTTGTTCGAAAACGAAGGAGGCACACGAAAACGCGAATTGTTTAGGGTTTTCAAAAAAACCCTAAATAGAGTAAGCGCACACTTTCCTTTCTTCGGGAAAAGGACAGACCACACACATCACATCGCTCTAAACACACACATATAAATTGATATCGTCGCGCGCGCGGAAATCATTCCGAGGACACTTTGTCGGAGCGCTTGCTTTGGCGAAGAATCGCTTTTCGCGAAAATTCTCGATCTCGATATGATGATGATGAAGAACGACCACGATTTTGAGGAAAATCATGAAGAAAATCTCGCCCCGGTGGGATTCCAAGGCACGTTTCGAAACCAAACGAAACGATACGAGAGTTACCGGGAGGAATACGTGTCCTCCTCCTTTCCCAGCGGGAAGAGGAGGAACTCTGGGAACGACAACAACCTGAACGATGACGGTGAGGCCACGAAAGGGACGTCGAGATTGCTCGAAGCCGCGATTGATTCTTCTTCTTCAACTTATGATGGAGGGAAAAGAGGATTAGGGGAAAGTGGTGATGAGCTTCAGTCGTCGTCGTCTTTTTTACCGCCGGCGTGGGTGGACGTTTGCGAACACATTCAAAGAGACGTGGGGAAAGCGAAAGCGAAAATTCAACAGTTACAGAAAGCGCAACAGAAAGCTTTGTTGCCAACTTTTGATGTGGACGATGTGAACGACGAGAAAATCGTGGAGCAGTTAACGGGCGAGTGCGGGAGGTTGTTCAAACGGTGCGAGGCGCAGTTGAAGAGGTTAGGGAGCGACGCGGAGGTTACGAATACAGCGAACGAGTTCGACGATATAGGAACGAAAATGAGAAAGAACGCGACGAGGAAGCTGGCGATGGAGTTGAGTCGTCTGTCGCAGGCGTTTAGACAGAGACAGAAAGAGTATTTGAACGAGTTGAAGAATAGGCAAGACCGAGGACCGGGCGCGGAAGGCGTGGACGCCTTGGAGGACGTGTTTCGGAACAGAGTGGCGAGAAGTCACAGTGGCTTTTTAGAGCAAAGCGACGGAGGTGGTACGACGAGTTCTCAAATGCAACAACGACAAGGTTTTGCGAATCAAGACGTCATGTCCTTGGAAGCGGAAGAGAGAGACACGGAGGTGAAGAAAATTTTACAGTCCGTGACCGATTTAGCGATGGTCATGCAAGACATGTCCAAACTCATCATCGACCAAGGAACGATTTTAGATTCCATCGAATACAACTGCGCCACCACTGCCATGCAAGTAGACGAAGGCAGGAAAGAGTTGGTCAAAGCCGAGCACACTCAACGCGCCGGCGGGCTCATCATTTGCATATACTTTCTCATGTTCATGTGCGTCTTGATGACCATCATCATAATCCTCCAAAAGCTATGATGATACAACAACAACAAAGAGTAGTACGTATACGTTTTTGGTAGTAGCAGTTCAAAATTAGTATTTATAGCAGTTTTATAATAGATGTACAACAACAATAAGAAATGAATTTACGAATGAAACAACCCTCGATGTTCGATTTGCGCGTTCAAGCCGACGACTAAACCGATGACTAACCCCGTCAACCCGCCGAAGCACACTTGCACCGGCGTGTGCCCGATGTGCTCTCTCAAAGGTTGATTCTGTATATTCTTTATGAACTGATCGAACCCGTCCGCGCTAAATAACGGCGATTTCGGCGTCGGCGTTTCCTCGTCCTCCAACTCGAGCGTCGCGTCGATATTCCCGCTACTGCTATTCCTATTCTGACTGTTGCTCCCGTACGCGCCTGAAATCAAACTATTAATCGCGGACGCGTGGTACCCAGCCTGCCGTCGCACCCCCATCGCATCATACATCACCACAATCGCTAACACCGCCGCCACCGCGAACGACGTATCCGCGGTGCCTCTCTCCACCCCTGCGCCAGTCGCTAACGCGACGACGAAAGAGGCGTGCGAGGATGGAAATCCCCCGGACCCGATCGCTAACGAAGGTTTCCATTTCTTCGTCCCGACGTAATGCGTTAAAGGTTTTAACAATTGCGCGACGAGTAACGCCAAAAGGGCGGAGAGTAACGCCACGTTGTCAAAAATATTCTTTTCTTTTTCTGCCATCTCTAATTATTATTCACGCGTACACGCGCAAAGCGAAGAAGCGTTTACTACTTTTGTGTGTGTGTGTCTGCCGCTCTTTCTCTCTCGAGAGTAAAAATCTCTCAAGAAAGAAACCAAAGAAAAACAGACACCAGAAATGTTTAGGGTGTATTTAGGGTATACAAAATATGTAAATTTAAAAATGGCATCGACAGCTTTTTGGTCCGTTACAACAACACAAAAGAGCAGAGACGAAAGCGTTTGACTTTACGGCACGAACGTGCTTTCAAACACACACATATTTATAACATCTCCTAAAATTCGAATTAGAGTTTGAGGAGAATGACGACGACGACACTATTGGATAACTCCGCGAACGAGTTCGCGGCATTTTCGACCATTTTATCCGGGTTCGATGAAGAATACGTCAGTCCGAATCGGAAATCGAAATCTTCTTTTTCTTCTTTGTCGTCTTCCCCAACGGCTAAGAAGAATGTCGCTGAGAGTTTTTCTTCCCCGTCTCCGCAAGCCGGGAGAGGAAGAGGAAGAGGAAAAGGATACAATAATAACTACGACCCGGACGAACCTCTGGACGTGCTCCAAGAAATGAACCAAATGCTGGAAGCGGCAGAACGAAGCCCGACGAATACCAACGAGAATTATACCAAAAAAGCACGCACCTTTGTTCGAGAAGCGTACGGAACGTTCGAAGACTCGGCGTCTCGATTGGAACGGGATTTAATGGAGAAAGAAAATCGAATGAAACGCGACGCGGCGGAGGAATTGAGAAGACAGTTGGATAAAGACTCGCCGGAGTTTTCTTTAGATATGCTGGCGAGCGGAGATCGAGCGACGATATTGGCCAGAGAGGCGGAGATATTGAGAGCGGAGGAGGAGAGTTTACGAAGAGTACGAGAAGGCGCGAGCCGCGCGGCGGAGAGAGAGAGACAGAGATTGGAAAGCGAGAGAGTGGCACACGCGAATGGCAGAGCAAATTGGGTGAGCGCGGAGAATAAGAGACGCGGGATGGGGGCGAATGCGAGAGCGTCGGAGCAATCCAATCCGACGCCGGCGCGGCAAGCGCAAAGAGGCGGCGGCGTAGGGACGGTCACGCCGACGAGGATCGTGCCGAAGTTTACTACAAACGGCGGCGACATGGAGGAAGATAAAGAAAACGCTGGAGCTATGGGTTCGAAGAGAGACAAGACGACGCGTCCTTCGTCTTTCTTTAACCCGTTCAAGACGATCACGAACGTTGCGGTCGGCGCGAAGAACGCCTTGTTAAGCCGCGAGAACCCGAAACAAAAGCCGAAAGTCAGGCGTTCGATCATCGCCATCGACGAGCCGAACGAAAATTCCATGAACGCCACGGGACCTTCCGCTGTCGTTTCGTCATACAAAACTCCAGTGCAAGAATCGAAGAAGCGTTCGACAATTTTGACGCCAGTGGAAAGCAGAGAGACGAACAGAGGCATTTCGTCGTCGTACGAGGAAGAGGACGAGGGAGAGGAAGACGCGACGGAGAGCGACGTCATGATTGCTAAGATGATCTCGCCTGGACAAATGGTCTACATCAAAAAGCCAATCGAAAAAGCTACCGATATTGTCGCGACGAATGAACAAGAGAAAGAAAAGACGAAGACGAAGAAGAAGAACAAGAGATCGCTGAACGTTCACCCGGCGCTTCTGCGAGTCGCGAAAGCCGCCTCCACGATTGGCGCGTCTTTTGTCATCGTTTCAGCGGTTGGTTCCTACGCCACTGGCGCGAGAGATGTTCGTGACTTGCAAAGAGCCGCCAGAAACGTGCAAAAGACGACAGTATCTGTGGCCATGTTCATCGGTAAAACGTGGAAGTCCATATCGAAGAACTTGATACCCGGCGTGACTGACGAAGTGCCGACGTTGACGCCCACGGTTGTTTACCAACGCACGCCAAACAAAGTCGTGAAAAAGACGGTCGTTTTACGACCGCATCAAGTCGGTGTCCAGCCAGGACCGTCTGGGGAAGATTTCAGACGAGCGTACGGGCGCGGATAAACGAAGGAGAAGAGAAGAGAAGAGAAGAGGATGATTCATATTTATTTCTATATTAACTTTTTACCGGATTGACGAGAGCGCTTTCCCGAACAGGGGAGAGTATTTTGGAGAGAATGGCAAAAGCGCCGCGCGAGATGTAATACATTTATTGAACCAAAGGTAAAATACACGCAAAAGTACTCAATCCGTAAATAATAAATATACGCTAATAAACACACACGCACTCTCTCTTTAGTTTTTCTTTTTGTCTGTTGTTTCCTTGCTAAAATAATCGCTATATATACAAACATTTATATTTATGTACAGTATCTCATCATCGATCGTATTATATATTGGTTATTATCTTGCACCCAAATTCTTTTTTATTTTCTTTTGTTTCTTTCCATTCATTGTATTATTCTCAAACAGCAAGGCGTTGAGCGCGTCTTTGTCGGGGATTTGTCCTAAACTCTGCGCCCAAGCGTACGGATCGTCGATGGAAGTACCGCCGCCGTACCTACTATTATTGCTGCTGCCGCCTCGCCTGTTATTATTGCTTCTACTGTTATTATTATTATACTCTCCGATTCGCGTCAACTCGCTCACGTCTCGACCGCTGGTCGTTTTCGACACCGCGAACCCGGGTTGCGGATTCGCGCGAAAGTTGCCGTTACTACTACTTTCCTGCTCATCCAAGCTTTCGTTCGCGACCAAATCCATATCGTACACGCACGGAAACACTTGCACTCGCTTCTCTTCGTCCCGAGTTCTTAAATTCACCACTGGTCTGTTCCCGACCAAAATGTCGTCCACGGAAACCTCCACGTCGTGTTCGACCCACATGCTCCTCGCGTGCATCTCGACGACGATCGGAAACGTCGCCGGCGCCGCTCTTTCCGAGATGGTTTTCTGACACCCGCGAGATCGCGCCTCGTCGTCGCCTAACGTCACAGTGGTCACGCCACCAACCAGATCCGATAATGTTGGGTTTTTGATTAAATTTTCCAAAAGTCGTCCGTGGGCGGTACCGATCAACTGCACGCCTCTTTCCGCGATCGTTCGACACGCCAAAGCTTCCATCTCCGTGCCGATTTCATCGACAATAATAATCTCCGGCGTGTGATTTTCCACCGCTTCGATCATAACCTTGTGTTGTTCGCTTGGATTCGGCACTTGCATCCGTCGTGCGCTTCCAATAGCTGGGTGTGGAATGTCCCCATCACCACCAATCTCGTTGGACGTGTCGATAATCACCACCCGTTTTTGCAAATCGTCCGACAACACTCTCGCAATCTCGCGAATGACGGTTGTTTTCCCAACCCCTGGTTTTCCGAGAAACAACACAGACTCACCGTTGTCTCTGTTCAACACGTCCGCAATCATATCCACGTGCCCAGTCACCGCTCGACCAACTCGACAGGTCAAACCAATAATCTTCCCGCTTCGATTCCGTATGCACGAAATCCTATGCAACGTCCCGGTCACGCCCGCGCGGTTGTCCCCACCAAACTCTCCAACCACTCGTTCCGCGTGATCCAACTCTTCCTGCGTCACCACATCGTCTCTCAAAGTCTCACTTTGTTTCTTCACATCTTCCATCCCGCTAAACCTCGCCTCCGGTTGCCGTCCTAAATCCAAAACAATCTCTAAAAGTTTCGACCTGTGCGCGTGTTTCGAAATCTTCTCGCGCACGTCCTCCGGGACGATGGATAACATTTCCGTTAAATCGTCCTGTATGACCACATCGCCGTCGTTTTTGTTCGATATTCCCGACGAATTCGTAAACTGCGAGTTCAAGTGGACGTTTTCGGACATTTTGCCGATGGTATTATTCGTCGTTTCGTCTGTTAAAATTTTTAGTTTATTCAAACAACAAGAGAGAGATGATGAGAGGAATATTTTTTTGAGTTTTTTTTCAAACAAACAGACAAAATTTTTAAACGAAACGTCGCTTGGGCGCATAAAACCAAGACGCGTTCTTTCTCTCTCTCGCGCGTTTCAAAAAGCAGATCTATTCAAAGAAGGAGACATCAGTACCTCTCAGGGAAGACGAGGACGCTCTCGTCGGAGTCGTCTTCGTGACTTTTGTTCTTCCACAGTTCTCGTTCTTTCTCGCTCCTTTTCGAGAGGAGGAAGAGGAAGAGGAAGAGAACAAATTCGGGGGAAGATGATTATTGACGCAGGTAACGGTCCTCATCATCATCGTCATCGAATAAAATTTATATTCTGCGCTTTCCGCAAACGCGCGCGCGAGACTTACGTATTATATCTCGAGTTATCGTTCCGCGAGTGCTCTGCGACTGCGTGTTATGTGTATTGCTCTGAGACGTGATTAAATATCTCTCTCTGTGTATATGTGCGCGAGAGTCTCGCAGAATATAAATGACGAGAAGATATGCTTTGCTTTTTATGCAGAGTTTTTCAAGTGCTTTTTCTTGTGAGATTTTTTCAATTTTAATTTTGTGTGGCTCTGGGGCCATTCTCTTTCAAACGGCTCTCTACTAAAAAAACCCAAAAACGAACACTTTTTCACTCCCTTGCGCTTAAGAGGGGACGATCGAGCGTCAAAAAGTTCCTTCGAGAGTGCGCTCTTTTCGGCTTTTTTTCTGCATAAAAAAGAAGCACACACAAAACTCAAATGAACGTCCTCTCTACGCACGCGGTGGCGTTACACGGCATGAACGCGCGAGAAAGTCAGAGGACCCCGACGAGCGCGTCGACATCATCTTTAATAGCACGAAAAAACACCACTAGATCACATAATAACAATACGAAGAAGAATATCAACGCGGCGCGGCATCGTCGACAAAGAAGCATCATCAGGTACGCGAGAGACAATAATTGGAAGGATTTTCGTAGGTTTTTGACGGCTCCATCATCGAGAGATGATGATTTGTCGTGGGTTTACGACGTAAACGAGGACCATTCTCGGTCTTCTCTCCTCCTTTTCCTCCCGCTCGAGTTTTCGCGTTTTATTGCGTCGTCGTCGTCGCCTCGTTTTACTTCAAGTGGTAAAGCCGCCGCCGCCGTCCGCGCGTGAAGAGCGCTTTCCGTGTTCTTTTTTCAAGGGGATAATAAAAAGCGGACAACGCGGAGATTCATAATAATAGCACTGAGAGAGTCATCTCTCTTTCCTTCTCTTTCGACGATGCGAAGAAAGATCATCCCTCTCTCTGTTTCGTTCTCTTTCGCGCTTCTTCTTTCGCGAAAACGCGCGCTGACGACGTCTTCTTCTCTTTAACTTCTTCTGAAAAAACAACATCAGATCTCGAGCGATTTCTGACCCGCCGTCGAAATCGCCGTCGTTCGACCTTAGCAACCTCTCCGAGATCGCGGAACGCCGAACGCGAAAAATATCCGCCACGGGCGCAAACTTGAAAGATTGGACGCCGTCTTCGTACAGAGCGAGAGAGGCGTTGCAACAGCCGAACTACACGGATCAGTCGGAAATCGATGCGGTTTTGAGGCACATGGAAGATTTACCGCCGCTGGTCTTCGCCGGGGAGTCGAGAAAGTTGCAAAGCCAGTTGGCCAACGCGGCGAACGGAAACGCGTTTGTGTTATTCGGCGGCGATTGCGCGGAGTCGTTTAAAGAGTTTAGAGCGGATAACGTGAGAGATACGTACAGAGTTTTGCTGCAGATGGCGGTGGTTTTGATGTACGGGGCTGGTATGCCCGTGGTGAAGTTGGGGAGAATGGCTGGGCAATTCGCCAAGCCGAGGTCGGAGGATTTGGAAACCATCGACGGCGTATCTTTGCCGTCCTACAGAGGGGATAACATCAACTCGTGCGAGTTTACTCCGGAAGCGAGAAGACCGGACCCGAGCAGATTGATCAAAGCGTACGACCAATCCGTGTCTACGTTGAACTTGTTGCGAGCGTTCTCCAACGGCGGCTACGCGGCGATGCAAAGAGTCAGCAAGTGGAACTTGGAGTTTATGCAAGGCTCGCCGAAATCCGCGCAGTACGAAAAGCTTGCCGCGGACGTGGACAGAGCCATCGAGTTCATGCACGCGTGCGGGATCGATGAGAACCATTCGGTGATGAATTCGACCGATTTCTACACCGCGCACGAAGCCTTGCACTTGGGCTACGAAGAATCCTTGACTCGATTGGATTCGACGACGAATGATTTCTACGGCTGCTCGGCGCACTTCTTATGGTGCGGCGAACGCACCCGCCAACCGGAAGGTGCGCACATGGAATACTTTAGAGGCATTTCCAACCCAATTGGTATCAAAATTTCCGACAAATCCGACGGCGACGGCGTCGTTTCTTTAGTGAAACACTTGAATCCGGACAACATTCCGGGTAGAATCACGCTCGTCTCGAGAATGGGCGCCAAGGCGTTAAGAGAACACCTCCCCCGACTCATCACCGCCATCGAAGATGCGAACTTGAACGTCTTGTGGGTCGCCGACCCCATGCACGGCAATACCATCAAAACCGACAACGGCTTCAAAACGAGACCGTTCGAATCTATCCTCGAAGAAGTCATGGCCTTTTTCGAAGTGCACGAAAAAATGGGAACGCACCCGGGCGGCGTCCACTTAGAAATGACTGGCCAAAACGTCACCGAATGCACGGGAGGTTCCGGCAACGCGAGCGTCTCCCAGACGGACTTAGAGTTGCGTTATTTAACCCACTGCGACCCGCGCTTGAACGCGAGTCAAGCGATCGAGTTGTCCTTCATGATGGCCCAAAAGTTGAGCGAAATGAAAGCGAGAAAACGAGCCAAGCAAGAGTAAATAAAAAAAGTACGAACGAGAGATGACATTGTAAAGCGAGAGAGAGAGAGAGAAAGAGATGAAAAAAGAAGTAAAGAAGTAAAGGGAGAGAGAAGATTTTAAGAAGCGCGAGAGAGAGTGAAAGAAAGAGAGAGAGAGAGAGAGAAATAATACGCGAGATTTTAATACACAACACACACGAAAATACATAATACCTGCATCTTGTCCTTTTGTTTCAGCCCAAATTTTGATCTAAAAAAGAAGAATAAAAAAACAAGTTTATTCCTCTTTCCGCCACAAATTCTTTGCTGCTTTATCGACGCACCACACATCCCAAATGCGTTGGTCGCTTCTCGCGGCGGAAGCGCAACTTTTTTCCCCGCATCCCTCCTCCCGAGGAGGTGTTCGAGGAGGAGGAAAAGGAGGGAGAATGCGCTTTGCGGTCGTTCGAGGAGGAGGAAGAAGAGGAAGAGGAACAGGCGCCGTTTTCACAGTCTTTTCCGCGCTGGGAAAGGCAAAAAAAGAGGATGAAAAAGAGGAAGACTTTTCTATGTCGTCGTCGTTTGATCTTCTTTTCTCGAAGAAGAAGAAGACAAAGAAGATGAAGATGAAGAACGAGGTGCAGGAGGAGGACGGGGGTTTGAAGAAGAAGAGATCGTCGCTCTCGTTCGTCGGGAATTTGTTTTTCAATGAGAGTAAGAAAAAGAAGGATAAAGAAGAAGAAGAAGAAGACAAAGAAGAAGACAAAAAGTCGAACTTCTCCCGCTTTTTGTCAGGGGGAAAAGTATCATCTGTATCATCGAAAGGACAAACAGAACAAACGAAAGAGAAGAAGAAAACGAGTACTAATAAGTTATCTCTAATAAACGAAGTTCCGGTGGTTGGTTCGATCGCGCGCGCGATAAAATCGAGACGGGTGGATAAAATTGCCGTCCCGGTCGTCGGGACGTTTTCGGAGCTGTATAGACACGCGGAAATCGCAACCATGAACGATTGGGAGGAGGAAGACGTGAAGGAGTATTTCAAGAAACGAGGGGAGGATGCGAGGGTGTTGGAAGTACCGTCGATCGATCAGAGAGTGGTTTTGGCGGTGAACGATCGGGAGAAGAGGATTACGATTTGTTTAAGAGGGACGAAGACGTTGGTGAACGCGGCTCAGAATTTAAGATTGACGACGTCAGCACCGACGTTTAGGAATAACATTAGTTTAGGTGGTAGTTTCGGTAGTAACATAGATGGTACGCAGCAACAGCAGCAACAACAAAGGCGGTTCCCGACGATTAAGTTTCCGACAATCACCGACGCGAGGAGGAAAGAGCTGTTTGAAGAGTTTCCGGATTTTAACGTGAAGATGCATCGAGGGTACCGAACGATCGCGATGGTCGTGAAGAGAGAAGTGGACCAGTTTCTGAAAGACGGGTACGAGGTTGATTTACAAGGCCACTCGTTAGGCGGAGCGTGCTCTTTAGCCTTGGCGTTGCTTTATCATCACGAAGGCAAGACGAAAGTGAGAAGAGTGGTGACGTTTGGGAGTCCAAAACTCGGGCCGAAAGATACGCAAGACGCCGCAGAAAGAGCCGGGTTGAAAATCTTAAGAGTGGTGCAAAAAGACGACATATTCCCGTTTTTGCCCATGTCTCGACCAGGGGTGACGCAACCGTACGTGCACTGCGGCGAGGGTATTTATTTAGACAGCGACCAACCCGGGAAGTTTGCGGAATTGCCGCGATGGTACGGCGGGTCCGGGATTCTGTGGAGGCAAAAAGCCATAGTCACGGAAGCGTACAAAAGTTCGTTGAAGAAACGAAACGAAGCGTTGCAATCGATTGATTACGATCCGTTACAACCGGAGAAAATTAACGTGCCCGGGATTGGACCGCGAAACGAGAAAATAGCAAAGTGGGTGAAACGCATTCGACGACAACGATTTTTGAAGGCGCGACAGACTCTGTTCTCGTTCGCGAACGAGACTGCGGCGAGCGAAGACTACGCTTTAGCGGCTGCTTTAGGCAGAGAAGAGATCAAGGATTTGTCCGACGCGAGCTCGGGGTCGTTCGACGAGGAAGATTCAACGTTGATGAAGACGGATTTGGAGCCGAGCAAGATGGACATCGTGGATTTATCGAACAAAGAGAGACGCTTGGAATCGAAGATGACAGTAGGTCCCACGATTTTCGAAAGACTGAGAGATTTGCAAAAGTTTGACCAAAAAGAACGCGTGAGACGGTTGGAATGTCACAGAATGGTGAGGTACCGCGACGAGGTCAAATCGCTCATGGACGTCGGGCCGCAACAAGTTAATTTGAACGACATGTTCGACGATTTATACACCAACTTCCGCGAAAGAAAGAGCAACAACAACAACAACAACACCGGGACCGCTACGAATAATACGGGGAGCTCCAATAGTAACAAAATCGCCTCCAATGGGAGTGGAGTCAAAGCGCCGAGGTGAAAATGAACGATAATATGTAATAAAAGCAAGGTACCATGGTACCATGTACCGGGTGCGTAGTTATATCTATTATTTACAACATGTCATAGTAGTAGTAGGTATGAGATTAACCCGGTTTCAAATCCCTTGCAATGCCTTCTCTATTTCCTCTTCGTTGAATACCAAATCCTCTTTGCAGAACTCGCACGTCACTTCAATTTTACCATCTTCTTCTATAATTTTCATCGCTTCTTCTCGTCCAAGACTGGCGACCGCTTTCAACATTCTACCTTCCAACTCCTCCCGACAACACGGCCCATATTTTGGCGTCAACCTCGTTTCCACCTCTTCGAAGGCACCCAAATCTCCCAAGATGGCTTTGGCGATTTCCTCCGCCGTCATCCCGCTTTCCACCATCGTACTCGGCGAATCCAAAGTCGGGATATGTTTCTCCAAATAATCTAACGTCTCATCGCTGGCAAACGGCAACACCTGTACCATATATCCCCCCGCACCCACTACCGTCAACTCTCTATCCAACTGCACGCCGACCGAAATCGCGCTGTTCGTCTGTTCGCTGTCGCGCATGTACACCGCGATATCTTCCGCAATCTCCCCGGTGTAAATGCTCACCTGCCCGTTATACGGTTGCACCCAGCTCGGATGCGACCGAGACACTGAAAGTATCCCTTTCCCGACTGCCATCCCGACGTTCAACTTCCCGTCCGGTCGTAACGGCGGATCCGCTAAAGCGTTCCCGACTAAGCACTTCGCGTTCCCTAAGTTGTCACTGACAGCCGTCAGTTGCCCCAGAGGTCCGTCCCCTCGGAACGTCACTTGCACGGTCTCTTCGTCTCCTTTGAACGACCCGAGTAATAACGACGCGATTAAGTTTCTCCCGATCGCCGCCGTGGCCGTCGGGGCGGCTTTGTGCCTCCCTTGCGCCTCCGCGACCATCTTCGTCGCCGTCACCGAAATCACGGAGAGCTCTTGGTTTTTGCTCATCACTCGATAGACTTCGTCGTCTTTGTTGCTGTTATTTTTCGTGGTCATACGCGTCGCAGCGCTTCTTTTCGTCGTCGTCCTCTGAATCGTCCTCGTTCTCAAAACGACGTTTCGTCGTCCCACGACAGCCGCGCGTGAACACATCATCATCTCTCTTTCAATTTGTGTGCCGTCTTTTCCCCCACTTCTTAAAAAGTAATATTCTGTTGCTTTGATTCGTATTCTTTTAAATGCCAATCGGGGCGAGACGCGACAAAATTGCAAAAACGACGACGAGCGCTTTATCGTCCTCGTCTTCTTCGTCGTCTTCATCGGATTTGAAAACCATCGTCGCGGCGTTGTGTGGGTGCATCGTCGGGTGCGTTTTGTACATGATTTTTGGGTGAAAGAGAGAGAGAAGAAGAAGCATCTATCTCACCGCGACGAGGACGACGCTGGGAGGGAAAGGAGAAGGAGAAAAGAGCGACGACGAGGGGAAGCCGCAGACGATGCTTCTTCTTCAATTTGCGGGGTGGAGTTCAGCGGTGGACCCGTCGTTTTGGCACAAAATTGCCGAGTTAAAACTGAATCGAATGCACCTGTCCGAGAAAGAAATCGAGTGCGAGAGCGAGTTTCACATGTCGAGAAACGACGGCGTGGACGTGCCGATGTTTGTGAACGGAGGGAACGTTCTTGCGGACGAAGATGATGCGAATGGTGCTTATGGTGGCAAGAACGACAAGAACGACGGCATTATTGGATGTTGGCGCGCTCGAGGCGACGCGATGAACTTCAACGTGAAAGAACGTTTGTTTGAAATGAAACCGAACGAGGAGGCGAAGAGGATAGGGCAGGATCTCTTGGACGCGATGAAAACGATGGATGCAGATGTAGTCGTAAACAGATTGAACACGTTCAGAGTGTTTATGCACGCGGATTTGAAAAAATGGAAGTTTTTCTATTGGTTCTTTTTTCCGAGCGTCATGTTTGCGCCGTACGAGTTTGTGGAGAAGAGGAGCGGGGACGAGGAGGAGACGTTGTGCGGGAATGAGAGCAAAAAGAGCAGAGAGGAGTGCATGAAATCGTGGCTGGATAAGCCGCAAAGTGATTTCGCGTGGTGTGTGGAAACCGTCAGAAAAGAGAACAATACCTACGTTTCTTCCAATCACGCGTTATCCAAGTTTATGGAGCTGTGTAAAGATGTTACCTCAATAGAAGATGGTACGGATAGAACGCTGGAGATTTGTTTCGTCGACACCGCGACGGGGGATGCGCCGAGCATTTCTCTTCTCAACGTGCTCACATTTTTGGACGTTCGATTCCAACGAACGAAACCGATCGACGTCGCGTGTATTCGCGCAAACAATAAAGGTATTTTCGAGTTCAAAACGTGTTTGTTTTTAAAGCAGGTTCAACCGATCAAGAACGAAGTTCTCAAAAATATTGACACGATAGGATTTAAATGCATAGGATGGGAGCGCGACGATAAGAACAGACTGAAACCGAGGAAAGCAGATTTGTCCAGCGCGATGGATCCGGAGAAATTAGCCAGAGAGGCGGTCGATTTGAACTTGAAACTCATGCGATGGAGACAAGCACCCACATTACACGTCGACGCTATTTCAAAATCGAAAATTGTATTAGTCGGGGCAGGCACTTTGGGATGTTCAGTCGCGCGAACGCTTCTCGGTTGGGGCGTTCGAAACATCACGTTCATCGACGACGGACGAGTGTCCTTTTCAAATCCCGCGCGGCAAAGTCTCTTTACGTTTGAAGACTGCTTAGATGGAGGCAAACCGAAAGCTCGAGCGGCAGCGGAGCGTTTAAAAGACATCGTGCCAGATATTAACGCAAACTATATAGAAATGCGGGTACCGATGCCAGGTCACGCGGTCGCCGAGGTTGAACGCGACGAAGTTCTCGAATCGATCGATGCCCTCGAAAAGGAGATTCGAAACGCCGACGCGGTCTTTTTATTGACGGACACGCGAGAATCGCGATGGTTACCAACTGTCTTATGCGCTGTGCACAATATTCAGTGCTACAACTGCGCGTTAGGCTTCGATACCTACCTCGCCATGCGCCACGGCGTCCCGACCGACGCCCTCTCCAACCGCAAAGGATGCTACTTCTGTAACGACGTCGTCGCTCCAATCGACTCCACGCGCGACCGGTCTTTAGACCAACAGTGCACTGTCACGCGTCCAGGATTGGCGCAAATTGCCGGCGCGTTAGCCGTCGAACTTTGGGTCACCGCGAGCGAAGAGGCTCGTCGAAAAGATGAAAAATCAAACGCCTCCTCCTCCATCTTCGGCATTCACGACGATCTCGCCGACCACGAAGCGAGCGAAATCCCTCACCAAATCCGAGGCTCACTCCGTCAATTCACCCAAACCATCTTCCAAGCGCCTCCGTTCACCAATTGCGTCGCGTGCTCCGAAAACGTCCTTCGCGAGTACCGCGAAAACGGGAAAGCGTTTCTTCTCTCTGTCTTTAACAGCGATAAAGGAGACGTGTTAGAGCTCGCGTCCGGGATTCGAGATTTGTTAAAAGGACTCCGAGAGGATGATGGTGAGGACGACGACGACAACGACGGGGACATATTCGGCGCGTGTTCGGAGGAGGAGGATTTTTAGCATCGATCGTCGCGAGTCGTCGTACCGCGCTCGTGACGGCTCGTCCGTCTTGTACAATACCTTCTGTTTAATTTTCAAGGAAATCGCCACAAAACTTCCCCTAAAAAACAAAAGAAATGGAACGAACGCCTTCCTCGACCCGATCGCCGCGAGACGGGACGACGACAGAAGAGCATCATCGATCGTTTTCCAAATCTCCGTCTTTTCTGCGAATGAAGAACGATGATGATTTGGGCTTCATTTCTCCGGCTGTAAAGGTACTACTCATAGTTCGTTCATCACATCATCGGGGGGGAACAAAAGATATGAATTTGCTTTCCCGAATACCTGTTTTGTTTACTGACATCTCTCTCTGTTCTTTTCGCATAAACATAAACGCAGAACGTGGCGAAAGACTCCCCTTATGAGGCAAGCGTGACTTCATCCGGTCGACGAAAAAAATCGACGACGACCGTCGTCGCGTTTGGACGTACAACTCCCGTGATGATGAGGAAGAATGAACAGCCAAAGGGAAAAATGGGTGTCGCTTCGCCAAACGTGTCGGCTTCGCCGCGAATGAAAACAACATCGTCTCCTTCACCGGCGAATACTACTACTACTAATAATAGCACTGCGACGACGATAAAACGAGATTCGATGGAATACGTCAGTCCGAAGTACACGAATAAGTACGCGCGGGAGCACTCTCGCGTGTCGAGAGTAATAACCGCCGCCTCGGAGAGTACGAAACCGGCGGCGTCGCCGAGAGTGAAACGAGCGATGGAGTACGCGAGGCACAGAATGATGGAGACGAACAAGGCAACGACGAGCGTCGGTTGTAGTACGAGCGAACGCGTGGCTAGGATATTAGCGGCGGCGAAGGCGAAAGTACATTGTAATACTATTGACGTTGGCGGAGTAGTAGTTCCTCCCGCGGTGGCGAGCCGAGAAGAAGACGAGGAAAAAGAAGAAAAAGAAGAGAAGAAGAAGCCGCATGTTGCAGAAAAGGATGTCGTCGTCGTCGTCGCACCGCCGCCAATGCCGAAACCATTGGAAATGGTAGCAGTAGTAGAAAACGAAGGAAAGAGAGTCGAAGAAGTCGAAGAAGTAGGAGTAGAGATGAGAGCGCGAGAGGAGGAACAGAAGGAGAAAGACGAAGCAGTCGTTGCGCCAATTCCAGCGCCACCGCCTCCACCGTCCGCGGTAGCCAGAGCGGTTGCGTTCAAGTCGCTCGGTTCCAAGAAGGAGTCTTTTAAATCACTTCCAAATGCAAATCAATCGGTGTTTTGGTTGAAGAAGTGCAACGTGGCGCTCGCGCGAGGCGACGAGGAGGCTGCGTGTTTGGCCTTACGCACAGGTATTTCGAGAAAGGCGCAACCGACGGAGGAATTATCAGAGAAGTTGAAAGAGTTGGTGACGATGAAAATGAACGAAGCGATAGAGGCATCGGAGAAGATCGAGGAAGCAGAAGAAGTAGAAGTGAAGACGCCGAAAGAGGAAGAAAGTACGAGAGAAACTGTGAATGACGCTTCTGTCGCGCCTCGCTCGGCCTCGTCCTCGGAAGAGTTTGAGTTCAAAACCATCCAAAAAGTAGATACGGCTGATTTTGCGCAAGCAGCCATCGAACACGAAAACAAGTTGATTGTTTCCGAAGCGATGGCGATGATTGTTCGTGAGTCGCCCAAGTCGCCCACGACTGAAGTACCGAGACGCCAGTCCATGGATAATAGTAGAAGTCAAAGGACGCTAGAGTACGAAGGCGTGACGCCACCTCTGCCGACGATAGCGACGACGCCAGATCCATCAGCTACTGCGACTAATCAAACCGACGAAGAGTTTGCGTTCCGCGTGTCTCCTGCATCTCAAGACGCTCCAGAAGAGTTTCGCGACCAACCAGCGCCGGCGCCCTCCTCCTCCTCTCCACCAACCGCGTCGCCGTTGTCTATTTTCGCAAAGCTCATGGGCAAGATTATCACCGATACGCTCGAACTCACGGATGAAGCTGCCAAGAAAGCAGCTGCCGCCGCGCAGTCCCCACCACAAATTACACCCTCGACGTCCTCTCCTGAACCGTACGTCTCGCCAGCCGTGATGGTTTCCACTCATATTTCTCCTCGCTCGCCTGTTCGAAGGCAGCACTCTCTCGATATGAAGAAATTTTACGAGCGAGGAGAAGAAGAAGTAGAAGAGGAAGTCAAAGCAGCCGGGGAGAGCACGCCGCAACCGGAACTTTCCCCGTCGAAAACACCGTGGTCGAAACTCAAGAAAGTAAAAGACGTCAAGTCGGAGAGAAAAAGTACGATCAAAAAGAAAAAGAAGTCGTCGACGCCGCGGCGTCCAAAGCTCGACCGATGATAGATTTTCTCAATACGGAGGAGTAGTAAATAAACACAGAAAACAGAATACCATTAAAACGCAACCCACATCATCTCACTCATGCGTTCAGCTGTACCTCCAACAACTCGTCCTCGTCCACGGTGGTAATCTTCACGCCTTCCCCGACCGGTTCCGCGCAGCACAACAAGACGAACCCTTGCTCCAAGACGTCGTCGGATAACATCGCGTTCGCTTGCTCGACTTCTCCGGTCACTTTTTTCGCCGGACACATCATGCAAACGCCCATTTTGCAGTCGTGTCGTAAATCAATCCCGGCGTCTAAACCGGCGTCCAGGATGGTTTCCCCGTCTTGCACTTCCACCGTGTAATCTTTTCCTTCGTGGTTGATGACGACGGTCGCGTGCGGATGAAGGTGTGCTCCTCTTTGATGATGAATGGTCGATGTTTTCGACGAGCTATGTTTGGAGGACGCTACATGGAAGGATGACGATGCGACTGCGGAATGGCATCGGTGTGAGAGAGAAAACATTTTTAAATATGTGTGTCTCGTGACGTGCCGCGACAAAGATATACCAAAGCGACTGCTATTGAAGGTGTTGAAGGTGTTTTGTCTTCTCTTCAAGGAATGAGGCACTCGAGTTTAGAGGGACGAGGATGTGACGATGTGATGCCTTTTTGGATAAAGATTTTTTGTGTGTGAAAGATGAGATCCTTTTTCTCCTAGTTTTCATCGCTAAAATTATTAGTATCTTTACTCCTTACTAAGTAGTTTTCATCGCTAGTATTCTATTTTAAAGTAAAACTAATCAATCGTGAAGCATCATGTCGTCTTCTAAACCGACTCTCGGGGACGCCACGGGGGTATTATTTCTGCTACTGTTGCTCGTACTCAGAACGCGAACTTTCGCAGGCGGGGTCGCGTTCGCGAGAGGAGGCCCCGGGGTTTTCTTGGCGGCTCTTTTCAACGTTTTCGCTCGCGCGGTTAACCGCGCGGTGGCTTTTTTCAAAGCCGTTTCGACTTCCATGGTGTGCCTGATTGTTTCGATGTGCGCCCAGGTGGTTTGAGTGCCTCGTCGGATGAATCGGTGCATGTCTTGTTCGCTCGGTTGGGCGCCGATGGAGCAATAGTCTTTGAACGTGAGCGATGGGAGGACGGTGATGTGGCCTTGGAAGTCTTGGACTAAGATGCCTTGCAACGTTCGCAAGATTCGAAGGTTCAGTAAATCGACTTCGAGGAGTTTCTGGATGGAGTATTTGATGTTCAAGAGAAGGAAGTTGGCCACGCGGAGAAGTTTCGTTACCGCGGCGCGGCGATTTTTACCTCGTTCGGCGTAGGTGGATCTTCGTCGACCGTGCGACTCTTCGGCGAGGTGCAAGACAAAGTTCAAGTGTGGGTTCACTTGGGAGACGATGAAGTTGTTGCAGTTGAACAGTTCGGTTAAGCGCGCGGCCGGAATGTCTTGAGTGATGGTTCCGTCGAACGAGGAAACGCCCGGAGGATGAAACGATTCCAAGCTGCCGTCGGAGGCTTTGCAAAGAATGGGCGATGGACGCATGAGTCCCGGTAAAGCGCACGAGGCGCACACGGCGGTTCGCACTAACGCCCGAGGAGACGTCACGTGGTTCAAAACGAAACCATGCCCGGAACCGACGCTGACTTGAATGCTCACGTGTCGCTTTGAAATCGCGTAGGCTTCCTCGAACGTGATGTCGCCGAAATACTTCTTGGTCGTGTTTCCAAAGTCAACCTCGGACATTAAGACGCCATGTTGGAGGAAGTGCGCGATCATTTTCCACACCGGCGGGAACCATCGAACGCCGTGTCGAACGCTAATATCGTCCTTAATCGTGCCCAATAGATCCTCCTCGGAAAGCATGGAAATGAACGCCGCCACTATAGATCCGCCGGACGTCCCGGAAACCACCGACGGGCACAAACCTTCCTCTAACAAACACCGAATGACGCCAAAATGGTACATGGCTAACGCGCCGCCACCAGAGAGACACAATCCCGTCCTTCCTAAACTTCTGTGCGCCTCGCGGACGAGTTTTAACGTATCCACGACATCTTCATCTTCGCAATACTCGTCCGAGGAGATGAACTCAATCGCGCGCACAGTTTCATCTTTAAACCGCGTGGCGAGTAACTTTGTGCCAACTCGCGAGTGTTGCAACTTCATCAATCTATCTAATCCAGCAAAATTTCTGTGTAAAACCGTTCGCAACGCTAAACCAATCGCGTTTACGTCTTTCCTTTCCCTCGCCGCAATCATAGTCTCCGCGTATCCTCTCACCAACGCGTAATCGTACGCGTCCGACGTTTCGTCCCTTTTCCAATCATTACCACCTTCACCGGTGTCCACCGGTAATGCATCCAGCTGCAAAGCGATGTCTAGCCACTCCTTGTAATCCTTCGCCAAACGTAATTTTTCAATCAACTGTACGCGATTGGTTGTGGCCTTCGTCTTGCTCCCGGCCGCGTTGACTAACAACGACGACTTTTCCAATCGACTCACAAAAAACCACTTTAAACTCAACACTCGATTTGCAAACACGATCAAATGCACGCCACCTAATAATATCAAGTTCAACGTCAAACTAAACAACTCCATCCCGACTAATGCGAACGCCAACACGTGCGCGAAAATGTTCGGGAACAGCGGCGGCGCCACGGCGGATCCAATAATCGCCGATATCGCAATCACAACTTTACTCGTCAACCATCTCCCTAACTCTTTCCACGCTAAATAGAGCACGAACAACCAAAACAGAACGAGAATTAACGCGGCAAACGTAAACGCGACTAAAAATAAAGTCACTTTTCTATTCTCTCTCGTCCAGTTCGTTTTATACAACTCGTATCCCAAGTTCAATCGAGACTGCATCGATTGCGACATTCTCGCGATCAATCGAGAGGCGTTCTCCGAGCTCGTGCTTAACAACGTCGTCATCCTCATTCGAACGTCCTCGATCAACTCCTTCGACGCCTCAAACGCCAGATCCGGTAAGTCCGGTAAGTCAATCGTCGATATCGATTTTTTCAAGTATTTCAGCAAATGGTTGCTCGAATTTTCTCGTTTCATGTTCGTTTTAGAACTTGTCGTCGTCGTTTCCGTCCTCCTCTCTTCTTCCAATTCTCGTTGATCCTCCTCCTCGATCATCGCCTCGTCGTCGTCGTCTTCTCGACCACGCGCGGCGTCCTCCTCCTTTTCTTTGTCTGAATCTTCCTCCTCGTCTTCATCGTCGATCGCGTTCCACGACGATTCATTTCTCTTCATTGTTTTCGGGAGACCGTTATCTGTTTTTTCTCGTCTCGGGATGTGATGACGATCGAAAGGTTGTGTTATTTACGTTTTGTGCGCGCGTGCGTTTACTAACCGCGTTTCGCCCCTCGAGTCAAAGAACTCCCTCTCAAATCTCTCTCTCTTTATCTCTCTCTCTCTCGGCGCAGAAGTGTCTCCTCGTTTCCGATGATGATAAAGAAGACGACGGTTACTAAAAAGTGAAGAACGACACGAAAGGACGGAAAAGTAGTGAGCGAAAATTTTAACCAAAAAATAACAAAAAAAAGCAAAAAATACGCGACAAAAAAAAAGCGGTTACCCTCTCACAGTAACACTACAAAACACACACGTTCGCATACATAAAAGAGAAGCAGGTGTGTTTTGCTCTATCTGATATCTTCGAGCGATGATGGGCGCGCGTTCGATCAGATCTGATGAGAACGTTTCTGAAGACCACGCGCGAGAGTGATTGTGTCATAAAGTCTCTTCTCTCGTTTTTTGCTCGGTTCTGGGGGTCTTTCTCTCTGTTTTTTTTTGTATCTCTCTCTCTTTTTTGCGTCGCGCGCGCGCGCGCTGTGTCTCTCTTTCTCTTCTTCTTTCGCCGAGGACAACGCACCAGGGTGGAGAAGAAGATTTCGGCGATGCTTTGGACGATGATGATGAATATAAGTGACTTCTGAACGTATGCGTTGATGTACAAAAAGATCGTCCTAAAGATGATCTGAGTCCTGGACAGACGCGTTTCTTTTTGTATCTACTCTGAACAAAGCTTGCGTGGGAAAGAAAAGAAAAGAGAGAGAGAGGATAGATTTTCGTTGGCGATGATGATGAGAAATGCTAATGTTTGGACACTCCCTCTGAAATCAACGTGATTGATTAGCAGTAATCTGAGCCAAACGATATATAAGTCTCGTTTACTAATACTTACTCTACTTTTCTACTGACCCGGTCCGCTTCTTTACCTTTCTCTCTCTTCAGATACAAAGATGTCATCGAGTTATCGTCCGATTGCAAACGCGACTCCACTCGGTCTCCTCGCGTTTGGTACAACAACTGCTATTCTGTCCGCAGGTTTGTGTACCATCGCCGAAAAAGATCGAAACGCGGCGTTGACCGTAGGCTTTGCGTTTGGTTTCGGCGGCGTCGTACAATTTCTCGCCGGTATCATCGAGTTTGTCCGAAACAACGAGTTTTCGGCAACTGCGTTTTGCGTATACGGCGGGTTTTGGCTCTCCTACGGCGTTTGGAAGATTATGGAAACGACCGGTGTGTTTGTTCCAGACGCAAACACGTTGTCCTACTACTCAGCCGCGTGGGCCGTGGTCACGTTCATCTTACTCATTCAAACGTTTAAAATCAACATGGCCATCGCGTTGCTCTTTGCGAACCTCACCTTCTTCTTCGTCCTCCTCTCCGCGGCGGAACAAACGAGTTCAGACTCGTTCCTCATGAAGTTTACCGGTGGCTGGGGCATCTGGACCGCCCTCTCGGCGGTCTACGCCGCCGCCGGTGAGCTCACCAACACCACGTACGAAAAAGAAGTCGTACCGATGGGGAACTTCGGCGAGGTCGATTACGGCATCGCCAGTCCCGGCAAAGGCGAGTCCGTGGTGAAGAAAACGGAAGCGCCGACTGGGAACATCGCCTGAAGATGCGCCGGCGCGGGGCGATTTTCTGTTCCGAAAACCTTGCCGTTTTCCTGGAGAATCGTTTGAGAAAGAGAGAGACACACATATACGCTTGCGTATTTTTTTAATCCAAACCATCTTAATACACAAAATCTTATTTTATCCACACTTTACCACACTTTCACATTGCACACGCACACGAACAAAACATCGTAACAAAAATGCTCCGCGCGGCGACCATGCACGCACCGGTGACCTCCACTTCCTTCTCCTCTCGCCGTTGTTCGGCGGCGCAATCCTCCGCTTCGTCGTTCCCGGCGGCGAGAACACGATTCTCGATTGGAAAAAATCGATCGAATCGTAACACCAACAAAAGAAACAGCAACAACAACAACAAGAGAGGATCGTTACAAGTTTCCGCGTCAATCTTCGGCGTCGGCGCGCCGGAGGCGTTAGTCATCGGCGTCGTCGCTTTAGTCGTGTTTGGTCCGAAAGGTTTAGCCGATTTGGCCAAAGGTTTAGGAGAAACGTTGAGAGCGTTCAAACCTACGATTCAAGAGCTCCAACAAGTCTCGCAAGAGTTTCAGGAGACGTTGTCGAACGAAGTTGGGATCGACGACATCTCGAAACCGTTAGCGCCGCAAAAGAGAGTCACACCGCCGCCAATTAGAGAAGTTAACGTGGAAGATGAAGAGAGGATTAAGGAGATGAACGCGAGCGTGCAGTTTGAGATGACGGAGCAAGCGAAGGCGAGTCAAGCGATGGCGGAGGCGAACGACGCCGTGAGCGAAGATATGATCGAGGCGTCGAAGCGAGCCGCGTGGGGTGGTGCCGTCCCCGGAGAATTGAGCGCGGAAGAACCACAGTTTGTCGCAGAGGTTGCCGAGACGGCGGCGCCGGCGGAAGAGCCGGTGATGCGGGTGATGGATTACACCCAACCGGCGGCGCCGGCGGAGGAGGAAGAGAAATAAAGAGAGCGAAAGAGAGGCGTTTATTCTCGTTATATATTTATATACTATATTAATCACCGCGTGTTATCAATTTTGAATGTATAGAGAGTGCATTTCACCAGTTTCACGTTAGTTATCACTTCCACGCGTTCATTCCCTTTGGTAAGGTAAGGGTACCTTTCGTTTCCTCTTTCGTTTCTTAAAAGGTCAACCCAACGACCTCTTTCCCTCAAATATTCTCTCTCTCTCTCTCTCTGCTTCTCACACGCTCACGCGGAGAGAGAAAGAGGCTGACACACACACACACACACACACACACACAAAGGCAGACGTAAACAATGCCGTCGTCGCCGTCTCGTAAACACGTCGATCGACGAGGCCAAATCCAAATATCCACTCCCGGGGAAGAAAATTATTCCACCAAGAACACGAAAGACGACACCAACGACCACACTCACACCATCTTCCAAACCGCCCGCGAGACGCCAAACAACGGCTACAAATCGGATTTCTCGGAGTATTCCGACTCCGACTCCGAGGAAGAGGACGAAGAAGTCCTCAACGACGACGTCGATGCCATCGCGAGAAGAGATTCGAGAGATGAAATCGCCAGACTGTTTCAGCTGACGGTACGAATGAGCACGCAAATCGTCAGCTCGACGCACCGACGAAAATTGAGACAATATCGGAATTGCTTCACCGGGAGAGTGGCGGTGCAATGGATGCTGGCGAATAAGATTCGAAGCAACTTGAAGGAGTGCGTAGAGTTAGGGAACCACATGGTGAAGCTCAACATGATTGTGCCTTTGAAACGCAAGGGCGGGTTCGCGAATAGGAGTTTCTTGTATAGGTATAACTTCGTGGACGAGAAGAATACAAAGTTTTCCTCTTCCAATAATTTGTTGGCGAGAGATACGAATAGCGGTTTATCCACGCAAAGATTCGTGCAACTGAGCGTAGAGTTAGAGAAGATGACGGAAGAGATGAAGAATTTGGCGAGTCAAACGGAAAATACGAAGAGCGGAGTGAGGTTTTTAGCGCGAGAGACGGCGGCGAATATGGAGAGAGCGGAAAGGATTATTATGGCTATTCGGACTCAATTACATTGGGCGCGGTCTGCCGTCGTCGCTTTGGCGATTGGGGTGTTGCTGATGGTGTTTAATCAGAGGAAGATGTATATGAGCGCAGTCGCGAGTAGTGGTGGTTTCGGAGAGGCGTCTACGGATTCTACTTTTAAATTTGGCGTGTTGTCGATCATCGTGTCGAGGACGTTGGAAGTGACGGCGATTGTTGCGCTCTTTGCGGCGATTGTGAGTTTGTTCTTACAAGATGGAGGTGAAATGTTGTCGAATATGTTTATGGATTCGTCCGATTTGGAGAAGAGCAACGAAGAGACGAGTTTAAAGATGACGGGGTTGGACGACAATGTCGCTAAAGGAGGGAGATACGGTGTCGGAGGCAACGTCACGTCGCCATCATCTTCGGCAAATCCAAGCCTTCTCGAGCGCACGTCGAGCGTCATTTCCGTCGGTAACGTTAGTCGACGATTATCGTCGAAATTGCGCCGAAGCAGCATCGAGCCGCAACTCAGCGCGCGCGAGGAGATGCGAACTATGCCAGAAGACTACGCTTCGCCACCGCCGGGCGAAGATGACGTCAAGTCTTGGAAAGAAAATCAAAATGGAGACGTTGGTGTACGTTTATCTCCTCTGAATACGTTCCAACGACTCGTTGGAAATACCGTCTCCGAGCGACAAAAAGAAAGCGGAGACGTGCCGTTGCAAAGACCGTTTCACTTTGAATCGGAACTTTTTAGCGGCAAGTGCGTGTTTTTCATACGCAACGTTCCGTCAACGCCGGAAGAAGTGTTCAACGGGAAAGCGAGACAAATACAAATCTGTGTTCAAGGTAAATTCAAAGAACCCGTCCCAATTGACGATTTGGTGTTTGGCCAATTTATGGTTCGACCGATGGTTAATTTACCTTCGCGATGGTTACTGGCACTCGCCACGAGAGTGTGTCAATCGTTTGGCGCGAAATATACCATGATCTTATCCTCGCCATCCGATGCGCGACCATTCATTCGCGCGCCTTTAATATTAGCCGCCCAAACGATATGCGTTTCAAAACCAGGTGAAGAACCGGACGTCACCGGCGCGGCGATTGAAGATACGAATCTTTTAGAGTACATGCCGAACGATTTAAGCCACGCGGAAAGGCGAAAGTTCATTTTGAAATACCTCAAGCAAATCAAAACCGCGCAATTGAAGAAAACTTCGTCCTCGGGTTCAACTGAACCGGCAGCAAAAGTGCCCGTTTTTGACACCGAGAACGTGTACACGTTTTGCTTCTGGCAGGCGCAGATTGACTTTTCAAAGTACATTTGCGATTTAGGTATCGCGCAGTTTAATTTATCCAAAATAGTCGACGGTCAACCATTGGCTGCGGGCTGCAAAACGCGCGATGGGAGGTTAGCCTTTCGATTCGAGATGTGGCACGCAAACATTGTCGAAGCGGCGAGGAGAGCGTTCGATTTCGCGCGACACGAGAAACTGGAGAAGGCGCTTAAGTATCAGGAAAAGAAACCGTTGGCGAGTCCTCAACCGTTGAACGGGTAAAGAGAGTATGTTTCCACGCACTTTTCGGTACGTACCGTGTATGTGTATTATATATATAACAAAAATTGTGTTTTTACAAAGAAGCGATTGAGTGCGTTTTCTTCTAATTTTCCAAGAGAAACGCCCCCGCTCCGTTATTCTCCATCTCCACGTCCACTCCATCACCCACCCCAACTCCGGCGACAACCAAACCCAACAAGAGTCTTCTCGCCAATCTTCTCGCCGTCTCTTGGCCGCTGCTCTTCTTCTTCGCCGTGCAATTCTTCTCCCCTCCGAAACAAAACACGCAAAAAATAATAATCCCGACGCCGATAACGAAGACCAACAATATCAACTTCATCTTCAAATTATTCCACCACATGCGATTCCTCAACGCCCTCCCTTGCTTGTGGAAATTATCCGCCTGAAACCTCAACGCCTCCGTCTTATCCACCAACACCTCAATCTTCTCCCCTCGATCCAAAACTTTCTCGATGTTATCCATCATGATTTCCTTCACCTCGCTGACTTGTTGCTGCACGGACGCGACTTTATTACTCCCGGTCTGCGCGCCGCCAACGCCATCACCACCGCCACCACTCAACTGCTCCATCGCCATCGTTTCTTCCATCTCTTTTTTCAGCGTAGGTCCAAACGTCCTGTCCAAACTGTGCGCGTTCACGCTCCCCTCGTTAATCGATCCGGCGAATTTTTGCGCGAAGACTGTTTTCACCTTCTCCAAGAACTGAAAAGGCATCTGCCTCCCGCAATCGTCGTCCGCGACGACGAGGTAGGTAAAACCGGAGTCCACCAAGTAGTTGAACGTGTGTCGGTCCGCGTTGTACGTGAACTTAGCGTCCGTGTGAGGGACTTTATCTAAAGCCTGTTACGTTTGAGTGAAAAGAGAATGAATACATTTTGTCAGTCCTTCGTTCCCCACAAGTGTCCGTTGCCGGTGGGAGATCTCGAAGAAGAAGAAGAAGAAGTACCTGCGTGGCGATGGTGGAAAAGTTCCCGGAATACGCGGTGTATTCCGCCAAAATAGTTTTCGTCGGGCCTTTGGTGACGGCGACGAAGGCGTAGATGAGCGGCATGCTTCGTGTGTGTGTGTGTAGTATCAGCGCAAAGTGCGGGAATATGTGGAGATTCGAAAGGCACCTTTTCTTTAAAGAGTTGATGACTGAAATACGAGCAAAAAGCGATTCGAAGAGCGCGGCGGTATGCATTCGGTGTGGTGGTATTACAACGCGCGCTCAGCAACTCTTCTCTCCAAAACTCACTATTTGTTCTACGTGCTTGTTTATTCTTATTACTGTTGTCTATTCGCTTTCCTCCTGGCGTTCCAGTAGAGATCGATGTATCGTTCGCTCGGCGCGGTCCAAGACCAGTCTTGGCGCATGCCGACAGACGGGAGGTTCATTTGATTCCATTTTTCGCGGTCGAAGTAGTCACCCAAAGCGCGTTTGAGCGCGTATTCTATGTCTTGTTCATGTTCGCCGTCAAAGTTGTAGCCGTTGCAGGATTTTCCGTAAGACGCGGCTCGAGCCGGGTCGAGTTGGACGTCAAAGACGGTGTCTCGTAAACCGCCGGTTCTGCGAACCAAAGGCACGGCACCGTAACGCATGGCAATCATTTGCGTCAACCCGCACGGTTCGAATATGGAAGGGACGCAGAAAATGTCGGCACCGGCGTAGATGAGGTGGGATAACGGTTCGTCGTAAGAGAAGAAGAAACCGCACCGACCGGGGTGTTGGGATTTCATCTCGTTGGCGAGGTTGGCGAAATCGTTCGCGATGCGATCGTCCGGGGCGGAGCCGAGAAGGACAAAGTAGGCGCCTTTTTCGAGCGCGTATCGACATGCTTTTTTTATCAAGTGAACACCTTTCTGTTCGGTTAAACGCGTGACGCAGGCAACGATAGGTTTTGATTCAAAATCTGTCGCGTCCATGCGCATGCGTTTAAGCAATTCGAGTTTCGCTTCGCGTTTACCTTCTTTACATGTTTGCCAGTCGTATCGCAGCGGTAAGAATTCGTCATTCGATGGATCCCAGATGTCATTATCGATACCGTTGCGTATCCCCTTGAACTTGGTGGATTCGTTTTCCGGAATGACGTTAATCGATGGGTGGTGCTTGATTTCTTCGGCGTAGGTAGGGGAGACCGTGGTGGCAAACGTGCACTCAATCATCGCGCGGCGAATGAGATCTTGACCAAACTGCAAGTTATGGATAGTTAACGCCGTGGCGGTTGTTTTGGGTCTGTCTGGACTCCATATTGCCGGCGCAGTCTGCCAATCGTGAACGTGCAAGACGTCTGGGAAACAGTTGGCGCGTTTCATGTACGCGACGCACGCGTCCGAGAAGTACCCGAATCGAACGTGGTCGTCGCCTCGGCCGTATATGCACCCGACTCGGAAGTGCCCGCATTCTGGATCGATGAACGTCACTCGCACACCTTCGACGAAGCCTTGATAAATGTTTATCACGTCGTTGCCGTAATGAAACTGATCGACTTTGCGCAACCCTTCGATTTCTTTGTAGTTCATGCAATCATATTTCGGGACGTACACGTCCACGTGGTGCCCTTGTTCTTGAACAGACCGCGACAAAGCGGTGACAACGTCGCCCAGCCCACCAACTTTTGCAATTGGCGCCATTTCAACCGCTAAGTGTGCAATTCGTAACTTCGGTGCTATACCTGACGCGCCAATGACGTCGCAATGGTAATCCGCGCCTTCGTTGTCGTCCACGAAAATTCCGTTATCTCTGAACGAAAAATCGACGACATGCGCATCGAGAGGTACGTCTATGGTTGTTTCTAAAACGCCACCATTTAATCCCGCGCGCATGTTCACTTTTTCCATCTTAGCTGGATGATTTTGAGTGCGATTAAAGTTTATATCGACGTAAATGGCTCGAGCGAATGTCAACGGCCCCCCATCCGGTCGATACCTAATCGTTACCCGCTCGCCAGCTTTCGGCCGCAAAGGATCCGTGAAGACACGAAACTCGCCTCGAATGGAAGATATAGCCTTCTTCGCCAGTAAAGCTGCCTTAGCTCTCACCGCACTTTCCGCGCATTTTCTCGCAAACGCCAGCTCTTCATGATTTTTTTCTCTCCTCTTCTCGGCTATCAGTTGATACTCGCGCTCGATTTGCGCCTCTCTCGAGTTATCTTCCACGATTTCATCCGTCTCTACCGCTGCCTCGATGTGGTAATCTTTCCCATTGTTGTTATCAAATTTTCCTTTGGAATCACCTACGACGAAATCAATCACCATCGCTTCGCTCGGAACATCCAACGCGAATTCCCACCACTCGCATTTTTCTTGATCGTGATTTTTGGGGGGTGAGTGGAAGTTTTCAATCGGCTGTAAATCTACTTTGATGGCATGCTGAAGACTCCAACCGTTGTATCCAACCATCGCAAACATGGCTTTCTCCTCGCCCGAAACCGCGCTATTGTTAGGAAGTAACTGTTTTCGATTGTACAAAATGGTTACTTTCTCCCCGGCGAGTGGTCTCGACGTGCACGCGTAGACGTTTCGGACGCTCTCAAACGCGTTGTCAAACTTTTTGACGGAATCTTTAGCGGTATTTCGAGCGTCAACTATTCGGACGGCTTCTATCATTAACGCTTCTGCTTGATGGTCGTAGAGCTTTTTATACGCGCGATCGCCGGCATCTTTCGTTAAGGCGTCTAATTCCTCCCCTACCGGAACGCCTTGGCGACGCAACTCGTTTTCGTCGTGGTGGTTGATGACGATACCTCTTTCCGTCGTCGAAGATAAAGACGACGACGACGACGACGACGATGCCACCGGTACCGGTGCTGATGCTTTTTCTTTTTGCGCTAGTACTAATTTCGTATTCTCTTCTTGCTCGTCCGCGAGTGCCTGTTGCAACGCTTTCTGCTCCTCAATCGATTCCTGGAGCATGCGCTCCAAGTCGACGATTTTTTTTACCAGCGTTTCGCGTTCGTCCATGAGTTCGCTCGTTTCTAAATCAAACCTCTCAGTCGTCGCTTGAAATACGTCGATCGTCGCTTTGGTTGTTTTCAACGACTCTTGCAAACTTTCCACCTTCAATTTCAGCGTTCCGATTTCCTCTTTCAACGATGCGTTTTCGTCGACGAGCGCGGATAACTCGTTTTCGTCGATAACCGCATCCGAATCGTTGAGTTTGTTGTTGGCTATTTCCACGCGCATTTTTTCGATCTCATTCTCTAAAGACGCATTCAAGGTTTCCTTTTCTTTCAATCGCGTCACTTCCGACTCTAATGCCGTCAGGTGAGCCACTTTATCCTTCAAAACGTTGATTTCCGCCGTCAATTGCGCGTTTTCGCGAATTTTCTTCTCTACTTCTCCGGACGCGTCTTCCGACTGCCTTCCTTTCAATTCTTCCACCTTCTTTCGTAGCTCTTCGCTCACCTCTTTTTCCCGCGCGATGTCCATCTCTAATTTCCTCTTAATATCTTCCAGTTCCGCTCGCGCCGTCTCCGCGTCTCTCTCCGAACTTTCAAGCTCTTTCTTCAAACTCCCCATCTCTAACTGAAACGTTCTCTCGAGCGCGAGAAACGCCTCGACTTCTTTCTCTTCTCGAGCGTCTCGTTCTTCTTGCATTTTGCTCTCCTTCTCTTCGAGCTCTTTGTGCGTCGCTCTCAACGCCTCGCTCGCGTTTCGAAATTCCATCTCCATTTCTTCAACTTTCGTCTCTAACGCGTTCACGTTTTCCTCTCGTTCGGCGAGTTTCGCTTCGAGCGCTTCGACCAACACTTTTTGCGCCTCCTCCTTCTCGCTCTCTGCAACGCGTTCAAACGTTGAATCATCACTGCTAAAACTCTCAGAACGACTCCGAGAAAACTCTTCGTCGGCGACGACGGCGTCGGCGCTCCTTTTCCTCCTCGCGTCCACATCTTCCTCCTCGTCCTCCTCCTCTCCTTTCGCCGCTAAAAGGTCCAAACTTTTCTGCAAAGTCTCCGCCGCCAACACGCGCTTCGACGACGCCGTCTTCACCGCCTTTCTCTCCTCTTCCTCCTCCTTTTCCTCATCCTGTTTTTCGTCGTCGTTTCCTCTCGTCCTTTTCGTCGTCTTCGCCAGTTCCATCGCTTTCGCCTTCGCTCTCGCAACTCTCGCGTGGACCTTTTCCCGGACTTCTTCCTCTGAATTTTTTATCGATACCGGTGGTGTTTCCGACGACGACGCCGACGAAGAGGAGGAAGAAGAAGAATCCGACGACGTCGTCATCACCGCGCGGGTATTACGTTTCTTCGCTCGCCTCGTCAAAGCACCGCTCGTTCTTCGCGTTCCGGGAAGCTCGCGTCCTTCGCGTCTCCATCTTTCGCGCACCGTCATTGCCACGTGGAAGGATTGGACGAACGAAGCGCGCATTTGTGTTTCTATATCTTCTCTCGCGATAGAATGGCAATACAGCCGAAGTAAAGAGAGAGAAAACGCAGAACAGCGGCACCACAAAAAGGTCGCGCTTCTCTCTCTTTCTTCCTCTCGCAGCAAAAGAGGCGCGCGGGAAGTGCTTCTGTTCTCTGCGTCGCGGTGTGTCTCTGGAGAGATTTTCTCTCTCTCTCGAGGAGTCTGTCGTTTCCCTAAAATGTGCTTCAGAAGAATACGAAGCAGAGAGAGATGATGATGCGCTCTTCTTCGTCTTCTTTTCCGTCTTGTTCGGGAGCGAAGAAGACGCAGAAAGGAGGGCAGAAAAGACGGAGAGGGGACGAGAGAGATTCTTTGTTGTGGAGTGTGATTGTGAATAACGACGATATTTGTTTCGCTCACATTCTTCCGAGATTGAATGGGACCGATGTGAAATTCTTGTACGACGTGAATAGTGAAACGAGAAAGTTGATTAAGAGATCATCTCGCAAGGAGGAGTTGAAGAAGGGGTTTAGAGTGAACGAGATGTCCTCGATATCGACTTTGGAATTTGCGTGGGAGCATTATCCGTGGGGCAAGTTGCTAAAGTACGGCCGAAGGATGGACGAACCATATTTCTGCAGAAGAGTTGCTCTAACGAATAAACTCGAGTTGCTCAAGTGGGCGTGAGAGGAGAAAAAGTGTAAGTGGGGCCACTGGGATAGATGGACGATTAGAACGGCCGCAAAAAAAGGTAATCTGGAAATGGTAAAGTATTGCGTGGCGAATGAGTGTCCTGTTGATGAGTGGACGTGTAAATGCGCTGCCCGATACGGACATCTCGAGGTACTCAAATACTTACGCGAAGAAGCGAAAGCGCCATGGGATTCGCATACTGCCGAATGGGCGGCTCAAAAGGGTCATCTTCACATACTCGAATACCTTGTTGAGCGCAAATATGATCAATATAGCGTATTGGCGTGTGAGGTTGCGGCCAAGAACGGCCACTTGGACTGTTTGAAGTACTTACACGAAACCGCCAAAGCGCCTTGGGACTCTTGCGCCGTACGCTACGCGCACGAGAACAACCAAACCGAATGTGTACAATACCTCCTCGACAATAACTGTCCTCTCCCAGACGGTTGGCGATACGAACATGGCACTTTACATGCACCTTCGTAGTAAAACATACATTCACACAGAGAGAGTGAAACAGAGAGAGAGATACAAAACTCGTGTAATAAGAGCGACGCGCCTAAAAATATACTCTTACTAAAGTTTTGCCTCCTCCTTCTCTTCTCTTCTTCTCCACAAAAATTTGGGCAAATTTTGCCTGCGCGCGATATATACGCACACGCGCGGGTCACATCGCTGCTTACAAAAGCCCCAATTGTTAAATTTCGGCGCGATCGTATTCCTCGCTCTTTGTTCCTCTCTCTTTCTCTCTCTTTGTTTGGAGTAAAAACACGATGATGCAAAATTGGATTTGAGAAACGTTCCTCGACTCCTTTTGGCGGCCGAGAGAGAAATGAATCCTCAACCCCCGACGCGTGGCGAACAACCGAAACCACCGAAACCACCTCCCGGGAAACCTCCACCGCCGCCGCCTTCCTCGGTGAAACCACCAACCTTCTACGCGGTCGTTCGTGGACGAAACCCAGGGATATACCCGTCCTGGCACACGAGCAGGAAACAGACGTTTAAGTTTCCGAACGCTCTGAGTAAAAGTTTCGTGGAGTTTTGCGAGGCGAGAGAATGGTACGAACAAATGGGCGGGGATTTAGGGAAGCTGCCGAGTTACGTCGGGTACACGGACGCGGTGGAGAAAGTGCTGGATTTAGGGAAGCCAGAAGTGGAAGAAGAAAGCGAGGAGGAGGAGGAGGAGAAGAAGAAGGAGGAGGAGGAAGAAGACGAAGATGAAGAAGACGACGACGACTACGAGGAAGAGGACGAGGAAGAGTCGGAGGACTTCTCCTCGGACGTTTCGGTATCGATGTCATCCTCCTCTGACGATGTAAACCTAGAATATAATTTGCGAGGTTTCTCAGACGACGAGGAAGAGGACGAAATTTCCTTATCCATGAAAGAGCTGGACGAACGGCCGAGTTCGGTTCTGAGCAACGGTCGATCGCCGGCGGAAGGTTCGAATTTGAATCCAAAGAAGAGGAAACTCGGATTAGTCGATCCGAACGATCCGGACAGCTCGGAGTCCGAGTCGGATTACGATGAGGATGGGAAGGATGGACAGAAAGCGTTGTTTGCAAAGTTTTTCGGCGGCGGAATCGGGAACGGCGAAGAACAAAAAGCGATGATCAGGAGATGCCCATTACACGACGACATCGAGCGATTCGCTTCGGAAAACGTTCAAAACGAAGCCGAAACGTCGGCTAGGGACGAGATAGAACAAACGGTTCGAGAAACTATACAGAAATACTCGTTTTCAAAAGCACAGGTCCACAGATTTGGTTCCGGAGCCACTGGTTTGGCGCTGAAAGATGCGGACGTAGATTTAGTCATTTTAGGCGTCGGGCCGCAATCGGTGAAAGGTGGCGGCGGTGGATTCACGAGAAGCGAGAAGCAATTATTGGTGCAGCATTTGCGGACTATTGCGAAGACTTTGCGAAATAAAGGCGTGTGTAAACGCGCAGAAATCATATCGTCGGCAAAAGTTCCGATTGCGAAATTAGACGCCTACCACGCGGAGACAAAGACGCACATCAAACTCGATTTAGCGATTGGCGTGAGCAACGGATTAGCCGCTGCGCAGTGGATCCGGGAACAAGTGGGCGAGTTTCCCGCGTTGAAACCGCTCGTTTTGGTTTTAAAGCGATTGTTACAAATTCATAAGCTGAACAACGCCGCCACGGGCGGGTGCGGTGGGTACCTTTTGATATCCTTGGTCGTTTCGCATTTGAAACAATGCACGCCGGCTATGCGCGATAAGAAGGACGGGTTGGGAGATTTGCTCTTAGGTTTCTTCCGACGGTTTGGGGTCACTCACGATTACGAAACCACCGCTATTGCAGCCTCGCGTCCGACGGGAACCTGTTCGGTCGGTTCCGTCGATGTCGCGCCGAATCCGTTTGGACCTCGACCGTTTATCATTTGCGAAGACCCGCAGGAAAGGAGCAGGAACATCACCGCCTCGGCGTATCGGTTCAAAGAAGTGAAGCAGTTGTTCGAAAAGTGTTTACGAAGCATGTCTTCGAAGAACGGGTTAGAGTTTTTAGAGGAAATAGCAAACGCGTTCAAACCTCCGCAAAATGCTAACACCGTGCACGTCATGCGAGGCGGCAAAAAGTTCACTTTCAAACGCCCTGGACCTGAGTTGATTCGATTGAAAGGCGAGAAGCGAGCGAAACCGAACACGTACAAAAAACCAACCGCAGCAGAGCTCAACGGCATGTGGGAAGAGTCTGGGGGCATGCATTCACGGAAAGGTGCCATCACGTCGCATAGAACCGGTCCTTGGTCCGCCGAACACAGCTTTCTCGCTAACGCAAAAAATAGCGTCAACGATAACTTAAACAAGTTCAAACGAAGCGAGTTCAAGAAGACCAAGCGAGAGAAGATGCAAGCGAAGAAAGACAAAGCGGAGCGCAAGAAACAGAAAAAGATGAAACAAGTCATAACAGCACTTGTCATCAAATCAAAAAAGAACCACCAGACGAAAAAGAAAGCGGCCAACGCCTCCTCTTCTCCAACCGCCGAGAAGAAGAAGAAGAAGACGCCGCCGACGACGACGAAGAAATCGTTTCAACAAAAGAGCCCGAAAAAGCTCACACTGGCGTCGGCGGTGACCACTCGCAGCTCCAACAAGAAGAAGAAATGATGATATAACAGTTGTTTTAGGAAATATAAGCCAGCATTTTTAGATCGCGCGTACGTAGTAGAGCGCGTAGTTGTATATTGTATCGGAAGGAAAAGCGTTTCAATTAAACTCACCCTGTCTCTTCATTGTTCCCACGCACTTACACTTAAATAAGAAAAAAAGATGGACGCGCTCAAAGCCGAAGGCGCGGCGGCGCTCGCGTCTCACAACCTCTCCTTAGCCTTGGAAAAGTACCAGTGCGCGTTAGCGTTCGCGAATACGAACGCGGAGAAAGGTGCCATCGAATCGAATCTTTCCCTCGTGGAGTTGAAACTCGCGAAAATGCCGATGGCAAAGCTCCGCGCGAAAAACGCGATTCACCTGAGACCAGAGTGGGAGAAAGGTTATTTTCGCCTCGCGGAGTGTTTGTTCGAGGAGAAATCGTTCGTGGAGGCGAAGGTGCAATACGAAATCGCGAGGACGAAAACGAACGAGAAAGCGACGTTGCACCGTTTGCTGGAACGCATAGAGCTGGTGGAAGAGGCGTTGTCGGAGAACGGGTTTTACTTTCGACAGTTAACGCCGGGGAAAGACGTGTGCGTGAAAGCGAGCGGGAAGATGAGCGCGATGGTGGAGATGCAAGTGTTTCAAGCGGCGAAACAGATGCAGAACTTTATATATTTAGTCGGCGACGCGAAGACGAGAGAGTGCGTGGTGGTGGACGCGTGCTGGGACGTAGAAGGCATCGTAGAGTACGTAGAGAACGAGAAGATGAAACTCATCGGGGCGGTGGCGACGCATTATCACTTCGATCACGTTGGCGGGACGCCGCCGAGCCCGTTCAACGCGTTGGGGATTAAAGTACCCGGATTAGCGACGATATTGGAAAAGTTTGAGAAGGAGGCGAACTTTTTGGCGCACGTGCCGGTCCACGACGCCGAAAGGATTCTGAGCGATAATCCGACGATTAAAGATACGAGGGTGCAGATGTACGAAGATAACTCAACGCAGATGATTGGGAGGAAGAAGATGCGGTGGATGCACACGCCGGGTCATTCTCCGGGAAGTGCAGTTTTGGTATTTAGCGGGGACGTGGCGTCCGGGACGGGGAAAGGTCAAGGAATCGTGTTGAGCGGAGACACGATATTTCCCGGGTCGTGCGGTAGGTTGGACATGCCAGATGGGAGCGCGGAGAAAATGTACGAGAGCATGAAGAAGTGTAGACAATTATTAGATAAGAATTGCGTCGTGTACCCAGGACACGCTTATAATGGAAATTTCTCCACCATCGGAAGAGAGTGTTCGAGCGGGATGTTGCGCGAAATGTCCAAAGAGCAATGGATGGCGATGCATACTAAGTAGTAAGTAGCCCGTGTACCTACAGTAGGTAATACATAGTTAAAAACACCCCTATTCACTATAACAATTTCTATTTTTTTTTTGTCTCCGTCGTCGTCGCGTCTGTCTTCTTCTTCGTCTCGTCTACTTTCTTTTGTTGTTCTTGTTGTTGTCCTATTCCTCTCCCTCCGCTCACGCGCGAGGAAGTAACGGTTGCTACACTCTTCTCTTTCTCTTCTTCTCCGTTTTTTTTAACTGTTGTCGCTTCCTTCTCTTCCTCAGTCGTCAAATCTTTCCAATTCACGCACACTCGATCTACGATGCCGAACTGTTTCGCGCTCTCCGCGAACAGATACGTGTTCCTATCTAAAGCCTTCTCTACCTCCTCAAACGTGCGCCCCGTCGTCTCCACCAACGACATGGTCAAAGCATTTCTCGTCTCCTCCGCTTTTGTCGCTTTAATTAATATGTCACTCGTCATTCCGCTCATCGAATGATGCGGCTGATGAATCATAATCCGAGCGTTTGGGGCACAAAATCTTCTTCCTTTTTCCCCAGCCGCTAACAGTATCGCCGCCATCGACTCCGCGTGCCCAACCGCGTACGTTACTACCGGCGCATCCAGCGCTTTCATGGTATCTAATATCGCGTACCCGCTCGTCACGACACCCCCACCTGAATTAATGACCATCACGATCGGTAACTTTGCATTCTCGTTGTTCAAATGCACGAGCTGCGCCACCACTCGGTGCGACAACCGGTCGTCTATGGTCCCGGTTACGAACACGGTTCTCGCTTTGTTGTGTAAATTAAACAATAAATCAGCTTCGGATTTCACCCCTCCGTTCGAGGACGACGAAGAGCTGCCTTCTTTCTTCTCTTTCTTCTTTTCTTTATTTTTCGCCGGTGTCGTCGTCGTCGATGTCGGCGCGGCCTCGATTGGCGTCTCTCCTCCTCCTTCTCCCAAGGCTTCTCTCGATGCTTTCTCGGTCCTTTTTTGATACTCCACGCCGAGCGTCACGCACCCAAAGGTTAACCCGACTGTTCCAACGATCGGTAAAAGCCACGACGACTGGGACGACGACGACGATGTGAACGACGACGACGCGTTCGTCGAGTGAGAAGAACTCGAAGCAGCAGTCCTCGCGGCGGTCGTTCTTCTTCCATCGCTCGTTCTCCAAGACTTCGCAGCGCCACCATTAATTTTCCCACGGGAAGAAGAGGACCAATTTCGCCCCGCTAAAGAAGCGACGACGCCAAAACTTCGCCGAAAGGAGGACAAAAAAGATGAGGATGAAAAGCGAGAACCTTCATCTCTCGTAGTTCGTTTTAACAGAGAAGAGACATTATTTACGCGCATTTATGCGCTTCAGTTCATCAAGTAGGTAATGTCTTTTTTTGTCTCGTCTGATGAGAAAAAAGGTAAAAAGGTCTGTCTTTTTTTGTTTTTTTCTCCAAAGAATTTAATAAAAAGGGATTTTAATTGACTGCCATAGATTCCCTCCCGCCAAAAAAAAACAAAAAAAACAAAAAAAAAGAGCAACCACTCTCGTCTGACCACGAAAAGTCAGTAAAAAAAGCGCACGAGAACGACATTCGAGAGATATAAGGAGAGTGCGACACAAAAACTGTTCGAAACACAGAACTCTGTCTGTTATTCCCAAGATAAGAATACTCCGAACGAATACGGTGCGATGTTATCTTCTTCTTCTTTGTCTTCTTCTGCTTCTTCCGTGATGACGACGGCGACGCAAAAACAAAGCGTCGGCAACCTCTCGACGATGATGCGGGGAAAGATGATTAGTCGTTCTGGCTGTCGACGTCGCGAGGAAAAGATGTCAAAGTCGCGAAAAGCGACGACGACGACGAACGGGACGATGACTATCGATGATTTTGACGTGGAAAAAGTGAAAAGTGAGATCAGAGAAACGATTGAACGCATCTCTGGGAAAGTCGCGGAGATGAGCGGCGTCACGGAGAAGAACTTGACGTTTCCTTCGTCTTCGGTCGAGGACACGTCGATTTTTGTTCACAATCAACTCGCCTCCGCTGTAAAAGCTTTGGAAAATTTTGAACAATCCCTGGACCCTTTGATGATGCATTCGATGGAAACAATCGCAGAGAGGCACCCAGTTTTAGCCGGCGCGTTTGCCGCGTTCGCGTCGGGATCGTTCTCCGTCGCCGTCGCGCGGTGGGTGTTTAAGCGAGGGGCGTTGGACGAAGACGATTTGCCGAAAGCGTACGACAGCGAGAAGATTGCAAAATATTGGGCGAGACGGCCGATTGCGGTGATGAAGCGGTCGGCGGGGTTGTTGACGGAAGTGTTGACGTGGGCGACTGCGTTGGTTGGGGACGTGACGTCGAATACGGTGGAACAGAACGCGCCTATTCGGGCGAAAGCGTTGAAAGAGTTGATCGCGAGGCAAGGCGCGGCGTTCGTCAAGGTTGGCCAAGCGGTGGCGATTCGACCAGATTTGTTGCCACCGGCGTATTTGGAAGAATTCCAGACGTTGTTAGATCAAGTGGAAGCGTTTCCTTCGGAAGATGCGAGAAAATTGATTCAGAAGACGATTGGCGAAAACGTTCGGTTGGAAGACGTTTTCGAGGATGTCTCGTGCTTCGATAAACCCGTCGCCGCGGCGAGCATTGGGCAAGTGTATAAAGCGACGCTGAAAAAAGGCGCGTTGAAAAAATCAGGAGAGGAAACCGAGGAATACGGACGAACTGTGGCGGTTAAAGTGCAACGACCGGACATATTAGAAGCCGTGAGCATTGATTTGTTCGTCATTCGATCCTTCCTGGACATTTTCTCCTCAATCCCGAAAACGGAACAAACTTTTGATTTAGTCAACGGGTGCGAGGGATTCATCCCAGTTCTCGACGTCGCCGCGGAACGGTTTTTGGAAGAATTAGATTACGAAATTGAAGGACGAAACGCGTCTCGATTTGAAAAGGATATGAACTCAATCTCCGTCGTTCGAGGCGCTATTAAAGTCCCGCACGTCTTCCGCGAAATTAGCGATAGACAAGTAATCTGTCAAGAGTGGGTGGTAGGGCAGAAATTGACGGAAATTGCAATGGATAACTCGGAAAAGTCGTTAGCTGTTCGAAAAAAACTCGTCGAAACTTTGCTCAACTCGTACATGGTGCAGTTCTTGGAAACCGGTTTTCTCCACGCGGATCCGCACCCCGGAAACTTCATGTTGATGGAAGACGGAAGATTGGCCATTCTCGATTACGGGATGATGACAGAAATCGGCGAAGAACAACGCATCGCGTTCGTAGAGTACATAGCGCACTTGTCCGCGAAAGAGTACTCAAAAACGCTCGATGATTTGGTAAATTTAGGCTTCATCCCGCGAGCGTTGGCGGATTCCGAGGAGAACAAAAACATCGTCGTCCCGGTTCTCGCGGAGATGCTGGAAACTTTATACGGATCGGGAGGCGGCGCGACGACGAAAATCGCGTCATTACAAGAGCAGCAAAGCTCGAGAGTCGGCGAGTTATCGAACAAGTTAGAGGCTTTATCGAAAGAGTACCCGCTGCAGCTGCCCCCGTATTTCGTTCTGATTTTGAGAGCGTTCGGGACGCTCGAAGGTTTAGGATTGAGCACGGATGAGAACTACGCCATCGTCGATCAGTGTTTTCCGTACATTGCCAGGCGATTATTATCGGACGATTCACCGAGAATGAGGAAAGCGTTGAAATCGTTCATTTACGGGGGATCAGACCGATTACGGGTTTCGAGAGTTCGTTCGATTTCGTCCGGGTTTTCGCAGTTTACCAATAGCATGGGTACCGCGGAAATGAACGCCTCGATGACTGGCGCGAACATCGACCCGGCGACGAAAGACGTCGTCAGACTTTTGTTCAACGAGAATGGAAACTATTTGCAAGAATTAGTCGTAGACGAAGCCGTTCGCGCTGCCGATTCGTTATCGAGGCAATCCGCGACGGCTACGTGGAGAGCGTTGGCGACGTTATCGCCAGTCATCGCCGCCTCGTCCTTGTTATCGGGAGCGATTTTAATCCCCGGCTTAAACTTGCCGTTCCTTCTCTCCGTTTTAGCGGCGAATAATCAAGAAAAAATCACGCTCACGATGGACGATAAGAGAAATTTGGCGTTGTTGAGATCTATTTTAGAGTTATTTGGCGTCCCGTCTCTCGGTAAAGCAATCGAAAGAGCCGCCGAGACGAGACAGTTACCGCAGGCGGAGATCAACAATTTAAGAATGCTCGCGCCGAACGAAATCGAGGCGTTGATGAGTTTGATTCCAGAAGCCGCGCCGGGTATTCAAAACATGTCCTCAAAGTTTGCGAGCAAATTGAGCGCGCGATTGGCGAGTCGAGCGCAGGATGATTTGGGCGGGCTTAACATACCGGAAGTCGCCGGTTTGTTTGGACAAGTCGTTCGACCGAGAGATGCAGTGGTGCCAGATTCGCGATAGCGGACGTTTTTCATTTTGAATACTATTTGTACAACATTACATACAAACGAACTAAAATCCATCGCAGTTAATATTGAAGAACTTCGTTCCCGCGGTTTCGCCAAACGCGCACAGACCGATTCTGTTCTTCGGATCAGACTTATCGTTATTTGCCCAGACCAAATTTCCATAGGTATCTCTCGCCTCTTTGCCGCTTAACGTTCCGTCGGTTAAGGCGGAGGCGACGTTCACCCACTCGTTCGCTTTTTGTTCCAAGCCCTCGATGTTTCCGCCTTTCACCAAGCTGAAAATCTTTGTCGTTAAAAGAAAACTCCTGCCAAATCTCTTCGTATCCACCGCGCCAGGAACGCTGTATTTCGTGTTCCACTTCGCGTACGACTCGTACACGTCCTCGTAATAGTTTTGCTTGGCGATAAACGCCTTGGTCTTCGCGAGCAAATCTAAGGTGTCTTTTTCGTATTCCTCGGAATACGCGTACGCAAACTGTTGCGGTGTTGTGAGCGATAAGTTGCCGCCAAAAAGAAACGCCGCGAACGCGCCAGCCAAGATATCGCGGCGACTGTTCGGCAACTCGCGCATCAGCCCAAAATTGTCTTCCTCGGCTTGCATTGTATTCGCCGCCGGCCCGAGTGCTTGGGACTTTGCGCTGTTATTTTCAAACTATATATATAACGCGTATATATTAAGAATGAAAGAGATGATTGTATTTCTTCGTCAGCGCAGATTCCGAAAGCGATTCGAGTTCTTCTCAAACTTTTTATACGCATCCATCATGAAGAAGAAGAGAGTAGAGCAGAGAGAGAGAGAGAGTGAGGGAGAGAGAAATTAGTTTTGAGACCACAAGTAGTTGCCGAACGCGAATCGACGACAACGACGACAACGAAAACGAAGAATCAGATGCGATCGTCTTCGGAAAATCCATCATCCTCGTACGAATTATTAAACGAACGCACCCTGAATGAAACGCTAGGATCTCTTCGCAACGTCTCTTCCGGCGGCGTCGATTTGAACGCGTTCGTCAAATCGAAAAACAACCGATCGATATCCATGAGTAACAAATTCGGAAAGTCCGACACCATCAACGCCACGTTGCAATCTTTCGGCATTCTCTCGACCAAAGCTTTCGCTGCATTGCACGCCGCTTCGTTTTTCTCGGATTCAAAGAGCATATTTGCCGCCGCGTCACCTTTTTCGCACACTTTGTGCGCTAAGAACGCCTCTCCACCAACCGCCGAACGTATTCTCCTCACGTTCTCGCACACCTCCAACACCGTCTCCTCCTCGCAGAACGCCAGCATTTTCTTCTTATCCGCGCAATACCTGTGCGTCGCAAATACCAAGTTTTCCGCCTCTTCTCTCGTCATCTCGCCTCTACCGGTCAAAACCTCCAACGCCTTTTCGCACCTTTCGCTCGCTCTCGGATCCAACGCCAACCGTAAATCCTTCGCGATCATCTCAGACACGTTCGACCGCAACTCTCGAAACACGGATTTAATCTGAATCGCGTTTCTGGCGACCAATTTTATATCCAGCGACGCTCGATACGCGTCCGCGTTACTCGATAAAGACGACGATGAGAGTTCCGGCAACAAACTTTGCAAATTTTGCAACGTCTTCTTTAACTCTTCTTTCTCCACTCCGGTTTCCTCGCTGACGACTTCCAAGGCTAATTCGTTCGCCATTTGAGAATCAAACACGTGCTTCTCTTTGACCGTCCGCCCCATGAACTTATACGGTTCAGATTTGTTCGGTTTTCCTCGCGAGTGGTTCTCAGAGGAAAGAGACGATGCGGACGTTCTCGCGCCTCCTCGCTTTTGGATCGTCGCGCCTCGTTCGTTTCTTCTTCCGGACGATGAAGATGATGATTTTGATGATGATGTCGATCCTTTGAACAGAGAACACCACCGCGAAGGAGAAGAAAAAGAAGCGACGAAAACGCGCATCTTATTTTCTCACAAACACACACACACACACCTCTCTCTCTCTCTCTCTCTGTTTGTGTGTGTGTGTGTCGGTTTCTCTCTGAAAACTCTCTCCCTTTGCGTGACTGCTGTACGCGCACTATACTTTATAGAACATCTGACGAGAAACGAAAGAAAGATATTCTCCCGAGAAAAAGAAAGGAGGAAAGACATGCACACGTATTAGGGTTGAAGACCCTAAACAAAAAAACCGCCAAAAATCTCTCTGGACGAAAATGCATCGACGCGCAACAAGAAGAGACCGATTAGTATAAAGAGATGACGACGAGGACGATGAGAGCTTCTTCGGCGACTGCTGCTTTGTCTCGTTGTTCTTCTTTCTCGTCGTTGTTGTTCTCGCGCGGTTTCTTCGTTTCTTCTTCGTCTTCGTTTCCTCCTCTCGAATCATCATCGTCGTCACCGTTACGACCACCCCGGCGGCGAATCGGAGCGGACGAATCGATTATTCCAATCATCCCTCTTTTTCCCTCCGAGAGTTTGATGAAGAAGACAAAGACGAAGACGAAGGAGATGAAGAAGAAGGACGTCGCGTTCAATTTTCCGCTCTCCTTCTCCTCCTTTTCCTCCTCCTCGAACGACAACACGAACAACAACAAACGCTCGTTCGTGGTCACCGGATACGGTTTGGACCGACCGGGAATTTACGGACAATTCTCCCGCGCGATGCTGAACATCCGCGCGGACGTGGAGAGCAGTCGATTGGCGAGACTCGGTCCGGATTTTACAATCACCGCATTGGTGTCCTTCTTTGAAAACAGAACGCGGAAACAACCGAGGAAACGAACGAACGTGAAAACGCACGCGGATCATCATAAAATCAGAAGCAGCGTTTTAGAAGAAGAAGAGGAGGAAGAGGAAGGAGAGGCGACGACATCCGCGGGAACCGAGTGCGAGACGAAGAAGCGGTTACAAGACGCCTTGGATACGAGAATCGATAATTTTACCTTCGACGTTCGCGAGGTACCTCCGGAAACGAGGCAGAACGAGGAGCAATCGAGAGCGCGAGGGTACAAGAAGTTAATCATCCGAGCGACGAATTTTCCGGGCATAACCGCGCGAATCACGGAGACTTTATCCAACTGCGGTTTAAACATCGAAACGTTGAGGATGGACACGAAATCGTCGCCTTTTAGTAATAATAATAATAATAATAACAATAACAATAACAATACTAATCTAGGTGCAGGCGTAGGCGGCGACGAGATGTACTTTTGCGAGACGACGGTGAGACTCATCGAAGGCGCGTTCGAGGAGGAAAAGTTTACGAGAGAGATGGAAAAGTTGGAGGACGAATTATCCTGCGACGTCGACGTGGAAGATGTGAGCGATATGCAGTAGAAAGAAAGAGAGAGAGAGATGTGTGCGAGAGCTGTATTATGTATGTATATATAACTAAAAATGTCGCGAGCGCGGCGAACACGAACTTAAACACCGATCTCTCATCAATCTCCTTTTGCGACACAAATAAGCGCTCGCGCGCGAAGTAATAAACAAAAAATGGCGTCGCACAGACAGCGCCCCCTCTCGGACGACCATTATTCGTTGAGAAACTACCCACACGTCCGTTTCGCCAAGTCCAGAAAGATTCAAAAAGGTGAAGACTTTGAGTTTTGCGCACCGAACGCGCGATGGGTTTCCAAAAGCATTCTCAACCGTCGTCGTCATCGGATGAATCAAAACGATGCGAAGGAAGACGAAACGAGAATGGAAGACCTCAGCTCGTGCGAATTTTTCTTCCTGTCTGTGTTCGACGGCCACGGTGGTAAAGAGTGCGCGGATTTTTGCGCGAAAGAAACGTTATCGTCGCTCTTGAAAGCGCTGAACAGTTTAGAAGCGGAGCTGAAGAAAGAGGAGAAGCAGAAGGTGGTGGAGCAGAACGAGGTAAGTCGTCTTTATAAAATCTCTCCTTTTCTCTCTCTTTCTCCCATTTGACTTTGTCGTTTCATCCGCGCGGTTTTGTGACTGACCTCTTTTCTCTCTCTCTCTCTCTCTCTGTGTGTGTGTGTGTGTGTTTGACAACAGAATCCGGAAGACGTGTTCGAGTATCTTCTCCCGCAGGCGTTGAAGTTGGCGTTTGAAAATCTAGACGAAAAATTTTTACGGAAAGACATACACTCCGGGTGCACGGCGACGGTCGTTATCGTGAACGGGAGGAACGTGACGACGGCGGCGGTTGGAGATTCGTTGGCAACTTTGGACGTGCCGAATAGGAAAGGGACGTCGAGATTGAGCAACGAACACCGGTTGGATTGTTCGGACGGAGAGAGGAAGCGGATTGTAGAGAGCGGCGGTGAAGTGCGACCGACGGAGTTTGAGGATGGACCAAATGGGGAGAGACGAGGAGTTGGGCCGCTGAGAGTTTGGCCGGGCGGGTTAGCGGTTTCCAGAAGTATCGGCGATCGGGACGGGAAGAAAGGCGGGGTCATCGCGACTCCGGACGTGAGCAGAGTTTTGTTGGAAAGAGGAGCGAATTCTTCTTCGGGAGGGGTCATGGCGTGTAGGATTGTCGTCGCGAGCGATGGCTTGTGGGATGCGGCGACGCCAAAGATGGTCAGTGCGGAGACGAGGAAGATGAACTGTCAAAACGCGGCCGCGGCGTTGGTGAAGTTGTCGCAAAAAGCCAAGTTTGATAATCGAGACGACGTGACCGTTGTTGTTGTAGATTTAGATTACCACGACGACGACGAGGACGTGAAAGCGCACCCGTTCGTGGGTTGCGGACCGAGCAATAATAGCGACGAGGCGAGTCCAAGACCGTTTTGGCCTTTAGCCGCGAAAGGGAACAGAGATCCAGACGAGTACGACGAACTTCCGAGCGAGAGGAACGAAAAAATCCGGAAAGAGATTTTAGAGAAGATTGCGATGGAAAAACAAAGGGAGATTGAAATGGAAAGAGAGCGATTGGCGAGAGAACGGATCGCGTTGGAAGAGAAGAAAAGGAAGGAAAAGGAAGAGGCGATGATGTTTGAAGAGGTTGTACCGAAGAACGCGAAGAATAAAAGTAAGAATAAGAATAACGCTGAAAATAAGAAGAACAAGAAAACCGCGGCGACGACTTTGACGAGAGAAGATGTTGGAGTACAAAAGAATGCAAAAACGAAGAAAGAGAACAACAAGAACATCAAGAACATCAAGAAGAAGGATCCGAACAACAATGATACTACTGGGGTTCTACCGCGCGCGCCGATGAGCATTCCTCCGCCGTTGCCAACGATGAGCATTCCCCCGCCGGCTCAGCATCAGAAAAAGCCGAACAAGAATAAAAAGAACGCCGGGGGGGACGACGACGGAGACGACGAAAAGCAGCGATCAGATTCACCGCCAAAGAAGAAGCGTAATTCGAAAAAGAACATCGTTCGGAAAGAGCCGACGATGATGCAAGGAGGAGAACCGTCGTCGAATAACTACAACAACAATAATAACAACAACTCGGTTGCAGATCCATTGCACGTGATATTTCAAAACGCAGTCAGTCTCCCTCCATCACCCGCACAAGATCATAATCGTCATCATCACCAACAAGCAAACGCTGCTTACGACCATCGTATCGTCGCGCCTACGACGAATAACGCCTTGAACGTCATGCAACAAATCGGGATGATTCAAGGTCCTCCGCAGCAACAGCAACAGCAGCAACAACACCCACAAGTATTTAAACGGAAAGGTAAAAAAGAGCGGCAAAGAAGTAAGGCAAAACTGGCCGCTGCTGAGCTTGCTGGTGCTGGAGCTGCACCTCAGCATACGGCGGCGTGAAGATAGTACAGGCGAGCGCTTATGAGCGAGTAGAGAACAATGCGTGCAGTCAACTTTTTTTATCGCATGATTGTACATAGCAACACCCGTATTTATCAAAAATCAGAAAGTGCTGTCCGCAAACATCTTAAGCTATCGCTATTTCTACTGCTATCCTCCTGTTCTTTCGGCAATCCTAAACTAAATTGCGGCATCCACGCGCGCCGCGTCTCTTCCGACATGTTTTTCCCGCTCGCGTGTAAAACGTCGCTCATAAAAAAGACAACCGAGCCGGCGTTCATGGTCGCTATGGTATCGTCTTCTTCGTCTCGAATCGACGCAACATCGACATCGGGACCGAACCTTTCTTTTTCATTCTTCTTAAACCTCAACGCGCCATTCTCTTCGCTCACGTCGTCTAAGGCCACCCACGCAGAAAGGTACGGCAACGCGACGGATGTTTCGGGAGTTTTCCACGTCTCGTATTGCCCGTCCCGGTGCCACGGAAACTCCACGCCGCGCACGTGCGGTGGTTTCACGATGTACTGGTCGTTAAACATGTACGCTCTATCGCTTTCTTTGCGCGCATCGCCAACGACCCTTCTTCGTTTTCGCGTCGCTTTCAAGCGTTTCTCTTCTCTTTCTTCTTCTTCTTCTTCTTCTTCTTCTTCTTCCTCCTCCTCCTCCTCCTCGATCGCTCTCAACAGAAACTCTGCCGCGTGTCCAATCTTCCCCGTCATCGCCAACTCGCTCACTTCTTTCCCAAAAATGCTCCCCGAGTGAGTATATTTCGAGCACTCTCGATGGTTCCACGTCTCGTGCGCGACCGCTTTTGCGATG
>Ga0181554_1000041_pt1 | contig 104186 bp, 95 predicted proteins | sample 011ome_16_FD_145602 | JGI IMG/M metagenome (GOLD analysis project Ga0181554, IMG submission 145602) | Coastal salt marsh microbial communities from the Groves Creek Marsh, Skidaway Island, Georgia - 011503CT metaG (spades assembly) | ecosystem: Environmental > Aquatic > Marine > Intertidal zone... | reverse complement strand
TCTTCATGAACTGCACCGCCATGAAGGCGGGATCGGTGCGGCTGACCGTTTCAAACCTGTCAATCGCATCAATGAAGAAGGCCGCACGCTGCGGCCAGCCCGACAGCCCTTCCAGCCCCATCCCGGCGAGGATCAGCCGCCGGGGCCGCAATCCGCCGATCACCGCGCTGGCGGCCGTGCGCGCGCCCAGCGAGAAGCCGCCAAGGTCGAAGCCGGTCAGGCCCAGCGCGTCCACGATCGCGGCAACGTCGCGCCGCAGCACCCCCGGGGGATATGCCGCCGGGTCATGCGGGGCGGCGCTGGCGCCATGGGCGCGCAGATCGGGCATAATCGCCTCGCAGCCATGATCCGCCAGAATGCGGGCGTGCCCAAAGCGGATCCAGTTCATCTGCGCGGAAGAAAACAGGCCATGCAGCAGCAGCACCGGCCGCCCCTGCCCCATGCGATGCACCGCCAGTTCCTGCCCGTCGAAAGAGCGCACCAAATGGGTCTGGACAGCATCGGCGTTCATGGATCGATCATCGCCGCTGGCACCGGATAAGTCCAGATCGGTCAATATACGCGCATTAAAGGGATTGCCATCATGCTCCGGCTAGCCTTAAGCGCTTGATGGCGCAGCAATCGAAACGGCTACAGGACGGAATTTGACAGGGATGGCCGAAGCGGACCCGCAAATGGCAGACCGGATGGACGCCGCTCCGGCTTACGCCAGCGGTGCGCGCGACAAGCGCAAGCGCCTCTTGCTGATCGTTTCCGTCCCGCTGCTTCTGATCGTGGCGGCGCTCGGTTACTGGCTGCTCAATCTTGGCAAGGTCAGCACTGACAATGCCTATGTGCGTCAGGACAATGTGGGTGTGGCAAGCGAAGTCGGCGGCCATATCGTCGAAGTACGGGTCAAGGAAAACCAGCTGGTAGCCAAAGGTGCGCTGCTGTTCACGATCGATCCCGAACCATTTGAGGTGAAGCTGCGGCAATCGGACGCAAGCCTTGCCGAAGCGCAAAGTTCGGTCACCGCCTTGCAGAACGATGAGGCACTGTCAGGCGCGGATGCCGCCGCTGCCCGGTCGGATATCGCCTTTGCCGAGGCGCAATTGCGCCGCCAGGAAGCGCTGTGGACGCGCGGCTTCACCACCAAGGCCGATCTGGACGCGGCGCGCCATGCCGTCGAACAGGCACGCGCTGACCTGCTGGCGGCGAAGGCGCGGGCCACTGAAGCCAGCGCGAAACTGGCCCGCGGCGCAGCCGTTCCTGGCGAAAATGCCCAGATCGCGGCCGCACGGGCGCAGCGCGAACAGGCGGAACTGGACCTGCGACGCACACAGGTGCGCGCGCCCATCGCAGGCCGCATCGCCCAGTCAGAACGGTTGCAGAAAGGCCAGATGGCGATCACTGGCCTGCCTATGGTCACCATCATCGATGAAGACAGCAGCTATATCGAAGCCAATCTCAAGGAAACCCAACTAACAGACATGCGGGTCGGCCAGCCGGCGGAAATTGAAATTGATGCCTATCCCGGGGTGACGCTGAAAGGGCATGTCCTGTCAATCGGGGCAGGCACCGGTTCCGAATTTTCGGTGCTGCCGGCACAAAACGCCACTGGCAACTGGGTGAAAGTGACGCAGCGCGTTCCGGTGCGCATCGCCATTGATGAAAAGAGTCCGCGACAGCTCATCGCCGGGCTGTCCGTGCAAGTCACCGTGTTCACGAACAGGGCGCCGGTCAAACAAGGAAACTGAGCGTTGGCATCGCCCCCTGACAGCGACAAGCCAACCGTTCAGGTCGGCAGTGTGCCGCTGGTTTACATCGGCATTCTGCTGGCAGCCACCTTACAGGTTCTGGATACGACCATCGCCAATGTGGCGGTGCCGCACATGCAAAGCTCGCTCAATGCCACGCGCGAAAGCGTGCTGTGGGTGCTGACCTCCTACATCGTCGCCTCGGCCATCGCCCTGCCCTCGGCCGGCTGGCTGTCCAGCCGGTTCGGGTCGCGCCGCCTGCTGATAACCTCCACCGTGCTGTTCATCCTGTCATCGATGCTGTGCGGTATGGCCGCCAATCTGGAACAGATGGTGTTGTTCCGTTTCATCCAGGGTTTTGCAGGTGCTTATCTGATGCCGCTCAGCCAGACCATCATGCTCGATGTTACGCGCCCCTCGCGCCACGGGCAGGCCATGGCGCTGTTCGGGGCCGGGGTGATCATGGGCCCGATCATGGGGCCGGTGTTCGGCGGCTGGCTGACGGAGAACATGAACTGGCGGTGGGTCTTCTACGTCAATCTTCCGTTCGGCGCGATCGCACTGCTCCTGATGATCACGCAGCTTCCGCCCTGGCCAACGCGCAAGCAGCGGTTTGATATTACCGGCTATGCTCTGGTCGCACTTTGCGTCGGCAGCCTGCAATTGCTGATGGACCGCGGCGAACATATCGACTGGTTCGACGCCGCCGAGGCATGGGTCTATGCACTGCTGTTCTGCTGCACTGCCTGGATTGGTGTGATTCACCTCGCCACCAGCCGTAATCCCATTTTCAATCGTGCATTGTGGCATGACATGAATTTCACCATTTCCCTGGCGATCATGGCGGTGACGGGTCTCACCGCCTATGCCACGCTGGCGCTGATGCCGCCGATGCTGCAGCAGCTGTTCGGCTATTCGGTGTTGACCACCGGCCTGGTCATCGCACCGCGCGGCATCGGGGTCATGCTGTGCGCACTGGTGGCGGGGCGGCTGGTGCGCAAGGGTTTTGACCTGCGGATCATGGTCGCGCTGGGCTTCACTACCATTGCAATCTCGATGTTCGACATGGCCAGCTGGTCACTGACCATCGAGCGACATCATATCGTCACAGCCGGGATCATTCAGGGCGTCGGGCTGGGTCTGCTGTTTATTCCGCTCAACACGCTGGCCTTCAGCACGCTACCCGCGCCGCTCAGGGCCGATGGCTCAAGCCTGGTAAATCTGTTCCGCTCAATCGGCGCGTCGGTCGGCATTTCGGTTTCATCCGTCCTGCTGGCCCGCTCGATCCAGACCAATCATGCCGAACTGGCCCCTTATATTTCGACTGAAACCATTGGCATAACCGACCCGGAACGGGCGGGCATGTACGGGAAGTTCGGCGAAAGTATTCTGGCCATGGCCGACGCGGAGATCAACCGCCAGGCGGCGATGATCGGTTATATCAACGATTTCTGGTTCATGGGCTGGCTGTGCCTGGCCGCGGTTCCACTGGTGCTGCTTATCCGCAGGCCAGATCAGAGGATGGCCCCGGACACTGCCGAGGCCATTCACTGAACAGCAGCCGTCAGCCCTTCTTGAGATGGCGGCGGCCAAGCAGTTCGGCGATCTGCACGGCGTTGAGCGCGGCGCCCTTGCGCAGATTGTCCGATACGCACCACAGGGCAAGACCTGATTCAACTGTCGGGTCTTCACGCACGCGGCTGATATAGGTGGCGCTGTCGCCCGCGCATTCCACGGGGGTGACGTACCCGCCGTCCTCGCGCTTGTCGACCAGCATGATGCCCGGTGCCTCGCGCAGGATGTCTTGCGCCTGGCTGGCTGAAATTTCCTTTTCGAATTCGATATTGATCGATTCCGAATGGCCCACGAACACCGGCACGCGCACGCAGGTGGCGTTGACCTTGATCTTCGGGTCCAGGATTTTCTTGGTTTCGGCCACCATCTTCCATTCTTCCTTGGTCGATCCATCGTCCAGGAAGACATCGATATGCGGGATCACGTTGAAGGCGATCTGCTTGGTGAATTTGCGCGGTTCGACCGAATCGCCGACGAAGATCGCCCGGCTCTGTTCGAACAGCTCGTCCATTCCCGCCTTGCCCGCGCCCGAAACCGACTGATAGGTCGACACGACCACGCGCCTGATCGTCGCCGCATCGTGCAGCGGCTTCAACGCCACCACCATCTGCGCGGTGGAACAGTTGGGATTGGCGATGATGTTGCGCTTGGTATAGCCATCAATCGCATCCGGGTTCACTTCGGGCACTATCAGCGGCACGTCCGGGTCCATGCGATAGAGCGAGCTGTTGTCAATCACCACGCAGCCCTGCGACGCCGCTTTGGGCGCATAGATCTTCGTTGGTTCCGAACCGGCGGCGAACAGTGCGATATCCCAGCCGGTAAAATCGAAATGTTCGATATTCTTCACCTTGAGCATCTTGCCCGTATCGCCGAATTCCACCTCGGTCCCGGTCGAACGGGAACTGGCGACCGCGGCGATCTCGTCGCAGGGGAATTCCCGCTCTGCCAGAATAGCCAGCATTTCCCGTCCGACATTCCCGGTCGCACCGACAACAGCTACGCGATAACCCATCGAAACACCCTTTCATGCAACGCATGTTGCGCTGCGAAAGGCGCGCGTTAGACGCCCTTTCGCAGCAGCACAAGTTCAGACGATACCCAGCAAATGGTGAACCAGTACGGCTGCCGCCGTAAGGCTGCCAGCCAGGCCAAATCCCGCCACCAGGCGCGAGCCGGCGCGGCGGATGATAGCCAGCGCGTTGACCAGCGCAAACACCAGCAAAAAGACGAAACTTCCCCCCTCGACCAAGCTTTCGATACCGCCCACCAGCACGAGCACGATGGCCAGCCCGGAAATCAGCAGCGTTCCGACCCACGGAACGTCGCGCGCGCGGCGGCGAGCGAACATTGCCGGCAGTTCGCCGTCGCGCGCAGCCTTTTCGGCCAGCCGTGCGGTGGCAAAAACTGTGGCATTGATGGCGGAAGAGGCGGAAAACACCGCCGCCAGCGAAACGAGATAAAAACCCGGTTCGCCCAGCGCCGCCCGCCCGGCCAGCGCCAGCGCCACTTCCTTTTCGTGGACGATGGCAGGCGCGCCCGCCAGCATCCCGGCGCCAAGGGAAACGACAATATAGGCGATGGCCGTGACCACAATTGCCAGTGGCATTGCCACCGTGATCGTGCGCGCGGGATGGCGCATCTCGTCATAATCATAGCTCAGCAGCTGAAACCCCTCGTAAGCCATGAACACCACGCCCGTGCCCAGCAAGGCGCCATGCCAGCTGGCCGAATGGCCGGTATCCAGCAACAGCCGATCGGGTGCCCAGTGCCAAAGGCCGATCAGCGCCAGCCCGAACAGGATCGCCAGCTTGCCCCATACCGCGACCTGTTCCAGCACCGAACTTTCCGAAGCCCCCAGAAGGTTGACCCCGGCAAGAAGCATGATCGCGGCAATCCCGCACAGACTGGCCGTGGCGCCGTCGTGGCCCAGCGCATGCGCCGCATAAGCGCCAAAAGTCACCGCATAGACTGCAACCGTCAACGTATAGCCAAGAATCAGCAACCAGGCGACCGCGCGCGCCGTGCGGTTCCAGTTCAGCGCCCGCAAATAGGCATAGCTTCCTCCTGGCTCGCCAATCTGGCGGGTCAGCGCGGAATAGGACTGGCCTGACGCCAGCGCGATGAAACCGCCCACAAGGAAGCTGAGCCAGGCCCATTGCCCGGCCACCGAAATTACCACGCCAAGCGTAGAAAATATCCCGCCCCCGATCATGCCGCCAACCGCCATGGCCCAGGCCCCGCCAATGCCCAGCGCGGGCGTGTTGTGCGGTGATACCGGATTGTCATCCATGGGAGAATTGCACTCTTTCAGGTTGCGAATGGCAAGGCTTGCAAGCCTCAAAGCAAAAAGGCGCCCCGGCTGGTATGCCAGGACGCCCCTTTCGCTTGTTCGCTTGGGGTGGCGCTGGGGGCTTAGCCCTCCTGGCTCACATTGTCGCGGCGCTCCGCAATACGCGCCCGTTTACCCGTGCGGCCGCGCAGGTAATAGAGCTTCGCCCGGCGCACGACACCGCGGCGCACCACGGTAATGCTGTCGATGTTGGGCGAATAGAGCGGGAACACGCGTTCCACGCCTTCGCCAAAGCTCATCTTGCGCACGGTGAAATTGGAACCCATGCCGCGGTTCGAACGGGCGATGCACACGCCTTCATAATTCTGCACACGTTCACGCGTGCCTTCGATAACCTTGACGCCGACACGCAAGGTGTCGCCCGCGCGGAAATTCGGAATGTCCTTGGCGGCCTTGGCGATTTCCTCGGCCTCGATCTGCTGAATCAGGTTCATTGACCCTGTTCCTCATTGTCATGCCGCGCGCCAGAGGCAGGCTGGCCCCGAACGCCCCTGTGGCGTTCCCAAAGGTCCGGCCTGCGTAACCGTGTATCATCTTCCGCCCGTTGTTTCCGCCAGGCGGCGATTTTCGCGTGATCCCCCGATCGCAGCACTTCAGGGATCGTGCGCCCTTCCCATTCGACAGGTCGGGTGAAATGCGGATATTCGAGCAGACCTTCCTCGAAGCTCTCCTCGCACCCGCTTGAAGCCGCGCCCATTACGCCGGGAAGCAGGCGAATGCAAGCGTCAAGCAGCATGATCGCTGCCGGTTCCCCGCCCGACAGGACCATGTCGCTGACGGAGACTTCCTCAATGGCGCGCCCGGCGAAAATCCGCTCGTCAAATCCTTCGAACCGCCCGCACAGCACGATGACGCCCGGCCCAGCCGCCAGCTCGCGAATCCGGGCCTGTGTGATCGGGCGCCCGCGCGGCGTCATGGCTAGGACGGGTACCCCGGGATGAAGCGCACTGGCGTGATCCACCGCCGCCGCCAGCACATCCGCCTTGAGCACCATCCCCGCCCCGCCGCCTGCGGGCGTATCGTCCACGGTGCGGTGCTTGTCCGTGGCGAAATCGCGTATCTGAATGGCCTCGCAGCCCCACTTGCGCTCTTCAAGCGCGCGCCCGGCCAACGACACGCCAAGCGGGCCAGGAAACATCTCGGGATAGAGGGTGATGATGGTGGCGTGGAAGGTCATGCTTCGACAAAGGCCGCATCGACAACAACCCGCTCCTCATTCCATTCGGGAACGGCACCTGTGGTCATCGGAACCATGAAGCGTTTGCCGCTTTCCCGCTCGATTTCCAGCACGTCGCCCGCGCCGAAATTCTCGACCGCGACGACGGTGCCGAGCGGTTCGCCGGTGGTGGAAATCGCGGGGAGGCCGATCAGGTCCGCATGGTAATATTCGCCCTCGCCCAGCGGCGGCAGGGCAGAGCGCGGCACGGTCAGCGCGGTGCCGCGCAGGGCTTCGGCGGCATTGCGGTCCGCCACTTCGGCAAAGCGGGCAATCGCCCCGCCCTTGCCGTCATCCTTCAGCTTTTCCAGCGTCAGGCTGGAATCGTTGAAGGCGCGGTAGCGTCTGAGCGCCGCCACGCCTTCACCGAACAGTTTGAGACGAACCTCGCCCGTCACCCCGTGCGCGCCCGTGATGGCGGCGAGTGTGACGGGCCGGTCCTGCGCCAAAGGTCAGCCTTCGCTCTGCTCTTCAGCCGGGGCTTCTTCAGCGGGAGCTTCCTCGGCGGCGGGGCCGCCTTCGGCGATTTCCTCGGCGATCGCAGCAGCCTCAGAGGCGTCTGCCTCTGAAGGTACTTCTTCCGCAACCGCATCAGCCACCGCTTCGGCGGTTTCATCACTCTTCACCGAACCGGTCGCGTCATTTTCAGCTTCGACCGCAGCCTTGGCGGCTTCTTCAGCCTCGGCCAGCTTGGCAGCCTTTTCTTCAGCGCGTTCCCTGGCGGCTTCGCCCGGTTCGCCCTTCTTCGGGTTGTTGCGCGGGGCGCGTTCCACGACACCCGCCGCATCGAGGAAGCGCAGCACACGATCGCTCGGCTTCGCGCCAACGCCCAGCCAGTAGCGGGCGCGGTCTTCATTCAGGCTGACGCGGGCCGGATCGTCCTTGGCCAGCATCGGATTGTAAGTGCCGATCTGTTCCAGATACTTGCCGTCACGCGGGCTGCGCACGTCGGACACGACGATGCGATAGTAGGGACGCTTTTTCGCGCCACCGCGCGAGAGCCGGATTGCAACTGCCATTGAAAATTACCTTTCCTGTGTAAATGCCTGAAATTACTTTTTGTTCAACAAATTCTGAAGGTCCGGGGGCAGTTGTCCGCTGCCCAGGCCCGGCGGGCCGGCACCGCCGCCCATGCCGCCACTCATGCCGCCACCAAGCCCCGGCATGGCAGCGCCCAGCCCACCCTTGCCGAACAGGGCGCCCAGGCCCTTGAGCCCGCCCATCTTCTTGATCTGCTTCATCGCCTTGCCCATTTCCTGGTGCATCTTGATGAGCTTGTTCACATCCTGCACCTGCGTGCCGGAACCATTGGCGATGCGGATTTTCCGTTTCGCGTTGAGCAGCGCGGGATTGACGCGCTCCTTCGGGGTCATCGACGAGATGATCGCATCCATGCGCACCAGCACCCGGTCATCCATGCCGCTGGCCGCCATCGCCTGCTTGGCCTTCTTCATGCCCGGCATCATCCCGGCCAGCATGCCAAGCCCGCCCATATTCTGCATCTGGCGAAGCTGGGTGCGAAGGTCGTTCATGTCGAACAGCCCCTTCATCATCCGCTCGGCCATGCGTTCGGCATCTTCCTGTTCGACCGCCGCCGCCGCTTTTTCGACCAGCGAGACGACGTCACCCATGCCCAGGATGCGCCCGGCCACGCGCACGGGCTGGAATGCCTCGATCGCGTCGATCTTTTCGCCGGTCCCGGCGAATTTGATGGGTTTGCCGGTGACCGCGCGCATCGACAACGCCGCACCGCCGCGCGCATCGCCATCCATCCGGGTAATCACGACGCCGGTCAGATCGACCTGCCCGGCAAAGCTCTGCGCCACGTTGACCGCATCCTGACCGGTCAGCGAATCGACCACCAGCAGCGTTTCGCGCGGGCTGGTTGCGGCGGCGACCGCCCGCATTTCCGCCATCAGCGCATCGTCAACATGCAGCCGGCCCGCGATATCCAGCATGACCACGTCAATGGCCTGCAGCTTAGCCGCCTGCAGCGCGCGATTGGCGATATCGACCGGCGCCTGCCCGGCGATGATCGGCAGGGTCGCAACCCCCGTCTGTTCGCCCAGCACGGCCAGCTGTTCCTGCGCAGCGGGGCGATTGACGTCAAGCGACGCCATCAGCACCTTCTTGCCCTGCTTTTCCTTGAGGAATTTCGCGATCTTGGCGGTGCTGGTGGTCTTGCCCGAACCTTGCAGGCCGACCATCATGATGACGACGGGCGGCGCGGCAGCAAGGTCCAGATCGGCGGGCATTTCCCCGCCCAGCATCTCCACCAGTTCGTCATGAACGATCTTGACGACCTGCTGGCCCGGCGTGACCGAACGCAGCACCTCGTGCCCCACGGCCTTTTCCGTAACGGCATCGATGAAACGGCGGACCACCGGCAGCGCGACATCGGCTTCGAGCAGCGCGATGCGCACTTCGCGCATTGCGGCGCGGACGTCGTCTTCCTTCAGCGCGCCACGGCCGCGCAGCTTGTCGAATACGCCGCCGAGACGATCAGAGAGGCTGTCGAACATGCGCTCCGTCACTCCTTCACCCGCAGTGCTGCGGCCTAAACGCTAAAAACGCCGGCGGACGAAAACTCGTCAGCCAGCGTGGGTTTGAAACCACTGTCTTCGGTTGAATGGTGGAGCCTAGCGGGATCGAACCGCTGACCTCTACAATGCCATTGTAGCGCTCTCCCAGCTGAGCTAAGGCCCCGCGCCATTCAAATCTGCTGTTCCCGAAGGAACCTCCCACCCCGTTACCGGCTTGGGACGCCGCCCTCTAGTGGCGAGTCCCACGCTTGGCAAGAGCTTAGTTTTCGTCGTCGTCAGACGTCTTGGCAACGCCCAGATCGTCATCCCCGCCCAGATCGACATCATTGTCCGGCGAATCGGCGTCATCGTCGATATCTTCCAGATCGTCGTCAGCCAGATCCGAATCCGGTTCCGCGGCCGTCTTGGCCTTCTCTTCCTCGAACGGCATCGGCTGCTTGGATTTCAGCACCGGTTCGGGATACCACTGATTGCCGCATTCGACGCAGGCAACCGGTTCTTCCTTGCCCAGATCGTAGAAGCGGATGCCGCATTTCGGACAGCTGCGCTTTGTGCCCCATTCAGGCTTTACCATGGATAATCCTCAAATGACCGGCCAGCGATGGCGCGGCGGAAAGCTTCAGAAAATGCAATGATCGCATTGCCCCGCAAAGGAGCGCGGCGCGCGCCTTGCCATAGCGCGCAGGCGCTGTCAAAAGCCGCGCGCAATCCGGCCCCCTGGCCCGGCCTCCAGGCCCGGCCCCCAAGCAAGGTGCACCGCTTTGACTGCTGCCGATCCACACACGATGCGCCCGCGCCGATTCGAGGCTGCCCGGCCGCTGCGCGGGACCATTCGTGTCCCGGGCGACAAGTCGATCAGCCACCGCGCGCTGATGCTCTCTGCCCTGGCCGTGGGGGAAAGCCGCATTTCGGGCTTGCTCGAAGGGGAAGACGTGCTGGCCACCGCCGCCGCCCTGCACGCCATGGGCGTGCAGATCGAACGGCACGGCGCGGAATGGCGCGTGCATGGCGTCGGCGTGGGCGGCCTGCTGCAGCCTGCAAACGCGCTCGACATGGGTAACAGCGGCACTTCCACCCGCCTGCTGATGGGGCTGGTCGCCAGCCACCCGGTCACCGCGACCTTCACCGGCGATGCCAGCCTGTCGAAGCGCCCGATGGGCCGGGTGATCGAACCGCTCGGCCGGATGGGCGCGGACATCACCGCCAGCCCCGGCGGCACGCTGCCGTTGATGCTGCGCGGATTGTGCCCCGCTGTGCCGATCAGCTACCGCTTGCCGGTGGCGAGCGCGCAGGTGAAAAGCGCGATCCTGCTGGCCGGGCTGAACACGCCGGGAATCACCACCGTAATCGAACCGGTGCCGACCCGCGATCATTCCGAACGCATGCTGGCCGGATTCGGCGCGCGGCTAGAACTGGGCGACGAAGATGGCGCGCGAATCATCCGCATTCACGGCCAGGCGGAATTCTCGCCCCAGCAGATCGCGGTGCCGGGCGATCCATCTTCCGCCGCCTTCTTTGCGGTTGCCGCGCTGATCGTGCCGGGCAGCGAAGTGGTGATCGAGAATGTCGGCCTCAACCCCACCCGCGCCGCGCTGTTCACTGTGCTGCGCCAGATGGGCGGCCGGGTCGAGGAATTGAACCCGCGCGAAGTGGGCGGGGAACCGGTGGCCGACCTGCTGGTCCGCCATTCCGCGCTGGCCGGGGTGGAGGTCGATCCCGCCCTCGCCCCCAGCATGATCGATGAATTCCCGGTGCTGTTCGTGGCCGCAGCCATGGCGCAGGGCCGCACGACCACCAGCGGGCTGGAAGAATTACGGGTCAAGGAATCCGACCGGCTGGCAGTGATGGCCGCCGCGCTGGGCGCTGCGGGTGCGCAGGTGGCCGAACGGGAAGACGGGCTGGTGATCGACGGAACCGGGGGCGATCCGCTGCCCGGCACCACCGGTGGGCCGATCGCCACGCAGCTCGATCACCGCATCGCGATGAGCATGGCGGTGGCCGGCCTTGTTTCGCACGCCGGGGTGGAGGTGGACGACACCCGCCCGATCGCCACCAGCTTTCCTAATTTCGAAGCGCTGCTGGACGGGCTGGCGGGATGAGCGACTGGCTGGCCAACGCCATCGGCCTTGCCGGAAGCGCGCTGTTCATCGCCGCTTTCGCTTATACCAATATCACCGGGCGTCTGAACAAGCTGTGGTTCAACCTCGTCAATCTGGCGGGCGCGATCCTGCTGCTCATCTCGTTGAGCGTGAATTTCAACCTCGCTGCATTCGTCCTCGAACTGGCCTGGGGATCGATTGCGGCTTACGGGCTCTTGCGCGCATTGCGTGAATGGATGACGGGGACGCTACCATGATCATCGCCGTCGATGGCCCCACCGCATCGGGCAAGGGCACCATTGCCAAGGCGCTGGCGGCGCATTTCGGCGTGCCGCATCTCGACACCGGCCTGCTCTATCGCGCGGTCGGCTATCACTGCGCACGGACCGGAGGCGATGTGAACGACCCCGCCGCTGCAACGGCGGCCTGCGCCTTTCCCGAAAGCCTGCTGGCCGAACCGGAACTGCGCAGCGAGGCGACCGGCGGCCTCGCCAGCCGCGTCTCCGTTCACCCGGGGGTGCGCGCCGCCCTGCTGGAACGACAGCGAGCCTTTGCCCGCCAGCCCGGCGGCGCGGTGCTGGACGGGCGCGACATCGGCACGGTGATCGCGCCGGAAGCGGAGGTGAAGCTGTTCATCACCGCCAGCGTCGCGGCGCGGGCCATGCGCCGCTGGAACGAAATGCGCGAACGCGGCGAAGATCATACGCTGGCCGAGATCGAGGCGGATCTGCACCGGCGCGACCAACGCGACCGGACCCGGGCCGAAGCGCCGCTGGTGGCGGCGCCGGACGCGATTCTGCTCGACACGTCCGCACTGGGTCGTGAGGCAGCGATTGCCCGCGCCATCGCCCTTGCCGAACAGGCCATGCGGGCGCGCTGACTCATCCCGAATGGCCGGGTCAGGACAGCGGAAATGCTTGCATTCCGCAGCGCTTTAGCCTAATCGCGCGCCCGTTTGACGGGTCATGGCCCGGTCGGCGGCTCATCCAGGACAAGGCTGGCCAGCAGGCGGCGCATTGCCGCAAGCCCCCACCCCCGTTCCGGCGGCCATCGCCCGATCATGCCCCCGAGAATGCCTGTGGCGGCATTCGGCCCCATTGGCAGTTCGGCCAGAAAGACCAGCGGAACCAACCGCTTGGCCGGAAAATAGTTAGTCAGGATACCTCGATTTATGGCCACTTCGGCAAATCCCACCCGCGATGATTTCGCGAAACTCCTCGAAGAACAGCTCGGCGGCGCTGACGATCTCGGCTTTGAAGGCCGCGTCGTAAAGGGCACCGTTACCGCCATCGAAAATGACAAGGCCGTGATTGACGTCGGCCTGAAGAGCGAAGGCCGCGTCTCGCTGCGCGAATTCTCTCACGGCGATCAGGATGGCAACATCAAGGTTGGCGACGAGGTTGAAGTCTTCGTTGACCGCGTCGAAAACGCCGATGGCGAAGCCATGCTCAGCCGCGACCGCGCCCGCCGCGAAGCCGCCTGGGACAAGCTGGAAAACGAGTTCGGCGAAGGCAAGCGCGTGGAAGGCCGGATCTTCGGCCGCGTCAAGGGCGGCTTCACCGTCGATCTCGACGGCGCCGTGGCCTTCCTGCCCGGCAGCCAGGTCGATATCCGCCCGGTGCGCGATGTCGGCCCGCTGATGGACATTCCGCAGCCGTTCCAGATCCTCAAGATGGATCGCCGCCGTGGCAATATCGTCGTTTCTCGCCGCGCGGTGCTGGAAGAAACCCGCGCCGAACAGCGCAGCGAACTGATCGACAAGCTGGCTGAAGGCCAGGTGATCGATGGCGTGGTCAAGAACATCACCGATTACGGCGCCTTTGTGGACCTCGGCGGTATTGACGGCCTGCTGCATGTCACCGACATGAGCTACAAGCGCGTCAATCACCCCAGCGAATTCATCAATATCGGCGATACGGTGACCGTGCAGATCGTGCGCATCAATCAGGATACGCAGCGCATCAGCCTGGGCATGAAGCAGCTGGAAAGCGATCCGTGGGATGGCGTTGCCGCCAAGTACCCGGTCGGCGCGAAGCTGTCAGGCACCGTCACCAACATTACCGAATATGGCGCTTTCGTGGAACTGGAAGCGGGCATCGAAGGCCTGGTCCATGTTTCGGAAATGAGCTGGACCAAGAAGAACGTCCACCCCGGCAAGATCGTTTCGACCAGCCAGGAAGTCGATGTCATCGTTCTGGAAGTCGATTCCGACAAGCGCCGGATCAGCCTGGGCCTCAAGCAGGCCCAGCAGAACCCCTGGGAAGCGTTCGCGGAAAAGCACCCGGTGGGCAGCGAAGTGGAAGGCGAAGTCAAGAACGCCACCGAATTCGGCCTGTTCATCGGCCTGGATGGCGATGTGGACGGCATGGTCCACATGTCGGACATCGCCTGGGGCATTTCGGGCGAAGACGCGCTGGCCCTGCATCGCAAGGGCGAACAAGTCAAAGCCATCGTGCTTGACGTCGATGTCGAAAAGGAGCGCATCTCGCTCGGCATGAAGCAGCTGGAAAAGGGCGCACCTGCGGCCGGTGCAAGCAGCGCCAGCAGCGGCAAGCGTGGCCAGGTAGTCACCGTGACCGTGCTCGAAGTGCGCGATGGCGGGCTGGAAGTGCAGGCGGGCGAAGACGGGGCCACCGGCTTCATCAAGCGGTCGGACCTCGGCCGTGACCGCGACGAACAGCGTCCTGACCGGTTCCAGGTCGGCCAGAAGATCGACGCCATGATTACCGGCTTCGACCGTTCCAAGAAGCCCAACTTCTCGATCAAGGCCCGCCAGCTGGCAGAAGAAAAGGAAGCGGTGGAACAGTACGGTTCGTCCGATGCCGGTGCCTCGCTCGGCGACATTCTCGGCGCGGCCCTCAAGGCCAAGGACTGATCCCAACCGATATCCCGGCCCTTTCCTAACGGCGGGGCCCTGCGCTACACAAAGCCCGTCCGGAGCAATCCGGGCGGGCTTTTGCTTGCAAGGCTTTCAAAATCTGGGAGATTGTTCAATGGGCCGCATGCCGCACGATGTGATGATGAGCGAATTGAACCTGTTCTGGCAGGAGATATTCACATGGGGCAGCTGGACGATCGTGCTGATCATGACCCTGATCGCCATCCGCATGGGGATACGGCAGAAAACCCCGTTCTACATCCTCGCCTGCCTAGCCGCGGGCCTGGGTGCCTTTGCCGAACCGCTCTACGATGTGGCGTTTGATCTGTGGTTCTATGACGTCCATGACGGCAAACCCGGGGCGATGTATTCCCACTTCACCGCATTCGGCGTGGTCCAGCCCAACTGGTCACACAGCGGCTATATCATCCTTTACGCCACCGCCTGCCTGTACGCCGGCAGGGCGATCTATGAAGGCCGGATGACCCCGCGCCTGCTTGGCCTGATCTGGCTGGCGGAAATTGCAGCCTCCTGCGTGTTCGAAGTGATCGGCACCGGGGTGGGTGTGTATACCTATTACGGCCCCTATGTGCTGCGGATCTGGAATTACCCGCTCGTCATCGGGGTGCTAGAAGGCACGCAGGTCATCCTGTTCACCATACTGGCCGTGCAATACTGGCGCCGCGTGACGAGCGCGTTTGCCTTGTGCGGCCTGCTGCTGATCTTTCCGATCACCATGATGGGGGCGAATATGGGGCTTGGAGCGCCGGTGATCATCGCGATGCACCTTTCCCCGGCTGAATTCAGCTGGGCAATCGTGTGGATCACAAGCGGGTTGACCATCGCCATGTGTGCGCTGGTCGTTGCGGGAGCACGCCGGTTTCTGCCCGGCCCCCTACCCGCACCGCCGCAGGCCTGAACCGGACAATGCGTTTTGGTAACAACGTGTATAAGCCCCATACCGCGCCGGAAAAGCGCGTTATCACGGCGCCACCGCAATAACACACCCCCCCCCCCGCGATCAGCGGTGGGCGCTGTGTCAGCGGCATGAAAAAGATCAGATGCCCGCGATCGCCTCGTCGACTAGCTTGCCGTCCGCGGCGGCATCATGCTTTTCAGCGATCAGAGCGCTGGCCGCAGCGGTTGCGGCGCTGGCCGCGCGCTGGCGCAATTCGTCCACCGCCGCGCGTTCCTCCGCGCCGATCTTGTCTTCAGCCATCTTCTTGCGCCGTTCGATCATCACCTTGGAGTCGGCTTCCGCCTTGGCGACGATAGCGTCCGCTTCCTGCCGGGCGTGGTCGATCATCGACGCCGCGTCTTTCTCGGCATTGGCGATCTTGTCAGCATATTCCTTGCGCAGCGCCTCAGCTTCGGCGCGCAGCGCCTTGGCTTCATCGAGCTGCTGCCTGATCGCGGCGATCTTGCCGTCGAGACCACCCGCAATCGCGCCCGGAACCTTCTTCCACAGAAGGATCACGATGAAGACCAGCATCGAAATGCCGACCCATGCGCTCGGCCCCAGACCCAGTGCTTCGGGTCCGGCATGATGCCCGGCGTCGACCCCGTGCTCGACGCTCGCATGAGTTTCTGCGCCATGTTCCGCAACGGCGGCTTCGCCAACCGGAGCCATGTGTGCGCTGTGATCGACCGCTTCGGCAGCGGCGTCTGAGGGATTAGCCATGGCTCAAAGCTTTCTTGACGGCTGCTGCTGCGGCGGTTTTTGCGACCGTCACCCCGGCAAGACGCTGCACGATATCCTGCGCCGCTTCGCTTGCGGCATTTTCAATCTCGTTCAGTGCTTCGCCCCGGGCTGCGGAAATCCGCTCCGCCGCTTCGGCCAGCTTCTTGTCCAGCCGCTTCTGTGCTACGGCCAGCTTCTTTTCATTCGCGGCGGCGGCTTCGGCCTTGGCCTGTGCAATGATCGCCTGGGCCTGCGCGCGGTTTTCGTTCTCGCGCAGCCGCCAGGCTTCTTCTTCCGCATCCGCCTGCTGGCGTGCAGCGCCCGCAGCAGCAAGATCGTCCGCAATCTGCCTGTCGCGCAGGGCGACCGTGTCCATCACGCGGGGGACCATGCCCCGGCCAATGACAAAGAAGACAAACCCGAAGAAAACCAGCAACCAGAAGACCTGGCTGGAATAGGTTTCGGCAAGTTGGGCTATCTGAGGCATCGGGCGTATCCGGAAAAATGCGGAAGAACGGTAGAGCGGGCCGGCCGGGCAAGCCCGACCGATCCAGTCACATCACTTTTCGTCAGGCAACGAAGATCAGGATCATCGCCACGACGAAGGAGAGCAGGCCGAGAAGTTCGGCGGCAGCAAAGCCGATGAACAGACGGCCCTGCTGGCCGTCGGCAGCACCGGGGTTGCGCAGCGCGCTTTCGAGGAACGAGCCGAACACGTTACCCACACCGATGGCGGCCAGACCGGCACCAATGGCAGCAAGACCGGCACCGATCAGCTTGGCAGCTTGAGGATCCATTAGATTAACTCCTTTTCCTTGAATTCCGTAAGGTTCGACAATTCGCTTAGTGAAGATTCTCGGCGTCGTTGATGTACAGCGAGGTCAACAGCGCAAAGACATAGGCCTGGATACCGGCAACCAGAATTTCGAGCGCACAGATACCGATCATCAACAGGAAGCTGGGCAGGCTGACGATCAGACCAAAAGTGGCGCCTGCGTTCAGCCCGTCAATCACGAAGCTGGAGAGCACTTCCAGCAGGACGTGACCGGCCATCATCGCCACGAACAGACGCAGGCCAAGGCTGAAGGGGCGGATCATGAAGCTGACCAGTTCGATCATGAAGATCAGCGGAATCATTACCAGCGGCGTGCCGTGCGGCACGAACAGCGAGAAGAAATGCAGCTTGTGCTTCCAGAAGCCGACCACCAGCACGATTGCAAAGGACAGGATCGCCAGCACGCCGGTGACGGTGAAATGGCTGGTGAAAGTAAAGGGATGCACCCCGGCCAGCGCCAGCGGCAGCGGGATCAGGCCCAGCAGATTGGCGAAGAGGATGAACATGAACAGTGAGAAGATGTAAGGCACATATTTGCGCCCGGCCTTGCCCACATTGGCTTCCAGCAGATCGTCAATGAAGCCGGTGAAGCTCTCCAACGCCATCTGCCAGCGGCCGGGCACGAGCTCGCGCTTCATGCCGCCGGCCACGAAAATCCACAGCGCGACGGTGGCGATCGCCATCCACAACGCACTGTTGGTGAAAGCAATGTTGTAGCCTGCGATTTCCCAGTGTGCCGAACCGAACAGCGGTTCGATCGCGAACTGGTGCATCGGGTCGACTTTGCCCTGTTCGGCTGCCACGCTCTTTACCGTCCCTCTATCATGCCAACAGCACCCCTCTGCCACCCCGCGTCGGGAGGATCAGTCAGGGCGCGTGTTCGCCATCCGGATAATATTCCTGAAGGAAACGCCTATTCCAAGGAAAAGCATTACCAACAGACCCCATGGTGTGGTCCCGGCAAAGTGATCGATCACCCAGCCAATTACCGCACCACCAAGAATCCCACCGAGCAGATCGGCAAGGACCCGGTTGCCGCTGCGATAATTCGCATCGACCCCCTGGACCTGCAGCCGGTTGCGTTCCTCTTCACGCTCGCGCGCGGCCTGAAGCCGCTTTTCGAGCGCGTCGATCCGCGCATCTTCGGCAATGGGTTCCCGTGCGGACGGTTCTTCATTCATGCCATGCCTCCTACTGGAAATGCGCAGCACACGCAAAGACTGCCCGCCAAGGGCGCCGCCCCCTTAGGCGCGGGTCATAGGCGAGTCAACCGGGGGATGGCATTGACAGGGAGGCTATGCGCCGCCGCCTTCAGGGGCAGCGCGGATCGCGGATCGGCGGCGCACTGGTGCGGGTCTGCCAGCTGCCGTCAGGCGCCTGGTATTTTTCACCCGGCGCGGTGCGCGCAATGGCCAGGCAGCCCGAGGTAAAGGCATATTCTTCCAGCGTTGCACTGGCGGCCTGGGCCTTCTCCGCATAAACCGCGCGGCGTTTGATGTTGAGATCCTTCACCATCCGATCAATATCGGGCGAGGCGCTGCCAACCGTCCCCAGATAGCCGTCCATCTTTTCCCCGATCTGGCCTGACTTGCGGGCGGCATCATAAGCGGGGTCACGCTGTGCGTAAGCGATGCCAGCCACACCCCCGATGGCGAGAGCCACAGCCGCAGCGCTCAGAGCAATCCGGCGCAGCTTGGTGCGAATAACCGGCATGTTCATCAGAAAATCTCCGCATTCTCGTCAATCGTGTTCCCGGCATCGGCGGCCAGGCGGTAAATCACTTCCTGCTTGATGTTGATGTTGAGCTCGATGACGATCGGCTTGTCAGGTGCGCTCACCGAAACGCATCCGCCAAGCGCCAGCGCGCTCCACACAACAGCCGCCAGGCCAAGACATGCCCGCATCGCGGCCCCCTCCGTTCCGGTTCTGCATCTGCGCATGGTGGCGCTTGTCGCAGCAAGGAACGGAGCGGTCAATTCGGGAAGGATCATGGCATGGTCTCTCTTGCCGGGGCCTGAACGGGCGATTCACCTGAAGGATTGCTGTTGCCGGCCGTGCGCGCGGAATGCTCTGCGGCCTCGCGACGCAAAGCCTCGCCCGTGCTGTCAATCAGGCCGATCTCGCGCGGGTCGCGGATGAAGGCGGGGTCGTACATCGCTTTGACCGAGGTAATCAGCTTGTAGAAGGGAGCGCGGACGTTGACATTGAAGCGCACGGGCAGCTTCGCCACCTGCCGCGTCAGGAAGTTCTGCCTGGTACCCGCGCCCTGCTTGACCCCTTCAAAACGCACGCGCGTGACCAGTTCGCCGGTCAGTTCGCCATCCATGCCGATCCGCATTTCCGAATAGTTGAGCGATTTGAGCGCATCGAACGCATAATTCGCCATGGGCGACAGGTCCTTGTAACTCAGCGCCCCGACATAGGCGACATTTCCGCCCGGCGGGCGCGAGACGAGCAATCCGCCCTGCAGATGGCCGCCATCCTTGTCGAACACCAGCGGCAGCGTCCCGTCGAAAGTCCCCGTCGCCGCAAGGTTGGACAGTTCCATGCGCTCGACAAAGCTGGCCGCATCCAGCCCCGAAATCTCCAGCGTGAAGCGCCTCTCTTCCGAAGCGCTGAGTGGAATGGTCACCGGCTGCATGCGCAACTGGCCACCCATGAACGGCCAGCTCGCCCCCTCCACCGCCATGCGGTTGCCCGGCACCAGGGCGAACAACAGCACACCGTCATTCACTTCGATGCCCGGATTGATCGACCGGACGGTCAGCCGCTGGCCAGGAGCGGTGACAAGACCCAGAAGGTCTGTGAACCGGATCGTTCCGGCGACCCCTTCGACCGGCCCGAACGCAGCCGCAAAATCGAGATCGTCGGTTGAAAATTGTCCGCTGCTGGTCACCCCTGACTCATTCCAGTCGATCCGCCCCCGGCCCGTCACTGTCCCCCTGGCATTGGCGACCACGCCAAGCGCCAGGCCGGTCAGCATGTCAGGCTGCAGCGCATTATCGAAGACGAGCCGGTCGACAGCGAGATCGGCATGGCCCGCGCCGCTGCCAAGATCATGCGCAATCGTTACGCCGGTTACCACGCGCCCGCTGACGGGTTCGCGCAGCAGCGTGTCAGCCGTAATCATATTATCCGCCAGCGTGAGCCGCGCATCGCTCGCCACCATCGGTTCGAACCGGTCAAGCGCCTCGCGATCTTCCACCCGCATGGTTACGCCCGACAATTCCAGCCTGCCGCCAGCGAAGCGCCATGCCCCTGCCGCATCAAGCAGGTCGAGCGGGACCGACGCCAGGCTGATATCGGCATCAGCAAAACGCCCTGCCACCTCCGCGCCCAGTTGCGCATGCACATCGTCAAGGCTGAAGCGCGTCCCCGTCTCTTCCGGGCCCAGCAGGACATTCAGCTTGCGCGCATAGATCGATCCGGGAAAGGCAAGGCCGAGCGGGCCGCTGGTGATCCGCACCGGGCTCTCGCCAAGGTGCCCGGCAAGGTCCAGCCCCGGCGAACCGGCGGCGATGCGCATGCCGCCCGCGTCGCTGCGCAGGATCGCGCCATTGCTGCCCGGGCACAGAGTCAGTCCACGCCGTTCCATCGCAATGCCGCCAATCTGGAGCACATCAAAGCTCATTCGCGTGCAGCTTCGCCACAGTGCCAGGCCGGACTGAGATGACCAGTTGCCGGACAGTGGCACAGTCAAACCGCGCGCCATCCCGCCGGGAAGCGGCCCGTCAGCGCGAATGCTGCCCGAAAACCCCAGCGCACCGGCATCGTTCTGCACCAGCAGCAGCTGCGGAATTGCGAGACGGCTTTCGCGCGCCGCAAATTCCGGCATGGTGAGCGAGAGAACCGCGCGCCCGGTCGCATCGCGCTCCATCCGCCCCGTGATCTGCGGCAGCCCCGCCCCACCGGTCGAGAAATTGCCAAGGAGACGAAGCGGATCGCCGTTTTTGGCTGTCGCCCGGACCCGCGACAACGCCAGCAAGGTCTGCCCGCTGCCCCCCCGCAGGCGGGCTGTGGGAATGACCAGATTGCGCTCGTCACCTTCCAGCCGCAGCACCGTGTTGGCGGCAAAGGTACTACCCCGCTCTTCCTTGCGCAGCGCCGTGCCGACCGCCTGCGCCAGGTCACCGACCAGACTGCCCTCGCCCGAGCGGACAAGCATTTCCAGCGTGGAACCAAGGCCGGAACCCAGCCGCAACCCGGTGCCATCCCAGTCCGCTTCCCATTCCAGCCGGGCCAACCCGTCACGCGCGCGCAGCCGACCGGTTCCGTTCAATCGCCCGATCACTGCCGGTGCAGTGACCAGGCCAAGCGCCGCCAGATCATAACGCGCGGTTACGCTGCTGCCCTCCCATTCGAGATGGCCTTTGCCCTGCACGCCAGACAGGCGATTCGCGCCGCTGTTCGCCGCACCGAGGCGCAGATCCGCATCGCCAGTCGCGCCGTCGAGCAGTTCAGCAAGAGTCACGGACAGGGATGCGCCACCGCCAGCGAACCGAGTTCCGTTCGCGCAGCTTGCCCCGCCGACCCGCAGCGGCCCCTTGAAGGCTGGTTTGCGGTCGCTGACACGGATCGAACCGAACAGCGTCACCTGGCGCGCCGTGCAATCGCCGTGCTGCAAGAGCGGCGCATTCACCGCAAGGAGGCCTTGAAAACCATCATGCAGCGAGCCCGCCCCTTCGGCCTTCGCGCCGAGGGCACCGTAATCGCTTTCAATCAGCGCACGGCCATCGACCAGCGCAAGCTCCATGTCCGGCAAGCCCTGTGGCGTATCACGCTTGGCAAAGATCACCTTGTCCAGCGAACCGAAGCTCAGCTTCCCGTCATGCAGGGTGCCATACAGGCGCGGACGCACCAGCCGCGCGCTACCGATGGCCGGCAGGCCGAATTGCGGATCGATCCGGATTTCCGCCCGTTCGATGGTCAAATCCGGTCGTTCCGGATCGCCCACAACAATATCGGTTAGCACCTGATGGCGCGGACCAATCGATTCAATCCGGTATGTGGCAGGAATTCCCAGCGAATCGAGCTGACTGGTCAGAAGCCGGTCGGCCAGATCGACGCGCGTGAACCAGCCATAGGCCAGCAACGCGACCAGCAGTGCGGCGGCAATTGCCAGCACGCTGCGCCGCCGCCGCCGCTGACGCGGGGCGGGCGCTTCCCAGTCGTGCTCTGCTTCGTCCCCGGTTTCTGCCATCGCTTCCTACACTTGCGCCTGAGCCTGCACAAAGGCAATGCACAGCAGATGAACGAGCGAGCGCAGGACGAATTGCCCGGTCTGGCGGTAAGCAAGCAGGCCCATGATGGCGCGGGCCATCGCGCGCGTCTGCGCAAGCGGCTGCTGGATGGCGGGGCAGAAGCCCTGGCGGACTACGAGGTCTTGGAATATCTGCTGTTTGCCGCGCAGGCGCGGGGCGATACCAAACCAGTCGCCAAGGCGCTGCTGAAACGTTTCGGCTCGCTTGCCGCCGTCCTTAACGCCGATCCCGGCGCGCTGCGCGATGTCAACGGCATGGGAGAGGCGAGCGCGGCCTCGCTCAAGATCGTGGCGCTGGCCGCGCGGCGCATGGCGCGCAGCGAAGTTGCACAGAAACCCGTGCTGGGCAGTTGGCAGGCGCTGCTCGATTATCTGACCATCGACATGGCGCATCTTACGGTGGAACGGGTGCGGGTGCTCTATCTCAACGCGCAGAACCGGCTGGTGCTGGATCATCACGTCGGTGACGGTTCGATTGACGAGGCGGCGATTCACCCGCGCGAGGTGATCCGCAAGGCGCTGGACATCGGGGCCACCGCGCTGATCCTCGTTCACAATCATCCATCAGGGTCGCCCGAACCCAGCCGGGCGGATATCCAGATCACCAATCGCATCGCAGAAGCCGGACGATTACTGGGAATCGTGGTCCACGATCATGTCATCATCGGGCGGCAGGGACATGTCTCGCTGAAGGCGAAGGGCTTGATATAGGCGGCATTATTTCAATAAGTATCTGAGACAATGAAACAATGGCGCAAGATATACTTCAGAAAGCTCGCGTACTAAGGCGAGCTTCCCATAGTAACGATTGGCATAAAATCCCATGGGTTCATCCGTATCTGGATCAGCCGCCGGTGAATCGCAAGGAGTCATGATGATCGTCAACATCGGGCGTGCCGCAGTCCCCCGGTTCGGCATGCCGCGATGCCAAAGCGTTCCAAAGCGAATATAGACGTCCCCAGGTTCGCCGCACATCCGCCGCGCCTTTCGAATTTGCCCTGAACGGTAAAGTGTTCGGTACGAAAACTGGCTCGAATGCGATGCCGGAACGAACTCTGCAGCACCATTATTTGCATTTGTGGTGGTCAGGAGTAGATTGATAATCACCGCTTCATGCGGCGGTTTCCAGTCTTGGTGCATGTCCTGCGCGGTGCTCCCCACCCGGTTGAAGTTGCCGAAGTACTGAGCGACTTCAAGACGGCGACCAATCGCTTGTTCGGCAAGATCCACAATACCTCGGCCTCGAAGTTGCTCGAGTACTTGCGGACCATATTGACCGGGATGAAAATTGAGGTGCCCGGTGAAGCGACCACCTTTGGTAAAGCGCCAACCCAAGCGAAGCAGGCGTTCGTGTTCCATAACGACAGCCCTGCCAAGACGAGTGCAATACGCCGGCTCAAGCATAGAACGAAAAACAGCAAATCCTTCGGTCTGAAGAGATACGTGCGCCGAAGCATACAGACTCATCTAGCACCCTCTCAACACCCAGGGATAGACGACTTTTATCAATTTCGTCTCCCATCACTAATTCTGCGCGCCGCTTGCGCAAGGAATTTGTCGGCCACGCCGTTGAAAGGCGAAGGGCTTGATCTGAAGCCCCCCTGCCCCTAGCGGCTGCGCGTCCCCAAAAACCGGAGTCGAACATGGTCCCCCGTTATGCCCGCCCTGCGATGACCGCGATCTGGGAACCTGAAGCGAAATTCCGCATCTGGTTCGAGATCGAGGCGCATGCCACCGAAAAGCTGGGTGAACTGGGCGTTGTGCCCGAAAGCGCGGCCAGGGCGTTGTGGGACTGGTGGGCCACCAACCCCACGATCGACGTCGCCGCGATTGACGCCATCGAAGCCGTCACTAAGCATGATGTGATCGCCTTCCTCACCTGGGTGGCGGAACAGGTGGGCGATGAAGCGCGCTTCATGCATCAGGGCATGACCAGTTCGGATGTGCTGGACACCACGCTGGCAGTGCAACTGGCGCGGGCCAGCGATATTCTTCTGGCGGACCTCGACGAACTGCTGGCCGCCATCAAACGCCGGGCGCAGGAACATAAATATACGCCCACTATCGGGCGCAGCCATGGCATTCATGCCGAGCCGACCACTTTCGGCCTCAAGCTGGCGCAGGCTTACGCCGAATTCGACCGCTGCAAGCAGCGGATGATCGCAGCGCGCGCGGAAATCGCCACCTGCGCCGTATCTGGCGCGGTCGGCACTTTCGCCAATATCGATCCTGCGGTGGAAGAACACGTCGCCGCCAGGCTGGGTCTCACCCCCGAGCCTGTGTCCACCCAGGTGATCCCGCGTGACCGGCACGCGATGTTCTTTTCGGTGCTGGCCGTCATCGCCAGCTCAATCGAACGGCTGGCCGTCGAGATTCGCCATCTGCAGCGCACCGAAGTGCTGGAGGCCGAGGAATATTTCTCCCCCGGCCAGAAAGGTTCCAGCGCCATGCCGCACAAGCGCAATCCGGTGCTGACCGAAAACCTGACCGGGCAGGCGCGCGTCATTCGCGGCTATGCCGTTCCGGCGCTGGAAAATGTGGCATTGTGGCATGAACGGGACATCTCCCACTCGTCGGTGGAACGCTACATCGGCCCCGACGCCACCATCGCGCTCGATTTCTCGCTGGCGCGGCTGACCGGGGTGATCGACAAGCTGCTGATCTACCCTGAACGGATGCAGAAGAATCTCGACCGCATGGGCGGGCTGGTCCACTCACAGCGCGTGCTGCTGGCGCTGACTCAGGCCGGGGTCAGCCGCGAAGACGCCTACCGCCTGGTCCAGCGCAACGCGATGAAGGTCTGGGAATCGGACGGGCAGCTTTCCCTGCTTGATCTGCTCAAGGCTGACCCGGAAGTATCCGCGGCGCTCAGCCCTGCCGAACTGGAAGAAAAATTCGACCTCGATTATCACTTCGCCCAAGTCGATCGCATTTTCGAACGGGTATTCGGTTAAGCGGCGCGAAGGCCGAAAGCGGAAGTCAGCCCTTCCCATCACCGGGCAACCCGCCTAGCATTGCCGCAAATGCTGCAACCGAGGGAAGGAGGCTGGCAGTCCATGCAAATTGTCAGAACGATCATCTGGGTGTTGATCCTGGTGCTGCTGCTGCTGTTCACCATCAACAACTGGCGCCCGATCGAAGTGAAGATCTGGGAAGATCTCGTGCTCGAAACCAAGGTGCCCGCACTGGTCATTTTCTCCTTCCTGCTGGGACTGGTGCCGGTCTGGCTCTATCATCGCGGCGCGGTCTGGCGCTTCAACCGGCGCATCGCAGCACTGGAAGGCGCTGCCCGCAGTGCAGCGCTGTCCAGTGCCCCAGCCGAACACATCGATACCCCGGCGCCTGCCCTCCCCGAACAAGAGGCCCAATGAGCAATCCGATCTTCCTCGCCGTGGACGTCCCCCGGATTGACGCGGCCAAGGCACTGGCCAGTCAGGTCAAATCGCACATCGGCGGCCTCAAGCTCGGCCTCGAATTCTTCTGCGCTCATGGCCATCACGGCGTACACGAGATGGCGCAGATCGGCCTGCCGATATTCCTCGATCTCAAACTGCATGACATACCCAACACCGTCGCATCCGCGATGCAGGCCATTCATGTGCTGGAACCGGCCATCGTCACGGTGCATGCCAGTGGCGGTCGGGCGATGATGGAAGATGCCAAGGCTGCAGCTGGCGAACACACCCGGGTTGTGGCGGTCACCATGCTGACCAGCCTCGATGAAAAAGACCTGGCCCGCACCGGCATCGCAGGGACGCCGCACGATCAGGTCTTGCGGCTGGCCGAACTGGCACAAACCGCAGGTCTGGATGGCATTGTCTGTTCCGGCCAGGAGGTTGGTGCGGTGCACAAGCAGTGGAAACACGGGTTCTTTGTGGTGCCTGGCCTGCGCCCCGGCGGCAAGGCCACAGCCGATCAGAAGCGTGTGGTCACCCCGCGCAAGGCGCGCGACGATGGTGCCAGCGTGCTGGTGATCGGCCGCCCGATCAGCCGGGCGGATGATCCGCTGGCCGCCGCCCGGGCAATCGAAGGCACCTTGTAAGGCTTCACCCCGACGGCGCTTTGGCCTAACGCCATCAACCATGACCGGCCCAAAAATCAAGATTTGCGGCATCCGCACGGCAGAGGCGCTGGACGCCTGCATCGCCGTGCGCGCCGATTATGCGGGGTTTGTATTCTTCCCGCCTTCCCCGCGCCATGTGACGCCCGGCGAAGCGGCGGACCTTGCCACACGCGCCGGAACACGGATCGGCACGGTTGGGCTGTTCGTGAACGCGGATGATCTGGAAATTGGCGAAGCGATCAAGGCCGCCCGGCTCGATGCGCTGCAATTGCATGGCGCGGAAAGTCCGGAACGCGCGGCGCAGATAAAATTGCGCTTCGGCCTGCCGGTATGGAAAGCCCTGCCCGTGTCCTGCGCGGCCGATGTCGAACGCGCGCAGGCCTATCGCAGCGCAGCAGACCTGATTCTGTTCGACGCAAAAACGCCGAAAGGGGGGTTGCCCGGTGGAATGGGTCTGGCGTTTGACTGGTCGCTGGTCGCCGGGGTGAAGCACAGTCTGGCCTGGGGGCTGGCGGGCGGGCTCAATCCCGGCAATGTGGCCGAAGCGATCCGGATCAGCGGCGCGCCGCTGGTGGATACATCCTCGGGCGTCGAAAGCGCGCCGGGCGTCAAGGATGTGGACAGGATTGCGGCCTTCTGCCAAGCGGCCCGGACATGAGCACGAATCCGAACTCCTTCCGCAACCAACCTGACGAACGCGGCCATTTCGGCGCGTACGGCGGGCGCTATGTCGCCGAAACGCTGATGCCGCTGATCCTGGAGCTTGAGCGGGAATATCGCGCGGCCAAGGCCGATCCGGCTTTCCAGGCCGAATTTGACGATCTGCTGGAACATTATGTGGGGCGGCCCAGCCCGCTCTATTTCGCGCCGCGCCTGACGGAAGAACTTGGCGGGGCGCAGGTCTGGTTCAAGCGCGACGAACTTAATCACACCGGCGCCCACAAGATCAATAATTGCATTGGCCAGATCCTGCTGGCCATGCGGATGGGCAAGACGCGGATTATCGCTGAAACCGGCGCGGGCCAGCACGGCGTCGCCACTGCCACGGTCTGCGCCCGCTTCGGCCTGCCTTGCGTGGTCTATATGGGCGCGACCGACGTGGCGCGGCAGGCGCCCAATGTGTTCCGCATCAAGCTGCTGGGCGCCGAAGTGGTGCCGGTCACCGCCGGGGCAGCGACGTTGAAGGACGCCATGAACGAAGCACTGCGCGACTGGGTCGCCAACGTGCATGACACCTTCTACATCATCGGCACCGCCGCAGGGCCGCACCCCTATCCCGAACTGGTCCGGGATTTTCAGTCCGTGATCGGGCGCGAAGCGCGCGAACAGATGCTGTCCCGCACGGGCCGCCTGCCCGACCTGCTGGTCGCGGCGATCGGTGGCGGCAGCAACGCCATCGGCCTGTTCCACCCCTTCCTCGATGATTCCTCGGTGAAGATGCTGGGCGTTGAGGCGGCGGGCCACGGGCTCGACAAGGAACATGCCGCCTCACTCGCCGGCGGACGTCCGGGTATCCTGCATGGCAACAAGACCTATCTGTTGCAGGACGATGACGGCCAGATTCTCGAAGGCCATTCGATCAGCGCGGGGCTGGATTATCCGGGCATCGGGCCGGAACATGCCTGGCTCAAGGAATCCGGCCGGATCGAATATACCTCGGCGACTGACAGGGAAGCGCTCGACGCGTTTCAGCTGCTGTGCCGCACCGAAGGCATCATCCCCGCACTGGAACCCTCCCACGCCATCGCTGCCGTGACCAAGGTCGCACCGACAATGGACAAGGACCAGATCATCATCGCCAATCTGTGCGGGCGCGGCGACAAGGATATTTTCTCAGTCGCGGAGCATCTGGGGGTGAAGCTGTGACCCGCCTCTCTGCCGCCTTCAGCAAGGGTCGCCCCGCGCTCGTCACTTTCGTCACCGGCGGCGATCCGACACCGGACGCCACGCCTGCCATCCTCGATGCGCTGGTCGAAGGCGGCGCGGATGTGATCGAACTGGGCATGCCCTTCACTGATCCGATGGCCGATGGCCCGGCGATCCAGGTCGCGAACCTGCGCGCGCTGGCTGCAGGCACGAGCACGGCGGACATTTTCCGCATTGCCACCGCCTTCCGCGCGCGCCACCCGGATGTGCCACTGGTGCTGATGGGCTATGCCAACCCGATGGTCACGCGCGGTGCGCAATGGTTTGCCGATGAATGCGCAAAGGCCGGGATCGACGGCGTGATCTGCGTCGATATCCCGCCGGAAGAGGACGCCGAACTCGGCCCCTTCCTGCGCGCCGCAGGCATTTCGCTGATCCGCCTTGCCACCCCCACGACCGATGCCGCGCGGTTGCCCGCCGTGCTCGAAGGATCGTCGGGCTTCCTTTATTATGTCTCGGTCGCGGGCATCACTGGCATGCAGCAGGCCGGACTTGCCAGCATCGAAGCGGCGGTGGCGAAGCTGAAAGCGGCATCAGACATTCCCGTTGCGGTCGGCTTTGGCGTGCGCACCCCAGAACAGGCCGGCCCCATTGCCAAGGTTGCCGATGGCGTCGTCGTCGGCTCCGCCCTGATCGATCTTGTGGCCAGACACGGCACGGACGCGGCCGGGCCGGTGCGCGAATTGACCCGCGCCCTCTCGCATGCGGTGCATGAATCGCGTAAGGCGGACGCATGAACTGGCTGACCCGAATCCGTTCCCGGCTCCCCTTCAAATCAAAGCGCGAGTCGAGCGAAAACCTGTGGGTGAAATGCCCCAATTGCGCGGAAATGCTGTTCGCCCGCGAATATGAGGCGAATCTGTTCGTCTGCCCGCGTTGCGGCCATCATGGCCGGATCGGGGCGGACGAGCGCCTTGCCCAGATCATGGATGACGGATTTTCCGTGCTGCCCGCCCCCCGGGTCAAGGAAGACCCGTTGAAATTCAGGGACAGCAAACGCTATTCTGACCGGCTGAAGCAGGCCCGCGCCGCCAGCCCCCATCATGATGCCTTCACCGCCGCGCTGGGTTCGATCATGGGCCACAAGGCGGTGGTCGGTGTGCAGGACTTCACCTTCATGGGCGGGTCAATGGGCATGGCCGTGGGGGCCGCGCTGGTCGCCGCCGCGCAGCGCGCGCTTGACGAAAAATGCGCCTTTATCGGGTTCACCGCCGCTGGCGGCGCGCGAATGCAGGAAGGCATCCTCAGTCTGATGCAGATGCCCAAGGCCACGGTGATGACCCGGCGCCTGAAGGAAGCCGGTCTGCCCTATATCGTGGTGCTGACGGATCCGACCACGGGCGGCGTTACCGCCAGCTATGCCATGCTGGGTGATATTCATATTTCGGAACCGGGCGCGCTGATCGGGTTTGCCGGGCAGCGCGTGATTCAGGATACGATCCGGGAAAAACTGCCCGAAGGCTTCCAACGCGCTGAATATCTCCACAAGCACGGGATGGTGGACATGGTGGTGGAGCGCAAGGATCTGCGCGAACGCCTTGCGGACCTGCTTGACTATCTGGCACCCGCACAAGCGGCCTGATCGCCCGCGCGGGGTCGCCAATGGCTGACAAGGCGACATCCGAAAACCCTCTTGTCCAGGCGCAGCTTGACCGGCTGCGCACGATGAGCGCAGGGCAAGACAAGCTGGGCCGTTCACGCCTGCGCCGCCTGCTGGACCGGCTCGGCAATCCCGAACGCCACCTGCCGCCCACATTTCATGTGGCGGGGACCAATGGCAAGGGATCCGTCTGCGCTTATCTGCGCACGGCGATGGAGGCGCAGGGCCTGCGCGCTCATGTCTTCACCAGCCCGCATCTGGTGCGGCTGAACGAACGTTTCCGCATCTCCAACCGGCTGATCGGGGATGCGGAACTGGCCGCGCTGCTGGCGGATGTGCTGGACGCGGTGAAGGGTGACGAGACCACCTTTTTCGAAGCCACCACCGCCGCTGCCTTCCTTGGCTTCGCACGCCATCCGGCAGACGCCTGCGTAATCGAGGTTGGGCTTGGCGGGCGGCTGGATGCCACCAATGTGCTGGCGGGCGCGGTCGCCTGCGGGATCGCGCAGCTTGGCTTGGACCATCAGGCCTTCCTGGGCGACTCGCTGGAAGGAATCGCGCGCGAAAAGGCTGGCATCGCAAAAGCAGGCGTGCCGCTGGTGACGCTGGATTACCCGCCGTCAATTGCTGACGCCGTGGCTGAAACCGCCGCTGCGGCCAGCGCGCCAGTGCTGGCAAAGCGCACGGCGTGGGATGCGCAGATCGCCCCGGGCCATCTTCATTACCGGGATGCGCGGGGTGAGCTTGTGCTGCCCCTGCCCGCGTTGCCCGGCGCGCATCAGGCCGATAATGCGGGACTTGCCATTGCCATGCTGCGCCATCAGCAGTCAGTCAGCATTGATGAAACGGCACTGGCGCAAGGGATTGCCAGGGCGCACTGGCCCGCACGGCTTTCGCGGCTGGCCCAAGGCCCGCTCACCGCACTGTTGCCAGCGCAGAGCACGGTCTGGCTGGACGGGGCGCATAATCCGGCCGCGATGGCCGCGGTCATCCGCCACCTGCGCGATGAAATGCACGCCGGGGAGCGCCTGCAGATTGTCATGGGTCTGCTCAAGGACAAGGATGCGCGCGGCGTTCTTGCCTGTTTCGAAGGGCTGGACTGCGCGATTCGCACGGTGCCCATTGCCGGATATGAAGCGCGCGATGCGCAGGAACTGGCAGAGATGGCGGGCCAGCTTGGACTTCAGGCAACAGCGATGAACAGCATCGAGGGCGCGCTGCGCGATATTGCCCGCGAGATGGATGGCCGCGCAGGCAATGTACTGATCACCGGTTCACTCTACCTCGCGGGGCAAGTGCTGAGGGCAAACAACGAGTTACCCGACTAGGCATTGGCCAGCGCCGCCGCGTCCAGCCCCGCTGCCTTGCCGAGTCGGCGAATCCGCACCCATTCGAGCAGGCACAGGACAACGGCCAGAAAGCCGATGCCGGTGGTCAGAATAAAGACCTGGTAATAGCCCTGCTGTTCGATCATCCGGCCCAGCGCGCCCCGGCCCAGCGTCCCCACCAGAAAGGTCAGCGAGGACAGCAGCGCATATTGGACCGCGCTGTATTTCTTTGAGGTAATCGAGGAAAGATAGGCGACCAGCGCAGCCCCCGCGATGCCGCCCGCCACGTTTTCACCCGCGATCGCGAACATCAGCTTGGCCAGCCGTTCATCCCCGCCCAGATGTTCGACCAGCCAGGTAAAGCCGATCAGCCTGGATCCCGCCGCCATCACCGCGCCGCCGACCGAAAGATCGGCATAGAGCAGATTGGTCAGGGCTGCCGTCAACGCACCAAGCGTCATGACCGCCATCCGGCCGATATAGGCGAACAGCACGCCGCCCAGCGCCACACCCAGCATCAGCGCGCCAACCCCGAAGAACTTGGACGCAATGGCCACCTCTTCCTTGGAATAGGCGAGCTCACCCAGATAGAAGGGATAGGCGAATGTCCCCCAGATCGTATCGGTTATGCGGTAGGACAGCACCAGCGCCAGCACCAGCACCGTCGCCCATTGCAACCGCCCGACAATATCAGTGAGCGGCAGGATCAGCGCGCGATAGCCATGATCGAGGATCGCATCCGCCGTGCCGCTGGCGGCCGCAGGCTCTGCCAGAACGTTGCGGCCCTGTTTCTGCCGCATCACCAGCAGGGCGGCGATAATGGCCGGTACGACAACCGTGGCGATCACGATCATCGGCCCCTGATATTTGATGAATTCCGTCGAATCCGGGCGCGCGGCCGGATCGCTGCCCAGCGAGCGGACCATGAACACGCCCACCGTCACCAGCGCCCAGGCCCACAGCGCGGCCACCACGCCCAGCGCCATGCCGCGCACGCGCGGAGTAAGCTGGCCTGCGGCCCGCAATTCCGCCAGCGTATCCGCATCGGCAGCGATGCTAGCCATGCTTTGTGCGTTTTCGGGGGCGAACAGGCTCGCCACGCCCACCGCCAGCATCAATCCGCCCATGATCGCATAGACCGTGGGCCATCCAATTGCGTCGGCCATGAACAGGGCCAGCGCGCCGCCCACCAGCACGGCGGAACGGTAGCCCAGCTGATAGACGGTGGAGAGCATATCGATGGTCGCCTCTTCATCAGCCACATCGACGCGCCAGGCATCCACGACCACATCCTGCGTGGCCGAAGCAAAGGCCCCAATTCCTGCGAGCAGCGAGAACCAGCCGATTGCCCCCTGCGGATCAAGCGTGGACAGCACCAGCAAGATCCCGCCGAGCAGCAGCTGGGCCGACACGATCCATTGCTTGCGTCGCCCAAGCCCGCGCACCAGCGGAATGTTGATGCGGTCAAGCAGGGGCGACCAGAGGAATTTGAAGGCGTAGGCCAGCCCGATGAGCGAGAAGACCCCCATCGTTTCGAGGTCCACCTTCGCGTCGGAAAGCCAGGCGTAAAGCGTGCCGAGCAACAGGGCATAAGGCAGCGCACTGGCGAAACCGAACAACGCCATGAAGCCGGTCTTGCGATTGCCCAGCGCCGCGATCAGCCTGCGCCAGCCGGGCTTGTCATCGCTTGCCTGTGCCTGATCCATCATGCCTGCCTTCCCGATTTGCGTGATCGCGAAACTAGCGGCGGATTTCCTGTTGGGAAGGCCATCCGCGCCACCTGTCCCCGCTTTCCCCCGGCCCGTAGCCCGGCTAAGGGCCGGAGCATGACAGAAAAACGCCCTGACGGTGAACGGATTGCCAAACTCCTCGCCCGCGCCGGGATCGCCTCGCGCCGCGAAGTCGAACGGATGATCGGCGAAGGGCGCGTGGCGCTGGACGGCAATGTGCTGCAAACCCCAGCCACGATCCTGCCCAACCTGCAAGGCGTTACCGTGGACGGCAAGCCGGTGGCCGCACCCGAAGCGGCCCGCCTGTTCCGCTTCAACAAGCCTGACGGCCTGCTCACGGCGGAGCGCGATTTTTCAGGCCGTCCGACGATCTACACCGCGCTGCGCAATGCCCTGCCGCCCGGCACGCCCCGGCTGATGCCGGTCGGGCGGCTCGACCTCAACACGGAAGGGTTGCTGCTGCTGACCAATGATGGCGAGCTGAAACGCGCAATGGAACTGCCGTCCAGCGGCATTCCGCGCACTTACCGCGCGCGCGCCTTCGGTGATGTCTCCCAGGCCCAGCTTGAAGAGCTGATCCACGGCCTGACGATTGACGGGGTTCGTTACGGACGGATCAATGCCAACCTGGAACGGCGCACCGGGCGCAACCAGTGGATCGAACTGACCCTGACCGAAGGCAAGAATCGCGAAGTGCGGCGCGTCCTGGAACATCTGGGCCTCAAGGTTTCGCGGCTGATGCGCCTTGCCTATGGCCCCTTCGTGCTGGGCGACCTGCCGCGAGGGAGCGCACAGGAAGTCAAACAGGTGGAAGTCGAACGCTTCCGCAAGCAGCTGGACAGGCAGAAGAAATGATCCGCATCATCGCCGGGGAATGGCGGGGGCGCAAACTTCAGGTTCCTGAAGGCGACACGACCCGCCCGACTGTCGACCGCACCCGCGAAACGCTGTTTTCCATGCTGGCCAGTCGGCTTGGTTCCTTTGAAGGGTTGCAGGTCGCCGATCTCTTCGCCGGTTCCGGCGCGCTTGGGCTGGAAGCGCTGTCGCGCGGCGCGCAAAGCTGCCTGTTCGTGGAACAGGACGCCGCCGCGATTCGCGCCCTGCGCGGCAATATCGCCGCGCTCCGTGCCCAGCCGCGCTGCGACGTGCGCGCCGCCTCCGTCCTCTCGCTCGGCCCTGCGAAACAGCCGCTGGACCTGATCCTCCTCGACCCGCCCTATGGCACCGGTGCAGGCGCGGTGGCGCTTGACCGGCTGGCCCGGCTCGGCTGGATCGGCCCGGCGACATGGATCAGCGCCGAATGCGCATTTGACGAACGGCTGGACGTCAAAAGCTGTGCGCTGGAGACAGAACGAAAAGTGGGCAAGGCGCGTATCAATCTGCTGCGCCTGGCGGGTTGAACGATGCGGCGATGTTCCCTAGTTGTTCACTGGTGAGCGATATCGAGGAATCAGGCGCGGCAGACGCACAGCAGGAGCATGACGGCGCGGATTGGCTGGCCCATCTGAACCCGCCCCAGCGCGAAGCCGTGCTGACCACCGAAGGACCGGTGCTGATGCTGGCCGGCGCGGGCACGGGCAAGACCGCCGCACTTACGCACCGACTGGCGCATCTTGTTCATTCGCGCCTTGCCTGGCCGAGCGAAATCCTGTGCGTCACCTTCACTAACAAGGCCGCGCGCGAAATGCGGGAACGAGTGGGTCAGCTGATCGGCCCGGCGGTGGAAGGCATGCCCTGGCTGGGCACCTTCCATTCCATCGGGGCGAAAATGCTGCGCCGTCACGCCGGAGTAGTCGGGCTTGAGAGCAATTTCACCATTATCGATACGGATGACCAGCTGCGGCTGCTCAAGCAGATCATCACGGGCAGTGGGCTGGACGAAAAACGCTGGCCGGCCAAGCAGCTGGCGGGACTGATTGATCGCTGGAAAAATCGCGGGCTCAATCCGGATGATCTCGATGCGGCCGAGAATGAAGCCTATGCCAACGGGCGCGGACAGGAATTCTATCGCATCTATCAGCAGCGGCTGAAAGCGCTTAACGCCTGCGATTTTGGTGACCTTTTACTGCATATTCTCAATATTTTCCGGCGCGAGCGTGATATACTGGAACAATATCAGCAGCGCTTCAAATATGTGCTGGTAGACGAATATCAGGATACCAATGCGGTTCAGTATCTCTGGCTGCGATTGCTGGCCCAGTCCCGCAAGAATGTCTGCGTGGTGGGCGATGACGATCAGTCGATCTATTCATGGCGTGGGGCAGAAGTCGCCAATATCCTTCGATTTGAAAAGGATTTTCCGGGCGCAAAGATCATCCGGCTCGAACAGAATTATCGGTCTACCCCGGATATTCTGGCAGCGGCATCGGGCTTGATCGGCGAAAACAGCCAGCGACTGGGCAAGAATTTGTGGACCGAGCGGGCGGGCGGCGATCCGGTCCGCGTGATCGGCGTGTGGGATGGGCCTGAAGAAGCCCGGCGGGTAAGCGAAGAGATTGAGCGGCTAGAACGCGAAGGCGCCCCGCTGGACAAGGTGGCGATCCTCGTGCGTGCGCAATACCAGACCCGCGAATTTGAAGACCGTTTCATACAAATTGGCCTCAATTATCGGATAATCGGTGGTTTTCGCTTCTATGAACGCGCCGAAATCCGTGACGCGCTCGCCTATCTGCGGCTCATCGCTCAGCCGTCGGACGATCTCGCGTTCGAACGGATCCACAATCAGCCCAAACGCGGACTGGGCGCCAAGGCGCTGGAGGCGATGCACCGCCATGCCCGGGCCACGGGCAAGCCGCTGGCCGCCGCCGCGCTCGATCTCGCCAATGCCGACGGCCTCCCCCGGCGTGCGACCGGCACAGTCGCAGCCCTGCTGCGCGATCTCGCGCGCTGGCGCGAGGCAGCCGATATGCTCTCCCCTGCGGAACTGTTGCGAATGGTGATGGGGGAATGCGGTTATAATGCCATGCTTGCGGCAGACCGGTCAGCCGAAAGTGCGGGACGCGCGGAAAACCTCTCCGAACTGGCGCGCGCGATGGAAGACTATGAATCGCTGGGCGCGTTTCTGGAACACGTCAGCCTGGTGATGGATAATGACGCGGCGGACGACACGGAGAAGGTCACGATCATGACCATTCACGCCGCCAAGGGGCTGGAATTCGACAATCTCTTCCTGCCCGGATGGGAGGAAGGGGTCTTCCCGAGCCAGCGGGCGCTGGATGAAGGCGGGTTGGCCAGCCTGGAAGAGGAACGGCGCCTGGCCTATGTGGCGATCACGCGGGCACGACGGCGCTGCACCATTCTTCACGCGGCCAACCGGCGTATTTATGGGCAATGGAACAGTTCCATCCCTTCCCGCTTTATCGAGGAGTTGCCGCCTGCGCATATCCAGCGGGAAAGCACACTGACCGGCGGCGCCTCGCTCTGGCGGGCGAACTGGTCGGAACGTGAAGACCCCTTCGCTCATGTCGCGCGCGATCGCCCGCAGCGCGCGCAAACGCGCGGCCCCGGCTGGCAGCGTGCGGCGGTATCATCCTACGATCCCACCCCGCGTCGCGTGACGGAAAACCGGCGCAGCGCAGCCAGTTTTGCAGCTAGGCCGCGTGCGGATATCGCAATCGGCGCGCGCGTGTTTCACGAGAAATTCGGTTATGGCCAGGTGTTGGCGCAAGATGGCAACAAGCTGGAAATCGAATTCGAAACGGCAGGCTTGAAGAAGGTGATCGACAGCTTCGTCCGGCCTGCAGAGTAATTCGCCGCCATCGGGTTCCGCCTGGCGCGGATCAGTCCGAAGAAAGCGTCAGGAAACTCGGGATCGGGCCGTTCCACCCTTCATCCGCCCGGTCATTTGCCGACTCGGGCGCGGCAGCGCGACGCGGCGGCTTCTTCGGCGCGGCGCTTCGTTCGGATTTGGGCGCGCGCTTTTCAGGCCGCGCATCTCCGGGCTTCTTCCCGGTCCGCGGCGCAGGCTTTTCCTCGCGCGGCTGTTCACGGCGAGATGGCTGCGCAGCCCCGGCTTCGGCGTCCGTCACTTCAAAGACCGGAATCTTGAACTTGGTCAGCTTCTCGACATTGGCAATCGCTTCGGCATCTTCGTCGGCCACGAAAGTAAAGGCACGCCCCTTCGCCCCCGCGCGGCCCGTACGGCCGATCCGGTGGACATAATCGTCGGGATGCCACGGCGTGTCGAAATTGAAGACATGGCTGACACCCTTGATGTCCAGCCCACGGGCGGCAACATCCGAAGCGACCAGAATGTTGATGTCGCCCGACTTGAACAGGTCCAGTTCTGCAATCCGGCTTGACTGGTCCATGTCGCCATGAATTTCGCCCACCGCGAAACCATGACCTTTCAGACTTTTTGCCAGTTCGCGCACAGTCGTCTTGCGATTGCAGAAGACAATGGCCGTGCTCACATTATCCGTGCGCAGCAGATGGCGCAGCACCTCGCGCTTGCGCCTGGCCGCAACGGGCACCTTGTGCTGCACGATATTCTCGTTGGCCGAGGCCGGACGCGCGACTTCGATCTGCTTGGGATTGGACAGGAATTTGTCTGCCAGCTTCTTGATCGGAGCGGGCATGGTGGCCGAAAACAGCAGGGTCTGGCGCGTCGCGGGCAATTTGGAGCAGATGAATTCGATATCAGGGATGAACCCCATGTCGAGCATCCGGTCCGCCTCGTCGATCACCAGCAATTCGCAGCCGGTGAGCAGGATCTTGCCGCGTTCGAACAGGTCCATCAGCCGGCCGGGCGTGGCGATCAGCACATCGACGCCCTCATTCAGGGCCTTGATCTGGTCACCCATCTGCACGCCGCCGATCAGCAACGCCATCTTGAGGTCGTGATTCTTGCCGTATTTCTCGAAATTTTCGGCAACCTGCGCCGCCAATTCGCGGGTCGGTTCGAGAATCATGGAACGCGGCATCAGAGCCCGGCGGCGGCCGTGCGCCATGATATCGATCATCGGCAGGACAAAGCTGGCGGTCTTGCCGGTGCCGGTCTGGGCAATGCCGATCAGATCGCGCATCATCAGCACTGAAGGGATCGCCTGCGCCTGAATAGGCGTTGGCGAATCATAGCCCGCAGCGGAGACCGCTTGCAGCAATTCCTCTGACAGGCCGAGGTCGGCAAAATTCATAGGCAGCGTATTGTTCCGGAATGCGACGACAGGCACACAACGCCCCTGTCTGCGCAACGCGATGTCCTGAAAACTCCGCGAAGGTCGGCGCGCCCTTTGCCCAGATCGGGCCAAAAGTCAAGAAATGGCGCTCAGTCCTTCACCGGGACCAGCCGCCGCAAATGCCGCACGTCGCAGGACGCACCCGAACGGGATTGCAGGCGGTCGCGCCGCGCACACAGCATGCCGTCCTCATTGCGTTCGACATAGAAGCCCGAATAAAAATCGCGGGCGCGGCAGCTGCTTTCCAGCGAGGCGCCCACCACTCTTCGGTCGCGCATGAACAGGATCAGGCGATTGCCCTTGTCGACCTGCACCCCGGCGATGGCTTTCACAGGGACGCATTCACTCATCCTGCGTTCCTCGAACTGCCGTGGCATTTCATCACGCGGCAGATCGCCCACAAAGCCTTGCGGGGCGAGCGGCTGACGCGGCGCGACCCGGATGATGACCCGGCGCTCGATCCGCACCTGGTCCTGAACAGGGATCGTGCGAAATTCCTCGAAGCCAAGCGCCCCGCCCGCGCCCTCAGGCTGAGTGCCCGCCGCAGCTTCGTCAGGCGGCGGCGCCAGCATCGCGTCGCCAGGCGCTGTCGCGGGAAGCGCCAGCAGGGCGATGGGCAGAGCCATGGCGATGAGCCCATTCATGAATAAAAAATCGAACTCCCCGATCAGCAATTTTCAAGGCGCTACAGAACCGCGCCACAGGCTGGCAATAGCGGCTGAGCTTGAATGTTGCCTTAACCCGCGCGCTGCGCCGCACAAGAGTTGACGGGGACTGGTGTGCTTGTGGTGAATTGTGCATAGGCCGGGTTGATGAACGATACAGACCAATTTCTTGCCGAAGCCGCCGAATTGCTCGGCCCCTCGGGGCTTACCCGCGACCCCGACCTTGTCTCACCCTGGCTGACTGACTGGCGTGGCGTCTATACCGGGGCGGCACTGGCACTGGCCTCCCCCGCGTCTGCCGAACAACTTGCCGCGCTCGTTCGCCTGTGCGCAAGTCATGGCGTGCCAATCGTGCCGCAGGGCGGCAACAGCGGCATGGTGGGCGGTGCAACCCCCGATGAAAGCGGCCGTTCGCTGCTGCTGTCGCTGCGCCGGATGAACCGGATTCGCAGCCTCGATGCCGAGGCGCGGCAGATCATTTGCGAAGCGGGCGTCATTCTGCAGGATCTGCACGAAGCAGCAGCGCGCGAGGGCCTTCGATTTCCACTGACACTGGGCGGCAAGGGTTCGGCCACGGTCGGCGGGCTTGTTTCGACCAATGCCGGCGGCACGCAGGTCTTGCGGCACGGCTGTATGCGCGCGCAGGTTCTGGGTTTGGAAGCCGTAATGGCCGACGGCAGCAGGTTTGACGGGCTTACCGTGCTGAAGAAGGACAATCGCGGTTTCGATCTGAAGCAATTGCTGATCGGTTCGGAAGGCACTTTGGGCATTGTCACCGCCGCCACGCTCGCCCTGCTTCCGGCGCTTGCCGGTCGCGCGGTATTGTGGGCGGGCGTTCCCACCATTCAGGCAGCGCGCGCGCTGCTGCTGCATTGCGAACGGCAGGCGGGTGACGCGCTTGAAGGCTTCGAGGTCATTCCTGCGCACAGCCTGGCTGCGGTACTGGATCATCTGCCCGGCAGTCGCTCGCCACTGGCAGGACAGCATCAATGGCACGCATTGATCGAACTGGTGGCTGATGCATCGTCAGTGGATGCACTGCCCGAACTCGCGCAATCCCTTCTTGAAAGCGCCTTTTCGGCCGGGCTGGTGGAGGATGCGACCATCGCGGCGAACGAAGGGCAAGCCGAAGCCTTCTGGCTCTTGCGCGATTCGATCGCGTCGGCCGAACGCGCGCTGGGCCCCGCCCTGCAGCACGATATTTCAGTGCCGGTGGACAGGATGCCCGATTTCGTCAGCCATGCCAGCGCGGAAGTGGAAGGCCGCTTTCCTGGCACCAGGGCCATTGCATTTGGCCATCTGGGGGATGGCAACGTTCATTTTCATGTACTGGCCCCGCCCGGGGCAGTTCGCGGCGAATGGCAACGCAACGAAGGCAGGCCGATCACCAGCTTCGTCTATGATCTGGTCACTCAATGGGGTGGTTCGATCAGCGCCGAGCATGGCATCGGCCAGGCCAAGCTGGACCAGCTCGAACGGCTGGGCGATCCGGCGAGCCTCGCTATGATGATTGCTGTCAAGCGCGCGCTTGACCCCGGGGGCTTGCTCAATCCCGGCAAGCTGGTCCCGCTTGCACCGCGTGAAATGACCGCTTAAAGCGCCGCGAGCATAGCCTGCGCGCGAGCGCACCCGTTCCAATCGCCCCTCACGGAGAGACAGCCATGGCCAGTGCGCCGCAATCCACCCTCCCCCTGTTCTACAATGACCTGACCCCGCTTAACAGCCGCGATCATGCCACCTGGCGTACGCGCGTTGCGAACAAGGCAAGCTGGCTGGTCGGGCAGCATGCGATCCCGCTGACGGTCGAGGAATTTCCGCAGGCCCAGCATTTCTATCCGATTGTGTTCAGCGGTGGCGACAATCCGGTTCCGCTGGCGTTGATGGGGCTGAATGAAGGCGTGAACGCCTTTGTCGAAGATGACGGCAAGGTGGATGATCGCGCCTATATTCCGGCCTATGTTCGCCGCTATCCCTTCCTTCTCGCCCGGCTGAGCGCTGACAAGGAAGAACTCTCGCTCTGCTTCGACCCGTCCAGTGATCTTGTCGGCGAATTCAAGGATGGCGAGGCGATCTTCGAGGACAAGGAGCCGACTCAGCGGACCAAGGAAATGCTCGAATTCTGCCAGCGCTTCGAAGAAGCGGGACGCCGCACGGGTGCCTTCATCGAAGAGTTGAAGGCAAATGACCTGCTGATGGACGGCGAAGTTGCCATTCGCCGCGACAATGAACCCGACAAGCCGTTCCTCTATCGTGGCTTCCAGATGATCAACGAGGAGAAGCTGCGCGAAGTCCGGGGTGACAAGCTGCGCAACTGGAACCGCAACGGATTTCTGGCGCTGGTTTACGCTCACCTCTTCTCGCTGGACCAGATGCGAGTCGTTTTCGGTCGGCAGGTGGCGCAGGGTAAGGGTCCGAAAGTTCCTGCCAACGCCTGAACCAGCTCTGGCCGGCCACATTCGGGAAGCGCCGCAACCGCCAGTTACGGGGCTGCGGCGCGCCCGATTAGCACATCATCTGCGCCTTGGCGGGTTTACCTTGAAAACCCGTCGCATAAGGCTTAGTTTAGGAAAGTCTGGCGGGTTCTCCTTCATGGCCCGTTCGGACAGGTGCATTTTTGCACTTCCTCCCTGAACCTTGGCCACCCCGTGCTCGCACGGGGTGGTTTTTTATAGGCAGGAATGCCCGGCGAAAGATTATTCGGCGGCTAGTGCACTCACGCCGCCGCGCGCGGTTGCAGCCACTTCATCGGCAAGTCGCCGTACCAGCCGGATCAGCATGGCCAGGGTCGCATCGAAGCCGTGTCCCGGCTCGACCAGCTGCGCATCGAGATAAAGCGAACGGCAGAGTTCCAGTTGCAAACCGTGCAGACCGTTCGACGGGTTGCAATGTCGCTCCAGCACATAGCCGCCAGCATAGGGCCGGTTATGCGCCGCATGAAGGCCCTGCATGGCAAACTCGTCAAACGCAGCCGCCGCGATCGTGCCGACGCAGGAAGCACCGAACCGATCGCCCAGCACGACTTGCGCAGGTGTCCGGTTGGCTGCGCCGGGCGCCAGCGGCGGCATTGAATGCAGATCGATCAGCAAGGCCGCACCCCAGCGCCGCCGCAGCGTGGCGAGTATGGCCTGCAAACGATCATGATAGGGCCGATGAATGCCCTGCATCCGCAATTCCAGCTCAGCAGCGGGCAGCGGCGTCTTCCAGATTTCGTCCAGCCCCGCCAGGCGGCGCGGAATCAGCCCCAGCCCGCCGCGCATCCGGCGGCTTTCTGGTTGGGCATTGGTGGCGTCGCGGGCCGGGGGCTCAATCATCGTCCAGTCCATGTCGTCAAGCGAACGGTTGAGATCGATCATCGCGCGCGGCGCATGGGCGATCAGCAACTCGGCCCCCGTCGCCTGAGCCAGCCGCAAGGCCAGCAAATCGGCATAACGATCTTCCAGTCGCAAACCGCAAGGTCCGGGGTTGCGCATCTGCGCGCTCAACGCCGGTGGATAGCTGCGCCCGCCGTGCGGCGCGGCGACCAGCACCGGGATCGGCGAGACTGAACTCTGCCGAAAGGAAAAAGCCGGCAAGCCACCGCTTGCGGGAATATCGCCGCCCGGCACTAGCCCATCGGTGAAATTGGGGGCGACATCTTCCTGCACCGGACCAAGCTGGAACAAATGCGGCCCTGTGTCAAAGCTGGTCACCGGCAGATTGTGGTAAGAATTTTAACGGGCGATGCGCTAATGCCTCCGCTTCACGAACGGAGGGCATCGATGATCCGCATTCTGCTGGCAGAAGATGATGACGCCATGCGCACATATTTGACGCGCGCGCTGGAAAATGCAGGTTATGAAGTGGTCTCGGTTGATCGCGGCACGGCGGCCGTACCCCTGCTCGAAACGCAGAACTTCGATCTGTTGCTGTCCGACATCGTGATGCCGGAAATGGACGGAATTGAACTGGCCCAGCTTTGTGCCGATATCGCGCCGCGCACCAAGGTGTTGTCCAAGCCGTTTCACCTGCGCGATCTGGTGCTGGAGGTAGAGCGGCTTTTCGCCGATCAGGTCACTGCCCGGCTCTGATCGGCCGTACCGCGTTTTACCTGCTTGCATAGCGGCGGACCTGCCGCTAAACGCGCAGCCCGGCCGCCTGATGGCGCGCCGCTGCACGAATGGTTGGGGCGTATAGCTCAGTGGTAGAGCACTGTGTTGACATCGCAGGGGTCGGAAGTTCAATCCTTCCTACGCCCACCATTTGCGCCTTCCGGTAATCAGCCCCGAAAATACGCACAGGGCGGACGCATGATTTTGTTCGCGCAGCTTGCCGAAACCATGCCGGATTCCTCAGCAGCAGGCACAGGCCCGGCATAACTGCCCGGGTGAGTCACAGACTCGCGGGAGTGGACATGAAAATTACCGAAACGGGCGACTATCTTCGCATTGCCCTGCAAACACTGGAAGCGAAGATCGCTCCCGAAATGACCACGCCTGACGGACAGGCCGCCGCTGCGATCCTTGGCCGCGTGCTGAACGAACTGGCGCGGCGTGAAACCGTGTCTGCCCCGGCCCTTGCGGCGAATCTCGCAACAGGCCGCGACATTCTCGACAAGCTGACCAATTTTGCCGACACACATCTGCCAGCTGCCGTCCCGTCAGCCGATACTGGCCGGAGCGACGAATCGCAGTTCTCGCCCCTCGCCGGGAAGCATGAACGACTGTCGCAGCGGCTGTGCTCACTTGCCGCCGCGCTGGCTGATGCCCGACCCGGGCTGGATGGCGATCAGCAAGGTGCTCTTTCTGCGCTCCTGCTGGACATGGCGCGGTGGGACGAAGCCTTCGTCAGCGCGCAGCGAACCCTCCCGCTTTCGCCTGCCCCGCAGGCACCCGCGCATCGCGGCGCGCCCCTGACTCAGGATCTGCTCGAAGCCTTCCTTCGCACTGTCCATCCCGACGGAAGCAAGGTCACGGTCACCCAGTTCAAACCCATTCCAGGCGGGTTCGGCAAGCAAACATCGCGCCTGCGCTATACCGACGCAGCGGGCATCGAACATGACGCGATCGTGCGCAAATCCGATCCCGTGCCAATGACGGCGATGGGCGCGTTCAGCATCGCCAATGAATTCGCGTTGCTGCGCGCCGTGCATGGCGCGGGCATATTACCGCTCGCCGAACCGCTCTGGCTGGCCAGGGACTTCCCGGGGGTCGATGCCGATTTCTATATCATGTCGGCCCTTCCGGGTGCAGTGCCCAGTTCGTTCCTTGGTGCGGCATCTGCACGCATTCCGGAAAACATCATTCTGGAAATGGCCGAAAAAATGGCGCGGCTGCATCAACTCGACCTGAACGAGCTGGCCCACTACCTGTCAGCGCATGACAATCCGGCTGTGCTGAACGAAACGGTCGAGCAATGCTATCGCCGCCTGATCGCGCAATGGAAGGATTACTATGCCGCCGGCGATCATCTGCCCGCTCCCTTCGTGATCTATCTGCTCGACTGGCTGGGGCAGAACGTGCCGGCCAATCCCGCGCGCCCGGTGCTGGTCCATGGTGATTTCAACGTGCATAACATACTGGTCAATGATGGCCGGATAACCGGTATTCTCGATTGGGAATGCGCCAATATGGGCGCGCCCGAACAGGATCTGGCCTATGTTCGCCCGATCATTTCCCAGCATATCGAATGGGATCGCTTCATCGATCATTACGAAGCATCAGGCGGTCCGGTCATCAATCGGGCGGCCATGGATTTCTACATGGCTTTCGCCGCGATGCGGTTGTGCGTCATTTTCAACAAGGGCGTCAAAAACCTTCAGCAGGGGGCGGTATCGGATATTCGTTACGGGATTATCGATCTCGACCTGACCCCCGAATTCATGGCTCAGGCGCTGGCCTGCACCGCAGGGCGCTAGGCAGCGTGGCGGTCGGGTAGCGAAAATACCCGGCCAGTCCCCTGCTTGCACCTGCTTCCCCAGATGCTAAAGGGCCTGCAACTCTCCTCCCGGCTAGACAGGAAAGACATGGCAAAGATCAAGGTTCAGAACCCGATTGTTGAAATCGATGGCGACGAGATGACGCGGATCATATGGCAGTGGATTCGCGAGCGGCTGATACTCCCCTATCTCGATGTGGACCTTGAATATTACGACCTGTCCATCGAAATGCGCGATGAAACGGATGACCAGATCACCGTCGATTGCGCCAACGCCATCAAGAAGCACGGCGTCGGCGTGAAATGCGCCACCATCACGCCGGACGAAGCGCGGGTGGAAGAGTTCGGCCTCAAGAAAATGTGGAAGAGCCCGAACGGCACGATTCGCAATATTCTGGGCGGCGTGGTCTTCCGCGAACCCATCGTGATTGACAATGTGCCGCGCCTGGTGCCGGGCTGGACAGACCCGATCGTGGTTGGCCGTCACGCCTTTGGCGATCAGTATCGCGCCACCGATACGCTGATCCCCGGCCCCGGCACGCTGCGGCTGGTGTTCGATGGCGAAGATGGCCAGACCATGGATCTTGAAGTCTTCAAGTTCCCCAGCGCCGGTGTGGCGATGGCCATGTACAATCTGGACGATTCGATCCGCGATTTTGCCCGCGCCAGCTTCAACTATGGCCTCAATCTGGGCTGGCCCGTCTATCTCTCCACCAAGAACACGATCATGAAGGCCTATGACGGGCGCTTCAAGGATCTGTTCCAGGAAGTGTTCGACAACGAAGGCTTCAAGGAAAAGTTCGATGCCAAGGGCATCACTTACGAACACCGCCTGATCGATGACATGGTGGCCAGCGCCCTCAAGTGGAGCGGCAAGTTCGTATGGGCCTGCAAGAATTACGATGGTGATGTGCAGTCCGATACGGTGGCCCAGGGCTTTGGATCGCTCGGCCTGATGACCTCGGTGCTGATGGCCCCTGACGGCAAGACCGTGGAAGCTGAAGCCGCGCATGGCACGGTGACCCGCCACTACCGCCAGCACCAGCAAGGCAAGGCAACCAGCACTAACCCCATCGCCTCCATTTTTGCGTGGACGCGCGGCATTGCCTATCGCGGCAAGTTCGACAACACGCCCGATGTAGTCCGCTTTGCCGAAACGCTGGAGCGGGTGTGCATCGAAACCGTCGAAAGCGGCAAGATGACCAAGGATCTGGCGTTGCTCATCGGTCCGAGCCAAGCTTGGATGACCACCGAGCAGTTCTTCGAGGCGATCGTCGAAAATCTGGAAAAGGAAATGGCGTCCTGGTCCTGAGCGGGGCATGAGCGCAACCGGAGCCAAGGCGCGCCTCGTCGTCCGGCAGGCGCGGCCGGGCGACGTTCCGGCCATCGCTGCACTGGTCCGGCGTGCCTATGACGAACTGCCGCCATATACCTACGGGGAAATTCGCGGTCAGCTGAACAATTTCCCCGAAGGTTGCTTCATTGCCAAGCTGGATGGCAAGCTGGTCGGCTATTGCGCGTCCATGCGCGTCAGCGAAGCGCTGGGGCTCAGGCCGCATACGTGGAACGAGCTGACCGGCAATGGCTATGGCTCGCGCCACGATCCCGTGGGCGACTGGCTCTACGGCTATGAAATGTGCGTTGACCCCAAGGTGCGCGGCACGCGCATCGGGCGGCGCCTTTATGAAGAACGGCGTGCGCTGGCCGAACAACTTGAACTATCCGGCATAGTGTTTGGCGGGCGCATGCCCAACCTGCGACGGTTGTGGCGGCGGGTCGAAGGCCCGCAGGATTACCTCGACCGCGTTGTTTCGGGAAAGCTGCACGATCCGGTCCTGCGGTTTCAGCTGGCCAACGGCTTCGAACCGGTCGGAATCCTCGAAAACTACCTGCCCGAAGACAAGAAATCCAAGGGATTTGCCGTCCACATGGTGTGGCGCAATCCCTTTGTGGAACGCGACCAACCCAAGTCGCAGCGCCTGCCCCGCGGCGTCGAAAGCGTCAGGATTGCGACCTGTCAGCTCCAGGCCCGCGCCGTTTCTGGCTATGACGAATTCATGAAGACGGTCGAATATTTCGTCGATGTCGCAGCCGACTATGAATCCGATTTCATAGTCTTCCCCGAACTTTTCACGTTGATGCTGCTGTCATCGGAAGAGCAGGAGCTTTCCCCGATTGAAGCGATTGAATCGCTTTCCCGCTACACCCCGCGCATCCGCAAGGCGCTCTCGGAAATGGCGCTCAATTACAACATCAACATCATCGGCGGATCACACCCGACCCGCATGGACGATGGCGACATTCACAACGTGGCCTATGTCTGCCTGCGCGACGGTTCGGTTCACGAGCAGGAAAAGATTCACCCCACCCCCAACGAAGCCTATTGGTGGAATATCAAGGGCGGGGATTCGATTGACGCGATCCAGACCGATTGCGGTCCGATCGGTGTACTGATCTGTTATGACAGCGAATTTCCCGAACTGGCGCGCCGTCTGGCCGATGAAGGGGCGCGGATCATTTTCGTTCCATTCGCCACGGACAGCCGCCAGGGTTATCTGCGTGTGCGCTATTGTTCGCAGGCACGCGCAATAGAAAACCAGTGCTTCGTAGTGATGAGCGGCAATGTCGGCAATCTGCCCAATGTCGCCAATATGGACATCCAGTACGCGCAAAGCTGCATCCTCACGCCCTGCGATTTTCCGTTCGCCCGTGACGGGATCGCTGCGGAGGCGAGCGAGAATGTCGAAACGCTGACAATCAGCGACGTCAATCTGGCAGATCTCAGCTGGGCGCGGGCCGAAGGCACAGTGCGCAATCTGGCGGACCGGCGTTTCGATCTCTACCGCATCCGCTGGTCACGCAGGCTGGCGCAGACCACGAGCGAGCCGGAGGGGCCGCCACCCACGCACAAAGGCGGCCCGGGCGGCGGTTGACCGATCGCACGCGCGCCATGCTGGCCTTTTTCGCGGACGCGAGATAGGGGTTGGTGGCAATGGCGGCAGAGCTTTCCAACTCCCCTGTTCTTTCCGATGCGCTCGTCATTCTTGGCGCGGCGGGCATCGTCATTCCTGTTTTTGCGCGCTTCCGTATCACGCCAATCATTGGCTTCATTCTGGTCGGGCTTGCCGTTGGACCGTTTGGCCTGGGCCGGATGGTCTATGAACATCCGTGGCTCGCCCATATCACCATAACCGACCCGGAAGGGCTGGAACCCTTTGCGGAGTTCGGCATTATCCTGCTGTTGTTCACAATCGGGCTGGAACTGTCCTTCAACCGGCTGTGGTCGATGCGCAGGCTGGTGTTCGGGCTGGGCGCACTTGAACTGATCTTCATATCCGGCCTGCTCGCGGCATTTCTTTCGATGCTGGGCCAATACTGGACGGGCGCGCTGGGCCTTGGTCTGGCGCTGGCCCTCTCATCCACTGCCCTGGTGCTGCCGATTTCCGGCACGAAAACTCCGGTGGGCCGCACCGCGCTGTCCATGCTGCTGTTCGAGGATATCGCCATCGTGCCGATTATCTTCCTGCTCGGCGCACTGGCTCCCTATGCTGCAAGCGACGGCGTCAACAATCTGGTCGAAACGCTGTGGGTTGGCGCGCTGGTGGTGATCGGAATGATGGTGGTCGGACGGCTCGCCCTGCCGCGCCTGTTTGCGCAGGCCGCGCGCACCAAGAGCCCTGAGCTGTTCCTGGCGGCGAGCCTGCTGGTGGTGATCGGCGCCAGCCTGGCCACCTCTGCAGCCGGGCTTTCGCCCATTGTCGGTGCGCTGCTGGCGGGCCTGCTGATCGCGGAAACCGAATATCACACCGAAGTGGAAGGCATCACCGAACCGTTCAAGGGGCTGGCGCTGGGGATATTCCTCATCACCGTTGGCATGAGCATTGACCTCATGACGATCTGGGACAATCTCGGTTCGATCGCCCTCGCGGTCGTTGGCGTGCTTACCCTGAAAGCACTGGTCACCAGCGTGCTGCTGCGCCTCATGGGGGCGCGGCGCAGCACCGCCACTGAAACCGGCATCTTGATGGCCAGCCCTTCCGAAACCACCCTGATCGTGCTGGCGACGGCAACTCAGGCCCTGCTGATTCAACCCGGCACGGCGATGTTCTGGCAGATCGTGACTGCTATCGGCCTGACCGTGACGCCCCTGCTCGCCAAGCTGGGCCGGATGGTTGGCCGCCGCATTGAACACGCCGGTGCAGGCGGGTTCGAGCTGGACGGCGCAGGGGACGCACGGGTCATCATCATCGGCTTTGGCCGCGTGGGCCGCCTCGTTGCTGACATGCTGACCGTCCATGGCAAGTCCTTTGTCGGGCTCGACACCGATGCCGATCTGATCCGCGAAGCCAAGGCAGAAGGGTACCAGGCAATATTTGGCAACGCTGCCCGCAGCGACGTCCTGCAGCGACTGGGAATTGAAACCGCCCCTGCCGTCATCTTGACGATGGACGAACCAATCCTGACGCAAAGCCTCACCCGCAAGCTGCGCACCCAGTTCCCCGATCTAGCAATCATTACCCGTGCGCGCGACACCAGCCATGCCGCTGCCCTTTACCGGGCCGGGGCCAGCCATGCTGTGCCCGAAACTCTGGAGAGCTCACTGCAACTTTCAGAGGCGGTTCTTGTCGATCTGGGTGTGGCGATGGGCCCGGTGATCGCCTCGATTCACGAAAAGCGGGACGAATATCGCGCCCAGATCCAGGAAGAAGGCAAGTTGGGCTACAAGCCCAAGCTGCGCACCTCTACTACCGAGGCCTAGCCGGCCAGCACGTCCCTCACCGCCGCCAGCGCCGCTTCTGCCTTGTCGCCATCCGGCCCGCCGCCCTGCGCCATGTCAGGGCGGCCACCGCCCCCCTTCCCGCCCAGTGCCGCAACGCCCGCGCGCACCAGATCGACCGCGCTGATGCGGCCCGCCAGATCGTCTGTCACGGCCGCCGCGAAGGCGGCCTTGCCATCATTGACGACGCAGACCGCGGCCACGCCCGAGCCAAGCCGCTTCTTCGCCTCGTCAAGCAGGCCGCGTAGTTCCTTGGGATCGAGCCCTTCCAGCACCTGGCCCGAGAATTTCACACCATTGATGTCTTCATCGGCGGCGGCCTGACCTGCCGCGCCGCCACCCAGAGCCAGCGCCTTCCTGGCGTCCGCCAGTTCGCGTTCCAGCCGCTTGCGTTCCTCGATCAGCGTCGCGACCCGGCTCACCGCGTCATCCGGCGCGGATTTGAGCGCACCGGCAATCGCCTTCAGCGCATCCTCGCGCCCGACCAGCCATTGCCGCGCCGCTTCCCCGGTCAGCGCCTCGATCCGGCGCACGCCAGACGACACGGCGCTTTCCGAAATGATCCTGAACAGGCCGATATCGCCCAATGCCTTCACATGCGTCCCGCCGCATAACTCGACCGAATAGCTGCGGCCCGTGCCGCTCCAGTTGTTCCGGCCCATGGAAAGGACCCGCACTTCCTCACCATATTTCTCGCCGAACAGGGCCATCGCCCCCGCATCGATCGCATCTTCCGGGCTCATCAGCCGCGTCACGACCGGCTCGTTGAGGCGGATTTCGGCGTTCACTTCCGCCTCGACCGCCGCTATATCCTCGTCCGTCAGCGGCTTGGGATGCGAGAAGTCAAAGCGCAACCGCTCCTCAGCCACGAGCGATCCCTTTTGCGTCACATGCTGGCCCAGCCGGTTACGCAATGCCGCATGAAGCAAGTGTGTGGCGGAATGATTGGCGCGGATCGCGTCTCGACGTGCACTATCCACCTCAAGATGGACCGTATCGCCCAGCGCGATGGCCCCGGCCTTGATCGTGCCGTGATGCGCATGAAGCCGCCCCAGCGGCTTCGAGGTATCCCGAACCTCGATCAACAGGCCCGCGGGGGTACTGATGCTGCCGCTATCGCCCGCCTGGCCGCCGCTTTCGCCGTAGAACGGCGTCTGGTTGGTCAGGACAATGACCTCATCGCCCGCAGCGGCGGCAGTCACTTCCTTCCCATCCAGGATCAGGGCCACGACATTGCCCTCACCCCGGGTGGAAGCATAACCGGTAAATTCGCTCGCCCCCTCGCGCTCGGCAATGTCGAACCAGTATTCGCCATCTGCCGCCGCACCGGAACCTTTCCACGCCGCTCGCGCGGCTGCCTTCTGTCCGGCCATCGCCTCGTCAAACCCGGCGCGATCCACCCCGATTCCGCGGGCGCGCAGCGCATCTTCGGTCAGGTCATAGGGAAAACCGTAAGTGTCGTAGAGCCTGAAGGCGGTTTCACCGGGCAGCTCGTCACCCTCGCTCAATGCCGACGTCGCGTCGTCGAGCAGCTTCAGCCCTTTGTCGAGCGTCTGGCGGAAACGGGTTTCTTCCCGTTCCAGCACTTCCTCGATCAGCGGTTGCGCGCGCACCAGTTCGGGGTAGGCCTGACCCATCTCGCTGACCAACGCGGGCACCAGCCGGTGCATGAGCGGGTCCTTCGCGCCCAGCAGATGCGCGTGACGCATGGCGCGGCGCATGATCCGGCGCAGGACATAGCCGCGCCCTTCATTCGAGGGCAGCACCCCGTCAGCCAGCAGAAAGCTGGTCGAGCGCAAATGATCGGCGATTACCCGATGGCTGGCGCGCTGGTCACCCTGCGCCTTGACCCCGGTCAGCCCTTCGGACGCCGCGATCAGTTCGCGGAATGTGTCGATGTCGTAATTGTCATGCACGCCCTGCATGACGGCCGAAATGCGTTCCAGCCCCATCCCCGTGTCAATCGAGGGATGCGGGAGCGAACTGCGCGTCCCGTCTGCCGCCTGGTCGAACTGCATGAAGACCAGATTCCATATCTCGATAAAGCGATCCCCATCCTCATCAGGAGATCCGGGCGGTCCGCCCGAAATATGGTCGCCATGATCGTAGAATATCTCGCTGCACGGTCCGCACGGGCCGGTGTCGCCCATTGACCAGAAATTGTCATTGGTGGGAATTCGAATGATCCGGCTTTCCGGCAGGCCTGAAATCTTGCGCCAAAGATCGAAAGCTTCATCGTCAGTGTGGTAGACTGTGGCGGTGAGCTTGTCTGGCGAGATCGCCCATTCCTTGGTCAGCAGGGTCCAGGCGTGGATGATCGCCTGTTCCTTGAAATAATCGCCGAAGGAAAAATTGCCCAGCATTTCAAAGAACGTGTGGTGGCGGGCGGTGTAGCCGACATTATCGAGATCATTATGCTTGCCCCCTGCCCGCACGCATTTCTGCGAACTGGCAGCGCGAGGAATTTCCCGGGTTTCAAGGCCGGTAAACACGTTTTTGAACGGGACCATGCCCGCGTTGACGAACATCAGCGTGGGATCGTTATAAGGAACGAGCGGCGCGGACGGCACCGGCTCGTGCCCGTTCGCTTCGAAAAACGCGAGGAATGAGCGGCGGATATCGTTCGTAGAAGTCATGCGCTGCCAGTTAGGCGAGCCATCGCGCCTGGACAAGCGTATAAACCGCGCCAGCGCGCATGAACCCGCCCTTCAACCCGCCTTGCGGGCGGTAACGATCCATGCCGCTGCAGGCAAGGCAAGCACCCCTCCATCATGCGGTTTGCCCGCGAGCCAGCGCGCAATCTTGCCTAGTGCGTCGTCACGCGCCGCATCGTCCATTTCGAACAGGACCCGCGCAGGCGGCCCGATCTTGCGAAAGAACGCGAGCGCATCCAAGACCGGATCGTCACCCGCGCCAACCACGAAACCGAAATCCACCGGCTCGAAAGCAATGTCACGCCAGCCTGCCTTTGCCAGGATTGAGCGGGCCCGATCCTCATCCGCAAAGGCAAATGGCCCGGGTGCGAAGGGGTCGTCCGGAGCGGGCAGGCCGAGCAAACGGGAAGGCTCAGTCACCCAGGCATTCAGCGAAGACTGGCGAAAACAGGAAAAGAACAAGCGCCCACCGGCTTGCGCAATCGCATGAAAATTGCCGAACGCGGCTGCGGGGTCGTCGAAGAACATCACCCCGTGACGCGACGTGAGCAGGTCCGGGCTGAACGCCGGATCGGTCCAGATGGCGGCATCGGCACATTCAAAAGCAAGATTTGGGCAGGCCGCGCCGCGCCGACGCGATGTCTCGATCAATTCAGACGACACATCGATACCCGTGATCCGTGCATGCGGGCGCGCCGTGGCAAGCGCGATCGACAATTCCCCCGCCCCGCAGCCAATGTCGAGTATCGCCTCGCCTGGCATGGACGAGAGCCGTTCCAGCATGATCTGTGTCAGGCCCGCGAACGCACGGTCAGTCCGGTCGAAGCTGCGCGCCCAGACCTTGCCCGTCGCATCCTGCCAGTCAGCTTTGGTTGCCATCTGCCGGGTCTAGCCGCCCATCCGCAGACCGCAAGGGGGAAATGGAAAAGGCCGACGCGCGCCAATAAAGGCAATTCGCGTCGGCCCCGTTTCCGCAAGCGCGCAGGTCAGCGCGCCTCTTGAGGATCAGGCGTCGTCGTCCGCGTCCGGACCCGACATCATCTCCTCGGCGACCTGATCGGTTCGGCCACGAATTGCAGCTTCCAGACGATCGCAAACTTCCGGGTTATCCTTCAGATATTGCTTGGCATTCTCACGCCCCTGGCCAATGCGAATGCTGTCATAGCTGAACCAGGAACCCGATTTTTCGACTAGTCCGGCCTTGACGCCAAGATCGATGATTTCGCCGACCTTGGAAATTCCTTCGCCATACATGATGTCGAATTCGACCTGCTTGAAAGGCGGCGCGACCTTGTTCTTGACCACTTTCACCCGCGTCGCATTGCCGGTGATTTCGTCACGTTCCTTCACCTGGCCGGTACGACGGATGTCGAGACGAACCGAGGCATAAAATTTCAGCGCATTGCCGCCCGTGGTCGTTTCCGGGTTACCATACATGACCCCGATCTTCATGCGCAGTTGGTTGATGAAGATCACCATGCAGCGTGACCGGCTGATCGAACCGGTAAGCTTGCGCAGGGACTGGCTCATCAACCGGGCCTGCAGGCCAACGTGACTGTCGCCCATTTCCCCTTCGATTTCGGCCCGGGGCACCAGCGCGGCCACCGAATCGACCACCAGCACGTCAATCGCGTTGGAGCGCACGAGCGTATCGACGATTTCCAGCGCCTGTTCGCCCGTATCGGGCTGCGAGACGATCAATTCGTCAATATCCACACCAAGTTTCTTGGCATAGGCAGGGTCAAGCGCATGCTCGGCATCCACGAATGCCGCGGTCCCGCCCGTCTTCTGCGCTTCGGCGATGACATGGAGCGCCAGCGTGGTCTTGCCCGAGCTTTCCGGCCCATAGACCTCGATCACGCGGCCACGCGGCAGACCGCCAACGCCCAGTGCAATATCGAGTCCAAGCGAGCCGGTTGAAATCGCTTCCACCTGCATCGCTTCGCGGCTGCCCAGCTTCATCGCCGAACCCTTGCCGAACGCACGGTCAATCTGTGCGAGCGCAGCTTCGAGCGCCTTTTGACGATCCATCGAATCCCTGTCCTTACCTTCAACCAGTTTCAGTTGCGTCGCCATGCCATGACCTCCGTCAGTTTCCAAATCGGCCTTGCGTTCCGATCTGCCTGCAGAGTTTGTATCGCGTTTGTTCTTATAGAACAAGTAGGGAACGAAATTTTTTTCAGCTCGAGATATGGCGGGCAGAACTCAACACTTCCGCCACTTTTTCGCCGATCTGCTGGACCGAAAACGGTTTGGCAATGAAATGCATGTTCTCAAGGTCAATCTGGTTACGCAGTTGTTTCTCGGCATAGCCCGACATGAACAGTACCGGCAGGTCGGGCGCGATCTTGCGCAGTTCGCGGGCCATCGCGGGGCCGTCCATGCCGGGCATGACCACATCGCTTACGACCAGGTCAAAGCGCCCGCCATCAGTGACATGCTCCAGCCCTTCCTCTCCATCGGCGGCCGTGACAATCTCATAGCCTTCGCGCGCCAGCGCACGTTCGGCAACCGCCCCGACCATGTCTTCATCCTCTACCAGCAGGATACGCCCGCCGCCCGACCAGCTTGCCTGCTTTGCGACCGGCCGTTCCGTCCGGCTTTCCGCCACTGCATGATGAACCGGCAGATAGACGATGAAGCGCGCACCCACTGCCCGGCCTCCGGCCATACCGGGCACATTCTCGGCAAAGATGAAGCCACCCGACTGCTTGACGATGCCGTAAACGGTCGAGAGGCCGAGGCCGGTCCCCTTCCCCTTCTCCTTCGTGGTGAAGAATGGCTCGAATATCTTGCCCAGGAATTCGGGCGGGACGCCGCCGCCGGTATCTTCCACGATCAGCGCCGTATAATCGCCGATCGGGATGATATCGCTCTTCATCCGGCGAATGTCAGCGGCCATGATGCGCCGCGTGGCCATGGTCAGCTGGCCCGATCCGTCACCGCGCGCGTGCATCGCATCGCGGGCATTGACGGCAAGGTTGACGATCACCTGTTCAAGTTGCTGCGGGTCAGCCCGGACAGCGCCCAGATCGCGGTCATGGTGGACCTTGAACTTGATCTTTTCGCCCAGCAGCCGCTTCAGTAATTGCGATACTTCAGAAACGACATCCGGCAATTGCAGGATTTCAGGGCGGAGCGTTTGCTGGCGCGAAAAGGCGAGCAGCTGTCGCGTGAGCGATGCGGCGCGATTGGAATTGGCGCGGATCTGCTGGATATCGTCATAATCGCTGTCACCCGGCGTATGGCGCAGCAGCATCAGGTCGCAATAGCCGATGATGGCAGTCAGCACATTGTTGAAATCATGCGCCACGCCGCCGGCAAGTTGCCCCACCGCCTGCATCTTGGTCGCCTGCGCCACCTGCCGCTTGAGCCGCGCCTCCTCCGTCGTGTCGACCAGGCTCAGCAGCACTGCCGCTTCGCCCAGACCGCGCACCCCGGCAAGGCCAAGCGAAACCGGTTCGTCCGCCATCCGCCGCAGGCGCACCGCCATGTCTCCCGAACTCGGTGCGCCCTGCGCAAAGCGGCGCACCGCGTCGACCAGCGCAGCCTTGTCTTCGCGGACCACCAGATCGGACGGATAGGGCGGCAGCGGCTTGCCTTCAATGCCTGCTGCGCGCTGGAATGCCGCATTGGCAAACAGGAACCGCCCGTCACGATCCGCCAGCGCCAGACCCAGCGGCAACTGCGCCAGCAGCGCCTCAAGCTGCGGAGCTGAACCGCCTTCGGCCACCGCTCCGCCGCCGATACCTATGCCCGAATCGAGCAACAGCATCAGCGAAGGGGTCATATCCGCGGACGGCATCCCGTCCGCCTCGCGCGGATCGCCAAGCGGAACCTGAACCAGCGTTTGCGGATCGCCCTGCCGCCCTTCACGCGCGAAATAGATGCGATCGCCCTCATCGACCCGCAGCAGGCTGGCGAAATCCTGACCAGCCATGCTGGCGCTCGCATCACCTGAGGTGCGGCCCGCAAAGCCGGCACTGGCCGCGCGAATCGCGCCTTCCGGCCCAACGATTGCCGCTTCGACGCCGGCGGCAGAAAAACAGGCGCCGATGCTGCCGGCAAGGACCTGCGCCATCGTTTCGACCGGGTCAGCCGCAACAACCGGTTCGAATCGCCAGGACAGGTAATCGCCGCCACGCCCGCAACACACCACCGCCGCATCCCAGCACAATCCGCCAGCATCAGCAGCAGCGATGTGTTCGGCCCGTGCCGAACCATCGCGCCAGGCGGCGCGCGCCGCCCTGGCCAGCCGCTCGTGCGATGGCCCATCCACCCTGATTTCAGGCGGGGCATGTTCCACGCCGAACCATTTCTGAAAGGCGGAATTGGCGCATACCAGACGATTGGCGCGGTCCGTGATCGCAATGGCGCAATCCGGCTGCTCAATCGCCGCAACGGTGACTGACCAGTCAGCTTCGCCGGGCACATCGGCATGGGGCACCGTGCGGCGCCGGGACAATGCAAATCCGGCAACTCCAAGCACCAGCAGCGCGCCGCCATAGGCCGCTGCCACGAGCGGCTCACCGGTGATGCCCCAAATCAGGGCCAGGCTGGCCAGCAGGGCCAGCACAACTGCATAAAGCTCAACCGATGCGGGGCGGCGCAATTCCTGTCCCGAAATGTCCGGCATCAAACACGCCCCCTGACGATCACTCCTGCGTCCTCATATCTGTTCGATCAGCCGCACTCGCATGCCTGCCAGACGCGCCTTGCGTTTGCGTGCGATCCACAGGCGCCAGCCAAGACTGGTTACCAGATATCCGACGGCGGCGGAAACGATTGCGAGAACGACCAGACCGAAGGCGGTGACCAGCGTTGCCCCCGTCAGCCATTGCAGCGCATCCTGCAATTCCGTGTGCTCCATTGCGGTGTTCACTGGTGCCACCACGGTCATCGCATCGACCTGCAGCAGCCAACTGCCAAGCCGGTAAGCGACGATCCAGATCAGCGGCGTTGTGAAGGGATTAGTGATAAATGTGGTCAGCGCCGCGACCGGAACATTTGCACGCACCGAAAAGCTCAGCAAAGCGGCGAAGAAAATCTGGGCGAAAGGGATGATTATTCCCACCAGAATTCCCAGCGCCACGCCGCGCGGAACGGAACGCCGCGTGAAACGCCACAATTCCGAGCGCAGAACGCGATGCGCGAAAGGCCGCACCAGACGGTTGTGTTCCATCTGCTCGCGGGTGGGCATGTTGCGCCTTGTCCAGGATATTATCGTTACTATCACCGCGCCTGTCTTCACTCTCATCTTTCCCGCCAATGTGGCGGGCGGGTATCGTCGATAAGCGAGCCCTGGCGAACAAGGGCTTAACGAAGAAGCCCATTGCCAAGCCGGCGGCAAAGCGCAAGCGGGCATCGGCACAGCGGTGCAGACGTGCGTCAACCGCGCTCGCGCAACAGCCGCGCCTTGTCCCGTTTCCAGTCCCGTTCCTTGATGGTGTGGCGCTTGTCAGCCGCATTCTTGCCCTTGGCAAGGGCCAGTTCGACTTTGGCCCGTCCGCGTGAATTGAAATAGACCGATAGCGGGACCAGTGTCATCCCCTTGCGCTCCACCGCCCCCTGGAGCCGGGCAATCTCGCGCTCGTGCAGCAGCAGTTTGCGCGGGCGCTTCGGTTCATGATTGAAGCGATTGCCGTGGCTGAACTCGGGGATATTGGAATTGACCAGCCACACTTCACCGCCCCTCACCTCGGCATAGCTTTCCGCGATCGACCCTTCGCCGAAACGCAGGCTTTTCACTTCGGTGCCGGTCAGGGCGATCCCGGCTTCAAAGGTGTCATCGATATGATAGTCAAAACGCGCGCGCCGGTTCTCGGCGACGGTCTTCTTCTTGTCGAAGGTAGCGGGCTTGGGTCGAACCATGGTCGCGCGCATGTAGGCGCTGGCATGCGCCAGGGGAAGGCCCGACGCACATGGGCGGGCAACCGGGCCGACACCAGCCTGAATTTGCGCTCCGGACGACTCACCTAATGCAAATGAGAATTTGATGCAGCTCAACGACAAGATCGAACCTTGCTTTATTGCGATCAATTCTTATTAGCGTTCGCAACACGATTCGAGGAAATGTGATGAAGATTGACCTGCGCACATCTGCAGCACCCTGTGCCTTTCTAGTCGTCTTACTGGCAGCCCCTCTGCCCGCCCTGGCTGAAACGGCCGAAGACACCGGCACGCCCCGGGTCAACGAAGCAATCGTGGTAACGGCGAGCAAGCAGGACGCGCGCACGATCGGTGGCGCCGTGCAGGTACTGGACGCCGAAGACCTTGCCGAATTCGCATATAGCGACCCGATACGGGTGCTGCGCCAGGTCCCCGGTGTCAACCTGCAGGAAGAGGATGGCTTTGGCCTGCGTCCCAATATCGGGATCCGCGGGTCGGGAACTGACCGTTCCGCGCGCGTGGCGCTGATGGAAGACGGCATCCTGATTGCGCCTGCACCCTACGCCGCCCCGTCGGCATATTACTTCCCCAGCATCGCGCGCATGGCGGGGGTCGAAGTTTCCAAGGGTCCGGCTGCGATCAAGTACGGCCCGATGACAGTCGGTGGTGCAATCAACTTCAGCTCCACCCCCATACCGGAAACACCGGCCGGATTCGTTGAAGCACTCGCGGGAACTGACAAGGCGCGTCGCGCTCATGGCTGGGCCGGCGGCTGGACCGCGCTGGGCGACGGGCTGGAGGTCGGCGGCCTGATCGAAGGACTCTACGATCACTCGGGCGGGTTCAAGCGGATCGACCGCGGCGGTGACACGGGCCATGAAGTCACTGACATCGTCGCCAAGCTGGCCCTGCGCAGCACTGATGGTCGCCACGAACTCCAGTTCAAGTTTCAGACCTATGATGAAACGAGCGCGGAAACCTATCTTGGCCTGACGCTGGACGATTTCCGCGACGCTCCATACCGGCGCTACAACGCCAGCCAGCGTGACCGCATGGATGCCGAGCACCAGACCTATCAGCTGAGCTATCGCTTCGATCCGACCGATGACCTGCATCTGACACTCGTCGGATATCGCAATGATACGCGACGCTCGTGGTACAAGCTAAACGATGTGCGCAACACCGCCAACACTGGCTGGACGGCGATCAGCAATGTTCTGGCCGATCCTGCCGACTATGCATTGCAATTGGCCGACCTTGCAGGGGCTGAGGGTTATACCAGCCGCGCCAATGCCCTGCGGGTACGCGACAATAATCGCCGCTATCAGGCCACCGGACTTCAGGCTGTGATCGACTTCAGTTTTGCGACCGGATCGCTCGGCCACGAGCTGGAACTGTCCGCACGCTATCACGAGGACGAGGAAGACCGCTTCCAGCACGACGACATTTACCAGATCGCGGACGGGCGGATGGTCCTGACAAGCGCAGGTGCGCCGGGTAGCCAGTCCAACCGGCTGGGCGAAGCCAAGGCCTGGGCGTTCTATATTCGGGATACCATCACAGCCGGATCGCTCACACTCACGCCGGGACTGCGTTACGAAACGATTGACCTGCAGCGCACCGACTGGGCCGGTTCCGATCCCGAACGCACCGCGCCCACGGCGATCTCGAACAGCAGCGTGGATGTCTGGATTCCCGGACTGGCAGCCGCCTGGGAGTTCTCACCCGGAATGCGGCTCGTCGCGGGCGCCCATCGCGGTTTTGCAAGCCCCGCCCCCGGATCGGCGGCCCATGCGGAAACCTCGTGGAATTACGAAGCCGGCGTCAAACTTGGCCGTGACAACTGGCATGCCGAAATCATCGGTTATTTCAACGATTACGCGAATCTGGTGGGCACCTGCACCAATTCCACCGGCGGTGACTGCACCATCGGTGACCAGTTCGACGGCGGCAAGGTGCATGTGAAGGGCGTGGAAGTGACCGGCGGCTATCGTTTCGGCGATGTCGAAAACCAGGGCTTCGCCGTACCGCTATCCGTCGTCTATACCCTGACCAGTGCCGAATTCCGCAGTGCCTTCAACAGCTCCTATGAACCCTGGGGAACGGTGAAAAAGGGAGATCGCCTGCCCTATCTGCCGCGCCATCAACTTACCTTGAACGCCGCGGTGGAACTTGAATCCGCCCGCCTGTCCGCCAGCCTCAATCTCGTCAGCAAGGCGCGCGCGGTGGCGGGCACTGGCGCAATCCCGGCAAACGAGAAAGTCGATGCGCGCGCGCTGGTCGATATTGCCGGGGAAGTCGACCTGTTCGGCCCGCTGTCACTGTTCGGCACGGTCACCAATCTGTTCGACAAGACTTATAACGTCGCCTTCTCTCCTGCCGGTGCCCGTCCTGGCGCGCCGCGCATGGCGATGGCCGGGGTCCGGGCGCGGTTCTGAAAATGGCGTCGCCAGCCTGCACGCACGCCGATTGACGGATCCGTCATCCTGACGGCATGATCACCTTCCAATGGGGAGAGTGCAATGCAACTGGGAAAGCTGGGTATCTGGGCCAATCTTGAGGGATTGAGTTCACACGAAACGGCTGATTTCGCAAAGCGGACGGAAGCCGCCGGATATTGCGCCCTGTGGTTTCCCGAGGCGCGCGGACGCAACGCCATGGCATCGGCCGCCTGGCTGCTCGCCAGCACTGAACGGCTTATCGTGGGCACGGGCATCGCCAACATTTACGCCCGAGATGCCCAGGCTACATTTGCAGCTCAGCAGGGGCTGAACGAACAGTCTGGCGGGCGCTTCCTGCTGGGACTGGGTGTGTCGCACAAGCCGCTGGTGACTGATCTGCGCGGCCACGACTATGGCAAGCCCATTGCCGCAATGCGGGCTTATCGCGACGCGATGGCGGCATGCGAATATGGCTCAGTCCCGCCTGCGGAGCCGCCATTGACGGTGCTTGCGGCGCTCGGGCCGAAGATGCTGGGCCTCGCGCGCGACACGGCGGACGGGGCGTTACCATATAATGTCACACCCGAACACACCCGCGAAGCACGGACCATTCTGGGAAGCGGCAAGTTGCTGTGCGTGGAACAGATGGTCGTCGATGAAACCGACCCTGAAAAGGCGCGTGACATCGCCCGCAGGAATTTCGGGTTCTACACACTGCTGCCGAATTACTGCAACAATTGGCGCAGGTTGGGTTTCGAGGACGCGGATTTCGCCAATGGGGGGTCGGACCGTCTAATCGACGCCAATGTCGCCTGGGGAGGGAACGAGAAGATCACGGAGCGAATTGATGAGCATTTCGCCGCCGGGGCGGATCATGTATGCATCCAGGTGCTGACAGACAGCGAAAAGCCAGAAATCGCACTCGTCGAAAAACTGGCGAAAGTGCTGCTCTGAAGGTTTCCCCGCAATCGCTCAGATCAGGCCCGCATGGGCGAGGCCCGCATCCACTGCCGCGCGCGAGGCATCGCTGCAAGGGATCACCGGCAGGCGCACTTCGGCACTCATCCAGTCCAGCACACGCGACATCGCATATTTCACGGGCCCCGGCGATGTATCAGTGAACAGCGCGCGATGCAGCGGATGCAACCGGTCGTGCAATTCCCGCGCAACCGCCATGTCGCCGGCGGCGCAGGCACGCTGGAAATCAGCGCAAAGGCCAGGTGCGACATTGGCGGTGACGGAAATACAACCCGCCCCACCGTGCGCGAAATGACCCAATGCGGATTCGTCGCAGCCTGAAAGCTGGCAGAACCGGTTGCCAATCGCCTTGCGGTAATCCGATACCCGTTCAATCTCGCCCGTCGCATCCTTGACCCCGGCAATATTGGGCAGCTCCGCCAACCGCGTCATGGTTTCGACATTCAGGTCGACGATCGAACGTCCGGGAATATTGTAAACGATGATCGGAATGGAGATGGCATCGTTCACTGCCTTGAAATGGCGGTACATGCCTTCCTGGTTGGGCTTGTTGTAATATGGCGTGACAACCAGCACCCCGCTCGCCCCCGCCTGCTCCGCATGTTGGGCAAGGCTGATGGCTTCCGCCGTCGAATTCGACCCTGCACCGGCGATAACCGGCACCCTGCCCCCCGCCACTTCGATGCAGATTTCGGTGACGCGGCGGTGCTCTTCGTGGCTGAGCGTGGGCGATTCACCCGTCGTTCCGCAGGGGACCAGCGCCGAAGATCCGCTTGCGATCTGCCATTCGACAAGGCGCCGGAAAGCATCTTCATCAAACGCTTCATCGCGAAAAGGGGTTACAAGCGCCGGAATAGAACCGGAAAACATGGACTTCGCCTCATCATCTGCCCCATGTATGGATAACGGATCATCCGATTCCGTGCCCGCCAAGGGTTTGTGTTCAGCGCCTGATAAGGAGCCAAAGACCAAAATGTCCAGCATGCTCCGCTTTCCACTGATCGCAACCATGCTGGTGGCCCCGCTGCTGACCGCGTCCGCGCCACCTAACGTGACCGATGCAGCGTCGTGGGATGCGGCGCGGGCATCGCTTGTCGCGAGCCAGCCGGGGCAGATGACGCAGGCCATCTCCCGCTGGGAACAGCTCACCTCCTCCGCCGCGTTCGGCTTTGACGATTACGCCAATTTCCTGCTGACCTACCCCGGCTTCCCGCTTGAAGCGAAGCTGCGCGGCTATGCCGAGGGCAAGCTGCAGCAGCAGGACGTTCCCGCCACCCGCGCGGCTGCATATTTTGACCGGTTTCCACCGCTCACCAATCCGGCCCGGGGAAGCTATGCGATCGCGCTGGCTGCGTTACAACGTCCCGAAGCCGATGAGATGGCGCGCGCCGCATGGCGCGGCGGAAACCTCAGCGCAACAGCCGAAGCGACAATTTTTTCCATGTTCGCCAACCGCCTGTCAGCTGACGATCATGACGCCCGGATGGACGCATTGTTATGGCAGCGCGACACGATAGCCGCGCAGCGCCAGCTCGCCTACGTCAGCCCCGACACGCGCCAGACCTTCATGGCGCGCCTCTCTGCCGCGCAGGGCAGCGATCCTGTCGCGCTGGGCATCAGTGTTCCCGACAGCGCCCTGCGTGATCCTGGCTACATCTTCAATATCGTCCGGCAGATGCGCAAGAGCGGGCGAACTTACGATGCGGTCAACCTGCTCGCCACCCGGCCACCGCTTGCCAGCCTGCCGCACGACCAGGCTGACTGGGTTGAAGAGTTGTTGGTGACCGCGCGTGCCGCTGCGGCCCTTCCAGCCGTGTGGATAGCTGCCTCAATCGACGATGCCTTTGCCCCGGGCACCGATATCAGCGCCATGTCCTATGGCCTGCGCGACGATTACACCTCGCTGATGTGGCTTGGCGGGACCAAGGCGCTGTGGACACTGAACGACCCGGCATCCGCCGCGCCGCTGTTCTACCGCTATGGAGCGGCGGCGCGGACCCCGCAGACGCGTTCCAAGGGCTTTTACTGGGCTGGGCTGGCCGCATCGAAAGCGGGCGATTCTGCTGCGGCGCAAAAATATCTTTCCATGGCCATCGCCTATCCCGATCAGTTCTACGGGATGCTGGCGCTGGAACGGCTGGGCAAACCCATCCCCAACCTGAAACGCGAGCCGTACGCGATCCCCACTCGCAAGGAGCGGACCGCGTTCTATGCCCGCCCGATCGCCGCCGCCGTGCGCGAAGCTGCGCGCCAGGCGCCGTGGAGCACATCCGTACGCTTCTTCCGCGAGATTTCCGATCAGGCGAGCAGTGAAGCCGAACATGTTCTGGTCGCGGAACTGGCGCAGAGCCTTGGCCGCCGCGATCTGGCGGTCATCAATGGCGAAAAGGCGCAGGAACATGGTTTCGATGATTTCCACGCCCATGCCTTCCCGACCATTCCCACGCCGCCCGGCACTGACTGGACCATGGCCCATGCCATCACCCGCCAGGAAAGCCAGTTCGCCCAGAATGCCATCAGCCACGCGGGCGCGCGCGGGCTGATGCAACTGATGCCGGGCACCGCTCGCGAACAGGCAGGCAAGCTGGGCATGGCCTATCTCAGCGCCTCGCTGATTGACGATGCGGGTTACAATATCCGGCTCGGCAGCGGCTATTTCGCGCGGATGATGGATTATTACGGAGGCAGCTATCCGCTGGCGGTGGCGGCCTATAACGCCGGACCCGGCAATGTGAACAAATGGCTGCGCGCCAATGGCGATCCACGGTCGGGCGGACTGGACTGGATCCGCTGGATCGAGGACATTCCCATTTACGAAACCCGCAATTATGTGCAGCGGGTGCTGGAAAATGCGGTAGTCTATCAGCATATGAACCCCGACAAGGCAGGCTATGGCGGGCCAAAAGGAATCAGCTGGTTCCTGGGCAAGCGGACACCGGGCTGACCGGCACGGCAAATTTGCATGAAATCCGACGGCAATCCGATTACCCCGGCGGGTCTTGCCGCACTGAAGGCCCGTTACGATCAACTGCTCGGCGATGAACGGCCAAGGATCGTGGAAATTGTCAGCTGGGCAGCGGGCAACGGCGATCGCAGCGAGAATGGCGACTACCTTTATGGTCGCAAACGCATGCGCGAGATTGACCGCGAGCTTGCGCATCTTGCACGGCGGATGAAGGCGGCCAGGGTGATTGATTCTGCACTGCAGGTCGATCGAACCCGCGCATTCTTTGGCGCCACGGTGACGCTGGCCGATGAGGATGATAACCGGAAAATCGTGACACTGGTTGGCGACGATGAACAGGATGCAGGCAAGGGCCTGATCGGATGGTCCAGCCCGATGGCGCGCGCGCTGCGGGGGGCGGTTGTGGGCGATCTGCGCACGGTCCGCCTGCCTGGCGGCGCGAAGGAGTGGGAAGTGGTGGCGATCGACTATGCCTAGGCCACGCAGTCACGCCCTGATCGCCGCAGCGCTGACCGCCTGCCTGTGTGCGCCAGCCAGTGCGCGCGACAGCCTTGGCGTATTCGGCAATTGGGGCGCGTTTCGCGATACCAGCGTGCCGCGCTGCTACGCCATTGCCATGGCCGAACCCAGCACACTGGAGCGCGACTATGAACCCTTCGCCAGCGTCGGAACCTGGCCACGTCGCGGCATCCGCAGCCAGTTGCATGTCCGCCTTTCGCGCAAGCTGTCAGCCACCCAGCCGATCACGCTCATTCTCGGCCGGGAACGCTTTACCCTGGTCGGTGGCGGCGGCGATGCATGGGCGCAGGACAAGCGCATGGATGCCGCCATTATCGCGGCCATGCGTTCTGCCGGGACCATGATCGTCAATGCAACGGATGATCGCGGGCGTCGCTTTTCGAACAGCTTCGACCTGTCTGGGGCAGCCACCGCGATGGACGCGGCCATGGTTGGCTGCGCGCGGATTCGCTAGCAAATCGCTGCACCATCCCTTATGAAGTCCAGCAATCATGCCAGACACCGCTCTCATGCCGATCCCGGGCCAGCTGGACCCGGTTCCCGTCCCGCGCGATATCACGCCGCGCGCCGATGGCCGCGTGGACCTGCTCGGCCTTCCGCGCCCGCGCATTGCCGAACTGTTCGCCAGTGCCGGGCTGGATACAAAGCAAGCCCGGTTACGCGCCAAGCAGGTGTTCCATTGGCTGTATCATCGCGGCGTCACTGATTTCGAGGCGATGACGGATATCGCCAAGACCATGCGGCCATGGCTGGGCGAGCGTTTCGTCATCGGTCGGCCTGAAGTGATAGAGGCGCAGCATTCCACCGATGGCACGCGCAAATGGTTGCTGCGCACGGCTGATGGCCATGATTTCGAAATGGTCTTCATTCCCGACGCCGATCGCGGCACGCTGTGCGTGTCCAGCCAGGTTGGCTGCACCCTCAATTGCCGGTTCTGCCACACCGGAACCATGCGGCTGGTGCGCAACCTGACGCCGGGCGAAATCGTCGGCCAGGTGATGCTGGCGCGTGATGCGCTGGGCGAATGGCCCAAGGGGCGCATGGATCTGCCGGATGACGAGAGCGAGGCGCAATATACCGCTGACGGCCGCCTGCTGACCAATATTGTAATGATGGGCATGGGCGAGCCGCTGTATAATTTCGACAATGTCCGCGATGCGCTGAAGCTGGTGATGGACGGCGACGGGCTGGCCCTGTCCAAGCGGCGCATCACCCTGTCGACCAGCGGCGTCGTGCCGATGATGGAACGCTGCGGGCAGGAAATCGGCGTCAACCTGGCCGTCTCGCTTCACGCGGTCACCAAGGATGTGCGCGACGAAATCGTGCCGATCAACAAGAAGTTCGGCATCGAACAACTGTTGCAGGCCTGCGCCGATTACCCCGGCGCCTCCAACGCCCGGCGGATCACCTTTGAATATGTCATGCTGAAGGACAAGAATGACACTGACGCGGACGCGCGTGAACTGGTGCGTCTGCTCAAGCATTACAAATTGCCGGCCAAGGTCAACCTGATCCCCTTCAATCCCTGGCCCGGCGCACCCTATGAATGCTCAACGCCTGAACGGGTAAAGCGCTTCTCCGATCTGATCTTCGAAGCGGGGATTTCGGCCCCGGTCCGCACCCCGCGCGGGCGCGATATCGATGCCGCCTGCGGCCAGCTGAAGACCGCAGCGGAAAAGAAAAGTCGCGCCGAACTGGAACGGCTATACGCGGAAAAAGAGGCTGCGCTCCGCTGATCGCGCGCCAGCGGCGACTCGCCGCGGCCAGCAATCCGCCGTTCATCGACACAGGGAAAGAGTGACGCGACGCTGTTCAACGCAAAGGAGCGTATCATGCACAAGACCCTGTTCATCGCCCCGCTCGCCCTCGCACTCGCAACCACCTCAGCGCTGGCTGAACCGCCGCCCTGGGCGCCCGCGCATGGTGCGCGCGAGAAGCATGTGTACGACGGCTATGGGCGCTACGTCGAACCGCGCCCGATTACCCGCAACTCCTATATCTGGAGCGGGCGGGACGGGCGCTATTACTGTCGCCGCGACAATGGCACGACCGGGCTGGTGATCGGCGCCGGGGTCGGCGCGCTGGCCGGGCATGAACTGGCCGGGCCGGGTGACAAGACGCTGGGTACGATCCTGGGGGCGGTGATCGGCGGTGCGCTGGGGCGAGCAATCGATCGCGGCGATCTCAAGTGCCGTTAGGCCCGCCCAAGCTGAGGATAGCGGCATGAAGCCTGTTGGGTATCGAACCCGCCCGATGTAACCTGCGCGGCACGGACGCCGAATATGGCATCAGGAAGAGGCAAGCGCACACATGACACGACCTGTGGTTCTGGTGACCGGCGGAGCAAAGCGGATCGGTTCCGCCATCTGCCGCGCCTTCGCCGCCGCAGGCTGGCATGTGGTGATCCATTACGGAAATTCCCGCGACGAGGCGGAACGGCTGGCCGCAAGCTTGCCTTCGGCTGGCATTGCGCAGGCCGAACTCAATAACTGGGATGGCGGCGTGGCGATGGTCGAAACCGTGGCGCGCGAACATCATGACTTCCGTCTGCTCATCAACAACGCTTCGGTCTTCCGCCACGATCTGGTGAGGGGGCTTGACCCTGCATGTTTCGATGAAGCGATGCAGGTAAACGCCGGAAGCGCCGCGCGCATGGCCCAGGCATTCTTCGCCCATGCGCGCACCGGCAACGAACGCACCGTCATTCATATGCTTGACCAGAAGCTGGACAATCCCAATCCGGATTTCTTCTCCTACACGATGAGCAAGCACGCGCTGGCGGCAACGGTGCCGATGCTGGCGATGGCCCCGCAACGCAAGGGGGACAGGATTTACGGATTGTGCCCCGGCGCGATCCTTCCCAGCCACGACCAGTCGCCTGACGAGGCGGAGCGTTCGCACCGGCTCAACCTGCTTGGCCGACTGACGGGGCCTGACGAAGTGGCTGATGCAGCCCTGTTTCTGTCCCGTGGCGCGCTGGAAAGCGGTTCGCTGCTGTTCGTCGATTCCGGGCAACACCTGCTCAACCAGCCGCGTGACGTGATCTACCTTGAGCGCGAGGGGGCAGGCGCATGAAACGCCATGCCCTGCCCACCCGCCTGTGGCACTGGCTGAACCTGGCGTGCGTCACCGGCCTGTTCATGTCAGGTCTTAATATTTCCAACGCGCATCGGCGCCTCTACTGGGGCGAATGGGGCTTCGCGCCGGAAGATGCCTGGCTATTCGTGCCGCGATTTCCCGGCTGGATGACGATTCCCGGCCATTACGACCTGGCCGCTGCGCGCGACTGGCATGTCCTGCTTGCCTGGCCCTTCGCCATCGGCCTGCTGTTCGCCTGGGCGGCGATGATGCTGAACGGCCATTTCCGGCGTGATATCATGACCAGCACAGCAGAATGGCGACCCGCAGCGATCTGGCATGACATCGTCCAGCACCTGAAGCTCGACTTCACGCATCACGGGTCGAAATACAATTTCCTTCAGAAGCTCGCCTATGGGGCGGTTCTGGGCATCCTGTTGCCACTGATGATCGCGACCGGCATGGCGATCAGCCCCGGCATGGATTCGGCATGGCCGTGGCTCAGCGAAATTTTCGCCGGACGGCAGAGCGCGCGGTCCATTCACTTTCTGACCGCGTGGGCGATCTTCGCCTTTTTCGTAGTTCATATCGCCCTGGTGCTGCTTTCCGGGCCAGTTCGGCAGATCCGCGACATGATCTACGGAGGCGAGGCATGAGGCGGCGGGCGGTCATCGCCGGGATCGGCGCGCTGTTTACCAGCGCCTGTTCGCGCCTGTCCGACAGCAAGGCTGGCGAGGCGCTGCTTTCGGCCGCAGAAGACTGGCACCGCAAGGCCCACCGCCTGCTTGGCGGGCACGGCGCACTTGCCCGCGAATATGACCGGGCCGATATCTCGCCCTTCTTTCGCGGCAACGGTTCTACCGATCCGGACAGCGCGGAATACAAGGCGGCTGTACAGAACGGGTTTGCCGACTGGCGGCTGGCGGTGCGCGGGCTGGTGAACAATCCGCTTTCGCTGTCATTGGCCGATATCGCAGCCCTGCCCCAGCGTACCCAGATTACCCGGCATGATTGTGTGGAAGGATGGAGCGCGATCGGAGAATGGACCGGCCCGCAACTGGCATTGGTACTGGAACAGGCCCGACTAAAGCCTGAGGCGCGTTTCATCGTCTTCCATTGCGCCGACCATCTGGCCGGAAAGCCTTATTACGAAAGCATTGACCTTGCCGATGCGCTCCATCCACAAACCATCGTCGCGCATCGGCTGAACGGTGAAGCGCTGCCAGTCCGCAATGGTGCGCCGCTGCGCATGCGGGTGGAACGCCAGCTCGGCTACAAACACGCCAAATACCTGACTGCCATCGAAGCGGTGGCCAAGCTTGACGGGATCGGGCAAGGCAAGGGCGGCTATTGGGAAGATCGTTCGGGCTATCAATGGTATGCCGGAATTTGAGACCAGGGAACTGATGGAATGAGCGCACGCATTATCGACCGGGTCATTGGCGGCGCGATAAAGACCGGCGTGCTGGAAATCATGCATGCCGACGGCTCGGAACGGCGCTTTGGCCATCCCGCGCCCGGCTGGCCAGATGTCCGGATCCGGATGGCGGACCCGAAGGTTGCCCGCGACATCATCCTGTCGCCGCGCCTTGGCGCCGCCGAAGCCTTCATGGACGAACGCCTGCTGATCGAACGCGGCGATATCATGGGCCTGATCCAGCTGATCCGGGGCAATGCAGTGTGGGAACGGCACGGCACGATCGGCAAGCCACAGCCGCTGCGCCAGGCCCTGAAAACCGCCACCGCATCGCTGAACCAGCTCAACCATCACCGCGCTTCAAAGGCGAATGTCGCGCATCATTACAACATCGGCAACGATCTCTACCGGCTGATGCTGGACAAGGATCACATGCAATACAGCTGCGCCTACTGGCCGCGCGAAGGGATGAACCTGGATGACGCACAGGAGGCCAAACTGGCACATATCGCGGCCAAACTGGCACTCAAACCGGGACAGGAGGTGCTTGACATCGGCTGCGGCTGGGGCGGCATGGCAATCTATCTGGCGCGGCATACCGGCGCGCGGGTGACCGGCATCACGCTGAGCGAGGAACAGCTCGCCCTGACGAAGGAGCGGGCCGAACAGGCGGGCGTGTCTGACCGGGTGAGTTTCGAGCTGGTCGACTATCGCGATCTGCCCGCGCGGGGCAAGCGCTATGACCGGATCGTTTCCGTGGGCATGTTCGAACATGTCGGGCGGCCCCAGTTCCGCCACTTCTTCCGCGCCTGCGCCAATCTGCTGAGCGATGACGGCGTGATGCTGCTGCACACGATCGGACGCATGGGCACGCCCGGCGCGACGGATGCCTTTACCCGCAAATACATCTTCCCCGGCGGTTATATCCCGGCGCTCAGCGAAACGCTGGCGGCGAGCGAGCCGTTCCGCCTGATCGCGACCGATATCGAGACCCTGCGGATGCATTACGCCTTCACCCTGCGCGAATGGTATGCCCGCTGCATGGCCCATCGCGGGGAGATCGAGGCGATGTATGATCCGCGCTTCTTCCGCATGTGGACATTCTACCTTGCGGGCGCGACGGCCGCCTTCGAAAGCGGGGGCATGTGCAATTACCAGATTCAGTTCGCGCGCAGCCGCCATGCCCTGCCGCTGACCCGCGACTATCTCGCCACGGCCGAGTCCGCGCTGCTTGATGCGCGCTGACATGGCGCAGCCGGTTGCGCCTGCGCTGCGCGGCTGATAGGCGCCGCCGCACTTTCCAATGCGGAGCCCGAAATGTCCGACATCAAGCGAGTCGTCCTTGCCTATTCCGGTGGCCTTGACACCAGCGTCATCCTCAAATGGCTGCAGGTCACCTATAATTGCGAAGTGGTGACATTCACCGCCGATCTCGGCCAGGGGGAAGAGCTGGAACCCGCGCGCGCCAAGGCGCAACTGATGGGCATTCCCGACAAGCACATCTATATTGACGATCTGCGCGAGGAATTCGTGCGCGACTTCGTCTTTCCGATGTTTCGCGCCAATGCCCGCTATGAAGGCGATTACCTGCTCGGCACCTCGATCGCGCGCCCGCTGATCTCCAAGCGGCTGATCGAGATTGCGCGCGAAACCGGCGCTGACGCCATCGCACACGGCGCCACCGGCAAGGGCAATGACCAGGTCCGCTTCGAGTTGTCCGCCTATGCGCTTGCGCCCGACATCAAGGTGATCGCGCCCTGGCGCGAATGGGAACTGACCAGCCGCACCGCCCTCATCGCCTGGGCCGAACAGCACCAGATCCCCGTGCCCAAGGACAAGCGGGGCGAAAGCCCGTTCTCCACTGACGCGAACCTCCTCCACACCTCATCCGAAGGCAAGGTGCTGGAAGACCCGTGGGAAGAGACGCCCGATTATGTCTATTCGCGCACCGTCAACCCGGAAGACGCGCCCGATACGCCTGAATATATCACCATCGATTTCGAACGGGGCGACGGGGTGGCGCTCAACGGCATGGGCATGAGCCCGGCCACGCTGCTCACCGAACTCAACGAACTGGGCCGCAGGCATGGCATCGGGCGCCTCGACCTGGTGGAAAACCGCTTCGTCGGCATGAAGAGCCGGGGCATGTACGAGACGCCCGGCGGCACGATCTATGCGGTCGCGCATCGCGGGATCGAACAGATCACGCTCGATCGCGGCGCGGCGCATCTCAAGGACGAGCTTATGCCGAAATATGCGGAGCTGATCTATAACGGTTTCTGGTTCGCGCCCGAGCGTGAGATGCTGCAGGCCGCGATCGATCACAGCCAGCAGAAGGTAAGCGGCACGGTCCGGCTCAAGCTCTACAAGGGCAGTGCACATCTGGTTGGCCGCAAGAGCGCTAACAGCCTCTATTCGGAACGGCACGTCACGTTCGAGGACGATGCGGGCGCTTACGACCAGAAGGATGCGGAAGGCTTCATCAAGCTCAATGCCCTGCGCCTGCGGCTGCTGGCCAAACGCGATCGCTGATGCAACATATTGATGCCGCAGCGCGGAATCGGGTCCTTTGACGGGCTATGCCTGACTTGTCCACCGCAAAAGCGACAATTGTGGATAAGTCATGCATTTTTCGTTTGCGCCGACTCGGGATGCAGGCGCAGCATCCACTTGTCGAAAGGAAGTTAAGACCTCTCCAATCGGCCACGCAAGTGGCGGAAATGGAACGGGAATTTTCAACCTTATGACTGAGCGGCAGGTTTGCGCGAACTCGGAAAACACGCCTCAGCGACGTCTTCGGACCGAGGTGGTGGCGAACCGCAGGGATCGCGATCTGACCAGCCGTGGGAAGGCCGGAAATCCGGTTTGAAAAAGGCGCTGCAAAGAATCCGCAGATTCGGCGTAGCCGCACAATTCCGACCATCATGGATATCCAGCCGCGGAACCGCCAGGCGGGAAGGGAAAACTCTCCGGAGCAATCCCGAACCGCCTGACGGGACCGGCAGCCGGCGCGAGCGCCGGGCGACATGTCCAATCGGGCCGAGAGGCCCCTCGGGATGCGAAGCCGGTGCATGGCCGGTGAGAATGAGGTCGGCAGCAATGCTGGTCTCATTTCTTTTGCGCAATTCCCTATTTCGCGCCAGCAAACCGCCACCCAATTCAGCGCGCGCGGCGAGCGATCACCCGCCGCGCAACGCCCGCGATCATTTCGCCTTGTCGAGCTGCCCGCGCACCGCCCCGTTGGGGAAGGCTTCCGTGTGGACATTGACGTAGTGAGCGGAAGGATCGGCAGCGATCAGCTTGGCCGCGTCCACCGGGATCGCCAGGCACAATTCGCCGTCATCGCCGGTCACCTCGATGGTGGCGACGGGTGCGCCATCCGCACCCACGGCCCCGGCGTGAATATGCGCGGCGGTCGGCTCGCCAATCCCGGCCACTTTCAGTTCGTAGCACAGATCGCCCGAGCCCGCATCGAGCGAGCCGGTGAAGGTGCCCGAGCCGCCCGGCGCACCGCCGGCGGTTTCTTCCGCGCCGGAGAGGGTGGACTGGAGCATGGTCGGCTTGGCCATGGCGGATTGAGCGGAAAGCGCCAGCGCGGCAGCGCCAGCCAGCGAAGCAATCAGGAACCTGTTCATAGCTGCATCCTCTTACGCCCCCCGCGCGGCGACACCGTGTTCCATGGGGGACTCAGGGCATTTACGCCTTTCGCGGGCCGCCGGGAATAGGGATTCGCGCGTGCCGCATGGCCCGCCAAAGCTGGTTAATTCCGCATTGCAGCGCGACGAACCGGGCCATGAACGGGGCGAGCAGCCACCAGACGGGTGCCCGCGCCGCGCCGGGGCCTGTATGTCCCGTCCCGATGATGCCCCGCCGCACCCCTGCGCCCTTGATGGCCCTGCGCAGCCTGATCCCGGCCTTCACCCTCGCCGGCACGCTGCTGCTCCCCCTTTCCGCCAGCGCCCCCGCGCTGGCCGAAGCGACGGCAAACGAAGGGATCATGGCGGAGGCGGTGGAACTGCCCGCCACGCTGGCCCTGCCCGCGCCAGCCGCACTTGCCGAACCGGCCCCGCCCGCGCAAGCAGCGGGGGACGATCTGGGCAGCGGGATGGCCAGCTATTACGGCAGCGAACTGGCCGGCCGCCGCACCGCCAGCGGCGAACGCTTCGACCCCGGCCTGCTGACTGCGGCGCACCGCACCCTCCCCTTCGGCAGCATGGTGCGGGTCACGAACACGCGCACGGGCAAAAGCGTGGTGGTGCGCATTAACGATCGCGGCCCCTTCACGCGCGGCCGGGTGATCGATGTGTCACGCGCCGCCGCCAGCCAGATCGGGCTGATCGGCCCCGGCCATGGTGAGGTAAGCCTGACGCTGCTGGACGGCTGATCCGCCCCGGCGCGGGGCGGCGTATGCTTCCCCGTGACAGAAGATCACTTCTTCGTCGCCTAGCGTTCGAGCAATCCCGACAGATACTGCCCCGTATAAGACCCCTCGGTAGCCGCCACCACCTCCGGCGTACCCTCAGCCACAATCTCCCCGCCACGCACACCGCCATCCGGGCCGAGGTCGATAATCCAGTCCGCCGTCTTGATCACATCCAAATTGTGTTCGATCACCACCACCGAATTGCCCTGGTCCACCAGCCGGTGGAGTACTTCCAAGAGCTTGCGCACGTCCTCGAAGTGGAGGCCCGTCGTCGGCTCGTCGAGGATATAGAGTGTCTGCCCCGTCGAGCGGCGGCTGAGTTCCTTGGCCAGTTTCACCCGCTGCGCCTCCCCGCCCGATAGCGTGGTGGCCTGCTGGCCGACCTTGACGTAGCCGAGGCCGACCTCGTTCAGCATGTGCATCTTGTCGCGGATCGGGGGGACGGCCTTGAAGAACTCCTCCGCATCCTCGATCGTCATGTCGAGCACGTCGGCGATCGAGTGGCCCTTGAACTTCACCTCCAGCGTTTCGCGGTTGTAGCGCTTGCCGTGGCACTCCTCGCAGGTGACGTAGACGTCGGGCAGGAAGTGCATCTCGATCTTGATCAGCCCGTCGCCCTGGCACGCCTCGCAGCGCCCGCCCTTGACGTTGAAGCTGAAGCGCCCGGGCTTGTAGCCGCGCGCCTGCGCCTCGGGCAGGCCGGCGAACCAATCGCGGATATTGGTGAAGGCGCCGGTGTAGGTGGCGGGGTTGCTGCGCGGGGTGCGGCCGATGGGCGACTGATCGATCTCGATCACCTTGTCGCAATATTCGAGGCCGGTGATCCGGTCATGCGCGCCCGCGATCACCCGCGCGCCATTCAGCGCCCGGGCGGCCCCGGCATGCAGCGTGTCCACCGTGAAGCTGGACTTGCCGCTGCCCGAAACGCCGGTGATGCAGGTGAAGGTGCCGAGCGGGATGGCGGCGGTGACATTGCGCAGGTTGTTCGCCCGCGCGCCATGCACCGTCAGCTTGTGCCCGTTGCCCTTGCGCCGCTGAGCCGGGACTTCGATTTTGCGGGTTCCGTTGAGATAGGCGGCGGTCAGGCTCCGCTCGCTCGCCAGCACTTGCGCCAGCGTGCCCTGCGCCACCACCTCGCCCCCATGCACCCCCGCGCCGGGGCCGAGATCGACCACATGATCGGCGGCGCGGATCGCATCCTCGTCATGCTCCACCACGATCACCGTGTTGCCCAGATCGCGCAGGCGCTTGAGCGTTTCCAGCAGCCGGTCATTGTCGCGCTGGTGCAGACCGATGCTGGGTTCGTCCAGCACGTAGAGCACGCCGGACAGCCCGCTGCCGATCTGGCTGGCGAGGCGGATGCGCTGGCTTTCCCCGCCGCTGAGCGTGCCGCTGGTGCGATCGAGGTTGAGGTAATCCAGCCCGACATTATTGAGGAAGCCCAGCCGCTCGTTAATTTCCTTCAGGATGGCGCGGGCGATCTGGTTCTGCGTGTCAGTCAGCTTGCCATCCAGCGTGGCGAAGAAGGCGAGCGCATCGGCCACGCTCAGCCGGGTGGGGCTGGCGATATCCTGCCCCGCGACTTTCACCGCCAGGGCCTTCTCGTTCAGGCGTTTGCCGCCGCAAGCCTCGCACGGCTGCGCGGTCTGGAACTTCGACAGTTCTTCGCGCATCCAGGCGCTGTCGGTCTGCAGCAGGCGGCGGTTGAGATTGCCGATCACACCCTCAAACGGCTTTTGCACCGTGTAGCTCTTGCGCCCGTCCTTGAAGGTGAGTTCTACCGGCAGGCCCCCGGTGCCGTGCAGGATGATCGCCCGCTGGTCCGGCTCCAGCCCGTTCCACGGCGTCGTCAGGTCAAAGCCATAGGCGCGCGCCAGGCTTTCCAGCACCTGCATGTAATAGGGCGACGGCGGGTTGGACTTGGCCCAGGGCACCACCGCCCCCTGCTTGAGGCTCAGCGCCTCGTTCGGGACCACCAGCTGCGGGTCGAACAGCAGCTTTTCGCCCAGACCGTCACAGGTGGCGCAGGCCCCCTGCGGCGCGTTGAAGCTGAACAGGCGCGGTTCAACCTCCTCGATCGTGAAGCCGCTGACGGGGCAGGCGAATTTCTCGGAAAAGACGATGCGGTTGGCGGGGATGCCGGCGCCCTTCATCGCTCCACCGCCCGCACCTTCTTCCTCACGCCCCGGCACCACCCCATCCGCCAGATCGACATAGGCCAGCCCTTCGGCCAGCTTCAGCGCGGTTTCGAAACTGTCCGCCAGCCGGGTTTCGATGCCTTCCCGCACGGCCAGGCGATCCACCACCACTTCAATGTCGTGCTTGTACTTCTTGTCGAGCGCGGGGGCTTCCTCGATCGGGTGGATCTCCCCGTCAATCCGCACGCGGGTGAAGCCGGCCTTCTGCCATTCGGCCAGCTCCTTGCGATACTCGCCCTTGCGCCCGCGCACCACCGGGGCCAGCAGATAGGCGCGCGTGCCTTCAGGCAGGGCCATAACCCGGTCAACCATGTTGGAAACCGTCTGCGCTTCGATCGGCAGGCCGGTGGCGGGGCTGTATGGCACCCCCACCCGCGCCCACAGCAGGCGCATGTAATCGTAGATTTCCGTCACCGTCGCCACGGTGCTTCGCGGGTTGCGGCTGGTCGTTTTCTGTTCGATCGAAATGGCGGGCGAAAGGCCGTCGATATGTTCGACATCGGGCTTCTGCATCATCTCCAGAAACTGGCGCGCATAGGCAGACAAGCTTTCGACATAGCGCCGCTGCCCTTCGGCATAGATCGTATCGAACGCCAGGCTCGACTTGCCGCTGCCCGATAGACCGGTGATCACGATCAGCGCATCACGCGGCAGATCGATATCGATGCCTTTGAGATTGTGTTCGCGCGCGCCGCGCACGGAAATGGTGGTGAGTGCCATGGTGGGCGATGTGGGGCCTTGGTTGAACAGAGTCCAGAGGCGCATGCATCGCGCCCCGGCAGTGCGCAATGTTCCACATCTGTTCGCCGCCATCAACCCAAACTTAACTTTTTCACCGATAGTCTGACTCGCATGGGGACCGCACGGCACAGCCTTGCGATGGAATGACAGGAGACCAGGGGAACATGAGGACGCACATCATCATCGGCGCGCTGGCATTCAGCGTGATTGCACTGCCTTCAGTGGCACTGGCGGACGATCCGCGCGATCCCGAAATGCAGAGCGAACAGGCCGTGGCGCTGGACCGGGCCAAGGTGCGCCAGCTCAATCTCGACATGCTGGCGCAGGTCTCCGCGCGCGATGCGGGCTATGCCGCCGCGTGGAAACAGTATGAGGAAGCCAAGGCGAACGAGGCGCAGCACGCCGAAGCCTATCGCATCCGCATGGCCGCCTATAAGCAGGAACAGTCACGCTATGCGGCAGACCGCGAAAGCTATGAACAGGCAATGGCGGACTGGCGCCGCGATGTCGCGGCCTGCCGTGCCGGGGATCGCAGCGCCTGCCAGTAAGGCAGGGCCTGAATGCCCGCACCCAAAGCGAGGAAGCTTGTCATGATCGCAATCCGCATATCCGCGCCCGTCGGGGCGCTGCTGGCACTGATGGCCGCGCCCGCCATCGCCGCGCCCGGTGATGCAGAGGCGCAGCGCGCAAGGCTGAACCGCGAACAGGCACAGGCCGCACAGACGCAGCTCAGCGCCAACGCCGCCAGCCAGCAGGCGCACGATCTGGCCTTGGCGTCCTCGTCCAGCGTGAAATCGCCAATGACTGTTCCAAGCGTATCCGAATTCGTTGCCCGGTTGATGTTATTGCTGGGGGCCAGGGCGAATTCGAAACTGCCGCCGCTGCGCTTCATGCTTTCCAGCGCATTGGCATAGAAACGCACCATCTGGTCCACTTCGGGCGGCAGGTTGCTGGCCCGTGCCGCACGCAGTTCCTTGCGGGCCGCAGCCAGATCTCCCAGTTGCGCCTGCATGCGCGCCAGTTGCAGCCGCACACCCGCGGCATCCGGCTTTTCGTCGAGAATCGCGCGGAACTCGACCGCCGCCTCGCGGTATTTGCCCATCCTGTCCGCCAGCATCATCCCCAGCCGGAAGCGGGCTTCGACGCGCAGTTCCAGCTCTGGATCACGGGCGAGCGCGCGATAGGCCTTTTCCGCAAGCTCCAGCTCACCGCGATCACGCGCGGCATCCGCAAAGGCAAACAGTTCCGCCGCGCTCATTTCGATCTTGTCCGGCGCCTCGGGCCTGGTGTCCGTCTCCTGGGCAGACGCGCCGGTCCAGGTGAGCGACAGGACAATTGCCGCGCAAATAATGTGACGCGGCACTTTTCATCCTCCAGACAACGCGCGGATTTTCACCTCTATGCAATCGCTCAGCCAAAACAACGATGATTTTTATATGAATTTCCTTCCCCCGCGGTTCACTCAGCCTCTGTTCAACCGGGCCTGCTTAGGGCAAACCCCCCGCAACCCCGGAATAAGCCCACGAACAGGAGAGCTTCCCGCCGTGAAATCCCTCAATCTCTTTGCCAGCGCGTCGCTTGCGGCGCTGGTTGCAGGTTCCCCCGCCATGACCTTTGCCCAGGATACCGCCGCCCCCGCCGCCCCCGCTGAAACCGCGTCCGACGCGGCGGCAGCGCCCTTTACCGATGCCAATCCCTTCGCGCACGCATCCACCCTGCCGTTCGGCGTGCCCGATTTTTCGAAGATCAGCGATGGCGATTACCAGCCCGCGATCGAGGCGGGCATGGCCGCGCATCTGGCGGAGATAGAGGCGATTGCCACCAATCCCGCCCCGCCAACCATCGAAAACACGCTGGTGGCGATGGAACGGTCCGGACAGTTGCTGACCCGCGCCTATGCTGCCTTCGGCGCGGTGGTGAGCGCGAACACCAATGACACGCTGGACGCAGTGGAACAGGCGATTTCGCCCAAGCTCGCCGCGCATAGCGATGCGATCCTGCTCAACCCCGCACTGTTTGCGCGCATTCAGGCGCTGTACGATGCCCGCGCGCAATTGCCCGCAGGCAGCGAGGAAGCGCGGCTGCTGGAAGTGACTTATCAGAACTTCGTCAATGCCGGGGCCAAGCTGGACCCTGCGGCCAAGGAACGGGTCAAGCAGATCAACACCGAACTATCCACGCTGGGCACCGATTTTTCCCAGAAGCTGACAGAGGCGACCAAACGCGCCGCGCTGGTGGTGGACCGGCGCAAGGAACTGGCCGGGCTTTCCGATGCCGAAATCGAAACCGCCGCCAGGGAAGCCGCCGAACGCGGGCTGAAGGGCAAATATGTTCTCCCCCTCATCAACACCACGCAGCAGCCGCTGCTGGCCAAGCTGGACAATCGCGACCTGCGCAAGCGGTTGTATCAGGCGAGCGTGACCCGCACCTCGCTGGGCGATGAAAACGATACGCGCGCGATCATCGTGAAAATGGCGAAGCTGCGCGCGGAAAAGGCGCAGGCCATCGGCTATCCCGATTTTGCCAGCTACACCATGTATGACCGGATGCTGCGCCAGCCATCGGAAGCACTGGATTTCATGAACCGGATGGTGCCCGACCTGTCTGCCAAGCAGGCGGCCGAGGCGGAGGAACTGAACGTCGCCATCCGCGCGCAAGGCGAGTTCTTCACGGTCCAGCCATGGGACTGGGATTATTATTCCGAAAAGGTGCGGCGCGCGAAATATGATTTCGACGAGGCCGAGGCCCGCCCCTATTTCGAAATGAAGCGCGTGCTGGAAGATGGCGTCTTCTATGCCGCCAATCTGGTCTATGGTCTGCGTTTCGAACAGCGTAACGATCTGCCCGTCTATCAGGAAGATGTGACCGTCTACACCGTGTTCGATGCGGATGGCTCGGAACTGGGCCTGTTCTATTTCGATCCCTTCGCCCGCCCCAACAAGCAGGGCGGCGCCTGGATGGGCAATTTCGTGGAACAATCGCGCCTGATGGGCACGAAGCCTGTGGTCTACAATGTGCTCAACATCCCCAAGCCGGCAGCGGGCGAACCGGTGCTGGTGACCTTCGATGAAATGATCACCATGTTCCACGAAATGGGCCATGCGCTGCACGGGCTGTTCGCGGACCAGACCTATCCCACCATTTCGGGCACGAATACGGCACGCGATTTCGTGGAGTTTCCCAGCCAGTTCAACGAAAACTTCGCGACCGAACCCGAAGTGCTGGCCAATTTCGCAAAACATTACCAGACGGGCGAACCGATCCCCCAGGCGCTGCTGGACAAGATCGACCGGGCCAGGAAATTCAACCAGGGCTATGCGCTGGGCGAAGTGCTGGCCGCCGCGCTGCTGGATATGAAGTGGCATGCCTTCGGGCCTGATGCTGCACCAACCGATGCGGACGCCTTCGAAATGGCGGCGCTGGACAGTCTTGGCCTGCGCACGGATCTTGTTCCGCCGCGCTATTTCAGCCCCTATTTCCGCCATATCTGGGATCACGGCTATGCCGCTGGCTATTATTCCTATCTGTGGACGGAAATGATCGCGCATGATGCCTTTTCCTTCCTGAAGGCTGGCGATGGCGTATCGCGCCGGGGCGGCGACCTGTTCCGCAAGATGGTGCTGAGCCGGGGCAATACGATGGATTACGCCACGCTCTATCGCGCCTATGCGGGCCGCGATCCAAGCCCTGATGCGATGCTGATCGCGCGCGGGCTGATGGAAGAACCCGCGCCGGCCGAAGTGTCTGTGCCCGAACCGGCCCCGCCGGCCAGCGGGATTCCGGGGAGCTAGGACGCGACCAGCGCGCGCGCGCCGGGTTCGCCCAGCCAGCGCGCGCTGACCCCCCAGACCCGCTCTATAATGGCAGGGCTGAGCGCGGCTTCGGGCGCACCATCCGCCACCACTTCCCCGCCGTCCAGCACCAGCACCCGATCGGCGTGATTCATCGCCAGCGCAAGGTCATGCAGCACCAGCACCACCCCGGTCCCGGCCTTTGCGGCGCCGCGCAGGGTGGCAAGCAGGGCCAGCTGGTGGCCAAGATCAAGCGCGGCCAGCGGTTCGTCCGCCAGGATCCAGCGCGGTTCCCCGGCCAGCACCCGCGCCAGCAGCGCGCGGGCCCGCTCTCCCCCCGAAAGCGTCGAAACAGGCCGCTGCGCCAGCGCTGCCAGATCAAGCGCCGCCAGCGCGCGTTCCACCGCGGCTGCGCCCTGCGCGCTTGCCGCATCGCCGTGCGGCAGGCGGCCCAGCGCGACCAGCGGGCGCACCGCCATGTCCCATGCCACCTGTCCGTCCTGCGGGAGATAGCCGATCGCCTTCGCCCGGTGCCGCGCCGTCAGCCCTTGCAACGGCGTACCATCCAGCATGACCGATCCGTCCTGCGCAGCAAGCAGCCCGGCAAGGCTGGCCAGCAGGGTCGATTTGCCCGCCCCGTTCGGCCCGCAGATCGCGGTGATTTGACCTGCGTCGAGTTGCGCAGAAACCCTGCGCAGCCGTTCGCCCAGCGAGAGAGTGCGTGCCTCAAGCATCAGGCCAGCTCCCGCCGCATCTTCAACAGCAGCGCCAGGAAGAAGGGCGCGCCCAGCAGGCTGAGCGCGATGCCCAGCCGCAATTCGGTGACCAGCGGCAAAATTCGGCACAGGCAATCGGCCAGCAGCACCAGCAGCGCGCCCGCCAGCGCGCTCGGCCCCAGCAGGCTGGACGGCCTGCGATCCGTCAGCGGGCGCACCAGATGCGGCACGATCAACCCGACAAAGCCGATGATCCCGGCCACCGCCACCCCCGCGCCCACCGTCAGCCCGACCCCGGCGATCAGCCAGAATTGCAGCCGCGCGGGTTCCACCCCCAGAGATCGCGCCGCCGCTTCGCCCAGCGTCAGCGCATCCAGCCCGCGTCCGGCCATGGCCAGGCAGGCGATCCCCAGCGCGGTCAGCGGGGCGGCCAGCCAGAAATCGTTCCAGCTGCGATCCGTCAGCGCGCCCATCAGCCAGGTGACGATTTCCGACATGGCGAAGGCATTGGGCGCGAAGCTGATGATGAGCGAACTCAGCGCACCGGCCAGGCTGGCCAGCATCATCCCTGCCAGGGTGAACAGCGCGATGCCGCCCGTGCGCCCTGCGATCAGCGCCAGCAACGCCATCGCCCCGGCGGCACCGGCCAGTGCGAAGGCTGGCAGCAGCAGTGCCGTGCCCAGCCCCAGCCACAGGCTGAGCACCGCGCCCAGCGCCGCGCCCGGGGCGATCCCGAACAGGCCGGGATCGGCCAGCGGGTTGCGCAGGTAACCCTGCATCGCCGCCCCCGCTGCGCCCAGCCCGGCCCCGACCACCAGCGCCAGCAGCCCGCGTGGCAGGCGCAGTTCCATGAGGATCACCGCAGCATTGGGCGTGCTGGCCGGATCGACCCACACCCGCCCCGCCAGCAGCGAGAGCGGCAGGGCGATGGCAATCGCCGCAATCAGGAAAATCGCCAGCCGGTTCATGAAGCGATTTCCCGCCGCAGCTGTGCCAGCCGCTCCGCTGCGCGGATGATGGTCGGCCCGCCGCAATAGAGCAGTTGCGGCGCAAACCGCGCGCGCCTCACCCCCTGCAAAGCATCCAGCGCAGGATGCGCGAGCATGCGATCTTCGCCATCCCCCGCCGATCCGGCGGTAAGGATCAGGCGGGGCGGATCGGCCAGCAAGCGTTCCAGCGGCAGATGATCGGCCTGGCGCAGCCCCATGTCGGCGCTGTGGCTGGCAAAGCCGGTGCGCCGCATGAGATCGCTGACCAGCGCATCCTTCCCCGGCACGATCCCGCCCGATTGCCACATCACCGCAGGGACGGGCAGTTCGCCGGCAGGCGGGGCCGCCGCGGCGAGCGCCTGCGTGATCCGCGCGGCCAGCCGCTCCCCGCGTTGGGGGTGGCCGGCAAGCCGTGCCAGGCCGCGCAGCTGGGCCAGGCTTTGCGGCACGTCATGTTCGATCGCGAAGCTCACCACGCGGATGCCCAACCGGTCAAAGGCGCTGCGGGTGGCTGGGGGCAGAAAAGTACCCGCGATGACCACATCGGGGCGCAACGCCAGCACTTCTTCCACTGTCCCGCCAGTCATGGGCAAGCGACGCGCGGTGGCCAGATCCATCGAACTGGCGCGCGGATCGCGGCTGTAATGCGACAGCGCCAGGATCTGAGCCGGATCCGCCACCTCCACCAGAACCGCGTCCGCGCAGGGGTTGAGGCTGACGATGGTGGGGTGCCCGCCCGCTGCGCGCTGCGTGCCGCCCGGGCCGCAAGCGGCCAGCAATACGGCGAGCGCAGGGGCGAGCACCCGGCGGATCATTTCGTCAATCGCACCCCGACATAAGCCCCCCGCCCCTCCGTGCCGTAACCTGCGGCAATGACATAGCATTCATTCCACATGTTCTCCACCCGGCCGAACAGCTCCACCCGGTCATGCACCCACCATGACGCACGCACATCGACCAGCACATAGGATTCCAGGCGGGTGCGGTTGCCGCGATCGTCCCAGGCTGCGCCGTTCCAACGGATGTCCAGCCCTAATGCCAGCCGGTCATTCACATCCCAGTCGAGGCTGGCGGTGACCAGGTGTTCAGGCCTGCGGGCAAAGCGGTTGCCCCGGTCGGGATCGCCCGGCGTGCGGTTTTCCGTATCCGTGTAGCTATAGGCAAAGCTGGTCGTCAGGCCGGGTTGGAGTTCCAGCCCCGCCTCGAATTCCGCGCCCTGCGCACGGCCCTTGCCGACATTGTAATAGAACCCGAAGGGGTGAGTGGCGCACAGCGGATCGGTCCCGCTCCAGCAACTGAAGAAGTCGATCAGATTGCTGGAATCCCGGCGATAGGCCGTGAGCGCGAGAAACACCGGTTCGCCCCGGCGGCCATGGGAAATGCCCGCCTCGTAACCCGTGCTGCGTTCGGGCGCGAGCGCCGGATTGCCGTATTGCGACAGCAGTTGATAGAGTGTGGGCGCCTTGAACCCTTCGCCATAGGCAGCGCGCACGCGCCAGCCGGGCGCGAATTCGAAAGCGCCATTGGCGCCGAAGGTCCATTCCCCGCCAAAACGCGAATGATCGTCATAACGCAGCCCCGCCGCCAGTTGCAGGCGATCCCCATAATAGCCGAGCAGGGCATGCCCGCTGGTGGTATTGGCCTTGCCCGCATCGGGCGCATTGGCAAAGCGCGACCGTTCGTGATCCGCCCCGAAATCCAGCGCGAACCCTGCCGGCAGGCTGACCCGCCCAAACAGTTCCGCCCGTTCCGACCGCCCGTCAAGCGCGTAGGGAAAGAAGGGATCGTCCCCCACCCGCTTCGTGTCAGCCAGTGCGTATCCGGCGCTAAGCGTCAGTGCATCGCTTTCATACATCGCACCGATCCGGCCCGACCAGGTGGTAAGCCGTTCCGACACATCGGCATCGGCGAAAACAAAATCAGGCCGGGGGAAACCGTCCAGCTCCACCTTGCCGCGTGCATAGCGCGCATCGGCAACCAGGCTGAGCGCATCGCTCAGCCGATAGCGCGCCCGTCCGCCGATATTATTCTGGCGGAAGCCGTCATCCTCCGTCCCCGATGCGGCGGCGGAATGCCCCTGCCCGTCCACGAAGCTGCCTGACAGCCCGGCTTCCAGCCGCTCGTCAGCATAACCCGCCGCGCCCTTGGCGGTGACCCGCTGCGCCCCGCCATATTCAAGACTGGCAGAATAGCCGTTCTCGATCCGGGTGGTAATGTTCATCACCCCGCCCATCGCCTGACTGCCCCAGACCACCGAATTGGGGCCACGCAACAGTTCGATGCTCTCGATCGTGCCAGCCGCCAGTTGCGACAGGTCGAATTCGGCATTGGCGCTGGCCGGATCATTGGCGCGCACGCCATCAATCAGCACCAGCGTCTGACCAGCAGGCGCGCCGCGCACGCCAAGCAGCGTCAGGCTGCCCAGCGGCCCGGTGCGGGTGAAAGTAGTGCCAGGCAGGCGCCGCAGGACCCGGGTGATGTCCGCACCCTGCACCTGCTCGATCTCCGCGCGCCCGATCACCGTCACCGCCTGTCCGGTGCGATCGATCGATTGCGGCAGGCCGGTTGCGGTAACAATGATGTCCGCCTCGCCCGCAGCATTGTCATCAGCCAGCGCGGGTTGCGCACAGACGCAGGAACAACCGATAAGGAACAGATATTTACGCATAGATTCTCCAGTCATGAACGAACGCCGTTCATGGCGGGAGAACGCGCAGGATCGCGCGCGTCTCGCTGCATTCCGGTACACCCCGCCCGGCTACGGAACGACCGTCATGGGCAGGTCTCCTGGCTCCCGGATCGTCAGCACGCCATCCGCCTTCCCGGTTTCCCAGTGGCCTTTGGAAGCGCGCCTCCCCGGTCACAGTTGCGGGGGCAGCGCGGGGTTTGGGGGCATCCCCCTCACCCGCTTCCCTCTTCGGCCCGCACCGGAACGATCCGGCCCGGACAACCCGTGACGTGGCGCGCCTTTTATGCAGCAGCGCAGCATTGCGCAAGGGCATCTGCCAGTGGCGATCTTAACCTTTCGCTAGCCATCCCCGTTTACCCCGGCGACGGCGCTGTTCCGCTATGGCACGGCGCGTACGCGGCGGCTGCGGACCGCCGAATTAACGGGGAAATGCCGCGATATGGCTGCATCCGCCGCCAACGAAAGGATCGTGTGAGCGCATACCGCCCCTTCGAGGAAACCGGCGAGGCCGACCGGCCACGGGATTTCCATGCGCGGTTCTCGCGGCGCTCACGCTCGCTCGCAACGCAGCACAGGCCGCGCCATCACGGTCGCCGCCTCGCGCTGCTGGGCGTCGCAATCGCCGTTCCAGCCTTTGCCGCCCCCGCCGACTGGCACGGGCTGAGCGGGTCTGCCGAGGCGCAGGCGCAGGCCGCACCAATGGCCTTCGAAACCCCGGGTGAAAGCTTTCCCGGATCGGCCTTCTACTATCTCGCCGACGATGGCAGCGCGCCGCCGCCCGCACTGGACGATGGCGCGCATTGGGATGACGCGGCGGCAACGCCCGCGCTGGCGCAACCGCTGGCCGAAACGGCGCGCGCCCTGATTGCCGGTGGCAGCATCAACGATCAGTCACGCGCGCTGACCTGTCTGACGCAGGCGATCTATTACGAAGCCGCCAGCGAATCCGATGCCGGCCAGCGCGCGGTGGCCCAGGTGGTGCTGAACCGCGTGGCTCACCCGACCTATCCCAATACCGTATGCGGCGTGGTCTATCAGGGATCGGAACGGCGCACCGGTTGTCAGTTCAGCTTCACCTGCGATGGCGCACTGGGGCGCACCCCGTCTCGCTTCGGCTGGAACCGCGCGCGCGCAGTGGCAAGCGCCGCGCTGGCCGGATCTGTCTATGCCCCGGTCGGGCTGGCCACGCATTATCATACGATCCAGGGCAATCCCTATTGGGCGAAAAGCCTGAACCGGGTGACGACGATCGGCGCGCATATCTTCTATCGCTGGGGCGGCGCTGGGCATACTCAATGCGCTGAAGGAAGCCAATCTCGATCCCCGCCGGCTTGAACTGGAAGTGACCGAAAGTCTGTTCCTGGAAGACAATGACAATACCGGCCGCTTTATTGAAGAGCTCTCGGTCAAGGGCATCCGCTTTGCGCTGGACGATTTCGGCACCGGCTATTCCTCGCTCGGCTATATCAACAAATTCCCCTTCAAGAAGATCAAGGTCGACCGCAGCTTCGTCTCCGGTCCCAATGTCGGCAGGAAAAGCGACGCCATCATTCGCGCCGTGGCCGAAATGGGTTCAACCCTCGAAATGGAGATCGTGGCCGAAGGGCTCGAAACGATCGAGCAGGTGCAGGCGGTGAAGGAAGCGGGTTGTACCTTGGGCCAGGGTTACTATTTCAGCCGCGCGGTTCCTGACCATCTGGCGGCGATGCTGCTGGCGCAGGAACGCGAAGAGGATCCGCTTCGAAGGGTTGCGGGTTGATCGCTCCTGGTCGCGCAGCACCAATTATCGCTGTTGCGAAGCATTATTAAAATACAGGTCGATTCAGTGTTTTTCAAGGGTTGCATTCGTGCGTGCGCGGGCTTACGGCCCGCCTATCTGGCGCTATCCTGCTGCGGGATGCGGGGTTGCGCTGTGGCACTCGCCTACCCTGCTCCCGCGTGAAGCGAAGGAATACACCGAACCATGGCTCGCAAGAAGATTGCCCTTATCGGCGCCGGCAATATCGGCGGCACACTGGCCCACCTCGCCGCGCAGAAGGAACTGGGCGACATCGTCCTGTTCGACGTGGCCGAGGGCATCCCGCAGGGCAAGGCGCTCGACCTGTCGCAGTGCGGCCCGGTTGAAGGCTTCGATGCGCAGATCACCGGCACCAATGATTACAAGGACATCGCAGGCGCGGATGTGATCATCGTCACCGCCGGCGTGCCGCGCAAGCCGGGCATGAGCCGCGACGACCTGCTGGGCATCAACCTCAACGTCATGAAGGCCGTGGGCGAAGGCATCAAGGCCAACGCCCCCAACGCTTTCGTGATCTGCATCACCAACCCGCTCGATGCGATGGTCTGGGCGCTGCGCGAATATTCGGGCCTGCCGCACAACAAGGTGGTGGGCATGGCCGGAGTGCTCGATTCGGCGCGCTTCTCCACTTTCCTCGCCTGGGAATTCGGCGTCTCGATCCGCGACGTGAACACTTTCGTGCTGGGCGGCCATGGTGATACCATGGTGCCGGTGGTGCGCTATTCCACCGTCAACGGCATTCCGGTGCCCGACCTGATCAAGATGGGCCTCTCCACGCAGGAAAAGATCGACGCGATCGTGCAGCGCACCCGCAGCGGCGGCGGCGAAATCGTCGGCCTGCTCAAGACCGGCTCGGCCTTCTATGCCCCGGCCGCCAGCGGCATCGCCATGGCCGAAGCCTATCTCAACGATCAGAAACGCATCCTGCCCTGTGCGGCCTATGTCGATGGCCAGTATGGCGTCGATGACCTTTATGTCGGCGTGCCGGTGATGATCGGCGCAGGCGGCGTGGAGCAGGTGATCGAGATCGAACTGGACGACGCTGACAAAGCCGGCCTCCAGGTCAGTGTCGACGCGGTCAAGGAACTGCTGGTGGCCTGCAAGGACATCGACGGCAATCTGGGCTGAAAATTCAGGCCCCGCCGCAGGCCGGGGCCAGGCGCGGCTAGAAGATGCCGGGTGGCACCGGCATTGCGCAAAAGGGAGCATTCATGAGCATTCTCGTCAACAAGAACACCAAGGTCATCACTCAGGGGATGACCGGCAAGACCGGCAGCTTCCACACGCAGGCCGCGCTTGATTACGGCACGCAGATGGTGGGCGGCGTTACCCCTGGCAAGGGCGGCACGACACACATCGGGCTGCCGCAATATGATACGGTCGCCGAAGCAAAGGCCGCCACCTGCGCCACCGCCAGTTGTGTCTATGTTCCACCCGCCGGCTGCGCCGATGCCATCCTTGAGGCAATCGATGCCGAGATGGAACTGATCGTCGCCATCACCGAAGGCGTGCCGGTGCTCGACATGGTCCGCGTGAAGCGCGCGCTTTCGGGCAGCAAGAGCCGCCTCATTGGCCCGAACTGCCCCGGCGTTCTGACGCCCAATGAATGCAAGATCGGCATCATGCCCGGCTCCATCTTCATGAAGGGTTCGGTCGGCGTCGTTTCGCGGTCAGGCACGCTAACTTACGAAGCAGTGCATCAGACCACGGCGGTCGGCCTGGGCCAGACCACTGCGGTCGGCATCGGCGGCGATCCGGTGAACGGCACCAATTTCATTGACGTGCTGGAACTGTTCCTGGCGGACGATGCAACCAGATCGATCATCATGATCGGCGAAATCGGCGGCAGCGCCGAAGAAGAAGCCGCCCAGTTCATCAAGGATGAGGCGAAGCGCGGCCGCAGCAAGCCGATGGTCGGCTTCATCGCGGGCCGCACTGCCCCTCCGGGCCGCCGCATGGGCCATGCCGGCGCGATCGTGTCCGGTGGCCAGGGCGGCGCGGAAGACAAGATCGCGGCGATGGAAGATGCGGGGATCCGCGTTTCGCCCTCGCCTTCGCTGCTCGGTGAAACGCTGGCCGAAGTACTGAAGGAAAAGGCGTAATCCCGGCCTCCCCCGTTGCGGCGGGCGGGCCGGCAAGGTCTGCAATTGGCCGGCGCTGGCGCCGGCGGCAAGGATGATCGCCATGGGTAACGAAAGCCACGATTTTGCTCCCGGCGGGGGATCGGATGAAGTGCAGCAAGGCCCGTCGTGGGCCAATCCGCGCTGGCCGCTGACTGATCCGGGGGCGGAGGACGATCTCACTCGCTCGCTCGACCCCATGGCCATGCAGCTTGCGGTCAAGCAGGCTGCGGCCAAGGCGGGCATGGCGCTCGACGGTTCGGCGGTGGAACAGGCGGCGGCGGATTCGATCCGCGCCATGCTGCTGATCCGCACCTACCGCGTGCGCGGCCATCTGGCCGCCGATCTCGATCCGCTGGGGCTGGTCAAGCGCGAACTGCCTGCCGACCTTACCCCCGAATGGCACGGATTTGCAGGCGCGGCACAGGACCGCCCCGTGTTCGTCGGCGGCAATCTGGGCCTTCACTGGACCACGGTGCGCGAACTGGTCAGCATCCTGCGCGCCAATTACTGCGGCAAGGTCGGCTTTGAATACATGCACATCGCCGATGTGGAGGAACGCCGCTTCATTCAGGATCGCATCGAAGGCGGCGACAAGTCGATCGATTTCACCGCTAACGGCAAGAAGGCGATCCTGGCCGCTGTAATCCGCGGCGAACAATATGAAAAATTCCTCGGCAAGAAATATGTCGGGACCAAGCGCTTCGGCCTCGATGGCGGCGAATCGATGATTCCCGCGCTGGAAGCGGTTATCAAATATGGCAGCCAGATGGGCGTGCGCGAAATCGTCTATGGCATGGCACACCGCGGGCGGCTCAATATCCTCGCCAATGTGATGGCCAAGCCATACCGCGTGATCTTCCACGAATTTTCGGGCGGCACCGCCAACCCCGAAGATGTCGGCGGATCGGGCGACGTGAAATATCACCTCGGCACCTCGGCGGATCGCGAGTTCGACGGGATCAAGGTGCATATGAGCCTGATGCCCAACCCCAGCCATCTGGAAACGGTCGATCCCATCGTCCTGGGCAAGGTGCGCGCCTATCAGGCGTTCCGCGACGATATCGGCAAGGGCAAGCACAAGCAGGTGCTGCCAGTGCTGATTCATGGCGATGCCGCCTTTGCAGGACAAGGCATCGTGTGGGAATGCTTCGGCTTCTCGGGCGTGCGCGGCTACAACACCGGCGGCTGCATTCACTTCATCGTCAACAACCAGATCGGTTTCACCACCAGCCCCCAATTCTCCCGCGGATCGCCCTATCCGTCGGACGTGGCCAAGGGCGTCCAGGCGCCGATCCTGCACGTCAATGGCGACGATCCGGAAGCAGTGACTTTCGCCTGCAAGCTGGCCATCGATTACCGGCAGAGTTTCGGGCGCGACATCGTGGTGGACATGTGGTGCTATCGCCGCTTCGGCCATAATGAAGGCGACGAACCCGGCTTTACCCAGCCGCTGATGTATCAGCGCATCCGTCAGCACCCGCCCGTCTCCGCGCTCTATGCGAACCGGCTAATCGAAGAAGGGGTGATTGACAGGAACTGGGCGGGCGAAACCGAAAGCTACTTCGTCGCCACACTGGAAGGCGAATTCGAAGCGGCCAAGAGCTACAAGTCCAATCATGCGGACTGGTTCGCCGGGCGCTGGACCGGGTTGCACATGCCTGCCGACCCGGAAACCGCGCGGCGCAACGTGCCGACCGGCATCGAACAGAAGCTGTTTGACAGCCTGGGCCGCACGCTCACGACCGTTCCGGATTCTGTCAAGATTCACAAGACGCTGGCCCGCGTTCTGGATGCCAAGCGTGAAATGTTCACCAGCGGTGAAGGCTTCGACTGGGCAACCGGCGAAGCCCTGGCTTACGGCAGCCTGCTGTCGGAAGGCTACAACGTGCGCCTGTCAGGCCAGGATTCAGGGCGCGGCACCTTCAGCCAGCGGCACGCCGTATGGGTCGACCAGACGGACGAGCATAAATATGTCCCGCTCGCCACCGTGCCGCATGGCAAGTTCGAAGTGCATGACAGCCCGCTGTCCGAATATGGCGTGCTGGGTTTCGAATATGGCTATGCCAGCGCCGATCCGAAAACGCTGGTCCTGTGGGAAGCGCAATTCGGTGATTTCGCCAATGGCGCGCAGATCGTGATCGATCAGTATATCGCCGCGTCCGAAGCCAAATGGCTGCGCGCCAACGGCCTCGTCCTGCTGCTGCCGCATGGCTATGAAGGCCAGGGACCGGAACATTCCTCCGCCCGGCTGGAACGCTATCTCCAGCTTTGCGCGCAGGACAACATCCAGGTCTGCAACATCACCACACCGGCCAATTACTTCCACGTGCTGCGCCGGCAGATGCACCGCCCCTTCCGCAAACCGCTGATCATCATGACGCCCAAGTCGCTGCTGCGCCATCCGCTGGCGAAAAGCACAGCCCAGGATTTCATTGGCGAAGGCCACTTCATGCGCATCCTGTCGGACACAAACCCGGCAGCGGATGCAAAGACCCGGCGGCTGGTGCTGTGTTCGGGCAAGGTCGCCTATGACCTGATCGAAGCGCGCGATGCGGCTGGCATCAAGGATACCCAGATCGTCCGGCTCGAACAGCTCTATCCCTTCCCCGGCGAACCGCTGGCCGCGCGCCTGGCGCGTATGACCGGCCTTGAGGAAGTGGTGTGGTGTCAGGAAGAGCCGAAGAACAGCGGTTCGTGGTTCTTCGTCGAACCGCTGATCGAAGAGGCGCTGGCCGCCGCGAAGTGCAAGCTCGCCCGGCCCCGCTATGCCGGGCGCAATGCAGCCGCTTCGCCCGCCACGGGCCTTGCCAGCCGCCATGCGAGCGAACAGGCCGCATTGGTTGCCGATGCGCTGGGCCTGTCCGTGCGCGGCGAAATCCGCCGCCGCCGTTCCAGATAGTTTGCCCGCAAAAGGGAAGATACGATGTCCAGCGAAGTCAAAGTCCCCACTCTCGGCGAATCCGTTTCCGAAGCGACCATCGGCGAATGGCTGAAGCAGCCGGGCGACGCCGTGGCGGCCGACGAACCGGTCTGCAGCCTCGAAACTGACAAGGTTTCGGTCGAAGTGCCCGCGCCCGTTGCCGGGGTGATGGGCGAACTCAAGGTGGCGGTTGGCGACACGGTTCAGGTGGGCGCGATCATCGCCACGATCGAAGAAGGCAACAGTGCCCCCGCTGCGCCGAAGCCCGCTGCGGCCAAGGCCGAGGCGGCACCTGCCGCGCAGGCCCCGGTCGAAGCGCCCGCAGAAGGCGCGGACGCGCAGACGCTGTCGCCCGCGGTGCGCCGTGCAGTGCTGGAACACGGCGTTGACCCCTCGACCATCAAGGGGACCGGCAAGGACGGCCGCCTGACCAAGGAAGACGTGCTGGCTGCTGCCGAAGCGAAGAAGAGCGGCGGCGGCGCGGCGCCCGCCGTCACCGCGCCCGCCGCACCTGCCGCCAGCGCGCGCGCCGGGCGCAATGTCGAACGCGTGAAGATGACGCGGCTGCGCCAGACCATCGCCAAACGGCTGAAAAGTGCGCAGGACAATGCCGCCCTGCTCACCACTTTCAACGATGTCGACATGTCAGCGGTGATCGCGGCGCGTGACAAGTACAAGGATCTCTTCGCCAGGAAGCACGATGTGCGGCTCGGTTTCATGGGCTTTTTCGCCAAGGCCGCGTGTCTGGCGCTGAAGGATGTACCCGCCGTCAACGCGCAGATCGACGGTGAGGAAATCGTCTATCACGATTACGTCGATATCTCGGTCGCGGTTTCCGCGCCCAATGGCCTCGTCGTGCCGGTGGTGCGCGATTGCGACAAGCTGCCCTTCGCCGGGATCGAAAAGGCGATCGCCGACTATGGCAAGAAGGCGAAGGAAGGCGCGCTGACCATGGAAGACATGGCTGGCGGCACGTTCACCATTTCCAATGGCGGCGTGTTCGGATCGCTGATGTCCACCCCGATCATCAACCCGCCGCAGAGTGCGGTGCTCGGCCTGCACCGGATCGAGGATCGCGCGGTGGTGGTCGATGGCCAGATCGTGATCCGGCCGATGATGTATATCGCGCTCTCCTATGACCACCGCCTGATCGACGGGCGCGAAGCGGTGACGGCGCTGAAGATCATCAAGGAAGCGATCGAGGATCCGACCCGGTTGCTGATCGATTTGTAAGATTGAGGCTTTCATGGCTGATTACGATTACGACGTCCTTATCATCGGTGCCGGCCCCGGCGGCTATGTGGCGGCAATCCGCGCCGCGCAGCTGGGGCTGAAGACGGCCTGCGTCGAAAGCCGCGCAACGCTGGGCGGCACCTGCCTCAACGTCGGATGCATTCCGTCCAAGGCGCTGCTGCATGGCTCGGAACTGTTCGAGGAAGCCGCGCATGGCACGCTGGCCAAATTCGGGGTGAAGACGGGCAAGGTCGAAATCGACGTCGCCACTTTGCAAGGCGAAAAATCGGCGGCGGTCAAGGAATTGACCGGCGGCATCGAATTCCTATTCAAGAAGAACAAGGTCACCTGGATCAAGGGCCAGGCGCGCTTTGCCGATGCGCACACGGTCGAAGTCGATGGCAAGCGCCATTCCGCCCGTGAAATCGTGATCGCCACCGGTTCGTCCGTCACGCCGCTGCCAGGCGTCGAGGTGGATAATGACAAGGGCATCATCGTTGATTCCACCGGTGCGCTGGCGCTGTCAGCAGTACCGAAGAAGATGGTGGTGATCGGCGGCGGGGTGATCGGGCTGGAACTGGGTTCGGTCTGGCGCAGGCTGGGCGCGGAAGTGACCGTGGTCGAATTCCTCGATCAGCTGTTGCCCGGCATGGATGGCGAAGTGCGCAAGGAAGCGGGCAAGCTGTTCAAGAAACAGGGCATGGAACTGAAACTGTCCACTAAGGTCACCGGTGCCAGCGTGAAGGGCAAGAAGGCCGTGCTGACGCTGGAACCGGCGGCGGGCGGAGCCAGCGAAACGCTGGAGGTGGATTGCGTGCTGGTCGCCATCGGACGCAGGCCGAACACCGAAGGACTGGGACTGGAAGCAATCGGGCTGGAGACCAACCAGCGCGGCCAGATCGAAACGGATCACGCCTTCCGCACCAGAATCGACGGGGTGCGCGCGATTGGCGATGTCATTCCCGGCCCGATGCTGGCGCACAAGGCGGAAGATGAAGGCATCGCCGTGGCGGAATATATCGCCACCGGCATCGGCATCGTCAATCACGCCGTAATCCCCAGCGTGGTTTATACGATGCCCGAAATCGCGGGCGTCGGCCTGACAGAAGAAGGTGCGAAAGCGGCAGGACACAAGGTCAGGGTCGGCAAATTTCCGATGATGGCCAACAGCCGCGCCAAGACCAATCGCGATACTGAAGGCTTCGTGAAAGTGATTGCCGATGCGGACAGTGACGTGGTGCTGGGCGTGTGGTGTATCGCCAGCCTCGCCGGGACGATGATCGCCCAGGCCGCACAGGCGATGGAATTCGGCGCGCTGTCAGAAGATATCGCCTACACCTGCCATGCACATCCGACGCATTCCGAAGCGATCAAGGAAGCGGCGATGGCGGTGCGGGGCAAGCCGATTCACATGTAAGGCCGGGAGTCGCCCCCCGGCCCGCCATGCATCAGTGCCCCTGGTTCAGAGCCTGGAGCCGTAACCGCCATCCTCGTCGCCAGCTTCATCCGCGCCATCATCGGCGCGGCGGCGCGCCATGTCGTAATCGTCATCATTCCATTGCTGCCCGCGCGATGCGCTGGAAGCCCCACCGTAATCGAGCCCGCGCACCTTGCCCGACGCATCGATCGAACAGCTGAAGCTGCGCCCGTCGCGCAGCCTGCCGTTGACGAGCCAGCCGCTGGCGTTGCGATCGACACCGTCCACACTGTCAATTTCGGCATCGCGTTCTACTTCGCGGGTGCAGCTATCGACCGCCCGGTCCAGCCCGTAAGAGCCATAGGCGTTGTCATCATTACCACTGCGATAGCGCGAATTGTCATCACGATAATCGGGGCCGCGATAATCCGGTTTGGGATAGCGGCGTTCGTCGCGCGCATCCCGGTCGCGATTGTTCTTGCTGGCCGCGCTGGCGATGGCAGCGATCCCGCCGAGGATGAGCACCCCGGCAATCACATCGCCCGCATCGACCCCGCCGTGGCGATGGCGGCCATAACGGCGGTAATCGCCCCAGTCATCGCGATGACGCGCGGCGTTGTCCTGTCCCGGTTCCCATGCGGCGTGAGCGGCAATGGGGCCGGCCCGGCCCGAGGTGGCCTGTGCCTGCGCCGCGAAGGCGGGGGTGGCGATCATCGAAAGGGAGGAGAGCAGCGCGGCCGAAGCGGCAAGGCGTGAAGGAAATCTGGTCATAGGGTCAATTCCCCGTAAGGCGCGGCACAGCACCGCGCATCCTCTGGACACGGGCTAGGCGGCCCAGGCTTTCGTCAGCCTGAACCGCCCGCCCACTCAATCCCCGGGCCTGGGGCACGATCGATCAGAGCCCGCGGATATTCTTGAAGTCGACATCCACGACGCGGCCGTAGCGCACCTCGCAAGTGAACCTGCCGGAGTCGTAACCGCGATAGCGGGAATCATAGCCGCGATAATCGCCATCCCAGCCGCGCCAGTAATTGCTGTCACCGCGGCGCCAGCCGTGATTCTTGGCATTCACCGCGATCCGGCCCTTGACGACATAGCCGCCGCGCGTGCGATCTATGTCGCGAATATCCGTGACCTTGGCCCGGCCATAGGAATAACGGCTGGCTGAACGTTCAGCCGCACGGACGCACTGGTCCACGGCCTGGCGCGGATTGCCGCGACCATTGTAATCATCCCGGTCGCGATAGCCGTAGCGGCTGTATTCATCGCCATAACCATAACGGGCATCGTAGCGATCGCCGTGATCCTTGTCTGAAGCGGCCGCCGCCACGGCAGCGATCCCGCCGATAATCAGCGCTCCGGCGATAATTTCGCCTGCGCCAATCCCGTCGCCATCACCGTGACGGGCAAACGCGGGGGTTGCCGAACTGACGACCATCGCACCCGCGGCGACGGTCCCGACCAGGGCTTTGGTTACAGTATTCATCACACTCATCCTCTTTTCGGAGCGGGGCGGAATGCCTCGCGATAAGGATGGGTCTATGCGATTCGCACTGAGACGAGGCTGAACTCGCCTGACAGCCATTGTTCAGAAAAATGCCAACTTACATGAACATTACGGTTGATTGCCGTCCGGTGGCGTCAAACCGGTCGCCTGAGCCAGAAAGGCCAGCACATCCGCCCCTTCGTCGATGACCTTGTCAGTCGGTTTGCCCGCGCCGTGCCCGGCGGCGGTTTCCACCCGGATCAGATGCGGCTTGCCCGCAGGATCGGCCGCCTGCAACGCGGCGGCATATTTGAAGCTGTGCGCCGGCACCACCCGGTCGTCTGTATCGGCGGTGGTGACAATCACCCAGGGATAGGCCGTTCCCGGCCTGAGGTTGTGATAGGGTGAATAGGCTCGCAGGATGCGGAAATCTTCCTCCCGGTCTGGATAGCCGTAATCATCCACCCAATAGCGCCCCGCCGTCCAGCGATCGAAGCGCAACATGTCCATGACCCCCACGGCCGCATGGACCCCGTCGAACAGATCGGGCCGCTGATTGGTCACCGCCCCCATCAGCAATCCGCCGTTGGAGCGCCCCTCGATCGCCAGTCCGTGCGGCGTGGTGATGCCTTGGGCCTTCAGATATTCCCCGGCGGCGATGAAATCGTCGAACACGTTCTGCTTGTTGCCCCTGCGGCCAGCATCATGCCATTCCTTGCCATATTCGCCCCCGCCCCTGATATTGGCGAGGGCAAACGCCCCGCCCGCCTCCAGCCACGCCATGCGCACCGCCGAAAAGCCGGGGGTCAGCGAAATGTCGAACCCGCCATAACCGTAAAGCATGGTCGGCAGCGCCTGCCCCCGGGCCGCTGCGGCGCGGTTGCGCACCAGGAACATCGGCACGCTGGTGCCGTCCTTTGACGTATAAAACTTTTGTTCGACCACATAGCGTTCAGGGTCGAAGGTCAGCTTCGGCAGAATGAAGGGGACGGTTTCGTTCGTCACCAGATTCATCCGGTAAATTCCCGGCGGCCGGTTGAAGCTGGCAAAGCTGAAAAAGGTTTCCGGATCGTCAGGCTTGCCGCGAAATCCGGCGGCGGTACCCAGCCCGTTAAGGCGAATTTCGTTGACCTGCTTGCCCGCGAAATCGAAGATCAGCGCGCGCGATGCCGCATCCTTGAGATAGGACACGATCAACCGCCCACCCACCAGCGAAGCGGCGTTGATCGTTTCATCGCTTTGCTGAACGACATCGATCCATTTCGGCTGCGCCGCATCAAGATCAATGGCGGTGATCCGAAAACGGGGCGCGTCCTTGTTGGTCACGAACCACAACCCGCCCTTGCTGCCTTCGATCAGGTTCCAGGCGTTGTCGAATCCGGTGACCAGCGGGCGGGCGGCCCAGCCCTCCTTCGCCCGGCGCGCCAGATCGATGACATGCACTTCATAGCGCGCGTCCGTACCCACTGCGCTGGTGATGACCGCCCAGCGGCCGTCATGCGTAACCTCGGCATAATGGCTGCGCTCAGGATGGTCGGGGGTGGCGAAAACCTGCACGTCCTCGCTCTGGTCCGTACCCAGCCGGTGGAACCACACGGCCTGATTGTAATTGAGCGCCTGAAAATCCTGTCCCTCCTCCGGCTCGGGAAAGCGGGAATAGAGGAAGCCCTCGCGCCCGATCCAGGCGAGACTGGTGAACTTGGCCCAGTTGACCCGATCCGGCAGCATCTCGCCCGACCGCGCGTTCATCACTTCCAGCCGCCGCCAGTCGCTCCCGTCTTCCTGAGTGCTGAGCAGGACATAACGCCCGTCCGGCGAAGGTTTCCAAGCATCAAGCGCAATCGTGCCGTCCGCGCTCCAGCCATTGGGGTCGACCAGCAGCCGGTCCCTGCCCTCCAGCCCCTTGCGCACATAAAGCTGGTTCTGGTTGAGCAGGCCGGAATTGCGTTCGAAGAAATAGCGGTCTCCGGCCTTTTCGGGCACCGAGAACCGTTCAAAATCCAGCAGCTCTGCAATCTTGTCTGCGAACCATGCACGCTCGGGCAACGCATCCAGCACGGCACGGCTGCAGGCGTTCTGCTGCTTGACCCATTCCGCCACTTCGGGCGCACTGCGGACATCGCCTTCCAGCCAGCGATACGGATCGGCCACGGCTTCACCGAACTTCTGCTCGACGATTTCCTCGCGACGGGTTTCGGGACAGGGCGTCATCACCGGCTCCGTTGCAGCCAGGGCCGGGTTCGCCAGAAACCACAGGGCGACAGCGCCGATGATGAGGCGCGCAAACCGGCGCATGTCAGCAACTCCAACAAAAAAGCGGTCGCGAAGTTAGCATCCGCGACCGCCCTTTCAATGGCTTGCTGAAAATTTGCAACCGGCCCGATCAGGCCATCGCTTCCAGCTCTTCCTGGCTCATCACCGGGCCGCTGTCCTGGCCCTTGGCATCGACATCGCGGTCGACCAGTTCGATAATCGCCACCGGCGCCGCGTCAGACGCACGGATGCCAGCCTTGATGATGCGGGTGTAACCGCCTTCACGGCCCTTGTATCGATCAGCCAGCACTTCGAAGAGCTTCTTTTCCTGCGCTTCGTCAAGCAGGCGGGCATGCACCAGACGGCGGTTCGACAAACCGCCGCGCTTGGCCAGCGTGATCAGCTTTTCGACATAGGGGCGCAGTTCGCGCGCCTTGGGCGTAGTGGTCTGGATCTGTTCGTGCTTGATCAGCGCGGCCGCCATATTGCGCAGCAGCGCGTTGCGGTGGCCGGTCTTGCGCTGGAGCTTCCGCCCCGAAATCTTGTGACGCATGTCTCATTCCTCGTTCGTTATGGGCCCGTGTCAGGTAGCCCGTAGCAGGCCGGATGAAAGGGTCCGGCCCAAACCCGTTGCGGGTCTTAACCCAGCAGTTCCTGTTCCAGCTTCTTGGCCATCTCCTCGATATTCTCGGGCGGCCAGCCGGGGATGTCCATGCCGAGCCGCAGGCCCATGCTGGACAGCACTTCCTTGATTTCATTGAGCGACTTGCGGCCGAAATTCGGCGTGCGCAGCATTTCCGCCTCGGTCTTCTGGACCAGATCGCCAATGTAGATGATGTTGTCGTTCTTGAGGCAATTGGCCGAACGCACGGACAGTTCCAGTTCGTCCACCTTCTTGAGCAGGTAACGGTTGAGCTGGTTGGCATCCGATTCTTCGGGCTGCGCGGCGACGCCGATCATCGGCGAACCGCCCTGCGGAATGGCATCCTCGAAATGGACGAACAGCGCCAGCTGATCCTGCAGGATGCGCGCGGCATAAGCCACCGCATCTTCCGGGGTCACCGTGCCGTCAGTCTCGACTGTCAGGCTGAGCTTGTCATAGTCCAGCTCCTGCCCGACGCGGGCATTCTCGACCTTGTAGCTGACCTGGCGAACCGGCGAATAGAGCGAGTCGACCGGGATCAGGCCGATCGGCGCGTCAACCGGACGGTTCTGCACCGCAGGGACATAACCCTTGCCGATATCTGCGGTCAGTTCCATGTTCAGCGTCGCACCATCGTCCAGATGGCAGATTACCAGATCCTTGTTCAGCACTTCGATGTCGCCGGTGACAGCGATATCGCCCGCCTTGACTTCGGCCGGACCGGTGGCGGAAAGCTGAAGCCGCTTGGCGCCCTCGCCTTCCATCTTCAGCGCGACCTGCTTGATGTTGAGGACGATATCCGTGACGTCCTCACGCACGCCGGCAAGGCTGGAGAACTCATGCAGCACGTTCTCGATCTTGATCGAGGTGATGGCCGCACCCTGAAGCGAGGACAGCAGCACGCGGCGCAGCGCGTTGCCAAGCGTAAGGCCATAGCCCCGCTCAAGCGGTTCCGCGACGAAGGTTGCCTTGCGCTTGCTGTCACCACCAGTCTTGACTTCCAGATTGGTGGGCTTCTTGAGTTCCTGCCAGTTCTTGATGTTGACGGACATGAATTTCCCCTAAGGTAAGATTCTGACGGCAACGGCCGCTGACGTTTCACTACGCCGCGGCCGATCCGAGGGAGCGGCGGCAACCGGGCCGCCGGGCAGGTTCGAAATCAGACGCGGCGGCGTTTGGACGGCCTCACACCATTATGCGGGATCGGGGTGACGTCGCGAATGGAGGTGATGGTGAAGCCCACCGCCTGCAGGGCGCGCAGCGCGCTTTCGCGACCCGAACCCGGGCCCTTCACTTCCACTTCAAGAGTCCGCACGCCATGTTCGGCGGCCTTCTTGCCGGCGTCGTCCGCTGCCACCTGCGCGGCATAGGGGGTCGACTTGCGGCTGCCCTTGAAGCCCATCATCCCGGCCGAGGACCAGCTGATCGCATTGCCCTGGGCATCGGTGATGGTAATCATGGTATTGTTGAAACTGGCGTTCACATGCGCGACGCCGCTCGAGATGTTTTTCCGCTCGCGGCGCTTAATGCGCTGGGGTTCGCGTGCCATGGTGCCTATCCTGTTGTTTGACTGAAAGAAATGCGGTTACGCTGAGCTTCCGCTTACTTCTTCTTGCCTGCGATCGGTTTTGCCTTGCCCTTGCGGGTGCGGGCGTTGGTGTGCGTGCGCTGGCCGCGAACGGGCAGGCCCTTGCGGTGGCGCAACCCGCGATAGCAGGCCAGGTCCATCAGGCGCTTGATGTTCATCGCCGTTTCGCGGCGAAGATCGCCCTCGACGAGGAAATCGGCATCGATCGTTTCACGGATCTGCAGCACTTCCTGGTCGGACAGATCCTGCACGCGGCGCGCATGGTCAATGCCCAGCTTGTCCGCGATTTCCCTGGCCGACTTGGGACCAATTCCGTGAATATAGGTCAGCGCGACGATCACGCGCTTGTTCGTGGGGATATTCACCCCGGCAATACGAGCCACTTTATTCTCCTGCTCCACAGGGGGTTTAACGAAATCCGGCGCGGCCTTGGCTGCAACGGATCGGGCGCCCCCTATCTCAACGCGTAAAATCCGGCATTTACAGAACGGAAAAAAGCCCGGTTGGCGCGCAAATGGCTTACGCCTGCCGGACTCACCCAAAATGTCGAATGGACAGAGCGCTTAAGATGATTCGCACGCAACGTCAACCGTGGATTCACCCACGGCAAACGACCACCTTGACTGGCGGCAAGCGTCCCTGTTGGCGATGCTATAACCCATCGCGCCAGCAGCGTCAAAACTTTGCTGATCCGGCCGGCGGTGCCCGCCCGCAGCGGATGCGGGGTCAGCCCGCGATGAGCCGTTCGAGCGCGGCAGTCACCGCGTCGATATCGGCCATGCCGTCCACCCGGCGCACGATTGCACGCGCTTCGTAGATCGGCAGGATCGGTGCGGTCTTGGCCCGGTATTCGACCATGCGGGTGCGCACCGTTTCTTCATTATCATCAGGACGACGCTTGAATTCGGTCGAGCCGCATTTGTCGCACACACCGTCAACGGCCGGACGTTCGAACGTGTCGTGAAACCCCTTGCCGCAACCGGCGCAGGTGAACCGGCCGGTGATCCGTTCGACCAGCGCATCCTCGTTCACTTCGAGTTCGATCACCAGGTCCAGCGCGCGGCCATGGCTGGCCAGCAGTTCGTCCAGCGAACGGGCCTGCGGGGCGGTGCGCGGATAGCCGTCGAAGATCACGCCAATGGCGGGATCAAGCGCGGCCAGTTCCGCATCGATCAGCGCAGAGACGATATCATCGGAAACCAGTTCGCCCCGCTCCATCACTGCCTTGGCCTGCAGCCCGACCGGTGTTTCAGCCTTGACCGCGGCGCGCAGCATGTCGCCCGTCGAAAGCTGGCGCATCCCGTGGCGTTCGACCAGACGCTGGGCCTGCGTGCCCTTGCCTGCGCCCGGAGGGCCAAGGAGGATGATATTCACGTGCGTCCGCTCCCCTGTTTCATGCGTGCCTAGCGCATGCGGCCTTTCAGCTTGGCCTTCTTGATAAGGTCCCCATACTGGTGCGCAAGCAGGTGGGACTGGATCTGGGTGATTGTATCCACCGTCACATTGACCACGATCAGCAGGCTGGTGCCGCCCAGGAACAGGGGTACGCCCGTCTGCGCGATCATATATTCGGGAATCACGCAGACCAGCGTCAGGTAAATCGCGCCGATCACGGTGATGCGGGTGAGGACATAGTCCAGATAATCGGCCGTATTCTTGCCCGGCCGGATGCCCGGAATGAAGCCGCCGTTGCGCTTGAGATTTTCCGACGTCTCTTCAGGGTTGAAGACAACTGCGGTGTAGAAGAAGGTGAAGAAGATGATCCCCGCCGCGTAAAGCAACATGTAGATCGGCTGGCCATGGCGCAGATACTGGTTCAGCGCCACGATCACCGCGCCCGTGGTCGAATCCGGGCTGACCGTATTGCCCGCAAACTGGGTGATGGTCAGCGGCAGCAGCAGCAGCGAACTGGCGAAGATCGGCGGGATCACGCCGGCCGTGTTGATCTTGAGCGGCAAATGGCTGCGGTCCGCCTGCATCATGCCGCGCTGCGTCGCGCGCTTGGGATACTGGATCAGCAGGCGGCGCTGCGCCCGCTCCATAAAGGCGATGAACAGGATCAGGCCCACGATCATAAACACCAGCCCGACGATCACAAAGGCGCTGATGGAGCCGGAACGACCGCCCTCGAACAGATTGGCGATGAAGGTCGGGAACTGGGCGATGATGCCCGCCATGATGATCAGCGAAACGCCGTTGCCAATACCGCGGCTGGTGATCTGTTCGCCCAGCCACAGCAGGAACATGGTGCCGCCAACCAGGCTGATGACCGCGCCGACGCGGAACATGTAACCGGGATCGACCACGGCCTGCAGCCCGCTTTGCGCGCCATAGGCCTCAAGCCCGGACGCCACGAACCAGCCCTGGATGATGGTCAGCACCACCGCGCCATAGCGCGTGTACTGGTTCAGCTTCTTGCGCCCGCTTTCGCCTTCCTTCTTCAGAGCGATCAGCGCCGGGTGCAGCGATCCGGCCAGCTGCACCACGATGGAAGCGGTGATGTAAGGCATGATGCCCAGCGCAATCAGGCTCATCCGTTCAAGGCTGCCGCCCGAGAAGGTGTTGAACAGGTCCAGCACCCCGCCGCGTGTCTGCGCGTAGAGATCCTGCAGGATCAGCGGATTGACGCCAGGCAGCGGCACGAAGCTGAGAAAACGGAACACGACCAGCGCACCGATGGTGAACCAGATACGCTTCTTCAGCTCCGTCGCCTTGGAGAAATTGGCGAGATTGAGATTGCTCGCAAGATTGTCGGCGCGTGATGCCATCGAACAGACCAGCCTTGTCAGGGGCCGCAGCCCTTCGGGCTACCTCCCGCATGGATAGGAAGGCAGCCCATATAGGGCGCGGACGGGGATAGGAACACCCCGCCAGCGCCCTTATGCGGGATTATTCGGAAACGTCAGCCGTTTTGGCGGCTTTCGCGGGGACGGTGACTTCCACCGAACCGCCGGCCTTTTCCACTGCGGCGACCGCGCCCTTGCTGGCGCCGGCGACCCGGAAGCTGACCTTGGTGGTGATTTCACCCTTGCCGAGCAGGCGCACGCCATCCTTGCCGCCACGGGCAAGGCCAGCAGCCTGCAGCGCGGCCTGATCGACCACACCCTTGGCGTCGAGCTTGCCCGCATCGATGAACTTCTGGACCATGCCCAGGTTCACTTCGGCATAATCCTTGCCGAACGGATTGTTGAAGCCGCGCTTCGGGATGCGCATGTGCAGCGGCATCTGGCCGCCTTCGAAGCCCTTTACGGCAACGCCGGAGCGGCTCTTCTGGCCCTTCTGGCCGCGACCGCTGGTCTTGCCCTTGCCCGAGCCGATACCGCGGCCAACCCGCATGCGGCCCTTGCGGGCGCCGTCATTGTCACGAAGATCGTTCAGTTTCATAGTGTGCACTCGCTTTCGCTTTGTTCGCGCTGATGGGAAGGCGCGCCCTTAGGCGATGGACATGATCATGTCACGCCCTTTTCTCGCCCCGGCACAAGGGAAGCCGGGCACCCGATCCACCTTCCGAATTGAACTTCGCGACGACCCGCTTGCCGAGGCGGATCGACGGATCTTCAAACACACGCTGGCTGATGCGAGCAACCAGATATGTTCCGGCAATTACCAGCCCCAGGGTCATTGCATATTGCACCCCAAACGGCAGGGTGGAGAATGCTGACTGATGCAGCAGCCATCCGGTTGCCGCCCAGGCGAAGGGAAAATGAAACAGATACATCGAGTAGGAAACCTGACCAATCCGTTGAACCGGCCTTATACCAACCTGCATTGATCAGAACCCACGGGCCCATTTGCGTCGTCCGATGGTCATGATGCGCCAAGGTTGGTCGATGAGCCTGTTCCAGGCCTCGCAGCAGTGGTCGACGATGTTGTCGTGGGATG
>Ga0181554_1000037_pt1 | contig 108608 bp, 106 predicted proteins | sample 011ome_16_FD_145602 | JGI IMG/M metagenome (GOLD analysis project Ga0181554, IMG submission 145602) | Coastal salt marsh microbial communities from the Groves Creek Marsh, Skidaway Island, Georgia - 011503CT metaG (spades assembly) | ecosystem: Environmental > Aquatic > Marine > Intertidal... | reverse complement strand
TCACCGTGTCGTACAAACCGCTGAATAAGTTAGTCGTGACGGTACCGGTGCCATCTGCCTGCCAAACTGCATTGGCGATACCGAGCTGAACACTGGAGGCTACAGTAGAATTTGTAAAATCCGCCGACAAGCTGGCAGAACCCAGCACACCGACATCGCCGGTGTCATTGGTTGGATCTGTATTACCAATTAACACATAACTCGCGGTGCCCGTAATCACTTGCACTGGACCTGTTTCCGGCGCTATTAGCCAATGCAGACTACTATTGGTCAAATCGATATTCGTGCTAACACCGGTACTGTTATCTACTCGAGTGGCCACACCCTGTGACCAGCGCCCCCATTTAAGGTCACCTTCAACATCAAAACCGGTATTTTTATTGCTTGCGGTACCGATATTATAGATCTGCGCAACCGTCGTTTTGTTATCACTGAAACCCAGCAGGTTACCAGCCGCGTCAATTTCCATCCGTTCGCTGATAGCATTGGTACTTAAAGCCCCTGCTGACCGAGTAAAGGCTAGTCCTCTGGGGGTCGAGGCCACAGTGCCTTCAGTCAGGTTTATAGTCTCACCTGAAGCATCCGCCACAACGACATCTATCGGCGGTGGTTCCACTGTGGTTGTGGGTGAAACGATAGAAACCGCGGCCTTAGTCTGGGCAGGGACAGCGCTTACAGGTGCTGGCCCACTGCTCACGCTAACGGATCCACCGGAACCAGATTCTGCACTTGACGAACTACTGCCACCTGCAGCACCACCAGCGTCACCACCACCTGCAGCACCACCAGAGTCACCACCACCAGCACCTGTGGCGCCACCGGAATCACCACCGGCATCACCTCCACCGGCATCACCTCCACCGGCATCATCACTACCAGCACCACCAGCATCACTACCGGAGTCTTCGCCACCGGCATCACCGCCTGAGTCTTCACCACTGGTATCGCCGCCTGAGTCTTCGCCACCGGCATCACCGCCTGCGTCTTCGTCACCTGAACCTTCGTCACCTGAACCTTCGTCAGCTGAGCCTTCGTCACCTGAGCCTTCGTCACCGGAATCTTCGTCACCGGAATCTTCACTACCTGAATCTTCGTCACCTGAACCTTCGTCACCTGAATCTTCGTCACCTGAATCTTCGTCACCTGAATCTTCGTCACCTGAATCTTCGTCACCTGAATCCTCTTCAGCGGCGCCTTCCTCCTCAGCGTCACCTTCTTCTTCAGCGTCACCTTCCTCTTCAGCGTCACCTTCCTCTTCAGCGTCACCTTCCTCTTCAGCGTCACCTTCCTCTTCAGCGTCACCTTCCTCTTCGTCCGCCTCTTCTTCGTCCGCCTCTTCTTCGTCCCCCGCCTCTTCTTCATCACTCGCCTCTTCCTCTTCTTCTTCCTCTTCTTCCAGCAAGTTCAAACCTTCATCGTTCAAGCTTTCCGGTGGCGCGAGTAATTTTTCTGGCGGGGTGTTAGCGTCGGCCGTGAAGCCATATTGATTTTTCGCCAAATCTAGCGTGCCGGCCTCGTTAGCCAGGGTTACCGCTCCATTTGAGACACCGACATAAAGTCCATCGGCACTTCCGCCAGAACAGTCCCCAGAACACATACGAGCAGAGTAGAGAGTACCGCGCACGCCAATGACTGCTGACGGCGTCGATACCTGGTAAGCAGCGGGATCGCGTTTGGATATTCGGCCCGTGATGGTTCGAAACCCGCCCTTTTGCAGGGCGAAGCTTGCACGTAAAACCTTGCCGTCACCGATCGCAGGCTGACCCTCTGCGGCAGGCATCTCCAGCGACTCAATGACAAACCGTGAGGCCGGCCGAATGGCAATTTTAGTACCGTCTTCCAACAGTAGTTGCGCATAGCCTTTGGGGCCGGTGACGATGATATGACCGGCATCAAGTACGCTGCCCTTCTCTAATTTCTGCACAGCAGGCGTCTCGACAGTCACGACACCAAAGGTATACAACACTTTACCCACACTCGCCGAGGCCGACGACATTTGTAGTAACAGGCTCACGACCAACACTGACCAGGCAGATAAACACTTTATTTTCATCATCTTCAGCCGCCCTTAATCGAAAGTCTTGCGAAACGACACGCCCGTCTCAAGCCTGTCAAACTCAAACAGGCTGACGGTAGAGTGCTTGAAGCCATAGTTGACTTGAGCAGTCATTACCCAATTTTTCGCTGGGAAATCCGGCCATACGCCACTAGCAGTTACGCCATAGGTATCATCCTGGCGGGTGAAACCGAAGTATTCATCATCGTAATCAGTCCGCGAAAAATTCGCGCCGAAAATATACTGCACCCCGTTCGGCCTGAACCAACTGCTACCGAGACTGACAGCAAAACCATCAGTAGAAAACGGCGATGCACTGTCGACAGTGGTATCAGCACTCTTTGTCAAAGACAGACTCACCTGAGAGGCCGCAAATGTTTTCACCGCGCTGACCCCAAGCATCGTCTGATTTACATCGCGCACACTCAGTGCCGCGCCATTAAAGCGGCTGACAGCCCCTCGAGCAAAGGTCGACATTTGAAAGGTTTTACTCACTTGGCGCAGGTAGGTTGCCATTAGCCCCGCATCACGTCGACTGTATTCTCGGTCGAGCATGGAAAACAGGTTATTGGCTGCCAATGAAAAACTATTTTCTTCCTCATTCCAATTCCAGGCCACACCCAAGTCTAAATTGGACGAATCAATAAAATGCGTAGAGGGGGTTGATCGGTGGTCCAGGCGGCCCGTAAAAAGTAATGTTGAGGCTTCTGTGAGTGGTCGATTGATGAAACCGCCGAGTGCTGCTTTAGCGAAGGCCGAAGGCTTGGCTAGATTATTTTCGCTCAACTGAAAGCCTAAAAATATCTGCTCATCGGTTGCGGACAAAGCATTCCCATCATAACCACCCCCAGACTCGAAGTAGAGCTGGGTCGTTGTCTTATAGGCACTCGTTCGAATTTTGATTGCTTCTTGGTAGCTGGTCACAGCATCCACCACATTCGCTGGTGGGTTTTCGGTCAACACGCGAGCAAACTCAACACTCGCCAGTTCGTCGTCGCCCACATCGAAATAGGCTCGCGCCAACTCAAGCCGAGCACCTGAGAAGTTCGCTTTCCGGGCGACCAGACGCTGCAAGCTAAAGATCGCCTCACCGGCTTGTTGAGAATCAAGCGCGGCCACACCGAACAGGTAATCAAACTCATCTTCACCAGAAAGTTCGCCTTCTTGCGCGGCCAGCAAGGCAAACGCCTGCGCGGCCTGGCCCTGCCGGAGGAATTCTTTGGCTTGTTCATAGAGTTTTTGAGGCGCGAGTTTTTGAGGCGCGAGTTCTTGAGGCGCGAGTTCTTGAGAGACAGGGCCCTCAGCAGCGAACGCAGTGATCGATAGCAGAACGCTGAGCGCCATCGTTGTTCCGAGCATCCATCTACGCAGAGCCCTATTCTCTACCACTTTACACATAACCCTTTTTACTCAATTAACGACTCGACGCAGACGCCAAATACCAATATTCGCGTTCATGAAAAACGCACTTGAATACTCCTAAGGGGGGGTGGATCGAGATAACGGAGATAAAATGTCGACATCGATAAGGATCTGGGCCTGAAAGCCACTACCACTACCACTACCACTACCACTACCACATTCACTACTTTAAATAGCTGACGGTCTTTTTACTTCTCACTACCTAGCTTGCTTTTAACTGGGTAACGCTCGACTCGTCAGGCGACACCATCAACCTAACGCGTTGATTTACAATCAAAAACACCCTAACGCGTTGATTTATAATCGAAAATAACTGATTACTGTAACTTAAATCGTTAGCTACGTATATCTTAATTACATGCTCGACCAACATCGAGACTCACGTAATCTTGTGGCGCCTAAGCGACCGATGACAATAGTGAGGTTTTGTCGGCATTAAGCAACGCCATAACATGCGCTATCTCCCTGGTCTTCTTGTCTTCAGCCCAACCAAGCTCAGCGGCCATCATATCCGTGAGGCGTGGCAATATAGCAGCGGCCTCCTCTGGCTGATAAAGTGCAACACGGGTCCGCCTGTAAATAACATCTTCCAAGTTTTGAGCGCCCTCTTTTTGCAGGGCCCAGGCGACTTCGCCGCTCAGCACACTACCCGCCGCAACCAGCGAATCCGCACCAAGCGCCAAGACCTGTTCAGCCTCTGCACCATACAAACGCACCAGGCGCAGGGCGACCGTATCATTCATAGGATATTTTTGAGTCAAATGGAGCAGCAGGTTATCAATACCACCGGTAAAATCACCACCTGGCAATGGCGTGTCATCTCCGCCATCAGCTTGCGCCAAGCCAATCAATCGGCTCGCTGCATCTACTGTGTCTTCCGCCATCTTTCGATAACCCGTTAGCTTGCCGCCGGCAATCGTAATCAGGCCGCTTTGACTGATCCAAACCTCATCCTTACGTGAGATCTCTTTCGAGGACTTACCCGTTTCAGAGATGAGCGGCCGCAATCCCGCCCATGTCGTCAGGCAATCTGCTTGCGTTAGCCGGACGCCAAAATAACGCTGCATGGGCTCCAACAGATATCGCACTTCTTCAGGCAAGACTTCGGGCCAGATCTGGGCACCCTGCTCGTAGACTGAATCCGTGGTGCCGATATACACCACGTCACCTCTAGGAATTGCAAAAACAGGTCGTTGGTCAAGACTTTGGGTAAAAACCATGCGTTGAATAGGTAGTTTTGCGCGCGGAACCACCAGATGAACTCCTTTTGACAACACCATAGACTTGGTCATGGCGACCCCGTCCAGCGCGCAGATTTTCTCAACCCAAGGACCGGCAGCATTAATGACGCCCCGGGCTTTGACCACAATTTCTTGGCCGGATATTGCGCATTTCGCTGTCACGCCGGAGACCTGACGCCGATCTTTGATGACGCCAGTCACCGCCAACTTGTTGGCCGCAATGCCGCCGGCCTGAACGCCGGCACGAATATTGGCCATCACCAGGCGCGCATCGTCGGTCAGATATTCAAGATAAACACTCGATCGTGGAAACGCCGACACATCGAGTTCGGGCTCAAAAGCCTTAAGCGCGTCGCCGCTCAGATTAAAGTGCCGGTCTGGCCCCGCCACCTGACCCAGACTTTCATAAACAGAAATGCCGACCCGGTATTTCATGTATTCAAGGTAATGGCTGGTTGGCACCATCAGCCATTGAGGCTCGGCAAGATGCGGTGCTAATTGATTGACTCGCTTGCGCTCCAGCGCCGCCTCTCGAACCAGCTGGACATGGCCCATGGCCAGATAACGTAAGCCACCATGAATCAACTTAGTCGACTTACTGGAGGTTCCTGATGCGAAATCTGCCGCCTCGAGCAGAGCCACCGAAAGCCCACGCAATGCCGCCTCACGGAGAATACCAGCGCCTGTAATGCCACCGCCAATAACGATCAGATCGTAAACCTGACTCTCAAGGGTGTCCAATGTCTGCTGTCTAGCGCTCGATTTCATAAAATCCATGGTAGTATTTTCGCTGTTACTCTCAACTCAATGTCTCAAACGACGACCTTCACAGAAATTAAGGCTCCGTCTGCGACGTTGAATCACATTCTACATACGAACGCAGGCCGATATTGAACTTCATGCCCGCACGCTATCTTTCAGAACTACTAACAGTTCAGTCTTTAGCGCACAAAATCTGGTTTGAGCACTACCCGGGCATTATCAGTCATCGCCAGGTGAGCTATATGCTGGAACAAGGTTATTCTACAAACCGCTTATTGCAGGATGTCGATGAGAATATTTGTTACCACCTGCTGTACATCGCGGGTGAACCCGCTGGCTTTAGTGCCTACAGCACGACAGTCGCTACTGAAGGCCAGCCAGGTGCAGCTCACCTGCACAAGTTGTATTTGCTCGCATCATTTCATGGCAAGGGAATAGGTTCAACGCTTTTGCGACAGGCTGAGAACCAATGCCGTATGTTGCACCAATCAACCCTGGCGTTGAACGTCAACAAACACAATACTGGAGCCATCAAAGCCTACCGTCGCAACGGCTTCATCATTCGGCGCTCAACTTACACTGACATCGGTGAGGGCTTCTATATGGATGACTTCCACATGTCAAAAACCCTCGCCGGATGAGAGTTGGCAATCTAGGGCAGAACAACCTCAATCAGTTGTGGCCCGGATGTCGTCATCGCCGACGCATAAACCGAGTTGAAATCCTCGATACTCGTAACCCGTGTCGCCTTGACACCCATACCCTCGGATAACTGAACAAAATTCAGATCGGGATTACCAATATCCAGCATGTCCAGGGTTTTTTTGGTCATCGACTGCGCACCGACTCGCGCCAGTTCAATTTGCAGTATCTGGTATTTGCGGTTAGCGAAAATAATGACGCAGACATCCAAATTTTCACGGGCCATGGTCCACAACGACTGAATTGTATACATCGCCCCACCATCACCCTGAATACAGACCACTTTCCGGTCAGGACAGGCAACCGCAGCCCCCAGGGCCGTGGGCAGTCCAAAACCGATGGAGCCGCCGGTCAACGTGAGCCAGTCATGGGGCTCTGACTCGGCAGAGCTGGGGTAACAGCCACCGCCAGCAGTCGCGCTCTCGTCAATGACAATGGCTTGAGTTGGCAAATAATGGGCAAAGCTCATCGCGACGGTTCGGGGGTTAAGCTCCCCAGTACCCTTAGGCGACTTATTCAGTTTAGTCTTGATGGGCTCGAGGTGATCAGCCCCCAGCGCCGCCACGAGTCGGCTCAGGGCATCTTCGGCATTCTGATCAACTCCTGCCAGGGTGTGCAGGGCGCTATTTGGTGCGTAAAATTCGCTGGCTTTACCCGGATACGCAAAAAAGGCAACCGGGGGCTTAGTCCCGACCATGATCAACTGCTCCATGTCCTTGATCTGCTCGACGCCTTGCTCGGCGAAATAAGCCAGGCGCTCTATTTGGCACCGCCCCTCACCCCGCGGCATCCGCTTAAAAAATGTGTCACAAAAGATGCGGGCACCTGTCGCCTGCGAGATTTTATTCGCCAGCTCTAAACTACGTTCGGTCAGCGCCATATTTCCCACTAGCAGCATGGTGGCTTTACCATTTTTCAATAATTCCACCGCCTGGCCAACGGCGGCTTCACCCACTAATCCTGGCGCAGGCGCAGCTTGCATCGCCAGCGGCTCGCTGGAATCATTCCAAGCACAATCTGCCGGCACGATCATAGTGGCAATTCTACCGGCACCGGTATTCGTTTCGACTACGGCATCAACCGCGTCCTTCGGCAAATTAGCAGCGGTCTCAGTAGTTCGCACCCAATGAGAAACTGGCTGGGCCAGACCAATAATATCGGAGGTCAGTGGTGCGTCGTATTTTTTATGGTAGGTCGCATGATCACCAATGAGATTCAAAACCGGTGAATTGGCTTTTTTGGCATTGTGCAAATTTGCAGAACCGTTAGACAAACCAGGTCCCAGATGCAGCAACGTACAAGCCGGCTTACCTGCCATTCGCCCGTAACCATCGGCCGCGCCGGTACAGACGCCCTCAAACAATCCCAGAATCGACCGCATACCCTCCACCTGGCCGATAGCAGCAACCATATGCATCTCAGAGGTCCCCGGGTTGGTGAAACACACCTCCACCCCATTGTTGATCAAAGTCGCTACTAAGCTCTCGGCTCCATTCATGCTTTCGTCTCCCACCCAATAAAAGCCCGAGTATAGCCCACTAGGTGCTAGTGGCGACAAGTGCTCGAAGAGGAATGACCCCGCGTTGCTCTGTATACCCCGCCTGCGCTTGGCGAAATTCACCGATTTTTCGGCTATTTTTATTTTTAGTGCCTCAGCCGCGGCCTATAAAAAAATCGAGAATTTGATTTTTATTATATTTAACAATAACTTAACAATGACTTAACAAATAAAGCCGCCCTGGCATGAATCCTGAAGTACAACACTCAAGGACAATCGGACTTCGCTTCAGGATCTATTGAACACGCGGCCGGTCAAGATCAGCACGTAGAATCAAACACACCACCGGCGCGGCGCAAGGCACCCTGACTACGATACATTCCACCGGTGCGTCTAAAGACTGACTCAGAGCCAGGTGGAGGCCCAAACCTAAAAGTCGATTCCTTAAAGTAAACGTAAATGTAAATGTAGATGTAAAGGAGCAAGACCTATGAGAAGAGGACAAAGATACTCGTCAAACAGCAGCATGGATTCAAGCAATCTCAGGCTCGACCACAAAAATCGTAAAATTGCCGGAGTCTGCGCCGGATTGGCGCACTATTGGGGGACCCAAACGGTATTTGTGAGACTGGCAGCAGTCATCGGTCTGTTGCTGGCACCCCACGCTGCACTCATCGGCTACGGCTTGGCCTACCTTATTTTGGAATAAGCATCGCGACTGACAAGTTATCTGCTGTGAGGTATGGCGCCGAGTACATAATTACATGCACAATAGCTGCATCGATTCATGGCGGCTCATCCTATGCACGACCTACTCATCATCGGTGCTGGCAGCAGTGGTTCGGCTATTGCCGCCAGAGCCTCAGAAAATCCAAACCTGAGTACTCTGTTGATTGAAGCGGGGCCAGACTACGGTGACATCACCACCACCCCGCAGGACATCATCAACAGCCACAATAATTCTTATACTGCTCACGACTGGGGGTTCAACTATAATCCCACTCAATATCGCACCTCACCCTTTCCCCGCGGCAAGGTGACGGGTGGCTCAAGCTCCGTCAATACAACTATTGCACTGAGGGGAGTACCTGAAGACTATGACGAGTGGGCCGATCTAGGCAACGACGCATGGTCCTGGAATGAGGTACTACCCACTTTCAATCGACTTGAACGGGATCTCGATTATGGCGACAAGGCGTACCATGGTGATGCGGGCCCTGTTTCTATCCGCCGCTACCCCCACGCTGAATTATTACCTGCACACCAAGCCTTCCTGGCTTCTGCTGGGCAACTGGGATATGACGATTGTCCAGATGCTAACGACCCCACTGGATCTGGCGCCGGCCCCCAACCGATGAACAAGCTCGGACAACTGCGCATATCCAGCGCACTGGCCTATCTCGCGCCAGCGCGGCTGCGGCCAAACTTGACTATTCGTGCCGAGACCCATGTTCGTCGACTGTTGATCAAGAATAGAGCCTGCATTGGCATCGAGGTCGAAAATAGTGCGGGACAGACCGAACAATTGTTCGCTCGAACCGTTGTCCTGAGCGCCGGTGCCATTATGTCACCGGCGATATTGATGCGTTCCGGCCTTGGCCCCGCCGCGCAACTCAGTCAACTCGGTATTCCGGTGGTTGAAGATATTCCAGCAGTCGGCCAAAATCTGAGTGATCATCCAGCGCTGTCCGTTGTCGCGAACGTCAAAGCTGGCGTCAACATCAATCACGACGACCCTATCATCCAAACTATTTTACGCTATACCTGTGCAGGCTCGAACAAACGCAACGATTTACAGATCGAGCAATTGAGCTTCGCTGGCAGGCGCCAGGATCCACCCAGATTTGCTATCGCCGGGGTCGTAGAATACCAATATGGACGCGGAGAAATACGCCTCGCCTCAGCCGACCCCATGATCAATCCGATCATTAACAATCGCTTTTGCGAAGACAGTCGCGATGCCAGTCGGCTGGTCACCTGCTTACAGGATATTTTAAGGTTTACTCAATCCGGACCCTTGTCTGACATGATTGATTCCGTTGTCTTTCCTGATCCGGCCAGGGGCTTTGACACAGCGAGCCTGGACACACTGGTTCGCAAATTTTCTGCCAGCGGCTACCATCCCAGCGGCACAGTCAAAATGGGACCCAAAGAAGACCCCGGTGCGGTCGTGGATCAATTCGGCTGCTGTCACACCATCGACAATCTGGTCGTCGCCGACGCCTCCATTATGCCTTTCGTACCCAGGGCCAACACCAACCTGACTTGCATTATGATCGGCGAGAAAATCGGTGAATGGCTACGTCAATCACCCGCACGATACGGACTCTAGACATGACCTAGCAGGGCATTTTCCAGCAGGCTCTGACAAACGGACATCTGAAAACGGACAGAGGACAACACAGCATGACAGATATCAGCATCAGGAACGTCAAGGTACTCGACGGCACTGGCAGTCCCGCCTTCGACGCCGACATAGAAATTCAGGATGGCCGCATTAAAACTGTGGGCACAGCCGGACCGGCAAAACTTGAAATCGACGGCCAGGGTGCTCACATTGCGCCAGGGTTTATTGATACGCATTCCCATGACGATGGCGCCTTTTTTCGCTACCCAGGCATGGCCTTCAAGCTTGCCCAGGGGGTCACCACCGTTGTCGCTGGCAATTGTGGTTTCAGCGCCATTCCAGCGGACCCGAGTATTGATCCGGCCCGCGCCAGCGGCGGCATACTGGCTGGTGTCGAGGCTGGGTTTACCGACTTGAACGGCTATTTCGAGGCGGTCATGGGCAAGCAACCGGGAATCAACAATATGATGCTGGTAGGCCATAATACGGTGCGCGCCATCGTCATGGGCATTGAAAAGCGCGCGCCCACTCAGGCGGAATTACAGCATATGTATGGCCTGGTTGAGCAGGCCATGGAGCAAGGTGCCTGCGGCTTCTCCACCGGACTGATATACACCCCGGGAAAGTGGAGCCAGACTGAGGAAATCATCACTCTGGCACGTGCAGCGAAAACCACGGGTGCCTTGTATACCACCCATATGCGCAACGAAGGTGACCGTCTTCTAGAAGCCATCGACGAGAGCCTAACCATCGGCCTTGAAAGTGATGTGCATGTCCACATTTCCCACCATAAATCAGCTGGCAAACAAAACTGGGGCAAGATCAAGGATTCCCTCGCTAAAATTGATGCTGCACTAGGTCGTGGTCAGCGAGTTACCCTTGATGTTTATCCCTATACTGCGGGTAGTGGTCGGATGATCGAATACTTCAATCTGGAAAATATTAATCGTGATTTTGCCGAAGTGATTCGCATCGCGAGCTGCCCGCCATTCAGAGACTATGAAGGCCGCATGCTGATCGACATCGCCTCAGAACAGGCGATCGACATCAGTGATTTGGTACGCACGATTCTGACAGCACCGAAAGGCGAGCGAACCATTTGCATTCACTTCATCATCGACGAAGAAGATATCGCGACCAATCTACGTCACGCCGACATGATGGTGGGCTCTGACGGCATACCGGATCTCCGCGGCCGCCCCCATCCACGACTCTTCGGCACCTTTCCTAGAGTGTTAGGTAAGTACGTTAGAGAAGACGGCGTCTTGTCCTTGCCCGAGGCCGTACGTCGAATGACATCGCTGTCGGCACAGACCTTTGGCTTGGTGGAACGAGGCAAAATCAAAGAGGGTTACTGGGCCGACCTGGTACTGTTTGACCCTGACATCGTTATCGACAAAGCGACCTACGATGACCCGAAACAGGAACCTATTGGCATCAGCACCGTCATCGTTAACGGCCAGATAGCACTGAACAATGGCCAACATACAGGTGTTGGCAGCGGCAAGATGCTGCGCTACCGGCGCACAGCTTATGGCGAATAACTAGCCGTAAACTCCCAAAAAAAACTGAGCTATCGATAGTGACAACTCAGTTATCTGGCTATGCGGCCGTGTAAACTTGTCTGCCGCCCATCCAAGTTTCAAGAACTTTTATCTGGCTGATATGATCCGGATTGACCAACCGTGGATCTTCATCAAGAATCACGAAGTCCGCAAACTTACCCACCTCGAGACTACCTACCTCATGGTCTGAGTGGCATTGCCATGCTGCGTCTCGAGTCATGGCTCGCAACGCCACGTCAACGGAGATGCACTCGTCAGCTGCCAATATAGTCTGCGGCTCCTTCCACATTTTCCTGGTCACTGCATTTTCAATACAACGCAACGGACCCATTTCAGTTACGGGTTCATCTGAGTGCAACGTCCAACGGACACCCTTATCCTCGCACGCCTTGGTCCGATCGAGTAACGTCGCCTTAATCTCGCCAAAAACCTTATCCCGCATCGCCTGCCCCCAGTAATACACATGGCCGATAAGAAAACTCGGCGACAGATTCATTTTTGCAATTCGGTCAATCTGCTCATCATGTAAAATTGAGCAATGTTCAATTCGGCAGGGGGTATTGGTCATCAAGCCCTTGTTCCAGGCTGACTCATAGGCGTCTAAGGTATTGTCAATTGCCTGATCGCCATTGGCATGTATCACCACAGCCCAGCCTCGACTCAGGCGTTCTTCCACCAGGGCCGTCAACGCCTGAGCCTCAACATAGGCCACACCTTTGTGCTCGGAGTGCAGGTAAGGCTCACGCTGCAAACCGCTGAACCCTTGATTGGAACCATCTGAGACGATCTTCCAACCCACGGCGCGAACCATCTCGTCGCCATCACCACATTGCAACCCAGACTCATCGAAACGCGCCTGCAGCATATAGCTGGGCGAATACCGCAGCCTGGTAGTCATGTTGCCCGAGTCGGCCAGGGCCCGGTATAAATCGACCTCACTCACTCCACGAGACATGCCCGTCGCCTGATCACAGAAAGTGGTGATGCCCAATGCATTAGCCTTGGCGCAGACATCCAAGCAGGCACTTGCCAGATCATGGTCACGTTGAGCCAGGTTATGGCGAATCACCGAATTCATGACTTTACCGCCTTGCAAAACACCATTGAGCTCACCGTTAGCATCGCGACCATAAGCCGATGAGGCATCATCTGGCGAATCACGATGAATACCAGCAACCTCGAAGGCCTTGCTGTTGCAGTAAGCAAAATGCAGGGAGGCGTTGTAGACATATATCGGTTGAGTGGTAGACACCCTGTCCAACATGTCGCGGGTCAAGGTGTCCGCGCCTTCCTGTAGCGACGGGTCAAATTGGCGCCCCATGATCCAGTCACCTGGGCCTGCGGCATCGGCCAATTGCCTGAGCCTGCCAAGCGCGCCTTCTACCGTCGGATATCGAAACGGCCCCACATCTTCAAACTGACCCAGCGTCGCCACAGGCAGAAAATGAAAGTGCGGCTCTATAAATCCCGGCAGCAATAACTTGCCCTGACAATCAATCATTTGCGCCGTATCATCCGTTTGGCTCACAACATTCGCTTTCGAACCGACTGCAACAATTTTACCATCCTTGATCGCCATGGCATCGGCCTCATTACCGCCGTCGTCCATGGTAAGAATCTTGGCATTGATAAACACTTGGGTATGAGTTGCGACTTCGGGCAGGTCGCGACCCTTGGGTCGCCAGTGATCGGCATCTCGAAGTTGTAAATCCGTCACCTTCATCGCTGACTGCATCGTTGCAAATACCGGTGAGCAGCAGGCGCAAGCGACCTGTTCATGCTCATGTTGATGGGGTTTACCCGAGTGTTCGCAGGCCGCCTGAGTCGAGCCAAAAGATAGTTGCGCGTCTTCAAACATGACCATTACCTATATGCGTGATCGAAGAGATGATGTTCTTCGAGTGTACAAAGAGCTTAGACACACCTCAAGTCATTGTTGGCACTGCCGCCGGCAACTGGGCCTGTGCTAATATCGGCTTATGTACAAGCAACCCACCAAAACATCCAGAATAGGTATCGATCTCGGCGGCACCAAGATCGAAGCGATCATCATGGATGGTGATGGTCTGATCAGCGCTCGTAAACGGGTGCCGACGCCAACCAACGACTATGCCGCCACCTTATCCAGCATTGCCAGGTTAGTAGAGGGGCTACAGCATGAGTTTGGTATCGCCGCCAACATACCTGTAGGTATCGGTACACCCGGCGCAATCTCATTCGAAACTGGATTATTAAAAAACTGCAACAGTACCTGCCTGAATGGTAAGTCACTGCGCGAAGATCTCGAGGCGCTGCTGCAACGCCCGGTCAGAATTGCCAATGACGCTGACTGCTTTGCGCTGTCTGAGGCCAGCGATGGCGCAGCTGCCGGTGCGCACTCAGTGTTGGGCGTGATTCTGGGAACGGGCGTTGGCGGTGGCCTCGTGTATGACGGCCAGCTATTACGAGGCATCAATGCTATCAGCGGCGAATGGGGCCACAACCCCTTACCACTGTTGGCTTATCAGCCTATGCCCGAAAGTGACTTACCCGTTATTGGTCACCCGCGAAGCTGTTATTGTGGGCGCAATGACTGCGTAGAGACCTGGCTTGCGGGGCCCGCCTTCGAACGCAGCTATTTGGCCCTCGTCGGCCAACCGCTGCAAGCGATCGACATCGCCGCACTCATTGACCGGGGAGACGCTCAAGCAACGGCACTGCTCCACCAATACTGCAATCTTTTGGCTCTGGCATTATCTACGGTCATCAATATCATCGACCCCGCGGTCATCGTCTTGGGCGGCGGCATGTCTAATATCCAAGGGCTCTATGAGCTGGTGCCTCATTACCTGCCGCGCTACGTATTTTCAGATCACGTCAACACCCGCATCAAGCAGGCAGTGCATGGTGACTCCAGTGGTGTGCGCGGAGCTGCATGGCTCTGGTAAGTTCGGTAGCAAAATAGTGCTCAATCCCATACTCTCTTTCGCAGTTCAAACTTCTGGAGCACATAACATTACAACAACGCGCGTAGTAGAAATCAATCGACAGCCCATTGAGCTGTTCAAGATCCTCAAATTTGAAGGGCTGGTAGGTACTGGCGGCGAGGCTAAAATGGTCATTCAGGATGGCCAGGTTCGGCTCAATGGCAAGGTTGAAACTCAGAAGAGTAAAAAAATTCTTTCCGGTGACGTCATCGAATTCCGAGAGGACACACTGAATATTCTTTTGAAAGAGCAGCCACCCGAATCAGACGTTACCACCTAGTCTTGTTTCTGCCACTTCACCCATAAAATTTTTTAGCGAGCAGATCTCACTATGAAAGCAGCCGTCTGTCATGCCTTTGGCCAACCACTGATTATCGAAGACATCAAGCTGGCAAACCCCAATATCGACGAGGTAGAAGTGGCGGTAAAAGCCTGCGCGATTTGCCACTCCGATATTACTTTTGCTGAGGGCCATTGGGGCGGCGAACTCCCCGCGGTATTCGGACATGAAGCCGCCGGAATTGTCTCCCGGGTTGGCCAGGGCGTGACACGGGTGAAACCCGGCGATCATGTCGTGGTTACGCTTATTCGGTATTGTGGTGAATGTCACTATTGCCAACAGGGCAGTCAGGTGATGTGCGAGACCCGCTTTGCGCTGGACGAGCAAGGCCCCATCAGTTCGACCCACGGAATACCCATCCAACAGTCCATGCGCACCGGCGCTTTTGCCGAACGGATTGTGGTGCACCATAGCCAGATGGTTAAAGTGCCAAAGTCGCTGCCCTTTGCCAGTGCTTCCTTACTGGCTTGTGGGGTGATCACGGGTTTTGGTGCGGTGGTTAACTCTGCAGGCGTCAGACCAGGACAGTCTGTGGCCGTGATAGGCTGCGGTGGCGTGGGATTAAACGCAATTCAGGGGGCTGTCCATGCCGGCGCAGCAACAATCGTCGCCATAGACCTCACCGAGAGCAAACTCAGTGACGCGCGGGCATTCGGGGCATCGCACGGTATCAACTCGACCACAGAGGATGTGACAGTGAAGGTCAACGAACTCACCGCGGGACGGGGGGTCGACTTTGTTTTTGTGACGGTTGGCGCACGACCGGTCTTCAACCAAGCATTTAACTATATCTCTAAAAATGGCACCGTGGTTGTGGTGGGCATGCCACCTACGGGCGTCATGGCAGAATATGACCCGGGTACCTTGGCGGCCTGGAACCAGCGAATCATTGGCTCAAAAATGGGTGAGGCGATCATCTCCCGTGACATTCCAATATTCGCCGAAGCTTACCAACGGGGCGAGTTGTTACTGGATGAGCTGATTTCTAATACTTATCCATTAGCCGAGATCAATAAGGCTATTGCCGAGGTCAAGGCTGGTACTGTGAAGCGTAACGTCATTGTCTTTGACTGAACCGCTCAATCAAGAAGGCTGCGGAGACTGTTATGATTATTCAAGATATTAAAACCTGGGTGGTGGGCAATCCGCCGCCACAAACGGGAGGGCGTTATTTTATTTTCGTCAAACTGGTAACTGATGGCGATGTCATCGGCTACGGTGAAGCCTACAGTGCCACCTTTGATCCGCATCTAACAGCCAAGCTTATAGAGGACGTTGCCGCTCGTTATTTGATCGGCCGCGATCCTCACGACATCGAAACGTTTTTCCGTAACTGCTACTCATCCGGATTCTCTCAGCGGCCTGACATCTCTATGATGGGCTGCCTATCGGCACTGGAAATTGCCTGCTGGGACATTATCGGCAAGGAAGCGGGTCAACCCGTCTATAAGCTTCTCGGCGGCAGGGTGCATGAAACACTGCGCACTTATACCTATCTTTATCCCCAGTCAGGCAGCGTTTACCCCGATGAGGCTGATGCTGTTGATAGTCGGAATGTCTATAACGATCCGGAGATGGCGGCCGCGGCGGCCGTCGCTTGTGTCGAGCAGGGTTTCGATGCAGTCAAATTTGACCCGGCAGGACCCTATACTATTTTTGACGGCCACATGCCCCGTCTTGCCGACATTGAGCGCGCTACCGCCATCTGCCGTGCTGTTCGTGACGCAGTGGGCCATCGAGCAGATATCTTATTTGGCACCCATGGGCAATTTACTGCCGCAGGTGCGCGACGCATGGCACGCGCCATTGAGGCCTTTGACCCCTTATGGTTTGAAGAACCCGTTCCTCCCGACATGCCTGAGGTGATGGCCGAAGTTGCCCGCTTCACTTCGATTCCCATCGCTACCGGCGAGCGCCTGACGACCCGCTCAGAGTTTGCACGGGTTATCGCGCTTCGCGCCGCCGCTATTTTACAACCCAACACAGGACGTTCTGGCGGCATACTGGAAACCAAAAAAATTGCCTCTCACGCAGAAACTTACCAGATCCAAATCGCGCCCCATTGCTATTGCGGTCCAATTGTCGGCGCAGCCAACATTCAGGTCGCAGCAACGTTACCTAATTTTTTAATTCTGGAATCGATCAAAACCTGGGATGGTTTTCATGCTGAACTACTAACACGCAAGATTGGCTGGCAAGACGGTCACGTCATCATCTCCACGGAACCGGGTTTAGGTGTCGAGCTGAATGAAGCTGTCTGCGATGCTAACCCCTGGCAAGGTCACCAGCTCCACCTCGAATCGACAAGTACAGTCCTGTTATAGCCAGTCGTGCACGGGGCCCTGCCCCGTCTGACCACTAGAAACTTGCTTACCATCATGGGCTATCAGGATTGAACGTGGCGCTCAAAACGGTAACATTGTTGTGAACCGGCTCCACACCAGCCTGCATGCGCCCTCACCTGAAGCAGGCACTCGCGTATTTTTTGTTAGCGAGTGTTATCGTTTAGGCTCAGCACCGATCCGGTTTGGCCAAAATCCTTCAATTATTCACTCGAACGGTCATCGCTGCCGAGCATCTAGAAAAGACCCGTAAAGCATCGCTCTTCGTTTGGCATTTATGTGTATTATGGTGCCTGAGTAAAATCGAGTGAGAGTCGTACCCGATGACCGATAACCACGCTGACGATGCACAACCCGTGACAGCTACTACCCGCGTGGCGCCTAAGCCCCTAGCCGCAGCACCAACAATAAGAGGAGGGTTTACCCGCGGCCCCGTCGGCAAACATCTGGTTCGCCTGGGTTCATTTATGGCTATGGGCACTGTCACGATGAACATTGCCCAACTCGCTGAAGCCATCTACTTGGGCATCGTCGGCACAGAGGCGCTGGCCGCCATGGGTTTTGCCTTCCCGATCACAATTACGCTGTTTGCTTTTGCTGGCGGCATTAGCTCGGGTGCGTCATCGGTTATTGCTCGAGCCATGGGTTCCGGCGACAACGAGCGCGTTAAGCTACTGGTCACCCACGCGCAGATTATGGCCCTGGTCATCGGTGGCATACTGGGCATGCTGGCGGCGATTTTTGCAGACGCTATTGTCAGCAGTCTCGGGGCAGAAGGTCTTGTGCTCGAGATGACGACGGCCTATTTGCGAGTTTATATGCTCGGCGTACCCTTCTTTGTGTTATCGATGGTCGGTTCTACTCTGCTCAGAGCTACCGGTAGCGCCGCGAGTCCCGGCATCATCATGACCACTGGCTCGGTCATACAAATACTCCTAGGCCCCGTGCTGATCTTTGGCTGGTTTGGTATTCCCGAAATGGGCATCGCCGGTGCCGCCTGGGCCTATGTCATCTCGCGGCTCTGGAGCATCGCCCTGTACAGCATCTTATTGTACCGATCTCGCATGATGCAGCTATCACTTACCGGCATCTTTAAGTCATGGGCCGCAATCCTGCACGTTGGCGGTCCGGCCGTCATGAGTGGCCTGGTGATGCCAGCTTCCATGTTGATCATCACCCGCTTGCTTGCTGGCCACGGACATGAGGTCGTGGCGGGATATAACGTCGCAACCCGAGTGGAAACCATGGCCCATATGATTCTTTGGTCCGCGTCATCCTCAGTAGAGCCCTTTATCGGCCAGAACTGGGGCGCCGGTCGCATTGACCGGGTCAAGCGCGCCCTGTTCCTGACGAATTGGTTCAGCCTCGGCTGGGGCCTGCTCACCTTCGTGACAATGATGTTAATCGGTGACTTGGTCGTGACGTTGATAGACGATAACCAAGTTGTCCGTGAAGTTGCCCAGGCATTTTTCCTGATTATACCTTTGAGCATTGGCTTTATGGGCATCATGCAGATTGCCAGCTCAAGCTTTAATGCTCGAGGGCTGCCAATGCCAGCCCTGGTTATCTCAATCGTCAGAACTGTGATTGTTTACATTCCATTGGCCATCATCGCCAATACTTATTGGGGTTATGTGGGCATCTTCGTGGCAACCGCGGTCACTAATGTCTTGGTGGGCACCGGGGCCTGGTACTGGAATCAGCAATCCGTACTCAAAGCCAGCCATACCCTCGCACGTACTTAGAACCTGCGGCGAGTTTTCGCGGGCCTTCTGATCGCGGTCGAAGTCGTGCTAATACACAAATATTTAATTGTTCATTTTTGTTCTGACAATATAACTCATCTACAATTACCCCGGTCATATTCAGAAGGCTCTACCTATGTCATTGACTACCGAGTGCTCATGCATCGCATTTCACGGCCACATCAATATCGCCAGTGGCACTCTGCTCGACGTGGCAATGGCCGCCAAACGCGCGTTCGACAGTCAATCCGCAGAACCGCTGATGATATTCGATTTTCAGACCAGTCGGTTCGTCGATTTGGACCTGAGCGGCAGTACTGCGGCGGTTGCCGAACGTTACCAGGCTCGACCAGTGCTTGCGGTCTCAGCCCGAGGACCCAGCAGACCAAAGTTAAGGCTTGTGGGTAAAGAGGTAACCTTGTTACCCAGGCACTGGGAATGGCTTGAGGAGCAACCGGGCGGCGCCTCAGTCGCCTTGCGTAAACTCGTCGAACAAGCCCGCAAGGCCAATGTCGACACCGATCAGACACGCCGCGCGCGAGACGCGACCCACCGCTTTATGACAGCCATGGCAGGTGACCTTGCAGGGTTCGAAGAAGCATCTCGCGCCTTGTTTGCCGGCGATCAGCGCCGCTTCACACTCGAAATTGAGCCGTGGCCGGCAGACATTAGAAACCATCTCGAGTTAATCTCAACTGCTGGGTTTGCGACACCAATCCTGCTCACTTGAGCAGCGGAACGGGCATAAAAAAGCCCCGATCTAAATGGTCCAGCATCAAGAAAGAGTCGTCGTGATTACAGTCCGAGATTTCGCTTGAGGACCTCAGCTGAGGTAATAATGCGAGTGGTGCGATACAGCTCTGGATGTTTCTCACTATCAAGATAGTCTGTCGGATCGCCGCTGGTGGCGCTGACAACCCAAGACGCCTCAGGCCGGTGCTCGCCGAGCAACTGACTCACTGAACGGGCATTAATGCCTAATACCTTAGCAACTGCGCCATAGGTGCAGCGGGTAGTTACCTTGTTCAGGTAAACCAAAATCTTGTCAACTTTCGCCTGCATGCTTGTCTACTCGCTAAATAATGTATGAATTGTAAATTCGGTTATAAGTTCTATCTGAAGAAACCCTACCGGATCTCTCAAGTTGCTGACCCGATCGGCATCAACACTTTGCCTCGTCACATAGCAAGTGAGCGTCTCGCTTATCTTCGGATTTAACTGGAACACCCGGAACAATTCGATCTTGGGCGCTAAAGCACTGGTGGGGCTGTAGGTAAAATCAATCAGTGGCTTACATTTATCACTACGATCACAAGTCAGATTCCGCCTCTTGTAGACGTTCCAACCGCTCCATCTCTTCCATTCTGACCGCATCTATTTCGGCCATCACGGCATCAACGTCTGCCAGCTCGGTACTTTCCTCGAACTCACCGGTTAGCGGGGTATCTGGTTCAAGCGTACCCTCTTCGTAGAGCGCCCACATTTCTTGCGCATAGCGGGTGTCGCGCAGTTCAGGGGCAAAAAACCCGTAATACCCTGTGATATTATTCACATCCCGAGCCAGCATCGCCTCGGCATGGTTATTACCCGCAGCATCAACGACCTGCGGCAGATCTATAATCACGGGGCCATTGGGGTCTACCAAGACATTAAACTCTGAAAGATCGCCGTGGATAATACCTGCACAAAGCATTAGCTGAACGTAATGCATCATCACTGCATGATCTCGAAGGGCCTCTTCCCGAGTAAAGGTTACCTCACTCAATCGCGGCGCGACTCTGCCTTCCGCATCAAAAATCATCTCCATCAACAGCACACCATCAACGCAGCTGTAGGGCACAGGCACTCGCACGCCGACACTGGCCAAGAGCTTTAAAGCATCCACTTCAGCAGTCTGCCAGGTTTCTTCCTGCTGCTGCCGACCAAACTTCGAGCCCTTCTCCATCGCGCGAGCCCGCCGCGTATTCCGCACTTTACGGCCTTCCTGGTAAGTGACCGCCTGCTTAAAACCACGCTTGTTGGCTTCCTTATAAACTTTTGCACAGCGCACCTCAGCGCCGCAGCGAACGATAAAGACATCCGCTTCCTTACCACTCATCAATCGACCCTGGACCTCATCGATCAAGCCGTCTTCCAGCAATGGCTGGAGTCGTTTCGGAATTTTCATGCAACCTCTTAAAGTATGGCTCTGTAACCGACATTACCACTCACATTGACAACAGGCACGCGTCCACAACGCGGAGCGCAACAATGTTACGGGGATTATCACACAATGACGGCCATCATGCGTTACTCCTGATGAATTTGACTATTAGTCAATGAAACCGCGAATTAATTTCATTTTATGTTCAGACGCGGTCAAGCGGCCGGCGGATCCACCATTGCGGAGCCGGTAATTACCGGCTCGCGGGGCTTGCAGCTCATCAAACCAGATCAATCACTGCCTAAATGCGGCTAAAAATCAAGCAATTGCGCGTAACGGTTACGATGAAAGGCCTGATTGCCATAGGCACCCTCTACAGCTCGAGCGCGCTTGAGATAGAAGCCGGCATCAAAATCATCGGTCATACCAATACCACCATGAATCTGGATTAACTCGTTAGACATGTGGTGCAGGAACGCGCCAGCCTTACATTTCGCCAGGGAACACAATTGTGCCTGGCTCGGCGCCTCCCCATCAATGCCCTGCAACGCCGCCTCAACACAGGATCGGGCCAGCTCCATCTCTGAAAACAGGATAGCTGCCCTATGACCCAATGCCTGAAACGCACCAATCACTTGACCGAACTGAACACGAGTCTTCAGATAATCCAAGTTCATCGCAAACGCCTGGGCCGCCGTTCCCAGCATCTCCGCTGCCAAACCCGCTCGGCCCCGGTCCAGAATGTCTGTTAGTAACTCAGCGCCTTGATCGAGTTCGCCGAGGATCGCGTCCTCGCCCACGAGAACATCCTCGAAATCAATATTGGCATAGCCACGACTATCAGCGGTTTTGAGCACTTGCCGGCTGATTCCGGCAGTATCCGCTGGCAGCAAAAACACAGTAATACCCTCCGCATCCCCTGCCGACCCACTGGTCCGAGTCGCGACAATCAGTGCCGTCGCCGAACCACCCTCCAGTACCATCGTCTTACGGCCGGTCAAACTAAAGCCGTCAGCAGTTTTTTCTGCCTGCAGCGCGATGGCATTAGGCGCATGCCTGGGGCCTTCATCCACTGCCAGGGTCAAAATTTCAGAGCCGTCGACGACTTTAGGTAACCAAGCCTGTTTTTGAGCTTCAGTGCCACCCAACAATAGCGCCGACGCGCCCACCAGCGCCGAAGCCAATAATGGCGAGGCGGTCAGTTGCTTGCCGGTTTCCTCCAGCACGATGCCAAATGTCAGGTAGCCGAGATCTGAACCACCATATTGCTCAGGCACTATAATTCCAGTCCAGCCCATGTCGACCATAGCCTGCCAGGTTTCCGCTTGAAACCCTTGTTCAACACCGCTGTCGCGCATCGCACGAAACTTGGCGACCGGAGCCTGCTCTGTAACCCAGGCCTGCGCCTGGTCTCTGATCATTGTTTGTTCTTCCGTTAATGCTGCCATCCTAATGACTTCCTTAATTTGTAGGGATCAGCCCTTTTGGGTATTTTCCGGGAGGCCTAAAATATTTTTCGAGATGATATTGTTCTGCACCTCAAATGAACCTCCGTAGATCGACATGGCTTTGCCTGACAGCCAGTTGCGGACTGTTGCAAGCTCAGCATCATTAAAACCCTCGCCTTCCCAGCCGAGACCACTATGCCCCATCAACTCAAGGGTCAGTTCCGATTGGGTTTGGGCCACATGCGTGGCTGAATTTTTCAATATCGACGCCGAGGCACTAACCTCGACATTGCCTCTAGCCTCTGCGGCAATCCGACTGATGGTCAAGCCATGCGCCTGCGCATCCATTAAGTGGTTTGCCAGTCGTAAACGCAGATCTGCATCATCCAGACGCCCCTCGGCATCTGCACCCACATAACGCTTAGCCATGTCTTGCAACGCCTCTGACTTGCCGCCACCGGTATTCCGTACGCCGGTTTGGCTCGCGCGTTCGTGTTGCAGCAAGCGTTTGCCAACACTCCAGCCATCATTCAAATTACCCAGCATATCGGTCTTGTCGGCTCGAGCATCGGTGAAAAATGTCTCACAAAATGGTGAAGCTCCAGCGATCAGCTTGATGGGTCGCGTTTCGATGCCTGGTTGATCCATTTTCAGCATCAGAAAACTGATCCCGTTACGCTTCTTGGCCTTACTGTCGGTACGCACGAGCGCGCCACACCATTGCGAAATATCGGCCCCAGAGGTCCAGACCTTTTGCCCATTGACCACCCAGCTATCACCCTGATCTTCAGCTTTAGTCGCCAGTGAAGCCAGGTCAGAGCCCGCATTCGGCTCCGAATAACCCAGGCACCAGCGTATTTCACCCCGACACATCGGCGGTAGATGGCGAATCTTTTGATCTTCGGTGCCATATTCGAGAATCGTCGGGCCAACCATCGTGACGCCCATGCCCGCCAACACAATAATCGGGTTAAAAGCACCAATCCGATTCATTTCCTCGTGTAGGATCTTGGTCTGAATATGATCAAGGCCGCCGCCACCATATTGACTCGGCCAAGTGGGCGTACCCCAGCCTTTCCCTCCCAGCCGCTGTTGCCAAAGTGACGCATCGTCCTGCAGCGGACCGGTATACTCACCATAGCCCAACAGTTCAGCGCCTTTACCCTTTAACGTCGGTGGGAAATTTTCGTCTAGCCAGGTTCGTACTGACTGGCGAAATGCCTCCTGCTCGTTACTGCGTTCAACCATGTCCACATGCTCCAATTTCTGTCGTTGATATGTCGCACCATCGGTACTGTTTTTTATTGCGTCTAACAATATATTAAAGGATTGGTTGACGGAGTCCGTTCGCAGAGAAAAATCCGGTTACTCATCAATTCTGTCCCGTGCCAGCCAGAACCGCACTGTACCCTAGACACGGCCAAAACATCAAACATGGCGCAACCGCAAGCTGCCACGACATTCGCTCACCTGCGAGCATCTGAACCGTACTGTGGAAAACAGACACGTCGCTCGAACGTCACCGACGGGCCATTTTTGTGAAAGTTGGCTTGAGTCAGACTGAATTCTGGGTAAGTATGACCACGACTACGCAAAAAAACCGCGAGGCCCGGAAACCCCGTGACGCCTTGCAGACATTCAACATAGCAATCAAAGAGAGAATCATGGAAATTAAAGATCACAGCGCAATTATCGTCGGTGGCGCATCCGGCATGGCCCTGGCAACCGCCGAACTGTGGGTAGAGAAAGGCGGCAAGCTCGCCATACTGGACTTGCCCACGTCTGACGGTGCCGCCGTTGCAGAACGTTTGGGTGCCACCTTTTATCCTTGCAACGTCATGGACTATGAAGGTACGGAAGCCGCGATCAATGCAGCTGTCGAACAACTCGGTGGCGTCCACTTTGTCTGTAACACAGCCGGCGGCGGTCTCGCCAAGCGCACAGTTGCCAGGGACGGGGCCCACCCGTTAGCAGACTTTCAAAGAGTCATTGATCTCAATTTGATTTCCGCTTTCAATATCTCGCGGCTGACAGCAGAAAAAATGGGCACCAACGAGCCCAACGAAGATGGTGAGCGGGGCGTGATCATTAATACGGCATCTATCGCGGCATTCGAGGGCCAAATCGGCCAGGTGGCTTACTCAGCAGCCAAAGGCGGCATAGCCGCAATGACGTTAACAATGGCCCGAGATCTTGGCAGCATGGGTGTGCGGGTGATGACTATAGCGCCTAGCCTATTCAGCACTGGCATTACCAAAGGTATTCCTGAAGCTGCGTCACAAAATCTGGTCAAAGACGCAGCGTTTCCGAAGCGCATGGGCCGTCCGGTCGAGTATGCCAAGATGGCAGTTGCTATCTACGAAAACTGCATGATGAACGGCAGCACTATTCGAGTTGATGCCGGCGTGCGTTTCGCCCCCAAGTAAGTCGAGTGACTCGCGGGCTCAGCCTATCAGGTGGGCCCGCATCAACTCGAACAACAAACAGTTACGCCTGGCGCCACCAGGCAACGCCATCGGCGTCCACTTCAACTTTCAGCATTCTGCGCTCGAGCGCGCAATGCAGATGCGCGATGGCCTCACCGGTTGCGGGAAAGTAAGTCCAATCTGTGATCTTGCTGCGAAACAATGCAGGAAACACATCAACGGCGCGTTTCGGCTCAGCGCATAAATCATAGAGCTTCAAGAGTGCCACCTCATGCCAGTCGATTAACGCGGTCAATCGCTCATGAACACCGGTATAGATACTTTCATGGGCAGGCAAAACCATTAAATCTGGCGGCAGGTATTCCCTGAACCGGATACAGGAATTGATCCAGTCTTTCAACGGATTAGCCTGCGGCTCCGAGGGCTGGACCCCGACATTAGGGGTGATTTTGGGTAGCAGTTGGTCACCGCCGATAATGATCTTGAGCTCCGGGCAATATAAACAGACGTGTTCCGGCGCATGGCCATGACCGATCAATGCTCGCCACTCGCGGCCACCAATATCGATGTACTGACCATCTTTGATACGTCGATAACCCGCCGGTAGCGGCGTGATATTGGCGCCAAACTGACCAAAGCGACTACGATATCGATCCAGTCGGGCCTCATCAAAGCCAGCCTGTCGGTAGAACTTGATGGCGTCATCCGGCACATCGGCAGGTCCATCGGCAGCCATCACCTTACACATGTAAAAATCACTGCGACTCATCCAGAGCTCACAACCCCATTGACGACAGAGCCAACCGGCATTACCCGTGTGATCTGCGTGCAAATGCGTCGCGATCACTCGGATAACAGGTAGCCCGCCAAGGTGTTGCTTGAAAATAGCCTGCCAGTCTTGCTGAACATCCGGCGAATTCAGGCCGGTATCCACAATCGTCCAGCCATCATGATCTTTCAGCAACCAGACGTTAATGTGGTTCAGGCGCCCACCCATGGGTAAACGCGCCCAATAACAGCCCTCGGCGACCTTTGTCACATCGCCACTACCCGGTGCCTGGTCTTCGAAATAATAGGTCAAGGGGTCAAAACCCCGGCGAGACATGTTATCCACCACGACGGCCTTCCTTCTTTTAATAGAGATTTTAATAAAGCGACAGAATTTGCACTAAGCCGCGATGAATCACAACTAAATTAGATCAGCGACTAATTTCAGTAACTGCACTGCCCGCGCCATCGATGACACCGCGAGAATTGGTCCGTAAAAACTGCAAAATCGCTATTCGAGGCGGGCTTGAGGACGACTGCTTGCCAGAAACCGAAGTATCCAGGCAGCGATTAGTGACTGGTCAGTCAGCATATTGAGCGAGGCAATACCTGCGCTAAATTTTTCAGCACCGAGCATTTCCTGACGTAGCTCCATCAGACCCTGTGAATATTCCTTGATGAATTCCGGATGCCCCTGCAGAGCCAGCATATGCTCGCCTACCGTGAACATAGCATTTGGGCAATTGTTGCTGCTCGCCAGCAGAGTGGCGCCTGGTGGCAGGATGCTTACCTGGTCTTTGTGGGAGTACAGTAACGCAAATTGATTCGCGACAGGACTCATGAACTCGGCCTTGGCGAGGACTTCCGCGTTATGCACGCCAACCCGCCAGCCCACATCGGCAGGTTCGGTTTTGCCGCCTAAGGCTTCTGCCATCATCTGGTGACCGAAGCAAATACCTACTGTCGGTGTTTGGGTTTGATCCAGCTTAACCACAAACTCGCGCAATCGATGAATCCAGGGTTCATCGTCATAAACACTTTTTTTGCTGCCAGTGATAATGTAGCCATCACAATCGCCAATGTCTTCAGGATATTGGCCATGCTCAACATCGAAAGCAACAAACTCAAGCGTTTCATCGCCTTCAACCTGCGTGGCTGCGCTTAGCACGCGAGATACCATTTCCGGATACTCGCCGAAATCAACTTGAAACTGCTCGAGGACAGAGTCTGCTTTTAGAATGCCGATTTTCAATACTTGTTCCGCCAGTGATGCCGCGCCTAAATAATTTCGAAATAGCGTTGTAGTTGCCAGTCAGTCACCTGTTTTTCATACTGCCGAACTTCCCAGTCTCGGCTGGCAACATAGTGCTCAACAAAGGGCTCGCCAAATAAGTTTTTTGCCGCTTCCGACTTAGCCAAGGCTCGATTTGCATCTCGCAAATTCGTCGGAAACTGCCAATCCGGCGGCAGCTGATCTTGAATTGCATAGGCATCCCCCACGACAGGAGCCGTCAGTTCAAGCCTTTCCTCAATGCCGAGCAACCCAGCCCCCAGGGTCGCTGCAGCCACGAGATAAGGATTCGCATCAGCCGAGCCAACCCTGAACTCAACTCGCTGACTTTTTGCAGAACCAGGAATCACGCGTAATGCTGTGGTACGATTTTCGACGCCCCATGTGGCTGCCGTTGGCGCCCAAGCTCCTTTAACCAGCCGCGTATAACTGTTAATGGTCGGTGAAGTGACTGCCAATAATTGGCGTAGGTATTTTTGCTGACCCGCGACATAGGATTTTTGCAATTCGCTCATGGAATAGGCCGCATTTGAATCAAAAAATGCACTCTCACCATTATTCAGATGTTGGAGCGATTGATGACAGTGGCCACTTTGGCCTGGATAGTCCATGGACCATTTGGCCATAAACGTTGCGACCAAGCCTTTACGTTGAAAGAAGGATTTCACAAAGGTCTTGAACATCACCGCTTTATCCGCCGCCGCCAAGGCGTCATCAACAGTAATAGCGCCCTCCCAGACACCGGGGCCTGTTTCACAATGCAGACATTCCAGCGGAAAATTATGCGCTATACAGTAGTCCATTAACTCGTTGAACAAATCAGCATAGGTATTCGTCCTGAGTATGGAATAACCAAAATTACCCGGCGACAGCGGCACCAGGTTTCGGTAGTTTTTTTCACGGATTGAATGGGGCGTTTCGTCGAATACAAAAAACTCATATTCAAAGGCTAATTTCGCACCCAAACCTGCCTGTTGTGCTCGGTTCAAGACCTCCTTGAGACGACTTCGAGGACAAATTGGGTGGAACTTTTGCTGATCCTGAATGACGAAGTCGCCGAGAAAGAATGGCATATTACCTTCATCCTGTAGTCTTCGCTCAGTGCTTAGATCAAGTCGTACCAAAGCGTCGGGATAGGCCGTATGCCAGCCTGTGAAGGTCCCGTTGTCGTAAAGCTGATCGTCTACGTCCCAACCGAGTACGCAGTCACAAAAACCCGAAGTGCCCGCCGCGATGGCAGCGAATTTCTCCAGGCTGATGTATTTTCCACGCAACACCCCGTCGATGTCGCAGACAGCAAATTTAATTCTTTTGATGCCCTCACTCTGGTACTGGGCAATAAGATCAGATGCGTCTTTCATTGACTGCTAGGCCTCGCTTGTGGAACCCGGATATGCTGGACAAGATCCTGAACTTCCTGGGGTGGCGGTGGTGTTATACGCATGACGACGAACGACACCATGAAATTCAGGATCATGCCCAGGCTGCCAATACCTTCTGGCGATATACCAAACCACCAGTGAGCCGCAATATTGGTTTCCGGGCTGATGAACTTGAAATAAACGATATAACTAAAGGTGAAGATCAAACCAGTGAGCATACCGCTGATGGCGGCCTCCTTATTCATCCGAGTCGAGAAAATACCCAGAAGAATGACCGGGAAAAAGCTAGCCGCGGCCAGACCAAAGGCGAAGGCAACCACCTCTGCAACGAAACCCGGCGGATAGATGCCAAACAGCCCCGCAATAGCGATCGCCACGGCAGCAGCCAGGCGCGCGTAACGCAGTTCTTGGCGCTCCGTAATATTCGGCCGAAAAGTCTTTTTCAACAAGTCATGGGCAATCGCCGTGGAGATCACCAATAACAAACCCGCCGCCGTCGATAAAGCCGCAGCCAGACCACCAGCTGCCACCAGAGCCACGACCCAGTTCGGCAGCTGAGCGATTTCCGGGTGAGCAAGGACAATAATGTCCCGGTCAATATAGAGTTCGTTGTCATTCGAGGTGGCTTTATTAGTGAGTAATCGCTCACCGCTCGCACCTCGACCAAGGTCATACACTGGCTTCTGCTCCATGGCAGCACCGCCGCGGTATTGAATCTCACCATCATTATTTTTATCAATCCAGGCGATCAGTCCGCTATTTTCCCACTTACCAAACCACTCAGGCGCCTCGCTATAGTGCAATCCATCCATAGCATTAATGATGTTAATCCGAGCAAACGCTGCCACCGCAGGCGCGGTCGTGTATAGCAAGGCAATTAAAACCAGCGCATAGCCCGCCGATATTCTGGCGTCTCTAACCCGAGGGACGGTAAAAAACCGCACGATGACATGAGGCAAGCCCGCGGTCCCCGCCATCAGCGCCGCGGCAATAAAGAACATATCGATGGTCGACTTATTTCCTGCGGTAAACGCCGTCATCCCCAGCTCTGTCGTCAAGCCATCGAGCTTATCCAGCAGATACACCGGCTCTGCAGCCAGGGTGCTGCCGAGGCCCAACATGGGGATCGGATTATTGGTCAAGGTCAGGGAGATAAAAATTGCAGGCACCAGGTAGGCAAATATCAGCACACAATACTGGGCAACCTGAGTATAGGTAATGCCCTTCATGCCCCCCAGCACCGCATAGAAAAACACGATGCCCATACCAATGACCACGCCCGTATTAATATCGACTTCCAGGAAGCGCGAAAAGACCACACCCACGCCGCGCATCTGACCGGCAACATAGGTGAAAGAAATAAAGATCACGCAAACCACTGCCACTAATCGTGCAGCTTGTGAATAGTAGCGATCACCGACAAAGTCTGGCACCGTAAACTTGTTAAACTTTCGCAGATAAGGCGCCAGCAATAACGCCAGTAAAACATAACCGCCAGTCCAGCCCATCAGATAACGAGCACCATCTGCGCCCTCAAAGGCTATAATGCCAGCCATCGACAGGTACGAGGCGGCAGACATCCAGTCCGCTGCAGTGGCCGCGCCATTCGCCAAGGGATGTACATGGCCACCGGCAACATAAAACTCACTGGTTGATGACGATCGACTCCAGATCGCGATGCCGATATACAGCGCAAAAGATAAGCCCACAAATAGATAGCTTAATACTTGTGCACTCATCACCTACTCCTGCTCATCAACGCCGTGAACTCTATCCAGCTGGTTCATGCGCCAAGCGTAAACAAAGATCAGGATAACGAAGACCACAATAGATCCCTGCTGAGAGAACCAAAAACCTAACTTGAAGCCAAAGAAATGAAATTGATTAAGGTAATCAACCCACAAGATGCCACAGCCAAATGACACCAGAAACCAGATCAACAGTAGACCTGACATCAGACGCAGATTGGCGCGCCAATAGTCGCGATTCTCATGTTCGGGTTGCTTATCAGCGTTGTTATCGATCACGTCTTCACCTCCGCATTATTAAACTTGCCAGCGTACGCTCGGTAAGCACTATCAGTCCGAGTATACAGAATAACGACTTTCGAGAATCTATTTCACGGGCTTCCGCTGCTTACCCCAGTTATTTCAACCACACAATTAATTAATGCGACGCAACAGAGATATCCACATTTTCTGTGGATAACTCTGGGGACAGTTTCCTTAGTAACTTAAAAACCTCGACGTTTTTGCCACATAATCGATTGTTTATTTTTTGAGCAAATCGCTTTTTATATTTAAATTCAACAAGTTACGCCGCATACCTGGTCCGATGTTTAATTTCCCAAGATTAATAGCGGCTTTTTACTTTCTGGGTCAGGTTGTGAATAACTTAATGAAGAGGTGAGTAACTACCAACGTGTAGATCCCCCAATTTATGGGCCTACCTCGATCTTCGATATTATTTTGGGTCTTTAAAATAGCGAATATTTGGGTACAGTCCGCTTAACTTTTATCATTTTCAATTCTGCGCACAGCACTTTTGCTGATCTGGATCGCCTGCTCCTGAGAGGCCAACTCAACCAAATTGGCAGGCAAGCTTTTGGTCACTCGCGCGCCGAGTTCACGCATGTTTTCAGCGCGAGTCACCAGATTGCCTTTACCCGATACTAATTTATTGTGCGCTTTGGCATAAACCGCCTGCACCGAATCGAGCTTACCGCCGATATCCTCCAAGTCAGCAACGAAATTAACAAACTTGTCATACAACGCACCGGCTTTGCCAGCAATCTCCTGCGCATTCTTATTTTGCTGCTCATAACGCCAGATATTTTGAATAGTCCGCAGCGTTGCCAGCAGCGTCGAGGGTGCGACCAAAACAATATTTTTATCAAAGGCATTAGAAAATAATTCATTGTCTTGCTGAACCGCCAGCGTAAATGCCGCCTCTACCGGCACGAACAACAAAACGAAATCCAGCGTTCGAACATTTTCAAGGTTCTGATAATCCTTCTCGCTGAGCTGTTTGACATGTTGGCGTAAGGACTGAATATGCGCCTTTAAAGCCTCCTGCTGTTGTGACCCTGGCTCTGCACTACAATAACGTTCATAGCCCACCAGCGAGACCTTAGAGTCAATAATAACGTCCTTACCTTCCGGCAAGTGCACCACCACGTCGGGCTGAAAGCGCTGCCCCTGCGAATTTTTTAAATTGACCTGAACCTCATACTCTCGGCCCTTTTCAAGCCCAGATTTTTCCAGTACCCGCTCAAGAATAACCTCACCCCAGGTACCCTGGGTCTTATTTTCACCCTTAAGGGCATTCGTGAGGTTCACCGCATCCTGACTGATTCGAACATTCAAGGTCTGCAGATCACGGACTTCCTTGGCCAGTGAGAAGCGTTCTTTGCTCTCTCTGTCGTAGGTCTCCTCGACCCGTTTTTCAAAATCCTTGATCTTCTCCCCGAGCGGCTTGAGCAAGCCATCCATCTGCATCTGATTCTGTTCCTTGAAACTCTTTTGCTTGGCATCGAAAATTTCATTGGCCAGGTTTTTGAACTCGGCGTTGAGGCTTTCTCGCGCTTGATGAAGCAGAGCCAACTTCTCCTCATTTTGTTTTTGTTGTTCTAGCAGCGTCGTTTGCAAATGACTGACTTTTTCCCGGTGGCTGGCGTTATCAGCTCGTAATTGGTCGGTTTCCCGCGCCCCCGCCTCAAGACGCCCTTCCAGGCCAAGCGCTTGCTGTTGGAGTTGCGCGACTTGAGACTTCAACCCGGCCTCACTGATCAACGCACGTTCTAACGTCACTGAGCGATCATCAAGCTGTTGTTGCGCAGCCTGCAGCCGTTGCGTCAGATCTTCGCGATCCCGCTGATGGGTCGCGACACTGGCTTGTGTCAGAGCCTGCTGAACCTCGGCATCAGAGGCCCATTGATCGCGCTCACGCTGCATTTTGAGACGAGACCAAAGCCACGCCAGCAACGCCGTGAGCAACATGCTACAACCCGCTACAATAGCGATCGTGACGATACTTTCTATACCCATGATGCACGGCTCATGACTGATACAATCCCTTTAGAAACGTCTAGAGTCTACCGTCTGACTGTCAATATATACAGCCAAATAACGCAGGAAATCTGGGCTCCGCTTTGGTAGGCTACGCACTTTCGACCGGGTCAATTAACTATATGAATGCGTCTCAAAATATTATCGAAGTCTCCGTAAAGGACTTTCAACAGGACGTCGTCGAGAAATCCAGACAGATCCCTGTCATGCTGGAATTCTACGCACCCGGCGCCGCGCCCTCAGAACTTCAGGCGCCTGTCCTGAAGAAACTGGCAGTCGAATTCAATGGCAAGTTCCTCTTGGCGCGGGTCAACGTCCAGGAAAATCAGCAGATCGTTCAGCAGCTGGGCGTACGAACCCTGCCGACGATAAAGATCATCGTGAATGCACAGATGGCCCATGACTTGGAAGGCGAGCAAACAGAAACCCAACTACGGGCGCTCCTTGAATCACTGACAATGAGCCCGATTGAACGCATTCGAGAACAGATCAACCTGCTATTGCTCGCCGGCAACCGCCAGGGCGCAATCCAAATGCTTCAGGAAGCCATCAGTCAGGAACCACAAAACCATGCCCTGCACGTTGAACTTGCTGACCTGCTGGTCATGGAGAGCCGAATAGACGAAGCTCGCGAACTACTTGCCACTCTGCCCAGCGATACTATCGGTATTGGCAAACCGAAAAACCGCATTGAGTTCAGTGAGTTATCTGCCAATTTGCCCGCCCTAGCGGAGTTGATTGACAGGGTCACCCAACAGCCAGAAGACCTACCCCTGAAATATCAGTTAGCTGTTCGACTGGTTGCCAATGATCAGATTGAAGAGGCATTAGAGGTATTGCTCGAGATGCTGAAAATCGACAAAGACTATGACGAGGCACTGGCTCGACGCACGATGGTGAAGATATTTGAGTTGGTGATTCCACTGCCACCGCGTACCGGCGCAAAATGTTTACCTTTTTGCACTAGCCCGGGTTTATACGCTCGGCAATACTATCTTGCAGCGCCTTGCAGCCCCTTGCACCAGCCGCCCATCCTAACCAAAGTAGCGGAACAGCTTCCCTTCACTTCGAAGCACACTGGCGATAATACCAGGAGACTTCCAAGGATTGCGCTTACCTCGATAAAGTACCTTGTCACCTTTCGTCAGCAGCCAGAGATCCATGGACTGAATATGTTTGATTTTCATGCTGCTCTGCCCCTAACTGATGTTAAGTGTATCGTGCGATACACGTGATTACTGTATGTCGGTACAGTACTGTATATTAACTCAGTGGACAACCGTTTTTTAGAAAAACTTAGGTAGCGGAGATGTCGAGCCAGTCGAAGCCTGTATCTTGCTGGGCGACCTGTAATTCCCCTTGCCAGCCACTGGCGTCGGCCTGGAGGATCTCGTTGACAGCCTCGAGCGCAAGATGATCAGCATTATTCTTTTCGCTGATGTGGGAAATCACCAAATGCTGCAAGCGTGGCAAATCGATTTTCTGCAGCAAGCCGGCCGCTTGTTGATTGTTCAGGTGACCTCGCAGACCACCAACCCGCTGCTTTAAGGAATAAGGATAAGGACCGTCAGAGAGCATCTGGAGATCATGGTTGCACTCCAATAACAGCGCATCACATTTTTCGTAGTGACGTTCAACATGGGGCGTAATATGACCTAGGTCAGTCAGCACTCCAATAGTGACTCGTCCAGAGGAAATGACGTACTGACAAGGTTCGCGGGCGTCATGAGGAACGGCCACCGGCTCGATAGATAAACTGCCAATTTCGAAGGGGCGATGACAATTGATCCTGTTGAGATTCGGCACATCACCCATAGGCCTGGCGCTATAAGTACCCGGCGTCAGATAAACGGCGGTCTTGTGCTTACGGGCGAAGGCACCGACGCCATGGATATGGTCTGAGTGCTCATGGGTCACCAGCACGCCGCTGATATCCTGCGGAGTTCGTCCGATTCGATGTAGGCGTCGCTCAATCTCTTTCAGAGTAAAGCCTAGGTCGACGAGAACACAGGTATTCTCGTCTTCGATGAGCGTACAGTTTCCACGACTTCCACTACCCAGGGATGTAATACGCACGATAAAGTAATGCTTCCTAGCTAGAGTACTCTCTAATAATTTTCAGCAACCGTTCTGCCACCAATGGGTCAGCCAAGTTTGTCTGATTTTTATAAATCATCACATGCACACCGTCATCATGATTCTCGAGGTGCACCTGATATTTGTTTTCGTCGCCAAGCACGGCCTCGTCAGTGAAAAGCCGAGTGAGAAATCCCGGTGCCTGATTGGCTGTCGCATCATAGAGCACGTAATAGTTTGCGGAGGTCCGATCTCGGTCATCGATATTAATCGACGCATCAGCCAACGCTTTGCCGACGGTCGCCCAGGCGCGATCAAAGTCGAGCTTATAACGAAGCACCGGTTTCGTTCTGTCTGGCAGCAATTCGATCCGACTGCTACGTATATTCATGGCACCCTGGGATATGGAAAACCCCTGAGGAATCGTCTCGCCGAGAAAATAAGCCAGTTCCGACAACACCTTCGACTCAATTTCGACGTCGTCTGATGTACCGTTCCAGTTCGCAGTATCCTGCCTGACGGGTGCACCGCGAGGAACCTGTTTGTGCTCTAGGTGGACCTCGGAACTGCCTGAACGAATACCTGCCTCAATACTCAAGCGAAATTTATTTTGGACCGTCGCGTTCGAATCCGCCCATGCAACGCCACTTTTCAAGCTTTCAAAGACCTTATCAGGCTCGCCAGCTACGGATGCCAGCCAGACGCTTTCCAGAACACCGCGGCGCGCATCGGCCGACTGCAACTCCATGTTGTTCACTTCCCAGAAGAGCCTGATTTTAGGCCACACTGCTGCGGGCGGCGTGTCGATAAATATCCAGCGCTCTTCGCCAAGCTTTCGAATAACGATCTGTTCCACGCCCGACGCTGTGCTCAACGGCTCTGGCAAGCCAATCGTCATCTTCTCACCCATCAGGCCTCGAGCGTCATCCACCACAGGGATAACAAGTGCATCGGTAAATGCCGGGGTGTCGAGACTTTCTGGAATTGTCACTCGAGGAATCGACTCAGACTCTAAGTAATCATCACTATTATTTTCGATTCCGAACCAGCTACAGCCAGAAATCAGTAGGGATAAGACTGTTATCACGCAGCCGCGGCATATCGCAGTGGCATCGACCACGTCGTAAAAAGCGCTAACTCTTTGCATCACGAGTTTACTACTCCGGCTTGTTGCAGCGCATCACGAACAGCTTGATGGTACTGCGGTGATAGTTCAGTGAGGGGCAAACGAATGCCCCGATCAATTTTTCCCATCTCCATCAGCGCCCACTTCACTGGTATGGGATTAGACTCAAGGAAAAGATTCTGGTGCAAGCCCAGCAGGCGATGATCTAGCGCACGCGCCTCGTCAACCTTGCCTTCGCGCAAGAGTTTGTAAATCTTGGCCATCTCAGCCGGCACGACATTCGCAGTGACACTGATGGTGCCGCTAGCCCCAGCCAACATGAGTTCAAGAGCAGTTTCATCATCACCGGAAAAAACCTTAATCGGCGTTTGACAGAGCGCCAGAATTTCACGAGTCCTGTGGATATCGCCGGTGGCTTCCTTGATAGCGATAACCTGATCGAGCTCGGCCAGCCTGGCAACGGTTGCGGGCAACATATCGCAGGCTGTCCGACTCGGCACGTTATAGAGAATTTGAGGCAAGTCTACTGCAGCAGCAATGGCCCGATAATGCTGGTACAGACCTTCCTGGGTCGGCTTATTGTAGTAGGGCGTCACCAACAGGCACGCATCGGCACCGGCATTCTTAGCTGCCAGCGTCAACTCGATGGCTTCCTTGGTGGCGTTCGCGCCAGTACCAGCGATCACCGGGATACGCCCTTGAACGACCCTGACCACCCGTTTCACTATTTCGCAGTGCTCGTTGATGTCAACCGTCGAAGATTCACCGGTGGTACCCACCGGCACCAACCCATCTGTACCGCTGGCCACATGCCACTCAACTAACTCATCGAGTCGCTGCCAATCAATTGCGCCATCCAAATGCATGGGAGTAACTAGCGCTACTATACTACCTGAGATCATCTTCTAGCCTAATTAGTGCCGCTCGCAGGATGGGCGATGGCAGGGTGGAATCGCGAAAGCGTCAATCTTAATGGTGTCTTTGCTGGATCACAAGGAGGTTGAGGCCTAAGCCCCCTTCTGGGGCCAAGACGTCATGACAGCCTTGACCAGTGTCGCGAGGGGAATCGCAAAAAATACACCCCACAACCCCCACCAGCTGCCGAACACTAACACTGCTGTGATAATGGCGATCGGATGCAAGTTGACGGCCTCGGAGAACAACAAGGGAACTATGACCAGACCATCAATACCTTGGATGATGGTGTAGCCCAGCATAATGTAGAAAAAATCCGGGCCCCAGCCAAATTGCAGATATGAAATAATGACCAAGGGTATCGTCACGGCCACCAGCCCCACATAGGGCACAATCACTGACAAACCCACCAAAAAAGCCAGCAAGGCGGCGTAATCGAGAGCGACAACTTTAAAGAAGATATAACTCACCACACCTAGCACGATGATTTCCATCACCTTGCCACGAATATAGTTCGCCATCTGCTGATCCATCTCCGCGCCAATCTGGTTCAACAAAGGTCGGCGACTGGGCAAAAGCGAAGAACACCAGCCCAAAATAGCTTTCTGATCCTTTAACAGGAAAAACACGAGGATTGGCACTAACATGGTATAAACCGTGACCGCGGCAATGACCGGCAGCTGGGACAACGAGAACGACACTAGCCATTGGCCAATTTCACTGGCTTCAGTATTCAACATCTCAATCCAGCTACCCACTTGCTGCTCACTTAGGAGCACTGGATATTCATCTGGCAACGTCAACAGCAGGGCTCGAGTTTGCTCGATCATATTTGGCAGGTTATCAAACAACGACCGCATCTGACGCCAGACTCTGGGGATAATAAAAAATAGCAGCGCCACGAAACCGCCCATAAATAAACTGAAGGTCAGCGCCACGGCCAAGCCATTGGGGATTCGAAATCGTTTCAACATCTTGATACTGCCCTGCATAACATAGGCTAGAACAATACCGGTCAGCAAAGGCGCCAGCACATTGCCCATGAAGACAATAATCAAGGTGGAAGCCAGAAGTATGGCTGCCAGCAACACGCCCTCTTCATCAGACAGAAAGCGATTAATCCAACCGCGCATCACTTCAAACATAAAATAGTGTTCCTTGCTGTGTGATTTTCTGTGTGCCTGCCGTAGATCGCAGACCTGGCTCATCGAGAAGTCGCTTAACTCGCACTATCCGACTTTTTTCAACCAGAAACTATACCGGCCTTCAACGGCAGTCGATCGCATCAGCAGGTGCCCACTTTGGTTGGCAAACACCTGAAAGTCACGCATCGACCCTGGGTCAGTACAGACCACCGACAGTACCTGACCCGGGCGCATTTTGTTCAACGCTTGCTTGGCCTTCAGCAATGGCAACGGACAAGTCAGACCCACGGCATCCAGAGACTCATCAATATCGATCTCCTCGGGGCGGTCATTCGAAGTTTCACTGCTCATGGTAGCGCTCATCATCGCAAAGCTAAGATTATAGCTGTTATTCAGGCTGGAAACGAACTTCGCCGACTCGCCATCGATCGCTCTGTCTAATCTCCCTTGCCGGGAACGTATCGATACTGATAGGGTCAAATCTGACTCTCACTTTTTTGGCTCGCCTCTCATCATGACTGCTTTGTACCTCGCTACGATTTCCAAGCTGACTTTGCCTTGGCGACGACTTGATTTTTCAACACTCGCCACTGCCTCGCTGATCCTGTCTCTCATGCTGGCCGGCATACCCGGGGCCCAGGCCGCACAAAACCAGAACCTGCCCCAATTTGGCGATACCACATCAGCCATTATCTCACTGGCTGAAGAACGCGAATTAGGCCAGGAATTCCTGCGTTCGCTGCGCGCTCAGGCACCGCAGGTGAGAGACCCTCTGATGCAGAGCTATCTGGAGCACCTGATTTACAAACTCGCCTCTCACAGCCGGCTCGAGGACCGACGACTGGACCTGCTGATCATTGACGATACTGCGCTGAACGCTTTTGCCGCGCCAGGCGGCATTATTGGCATCAATCTCGGTTTGTTCCTGGTGGGTGAGAGTGAAAACGAAATTTCATCGATTCTCGCTCACGAATTGGCCCACCTGAGCCAGCGCCATTTCGCCCGCGGGCTTGAGGCAGGTCGTGGTGCTAATTTGAAAAATCTGGCCGGTCTGCTAGCAGGCGTGGTACTAATGTCAACCACCGGCGGTAGTGCAGGTATGGCAGCTATCAGTGCCGGTCAAGGCCTCGCCGTAAACGAGCGCCTGCGCTACAGTCGCTCACGAGAGGCCGAAGCAGACAGAGTAGGGATTGATACGCTGATTGACGCAGAAATGGACCCGCGCGCCATGGCTTATATGTTTGAGCGGCTGGAGCGTGCAAATCGCTTCAATACCACCCGCATACCTGAATTCCTTTTAACTCATCCAGTAACCAAGGATCGTATCGCCGACTCCTACAACCAGACTCGCGGCTACCCCGCAAAAATCTGGCCGCAGAATCTTGATTTCCAATTAATGAAAGTACGGGCCATGGCCAGGGGCAACGAAACAAATACTGACCTTATTAAACGTTTCGAGGCCGGCGCAAAGAACTCAGATCCTGTAATCAAAACCGCCTACCAATACGGTCAGGTTCTGGCGCTTATAGACGCGGGCAGGGTCGACGATGCGCAACGGCTACTGGACCCTTTGATGGCGCAATACGAAGGTAAAATCGCGTTCACGCTCGCGGCGGCAACATTGAACATCAAAGCCGAGCGCTATGCACAAGCCGAGGATATTTTGCAGCGGGCACTAAGCATCAACATTAATAATTACCCACTGACGATGAGTTATGCCAACGTCCTGATGCACACTAAGCAGGCCGACAAGGCCGTCGCAGAACTCGGCAAACTCACCAAAGAACGTCCTAACGATATTAATGTCTGGTACCTGTTAGCGGAGGCCTACGGCCTGGCTAACGATGTTATTGGTGTTCATGAAGCTCGCGCCGAATACTTTGTCATGGTTGGCAACCTTGACCAAGCGATCAAACAGCTAGGTTACGCCATCCCGCTGGCCCGAGACAATTTCAGCCTCACCGCCAGACTTCGCGAGCGAATCAAAACTATCCATGAGCTTCGCCGCGGCCAACGCTCATCCTGATTCTGTTGCTAGCGGAGGCCAATAATGCTGTCACTATCGGCTGGTGCCCCGCATCTATTGCACGTTTATTAGACGCTTATTGCACCCTCGTCTATAGGCATTCTTAGCGACTGCATTCTTACCGACTACAGGATTACCGTTTGGCCCGCAGACGATAGTCGTCGGAGTTGGCGAATGACACCATACGCTCGAGCGGCACTAGGGCTCGGCGGGCGATCTCGGCCTCTACTGTTACCTCATTAGTACCCGCCGCCAGGCTCCCATAAAGATTTTGCAGCTCATTCATGCCCATCCAGGGGCAATGGGCGCAGCTACGACAGGTCGCACTGGTACCGGCAGTGGGCGCTTCGATAAACGTCTTACCCGGCGCCACCTGGCGCATTTTATGGAAAATTCCTCGATCGGTGGCAACAATAAAATGACTATTCGGCAGGTCTCTGGCCGCATTGATAATTTGGGTTGTGGAACCCACGACATCCGCCAAGGCCACAACGCCTGCTGGTGATTCCGGATGAACCAGTACCGCGGCATCAGGATAAACATTCATCAGATCCCGCAGGCCTTTGGCCTTGAACTCCTCATGGACGATACAGGCTCCGTCCCACATCACCATATCCGCACCGGTCTCATTCTGGATATAGCTACCCAGATACTTATCCGGCGCCCAGAGAATTTTCTCTCCCTGGTCCATCAAATGCTCCGCGACCTCCAAAGCAATACTGGAAGTGACCACCCAATCTGCACGGGCCTTGACTGCCGCTGATGTATTGGCATAAACCACAACGGTACGATCAGGGTACTGATCGCAAAATGCAGAAAACTCGCCTATCGGGCAGCCCAGATCCAATGAACAGGTCGCCTCCAACGTCGGCATCAATACCCGCTTCTGTGGGCTGAGAATCTTTGCGGTCTCACCCATAAAGCGCACACCCGCCACCACCAGCGTGGTGGCGTCTGACTGGCTGCCAAAACGCGCCATTTCGAGCGAGTCAGCGACGCAACCACCGGTCTCCTCTGCCAACTCTTGAATATCATCAGCCGTATAGTAATGCGCCACCAGAACCGCATTTTGAGCTTCAAGCAGTTCCTTAATCCTGATTTTATAATCCTGAACTTCAGCCGCCGTCATGGTCTGGCTCTGGTGCAGCGGTACATCAAATGCAATATTGGCCATGTTATTCATACCTCACGGAGATTCGATGTCTAATTATACCTAATTCGCCAAAAGATAGATCAATATAGGCAGACCATCAGGACTGCGAGTAAACTGGGGCAACATTAAGAGATGCGCACTCCCATGCCAAGCATAGTTTTTCTCATTGCCAAAACCGACGTTGTCATCGACGATAATTACCAACGCTTCGCCAATGAAATGTGTAAGCAGAACTACTCAGTCTATATCGGCTTTACCGACTCCCTCGCCATGCAGGCCTCCCAGGTGGTTGCCGATGTTTTCCTGCTGGAGACACCACTAATCACGGGCGCGCCCTTTCCTTCAGCGACCACCATGCCACTCCAGACGCTCGACAACATTTGGCTTTTATCCTTGGGTTTACGCAACAACTTTCTAGACAAGTTCCAACTGCTGTATGCCCTGGAGGGACAATGTCGAATCATCAATTCTTTGACTGCCATCATGCATTTCAAGAGCAAGTACTTACTCGCCAGTCATCCGCAGATTTTCCAACACCCCGAATTGTTTGCTGCAACTGACCCACAGGCACTCTACCAGCATATGCTTGAGCGTGAACGAGTCGATCCTGGCCAGCGCTGGATAGTCAAACCACCGGCTGGCAGCCTGGGACGCAGCGTATTTTTGCTCAGCACCCAAGATCCCAACGCCCAGGTGATTCTCGAGACGCTGACAGGTGTTGACGCTGATCAGTACTGCTTGATGCAACCCTATGTAAAGGAAATCGAAGCCGGTGAGAAGCGAGTTCTGATTGCCGGTGGCGAACCCGTGGGCCAATATTTGCGCCGAGCAGCAAAGGACCATCGAACTAATCGCATGCAAGGCGCAGCGCTCAGCACCTGCGAACTCACCAGTATGGAACGGACTTATTGTCGAAAAATTGGCGCATTTCTTGTTGAGCAAGGCGTTGAGTTTGCCGGGTTAGACCTAGCTTACCCTTGGGTCATAGAGTTTAATGTCATCAACCCAGGCGGGTTACTCACCATCGAGCAGCTCACGGGCATCGATCATTGCCGACGAATCATTGAGCAGATTTTCACCACCCATGCTCATCGTCCAGCCGGCAGCATCAACCACTAAACAAATAACGCAACTCGCGCTTGAGTTTTAAACGTAAACCGTTATGATACCCGCTCTTCTTTTGGGCCGATAGCTCAGTTGGTAGAGCAGCTGGCTTTTAACTAGTAGGTCCCGCGTTCGAGTCGCGGTCGGCCCACCATTTCAAGATGTACAGGTGGTTACCCCCTAAGAAGTGCCCCTACAAATGGAGATCACCCCCCACGAATAACGCAAAACTCGGGGGGTGTTTCTTCATGTTATATACGAAATAATGGGGCAGTATAACGGCGTAAACTCGCCTGATGCTCAGTATCATCTGCCGGTCAAATTCCTAGCTCAAATTGAATTCCTTTGCCTCGCCCAAGGATGCAGCCTGTTGTGGGCGCGACTATAGAACCCTGACGTGGAAGGATTACGTCAATACGCTACCTAGATACACTACATAGATACGCTACAGAGCATAGATTACACCGATAGACTTTCCTGGTAATCGCCAGGTCGGTTTATCTGTCAGCAGTCGTTGTGCTCCCATGGCTGCTTGAAGGCTGCGGCTTGAACCAGGCGGCCGAAAGGCTATTTAGCCTCGAGGAAAATAACGGGTAGGATCCGGTGCACCAGCCGCCTCAAAGCCGGCTCGGCGAATTCTGCAGCTATCACACTCTCCGCACGCCCCACCCGATTCATCCAACTGATAGCAAGAGACAGTTTGTCCGTAATCAACGCCGAGACCCAGACCGACCTTGATAATCGCCTCCTTACTCAGCGCAATTAGCGGCGTATGAATGTGCAGACGCCCACCTTCGACACCGATACGGGTCGCCAGGTTTGCCATGGTCTCAAAGGCCTGGATAAATTCAGGGCGACAATCAGGATATCCAGAATAATCAACGGCATTGACACCGATAAAGATATCCAGAGCCTCCAGCACTTCGGCATAGGCGAGCGCGTAAGCCAGAAATACTGTATTGCGAGCCGGCACATAAGTCACCGGAATGTCAGACGGCTCGTTCGCTGCGACGACAGTTGGCACCGCAATATTACGGTCGGTCAGTGCAGAGCCACCAAATCCGGCGATATCCACAGACACCACTTTATGGTGGGCCGCGCGCTTTGAAGCTATCTGGCCGGCAAACCGAATTTCCGTTAAATGGCGCTGACCGTAGTCAAAGCTCAGACAAAAACACTCAAAACCTTCAGCCTGAGCCATCGCCAGGGTTGTCGCAGAGTCCAGGCCACCAGACAGCAGTACGACCGCTCGAGGCCGAGTGATAGGCGCATCAGACACCGGGCTTATCTCCCCAGAGTATCTTGTGCAATTGCATCTGAAATCTGACTGGCAGTTGCTCCGCGAGAATCCACTCTGCCAATTCGGTAGCGTCTTGTTGACCGACACTCGGCGAAAACAACACATCGCCCACACGATCCAACAGCTCATATTCGCGCACTTTAAAACTGGCCCAATTGAAGTCCTGCCGATCACAAATCACAAACTTCACCTGATCCTTGTTCGCCAGCAATGCCAAATTGGTGTACAAATTGCGGCTCACCTCGGCAGATCCAGGGGTCTTCAGATCCAGGACAATTGAGACTCTTGGGTCGACGCCAGCAATATCTAGTGCGCCACTGGTTTCAAGCGACACCTGATAACCCGCATCGCATAGGCCCACCAACAAGGGCAAACAGGCTGGCTGAGCCAACGGTTCACCGCCAGTTACCGTCACGTAACGAGCACCAAAGCCCGCCACCTGCTCAAGCACTTCTTCCAACGAAGTCATGGTGCCTCCGCTGAAAGCATAGGCTGTGTCGCAGTACTGGCAGCGTAACGGACAACCCGTCAAGCGCACGAACACTGTCGGCAAGCCACTGGTTCTTGCTTCACCCTGGAGCGAGTAGAATATCTCTGTAATTCTTAGCATAGCGTGTCGAACTTGGATCTATCTATTAGGGTCTATCTATAAGGATCTAGCAGCAGCGCAAAAGCCTGCTCAGATGATGAGACGGATGACTATTGGCAGTTGACCATTCCATCGCGTAAATAACTGCTCGCCAACTTGGCAACGGACTTGCCTTGGTATTGCTCAATGACCTTGTTCAGCAGTTCTTTCGCTTTGTCACAATCACCCATAAGGTGATGGACCTTGCCCAGCTTGAACGATGCATCAGGCACTTTACGGTGATCAGGGAAAAAAGTAATGACCTGCACAAACGCCTGACGCGCATTCTCATATTCGGGGGTTGGCATCGCGGCATAAACTTCACCCATCCAATAATAGGCATTAGGGGCGAAGTCCCCATTGGGAAAGCGGTCGATCACAGCCTGTAATTGCGTGATGGCAAGGCCGTATTGTCGATTTCGAATCAGCTCCAGCGCAGTATCGTAGAGAGATTTTTCGCTCTGGTCAGAATCAACTGGCGCTTCCTCAACAGCTACATTGCCGGGATTATTAATGACCTCCGGATTGCCTGCGTCAGTGTCAGGCACTACGCCAAGCTTGCCCACGGCCAACCGCCTACTCAAATCCTGAAACCGACTATCGAGCTCCAGATAACGATCGTCCTGAATTTTCTTCATTCTTTTAAGCTGATACTGCAGGTCTTCAACCAGCCCGCGCAAGGTCTGCACTTCCTGCTCAACCAACTGCGACTGATACTCCGCATCAATACCCGCCGACGGACTAACGTTTTCAATTGGCGGCTGAAACGGTAACTGTTGGATAGCAGACACGTTGCGCGTTTCAACCCTAATGGCATCGTTAGTAGCCGCAAACAAAAATGGCGCACTAGTCAGCATCAACAGACCCAGCACACCACTTTTTAACAGGCAGACACTACGCATCGGAATAGCCCGCAACCCTATTTATCGGTAAACGACTTCAACTCGGCGATTCATCGCCCAGGCCGCTTCATTGTGACCACCATCTACTGGCTTCTCTTCACCATAGCTAATCACTTCGATCTGCGAACGAGGGGCCCCTTCGGCAACCAGGTAAGCACGCACAGCATTTGCTCGACGCTCACCCAAGGCGAGGTTGTATTCACGAGTGCCACGCTCATCGGCATGACCTTCAAGGCGAACTCGTAATGTCGAATCGTCTTTCAATACCATCGCATGCTTACTTAGCTCCATATGACCCGCACGTTTGACGATGGTCTGATCAAAGTCAAAGTAGAAAAGCCCTTGCAGCTGTTCCATTCCATCCATACCACCAGCAGCAGGCACGGAAATCTTGCCACCGCTGACCATAGGTCGCTTAACCTCTGCAACCACAGGCGCTTCAACTACTGGCGCAACTACCACCGGCGCTACTTCTGCCACAGGCTCTTCCACCTCTGTTTTCGACGCACAGCCAGCTAGAACAAAGGCTGCAAAACTGATTGCCATGACACCACGTGTTGTTATTCTTAGCATAATTAGCTCCTGAAAATCGCTGATAGCAGATTAAAGCACAATTTAAACTCGAAAAGCATACGATTACGTCACATTTCGGAACGCATATTCTATCAGAACTACTCCGAAATTGGTTTAAACATTCGCCGTTTTTGTGGCGACCAAGCGGGTTCTCGCACATCACCTTCACTTGAAGGCAAATTAAACTTTACGCCGCCATCAACAGAGACAGCCGCCAAAATTCCCTCACCGCCATATTGAGTCGCGTAAATCAACATACTGCCGTTAGGTGCAATACTCGGTGATTCATCCAGGCTTGTCTCAGTTAACACCGTCACACGACCGCGAATCAGATCCAGCATCGCGATATGGAATACCCCTTCCCGACGATGCACCATGACGATACCACTGCCATCAGGCAAAACACTGGCCTTGGCGTTATAGTCGCCCTCGAAGGTCAGCCGTTCGATCGATAGATCGTCTAGCTGAATCTGGTAAATCTGCGGCTGCCCTCCCCGGTTAGACGTAAAAATAATGCCCTTACCATCTGGGCTCCAAGACGGCTCAGTATCAATACCATAATGTCTGGTCACCCGCCGCAGCCGCCGGTCGGCAATAGTAAGGATGTAGATATCGGGGTTACCATCTTTTGACAAAACCACTGCTAACTGCTTGCCATCAGGCGAAAATGCCGGCGCACCATTCAGCCCGGGGAAATTCGTTAATTGCTGTCGCGTGCCATTGACCACATCGCGCAAAAATATTGCCGGCCGACTGTCCACTTCGAAGGATACATAGGCGATATAACGGCCATCTTGCGACCAACTCGCCGAAAGAATTGGCTCCTTGGATTCCAGCATGGTCTCGACTCGATGGCCATCGGCATCAGCGATATTCAGCCGATAACGGCGATCAGTGAGCGGGCCCAAGGCAGTCACGTACATGATTTGGGTCGAAAATGCCCCCTCGATGCCTGTGAGAATTTTAAACACGCTGTCGCTGGCATAGTGTGCCATATCGCGCATCTCGCTGGCCTCACCCTCGATGGTCTGGCGAAGTTCCACCGATTGCTTGAAGACATTATATAAGGTGTAGGTCAAACGGTAACGATCACCTACTGGTGACACATGCCCAATCACCAGATACTCAACGTTCAGTAAACGCCAATCGCGATTGAAAATTTCTGCAGGTTCATGGGGCAAACTCAGCATCTGACTGGCAGGTAAACTCTCAAACCGGCCGCTGAGCACTAAGTCAGCATCGATGATGTCGCTGATATTTTCTGGCAGCCTGCCAGCGCCCCGCCAATCAAACGGGACGACGGCCACCCTCAACGCATTATCAACCCCTTGGGTTACTTCAATCCGCAAATCTGCCAGCACGGATTTGACGGGGATACAGACGACTAGCAGAGTGATCAGGTAAGCGTTTAGTTTCATTGAATTCCTATTACAGTCTTAGATCTTCAGGCCTGAACATGACCTCAAATTCGCGGAAATTACGTTCAAATTGCGCTGAATTGGTAGGCACAATAAAGCGTTCGGCTTTACGGACCGCCAGCATCGCTGAACGATCAAACGCCTCGTTACCACTCGAGGTTTTCAGCGTTACGTCAACCACTTCCCCAGTGGGCACTAAAAATACCGTTAACAAGACCTGCATGCCATTTCGCGCACTCGGTGGTCTTGACCAGTTCTGAATAATTTCACGCTGGATCTGCGACACGTAAGCCATGGCCTTTTCATCATCAGTCACTGCTAATCGATAGTCCTGTTCCTCGCTGAGGGCACGGGCCAGATCTTGCTCCGTTGCCACTTTAGCCTCCTTGGCCTCCTGCGCTAGTTTCTCTTCAGCCCGCTTTTCTTCAGCCTGCTGCGCCGCAGCCAACATGGTCTCCAAGCGCGATTTTTTTGCAGCCTGACTTGCCTTGGCCGCAAGATCAGCCTTCACCTTGGCATCCTGATCTAATTGCGCTCGACGTGCCGCGTCTCGCTGCTTTGCCAGTCGAGCCTTGGCTTGACGGCGCTGCAGAGCAGCGTCAGCCAGCTTTTGTTGTTTGACCTTATGCGGGTTTTCCGCCACTAGTGCGGCCTTAATGTAGTAATGCTCTACCGCAGCAGAGGCACTTGGCGCCGCCTCATCCCAGTTGACTAACAATAAGGTGATGACGCCGACATGCACTGCCAAGGCCAATACCGCGGGCACAATGTAGGTTCTGATCGAACTCATGATGCTATCCCGGCGGTTCTGTGATGAGACCCACACTCCCAGCCCCTGCCTGTTGCAAAACATTCATCAAGTTTACTACAACACCATAGTTGAGGGCCTGATCGCCCTCCACCAGCACCTTGATGTCGGGATTTGCCTGAATAATCTTCGCTGCGCGTTCACCGATCAACTCGAGCGCGACACTTTGCTCCTCATCACCCACGTTGATGTAGTAGGTTGAATCTGCTTTAACCGAGACAACCAGTGTCAGTTCATTCTCACTCACTGACAGCGGTCCTGAGGCGGCATCCGGTAGATCAACATTGATGCCCTGGGTCATCATAGGCGCAGTCACCATAAAAATAACCAATAGCACCAATGTCACGTCGATGTATGGGACGACGTTGATCTCAGCCATGGGCTTTCTTCTTGCTGCTTTGGCCATTATTAATCCTGTCGACGAATGCCGCGGTACAAGATACCGCTGAACTCATCAGTAAAAGCGTCGAGTCGATTCACGATAACTTCAACCTGGGCAGCAAAACGGTTGTAGGCAATCACTGCGGGAATGGCTGCAAACAGACCGATCGCAGTGGCCACCAACGCCTCGGAAATACCCGGCGCAACCACAGACAGACTGGCTTGGTTGACTGTTGCCAGTCCTCGAAAAGAATTCATAATGCCCCAGACCGTACCGAACAGACCAATGTAAGGGCTGGTTGAGCCAACTGTCGCCAGAAACGGCAAACTTGTTTCCATGCGTTCCTCTTCTCGCAACAAGGCAACCCGCATGGCCCGCTGCACGCTTTGCATAATGCGATCGGGATCTGCCTCCTTTTGCTGGCGCAGACGCGTAAATTCCTTGAAACCCGCGACAAAAATAAGCTCCATGCCCACGGGTTCACGCTCACTGGCTTCAATTTCCAGATAAATTTTGCGCAAATCCTTACCCGACCAAAACTCATCTTCAAAGGCGATAGACTCTCGCTTGATCGACGACAAGCTGAAGCCACGTTGAAAGATCATGACCCATGACACCATTGAGGCCAGAACCAATATGGCCATCACACACTGCACTACAATACTGGCATTTGTTACCAGGTCGATAATCGAAAGTGGCTCATTCACGGCAATTACTCTTTAGTCTCGCTCAGTTGGGATATCGTCAACTTGAAGCAACGGGCTGGCAGCAGGCATCGGCAAACCAAAATGCAGATAGGCATGACGAGTGGCCACCCTACCTCTTGGCGTACGCATTATAAAGCCCTGCTGAATCAAAAACGGCTCATAAACATCCTCAATGGTGTCACGTTCTTCGCCAATGGCCGCCGCCAAACTATCAACACCCACCGGCCCACCATCAAATTTCTCGATCAGCGCCATGAGCAGGCGTCTATCCATATGGTCAAAGCCATTAGCGTCGACTTTCAACATATTCAGCGCATCGTCGGCCACAGCCTTATCGATATGACCATTCGCTTTAACCTCGGCGAAATCACGTACACGCCGAAGCAAACGATTGGCAATTCGCGGTGTACCTCGAGACCGCAACGCTATCTCCTGAGCACCCGCTTGATCCGTCCGCACACCGAGCAGGTTCGACGAGCGAAGGATGATTTGAGCAAGATCATCGACCTGATAAAACTCAAGACGCTGAATAATTCCAAACCGGTCGCGCAAGGGAGACGTCAGCAAACCCGTTCGAGTGGTTGCACCAACGAGGGTGAATGGCGGTAAATCAAGCTTCAGCGTTCTTGCCGCTGGACCTTCACCGATGGTGATATCCACTTGAAAATCTTCCATCGCGGGATACAACACTTCCTCAATGGCTGGTGAAAGTCTGTGAATCTCATCAATAAACAGTACGTCTCCCGCCTCAAGATTGGTCAGCGCCGCAACTAGGTCGCCCTTTTTATCAATTACCGGCCCTGAGGTCGTTTTGATCTGCACCCCCATTTCATTGGCAATGATATTGGCCAAGGTTGTCTTACCCAAGCCCGGAGGACCAAATATCAGCGTATGATCGAGGTGCTCACTACGGCGTCTGGCAGCATCAATGAAGATAGTCATCTGCTCACTGACCTGCGGCTGACCGCGATACTCGCCAAAGGTTTTCGGGCGAATCGCCCAATCTTGAGTTGAATCTCCCTGGGTAGATTCTGGCGTTACCAGTCGATCCGATTCAATCATTGTCTGCCTGTCCCCATTCACCGGGTCTTAAACACCCAGTTTGCCACATTAGCGCTTATTCGGCAGGAGATACTGCACTTTAAGCGAGGGACTTCAACGCTTGGCGAATTAAGCGCTCAACGCTGACGTCCTGATCTTCGATCTGTCCCAGCGCCCTGGCTGCCTCCTGAGGTTTATAACCAAGACCGATGAGCGCTGCCTCGGCATCTGCAACCAAGTCAGGGGCTCGTTGAGCAGCAGGTAGCAACCCTTCCGTCAGGGCAGGTAATCGGTCACGCATCTCAATAATCAGCCTTTCAGCCGTTTTTTTGCCCACACCGGGCAGCGCCGTCAGTGCTTTGACGTCGTTATTCTGAATGCAGCGACTGAATGCCCTGGCATCCACACCAGACAGGATCGCTACGGCAAGTTTCGGTCCAACACCATTGACCTTAATGAGGGCACGAAACAGCTCGCGCTCCGAAGCCGTCGAAAACCCAAACAGCAGGTGCGCATCATCACGAACCACCAGGTGGGTATACAGCATCACTTCAGCACCGCTATCGCCGAGCTGAAAGAAGGTGGTCAAGGGAATATCAACCTCATAGCCAAGACCCTGCACATCCACAACCACTTGATGAGTGGACTTCTCTAAAATTTTACCCCTGACTCTACCGATCAATTGTCTGTTTTCCCTTCGCTACCAGAATGTTGTCCGAGGCTCACCATTCGACCTCGCCGAAAACTGTTTGCGCCTGCAATACGGTTAAGATTTTGCTGGGTATTAATATGGCACAACGCGATGGCCAGAGCGTCGGCGGCATCCTGCTGGGGTTGAGCCGGGAGTTTCAATAATGTCTTCACCATATGCTGAACCTGGCTTTTTTCCGCCGCACCGGTGCCCACTACTGCCTGTTTGATTTTTCGCGCCTCATATTCGAACACGGTCAAGCCCAGATTCGCTCCGGCAACGAGAGCAGCGCCTCGCGCCTGGCCTAGTTTCAAGGCAGACGACGCACTTTTAGCCATGAAGACCTTCTCGATCGCCATCTCTTGCGGACTGTACTGCTGAATAATTTCCGTGATCCCCGCAAATATCTCTGCCAATTTACCTGCCAGATCAGCTTTTGCGGCGGTTCTGATACAGCCACTCGCCACATACACTTGGCGCGGGCCTTGCGATTCGATCACTCCAAATCCCGTCACCAAGGATCCTGGGTCTATACCTAGAATTATTGTCATCGATGCTGCGTCATGAAAGTTCTTCTATTCCAGGGTGCACAAGGCAGCTTACCACACGCAAGGAGTGGAACAGATCCTGCCTGCCGGCCTAGCCCTCTTCATTATCAGGGAAGCTGGCATTGGTATAGACGTTCTGAACATCATCCAGGTCTTCCAGATTGTCCATCAGACGAATGACTTTTTCGGCCATATCGGCATCAAGTTCACTATAGTTCTGTGGCAGCATGGCTATCTCAGCATTGACGGGCTCAAAATCTGCACTCATTAATGCGTCCTTGATGGACAGAAAATTTTCTGGCGTCGTCACCACTTCCACAGAACCATCTTCAGCGATGTCCACATCATCAGCACCCGCATCAATCGCCAGCTCCATGACTAATTCTTCATCCAGCCCAGGCGCGAAATTGAGCAGACCTTTGCGATCAAACAGATAGGCGACAGACCCATCGGTGCCCAGATTCCCCCCCGCTTTGGTGAAGGCATGGCGAACCTCCGCCACCGTTCGGTTACGATTATCGGTCATCGTTTCCACCAAAAACGCCACACCACCTGGACCGTAGCCCTCATAGGTCAAAGACACCAAATCGCTGCCCTCGAGGCCACCAGCACCTCTGGCTATCGCACGCTCCATGGTATCTTTGGGCATCTGCGAGGCTTTAGCCTTATCTACCACCGTACGCAGGCCTGGATTATCCTCCAACACCCCGCCACCATCTCGAGCGGCAACGGTCAGCTCACGAATGATTTTTGTGAATACCTTTGCCCGCTTAGCATCTTGACCCGCCTTGCGGTGCTTGATGTTGCTCCACTTGCTATGACCCGCCATCAGCCTTCTCCATCAGTAGTATCTTTAAATCCACCGCTTATACATGCCGCATCAGACAGGTTTACGAACCGCCACATGCAAGTCTTTGAGCTGTTGCGGATCAACTTCACTGGGTGCCGACGTCAACAAGCATGCCGCTGTTTGGGTCTTCGGAAATGCGATGACATCACGAATCGCATGAGATCCACAGAGCAACATGATCAGACGATCAAGACCGATGGCCAGGCCTCCATGAGGTGGCGCACCATAGCGCAACGCCTCAAGGAGAAAGCCAAATTTGACGTTGGCTTCATCATCAGACAATTTCAACACCTTGAAGATTTGCTGCTGCATCGAGGTCTGGTGCACACGAATCGAACCACCACCCACTTCATGGCCGTTTATCACTACATCATAAGCCCTGGAAAGGGTCGCGCCGGGATTAGCGAGCATCTCGTCCATATCCCCCACAGGCTGGGTGAACGGATGATGAGTCGCTGACCAATTACCGGTCTTGTCCGCCTCAAACATCGGAAAATCAGTGACCCAGCAAGGCGCCCAGAGTCGAGTATAAAGATTCAAATCCTCGCCCAGCTTGTTACGTAGCGCACCGAGCGCATCGTTGACGATATCAGCCTTGTCGGCACCAAAAAAGATAATGTCCTTATCCTTCGCGCCGACACGGGCAAGAATATTCAACACCACTTCATCAGGTAAGAACTTCAAAATCGGTGATTGGAGACCTGCGACGCCGGCGTCAAGATCGTTGACCCGAATGTAGGCCAGACCTCTGGCACCATAAATACCAACGAATTTTGTATAGTCGTCGATCATCTTTCGAGTCAGCCGATCGCCCTGCTCCAGACGTAATGCGACAACTCGAGATCCGGAGTCAGAGGCCGGGCCGCTGAAGACCTTGAACTCAACTTCTTGCATGAGATCGGCCACGTCAACAAACTCGAGACCAAACCGCAGGTCCGGTCGGTCACTACCATACTTACGCTTAGCCTCGGCGTAAGTCAGCACTGGAAACGCCTCGAGTTCGACGTCGATGATCTCCTTGAACAATGCTCGAAACAGGTCTTCCGTCAGCGTCATGATCTGCTGCTCGTCCATGAACGTGGTTTCGATATCTACTTGAGTAAACTCTGGCTGGCGGTCCGCACGCAAATCTTCATCACGAAAACATCTGGCGATCTGGTAGTAACGGTCAAAACCAGACATCATCAATAGTTGCTTGAAGATTTGTGGGGACTGGGGCAATGCGAAAAATTGTCCCGGATGAGTCCGACTCGGCACCAGATAGTCGCGGGCACCCTCTGGCGTCGCTTTGGTCAGAATGGGCGTTTCGATATCCACAAAAGACCGGTCTTCAAGATAACGGCGAACAAAATGTGCCGTTTTTGACCGCAACCGGATTTTTTCCTGCATTTCCGGTCGACGCAAATCGATGTAGCGATACCGCAACCGAATATCTTCGCCGGCGTCGGAATGCTCATCCAACTGAAAAGGCGGTGTCTCCGCTGTATTGAGAATAATGAGCTCTTTGCCCAGCACTTCAATCATCCCTGTGCCCATTTTAGGATTGATTGCGGCCTGGTCACGGTGCCTGACACGGCCCTTGATGTTCAGGACATACTCATTACGCACTTGATCTGCAAGGGCGAAACTGGCGGCAGTATCAGGGTCAAACACCACCTGCACAATGCCTTCGTGATCTCGAATATCCAGAAATATTACACCGCCGTGATCTCGGCGCCGATGAACCCAGCCGCACAGGGAAACCTCTTCATCAATATGTGTGTCCCTTAACTGACCACAGTAGTGGCTACGCATTATCGTTACCTCAATTATCTAATGACTTCTTCGCCGGACTGGCGCTTTAACTCGAACAGCCGCCTAACTGGATGATGGCTTATTGCTCGACGTGCTGGAGCCAGTGGAGCCAGAGGAGCCAGAGGAGGTGCCAGAGGAAGTGCCGGTGGAAGCACTGCTAGCACCACTCGACTTGCCGCCGGATGAACTCTTTTCACTTGCACCCGAGCTACTTGACCCAGAATCCCCACTTCCCGAGCTGCCAGACGAGGAGTCACTACTACTGCCGCCATGGAGCACATTCTTCTTCGAGCCAGTCTTAAAGTCCGTCTCATACCAGCCAGACCCTTTAAGCCTGAAGGCAGCGGCCGAGACCATCTTTTTCAATGCAGGCTTGTTACATTTTGGGCAAATCACAGGCGCCTCATCAGACAACTTCATGAGCTTCTCAATTCGATGCTGGCACTCTTCACACTGATACTCGTAGATTGGCACGACAAACCTTCCTCTATAATCGGACAATAGGGCAATTTTACGGAGAACTGCGGCCGCGCATTATACCTTAATATCACGCCATGGCGAGCGCCTACGACACGCCTCACTGGAGCAAAACTGCTTCAAGGGTGGCTTTCGTAAAAATACTCGAAGGAAATGCAAAAAACCTAGCCTAAACCTTGCGACACAAAAGCCAATCATATATAAAGACCCACATTGTCGCTGAGAGCAAAAAGCGCTTAAATTCAAGCACCAAACCTGCATCTCAACAACATTTAACACATATTTAACTCATATTCTTCATAACCATCTTTTTCATAACATTGATATTCAAAAAGGAATCACGAATGGCAGCCAAAAAGGCAATCGCAAAAAAGACAGTGACTAAAGCTAAAACTAAACCTAAAGCTGTTGCCAAGCCCGTTGCAGCACCGAAGAAATTGCCGGCAATCAAGGAAAAATACACGAAAAGCGCGATTATTGCCGAGATTTCTGCAAATGCTGATCTCAGCAAGAAACAGGTTACAGCGGTCTTCCAAGAATTGAATGACCTGATTGCACGACACGTTAAAAAAGGTGCCGTAGGCGAATTCACATTACCTGGCCTGCTTAAAATCAAGACAGTCAAGAAGCCAGCCAGCAAGGCTCGTAAGGGCGTCCCTAACCCTTTCCGTCCAGGCGAAGTAATGAACGTTGCCGCCAAGCCAGCCAGCACGAAAGTTAAAGTGCTGCCACTGAAAGGCTTGAAAGAACTCGCTTAAGCCACTGGCTTAAGTAGTGTTTAAAAAGGGCCGCATCAGCGGCCCTTTTTTTTACTTGATAGTTGCCCTTTTGAGCGACACCGGCTACGTGGCACCTATCATTTCCCTTGCCCAAATGCGCCAGTGAGCGATCCAACACAACAACTGCAGTATTCAGCACCTCAACTCCTTGCTAGAATCAGCGCCGTGATTAGCAGCCATAGCCGCGGCTCAACAACCGCAGGCCCGTGACGCAAACCTGAACAGATCCAACAGGTCAGCGGCACCAGTGATTAATATGTCTTTTAACAACTCTGAAATTATTATAGGTCACCACAGACAGCGATTATGAAAGCATCCAGCTACTCGATTTCGACCCTCAAGGAAACCCCCGCCGATGCTGAGGTCATCAGTCACCAGCTGCTTATACGCGGCGGATTGATACGCAAACTGGCATCCGGCATTTACAACTGGTTGCCCTTGGGTTTGCGGGTACTACATAAGGTCGAGGGTATTATCCGTGAGGAGATGGATAACGCCGGCGCACTGGAAGTCATGATGCCGGTGGTCCAACCGGCGGAACTGTGGGTCGAGTCTGGTCGTTGGCAAGAATATGATGATGGCCTGCTCTTGAAATTTGTTGACCGGCACAAGCGAGATTTCTGTATGGGACCGACCCATGAAGAGGTGATTACCGATCTCGCCCGCAATGAACTCAAAAGCCACAAGCAGTTACCCATTAATTTTTATCAGATTCAGACGAAATTCAGAGACGAGACCCGGCCTCGCTTTGGCTTGTTGCGCGCTCGCGAGTTTCTAATGAAAGATGCTTACTCCTTTCATATGACTCAGGAAAGCCTGGGCGAGACCTACCAGCTGATGCACGAGACTTACAGCCGTATTCTCAAAAGAATGCATCTCGACTTTCGCCCCGTACTGGCAGATACCGGCAGCATTGGTGGTAGCGCCTCCGTTGAATTCCATGTTCTCGCGGACTCAGGCGAAGACACTATCGCGTTCAGCTCTGGTAGCGATTACGCTGCCAACGTTGAAATGGCCGAGGCGCTGGCACCGGCTGCTGAAAATGCCACCCCCGAAGAACTGACTGAGATCTCGACTCCTGGCCGCAAGACCATTGAGGACGTGGCTGACTTTCTGCAAATTGACCCAGCGCGAACGGTTAAGACTCTCATATTCAAGGGCAGCGAGACTCCATTGGTCGCCCTGGTGTTACGCGGCGATCATCAAATAAACACTATTAAGGCCGCTAAAATCGGCATGTTGGCCACGCCACTGACCCTCGCGAGTCCTGAAGAGATTCAAGCCGAGCTAGGTTGCACGGTGGGCTCCATTGGTCCGGTGGGTCTGAGCATACCTGTAGTCTCCGACCGCAACGCAGCCGCTCTGGTCAACTTCACCTGCGGCGCCAACAAAGATGACATCCACCTACAGAATGCTAATTGGGGCCGTGATGCCACCGCAACAGCGATATTTGACTTGCGCAATGTCGTTGAAGGCGATTCAAGCCCTGACGGGCTGGGCCAATTACAGCTCAAAAAGGGTATTGAAGTGGGTCACATCTTCCAGCTCGGTGAAAAGTATTCCAAGTCGATGAATGCAACGGTGCTTGATGAAAACGGTAAAGCTGCGCTGATGCAGATGGGTTGCTACGGGATGGGCGTCACGCGGTTAGTGGCGGCGATTATCGAACAATACCATGACGATAGAGGCATGATCTGGCCGACCTGCATCGCGCCGTTCCACGTCATTATCATTCCCATCAACAGCCACAAGTCAGCGGAGGTGGCTGCCACGGCAGAGTCTGTTTACGAGACTATGCGACAGCTCGGTATCGAAGTTCTGCTCGATGATCGGGAAGGTCCGAGACCCGGCGCAAAATTCGCCGATGCCGAGCTGATAGGCATACCCCACCGACTTGTTATCGGCGAACGCGGCCTGGCAACCCAGGTTGTGGAATACGTGAACAGACAGACCGGCGTGAGCAGCGAACTACCTGTCGAGGGTATCGCCAAGCACTTTAAGGTATTGCTTGAGCAAGAACTCGGTCTCTGAGCCAAGCAACGAAAGACAACCCTAGCAGGCCAGTTCGAAAACTACTCCAACGCTAAGACCGCCAGCAGTGACTCTCGGGTCTGAGGTCCAACCAGGGTAGCGAGCAATGCTCCCTGCGGGTCGAAGACCAAGGTCGTCGGCAGCACCTCGGGCATGACGACGCCCAACTGCGCGCTTGGATTCAAAGCAAACACGGGAAATGTGATCTGCATTTTTTGTACTTGCCTGAGTTGCTCAGCACCTTCAGGCGCATCGAAATTGACACCCCATACAGCAACTCGATCGTGAAACTCGTCAGCGAACGCATTCAATTCAGGAATCTCTCGAATACAAGGTGCACACCAGGTCGCCCAATAATTCACAACCAGATACCGACCTTTGAAATCATCAAACCGATGCTCGCCGCCTTGCACAGAATAAAACTCAGGCTGCTGGCAGCCCGAGAGCCCTAACATAAAAACTACAATCAGAAATTTTCTCATTCTTTGCTACCTAGACGGAACAGGGACTCAAGATCCATTTTAAGCAGATCCTGATTATGTTGATTAATATGCTGTATGTCGGCTGCCATTGCCACCTCCCAGGCGCTTGTACCTTTGACTGTCTCGGGTAGGGGCCAGCCTAATCGCTGATATAACTCCCATACGGATATTTCACTCAGATCTCTCGACAGTACCAGCCCGCCTTTGTCGACACTACGAATCAGATTAAGCTCGATCAGTCTCTGGCGATAGTCGTTCCAATGTTCCAGATCAATACGAGCGCCACAGCTTCGAATATCTTCATCCCCCACGACGGCCCCTCTGTGGTGCGCATGAAAAAACAACTCGAGGATAATGACAATTTGAAATAATGGCGCCTCCAGTTGACTGCCACCATCACGGCGATAGACGCCCAAGGCTTTAACTAGTTCCGCGCCCATTAGAACGATGGTCCATGAAACGTAAATCCACAGCAGGAACAATGGAACTGCAGCAAACGCCCCATAAATCACTTCAAAACTTGAGCGCGACATGACAAAGCCAAACAGATACTTTGCCATTTCAAACGCTATCGCAACGAGCAAGCCACCCACCACCGCATGTTTGAATGACACTGCACAATTCGGTACCACGACGTAGACCAGCGTCAACATGGCGGCACTCAGCAAAATCGGCAGATAACCGAGCGCGCCAGTGTACTGATCAACATCGGACAAGAATGGCATGGCCATCAAGTAGGTTGTGATCACAAACCCCATACCCACCAAGATCGGCCCCAGCGACAACACGGCCCAGTACATCAAAAACCGCTGATAGCCCTGTCGGGGCTCTCGAACCCGCCAGATCTCATTAAAAGTGCGCTCAATAGTAAACAACATCAGGAATGCCGTGACGCCCAAAAATGCCAGACTTGGCAAGCTCAGACTTTGCGCTTGAGTGGAGAAGTCATGCAGGTAATCCTGCAGATTAACGACGTTCTCCGGCACCACATTATCGAATAGGAATCCCTCAACTTCCACCGATAGATCCTTGAAGGCCTCCACCGCATTGAGCACTGCGTACATCACCGTCAAGAGCGGGACTACCGCAAACAGCGTCTGGTAGGTCAGTGCTGCCGCCGTTGCCTGACAACCATCGTCAACATAGCGTTTTAGCATGTGAGCTGAAAGGCGCCAAAGATAATCTGGAAGCTGCGTTACAGCGCGTAACGTGATTGTTTTCATCGAAAGGTTCCAAGATGTCCACGATTTTGCCAATCTTGCACTTGTTGATTGCGCACAGGCTCTCTACAATTTTCAGCCTCATCTAAACGAACTCAAAATCCGATGAATGCTGTCACAATTTACCACAACCCAGCCTGCTCTAAATCTCGCCAGACCCTTGAGTTACTGACAGCCCACGGTATCTCGCCGACCATCGTGTTGTATCTGACAAGCCCGATGACGGCAGACCAGTTGAAGGACTTGCTCACAAAGCTATTGATGCGCCCGCGTCAATTACTGCGAACCTCTGAAGATCAATACAAGACCATGCAGCTTGACGAACAGAACCTGCCTGACAGCGTATTGATCGACGCGATGGTCAAGGCCCCTCATCTGATCGAACGACCGATTGTTGTGGTCGGTAACCGCGCAGTGATAGGTCGCCCTCCCGAGAACGTCTTAACGCTACTCACCTAGACCCAACTTCACAAGGTCTCGCCACCATTACAAGGTCTCGCCACCATTACCCAGCAGCGGCTAGGTAATATGACAGTATCAGTGAATGATTTTCTGTCTCGACTGCCGATGTGCCGACTGGTCACCTCGCTCAGCAGGCACTCTTTGCTCATCATTTGACTGGCTGGGAATATCATTGGGATTTCGAACCTCATAGCGCCGGGTTGCTACTTCACCGTCTAGCACATCAGGTAAAACTTTCAGAAACTCTTCCATATGCGCCGTATCGAAGTGGTCTTGCAGGGCGTCAACTGAATCCCATTCCTGGAACAACAAGAGCGTATTGGGATCCGACAAACCCACATAAAACTCATAACTGATGCAACCGTATTCTTCACGACTGGCAACAGACATACGCTGCATTAGCTTTAGCGCCTCATCTCGAAACGCCTGCTTTATTGGGAATTTACCGTGGACTATGATCATATTACCGCTATCAAGTTCGCTTGGAGCCACAGATTATAGCGTGATTCCAAGAGCCAGACACCTCCAAATCAACCACGCTCACATCAGTCCCGATGAACGGCGAATGGACCCCAGGCTTGGGCCGTGGGCATCACCTCCAGCTGGTTGACATTGATATGCGGCGGTAACGCCGTCACCCAATAAACAATTTCGGCGATATCAGTACCGGTCAAGGGCTGCATGCCCGAATAGACCTGCTTAGCCCGCTCTTCATCACCATTAAAGCGCACGACTGAAAATTCTGTTTCACACATGCCTGGTTCAATGTTTGACACTCGAATCGATTTGCCGAGCAGATCAGCACGCAAATTGCGCGAGAACTGCTGCACAAAGGCTTTCGTGCCGCCGTAAACGTTCCCGCCCGGGTAGGGCCAACTCGCGGCGACAGAGCCAATATTCACCACATGTCCGCCACCGCGAGCGACCATCCCAGGAAGCATCGCCTGGGTCAAATACATCACACCTTTAATATTGGTGTCGACCATGGCTTCCCAGTCGTCGACACTCGCGACGTCCGCACCACCCAAGCCCAAAGCCAAGCCGGCATTGTTAACAAGTATGCCAACGTCCGCAAAGGCTGCTGGCAGAGATGCCGGCAGTGCAAACACGGCCTCTCGGTCACGAACGTCGAGTATCACCGAATGCACCTCGGTGATCTGACTGAGCTCATCAGCGAGAGCCGATAATCTGTCTGCGCGGCGAGCGCAGAGCACCAACCGCAAACCTTGCGCTGCGAACTTTCGAGCACAGGCTTCACCAAACCCTGAAGATGCGCCAGTAATCAATACGCTGTTCATCCTTGCGTCTCCGCCATCTGGCCAATTCCTGCAGTCATTAAGGCCTCACGAATCTCCACCAGCACAGACGGGTCATCGATGGTGGCCGGTGGGTCGAAGGGCTTGTCGTCAGCAATTTTCCTGATGATCTGCCGCAGGATCTTACCTGAACGCGTCTTTGGCAGCCGACTGACCACCACCGTCTGTTTGAAATTCGCGAAGGCGCCGATGGCCTGTCTGACCATCGCCACCAGCTCTGCCTCGAGCTGCGCCGCTGACAACTGCACGCCGTCCTTGAGTATCAACAATCCGACGGGCAGTTGACCCTTGTCCCGATCTTCAATACCAACAACCGCACACTCTGCAATGGCAGGGTGGGCTGCAACGATTTCTTCCATTTCTCCCGTCGAGAGCCTGTGACCCGCAACATTGATGACATCATCAGTGCGTCCCATAATGTACAGATAGCCATCAGCATCGAAATAGCCACCATCACCCGTATGGTAATAACCGGGATGCTGCTCCATATAAGCATCCAAATAACGCTGGTGATCACCCCAGACGGTAGACATACAACCGGGCGGCAGGGGCAACCGAATCACGACATCACCCTCTTCTTCTGCCGATAGCCGTTCATGATCAGACCCCAGCACCTGAACTTCAAAGCCTGGCACTGGAAAGCTTGCCGAACCCGCCAGCGTTGGCCTAGGCTCAACTCCGCGCAAGTTAGCCGCAACTGGCCATCCGGTTTCAGTCTGCCACCAGTGATCGATCACGGGGATATTCAATATATCGCAGAGCCAGTGGTAAGTGGGTGGGTCCGTTCGCTCACCAGCAACGAACAAAGCTTGCAGGCAGGATATGTCATAGTCTCGAAGCAGCAAGCTCTCAGGATCCTCTTTGCGCATGGCGCGAAAGCCAGTGGGCGCGGTAAAAAATACTTTCACCTGATGTTCTTCAATCACCCGCCAAAACGTCCCTGCATCTGGCGTTCGTACCGGCTTACCCTCAAACAGGATCGTGGTACAACCAGTAATCAGTGGCGCATAGACGATATAGGAGTGGCCAACTACCCAGCCGACATCCGAGGCTGCCCAAAAGACATCGCCCGGTCCGACGTCGTAGATCGCCTGCATGCTATATCTCAAAGCGACGGCATGTCCCCCGTTATCCCTGACAACACCCTTAGGCTTGCCCGTGGTGCCCGAGGTATAAAGCACATAGAGTGGATCAGTGGCCTTCAACGATACGCAAGCTGCTGGCTCAGCGGCGGCGATTGCAACCTCCCAGTCTATGTCTGTTGCTTGCAGCGCAGCTCGAGCTTGAGGGCGTTGCAGAATGATACAAGCGTCAACCTGATGTTGAGCGAGATCCAAAGCCTGATCCAATAATGGTTTGTAAGGAATAACGGATGCGAACTCAATGCCGCAGGAGGCAGCAACTATCAATTTTGGCGTGGCGTCATCGATGCGGCTAGCGAGCTCCCTGGCGGCAAATCCACCAAATACTACCGAATGCACGGCGCCTATACGCGCACAGGCCAGCATGGCGATGACGGCCTCAGGAATCATCGGCATATAAATAATGACCCGCTCACCCTTGGTGACACCCCGTGACTGGAGCACTCCCGCAAATAGCGCCACTTGTTCACGCAATTGCGAATAACTGAAGTGTTGCACCGTCGCGGTCACCGGCGAATCATAGATCAACGCTGTTTGTTCGCCTCGGCCTTGCTCTATATGGTAATCCAGCGCCAGGTAGCAGGTATTCAACTCACCATCAGCATACCAGGCATCATTACCATTGCTATCTTTGCTGAGAATCTTCTCTGGCGCTCGATCCCATTGAATCAGGTCTGCCTGTTCGCGCCAGAACCCGACCGGGTCGGCCAGGGATCTCGCATACTCAACTGCGTAACTCACCTTTAATACTCCTGTGAAAACGAGCAAAACATTAACACTTACAGAAAAAAAAGGACAAAAAAAAGGGATCACCCGGATCCCTTTTCGCCTCTGCGCACGGTCTAGACTTTTTTCGGTCGCTTACGTTTCATCGCATCCAATTGCGCTTTAGACGGCTGTGCGCTAAGTAACTCCTGGTAGACCTTCGCCCGCTTCGAAATCTTCTTATGGTCGATATAAAAATCCACGGCTTTCTGCCACGCCGTTTCCAGCCCGTGTAAATTAATAGATACCGTCGTGTTGACGATTTTGCCGACCTTAGCAGACATAATACCGATCTGAAAAACCGGCGTACGCGTGCCACTCTTTTCAGTTTTCATTCGAAACAGGATCCCTCGAACCTTGCCATCTTTATCAAACAATGCATTTTTAGCCGCTTCAGCCTTGGCCTTGGCTTGCAGCTTCTGAAGAACTGCATCACGATCCTCAGCTTGCTGTTTAACAGCGGCACGCGCAGCACCGCGCATACGCTTACCATCTTTCTTTAAGGAAAAGTATTCCTGGTACGTTTTCCCTGCTATCTGACGTCTGACCCTGAATCCATGGAACCGGGTGGTATCAAGTAATTCTACACTCATTTGTTAGCACCTACTTTTATCTGGTTGATGGGAGGGTTATTAACTATGCACTAAACCCGTTGACGCAGATTTTGACGATCTCGCCACACACGAGCCGATGAAGGGGTGATTCTACTGCATTAATGGCAATAAATAATGGACAAACACACAATTTATTGACAATAAAGCTGGTTTAACTCAAAAAATCAGCATCTGACCACTTTTTTCTATTTCCCATGCTTGAGGATCAGCTGTAGCCAAGAGAACCCCGGCTACAGCTAACCATTAGCATCTATCCCTAACTTGCAGACAAATTCACCGCCCCAACACTCACAAGAGAGTCGATATCAGCTTGCGAATAGCCAGCTTCCGCCAGTACTTGGCGGCTATCTTCGCCGGCCCTGCGAGAGCTAACGGTTAGCTCAGGTGCTGTTCGACTGAATCGTGGCGCAGGCGCTGGCTGAATCACCCCATCTACCTCAACAAAAGACTGACGAGCCTTGTTCTGGGGATGATCGGCCACTTCGCTCAATGCCAGCACTGGCGCAAAACAGACATCAGTGCCTTGCATAATCTCGGTCCACTGATCCCGAGTCTTTTGCTTGAACGCATCTGTTAGGCGAGCTTTGTATTCAGGCCAGCGCGATTGGTCCATCTGCGGTGTAAAGTCTTCAACCTTAAGCCCCGCCTTCTCAAGCAGTAGCGCATAGAATTGCGGCTCTATGGACCCCAACGATATGTATCTACCGTCCTTGGTTTCATAGGTGTCATAAAAATGCGCTCCGCCATCTAACATATTAGACGCCCGCTCCTCTTTCCAAACACCAGCCGCACGCATTGTAAAGAACATCGACATCAGCACCGAAGCCCCCTCTACCATTGAGGTATCGACCACCTGTCCCATGCCTGACTTTTGCGCCTCGAGCAGCGCGCAAACCATCCCGAACGCCAGGAACATGCCGCCACCGCCAAAATCACCGACCAAGTTAAGTGGCGGCACCGGCTTGCCGTCTTTACCACCGATTGCATGTAAAGCGCCTGACAGCGCTATGTAGTTGATGTCATGTCCGGCAGCATTCGCCATGGGGCCGTCCTGCCCCCAGCCTGTCATACGCCCATATACTAGCTTCGGGTTGCGAGCCATACATTCAGCCGGACCTAATCCCAGACGTTCGGTCACTCCTGGGCGAAAGCCCTCAAATAAGCCATCTGCCGATTCACAAAGCTTGAGTATCACCTCTTTGCCTTCAGCACTCTTGAGATCGACCGCGATAGACTTTCGTCCGCGAGTCAATACATCGACGCCATGCCGCCCCCCTTTGCCCGCACGATCAACCCGGATCACCTCTGCGCCCATATCTGCCAGCATCATGCCGCAAAATGGCCCGGGGCCGATGCCCGCCAACTCAATAATCTTAATACCCGATAATGGTCCCACTGCTAATACCCCTGCCTGATTGATTTGCTGACATTTAGTCACATTCGGCATCTGTGGGCAACAAACAAGAAATTTCTGACTAAGGTTGGACGGACCCACGATGACTCCGCCGGAGTCATTTCACGCCATCAGGCGCCAGCATTGGGCGCACATCCTATCCGGCCAAACCGCAGTAAGGCGTGAAACAATCGCTTTCGGCCAAGGAATCCATATTTTTCTGCCAAAATTCGTTATCATCGCGTTTTTATTAGGTTTGTGCAGGCTCACTAGCCAGACCCGCAGGCGCTCATGGCAACCTCCCGGCCAACCCTGAAACAAACCCAGCGAACTAGGAAAACGAAAATGCGCGAACTACTGGAACATATCGAAATTGAGCCAGCAATCCCAGCTACCGCCACCGTTATCTGGCTGCATGGTCTTGGTGCCGACGGCCACGATTTCGAACCCATCGTCCCGGAGTTACATCTGCCCAAGGATGCCGCTATCCGCTTTATTTTTCCCCACGCCCCCATTCGCTCGGTATCAATCAACAATGGTGACGAGATGCGCGCCTGGTATGATTTCGTGCCCCATGCAGAATCCGGCGCCATTGATGATATCAACGAATCCGCCGGCCAAATCAGCGACTTTATCGCCCGTGAACTCGCACGGGGCATTCCAAGTGAGAACATCGTGCTGGCTGGTTTCTCTCAAGGCGGAGTGATTGCGCTCCATACAGCCTTGCGTTATGACATGCGACTGGCGGGCGTGGTCGCGCTTTCGACCTACCTGCACGACTATAAAAGAACTGAGCAAGAGCGTACTGACGCTAACCTCGGCATTCCTATTTTGATGATCCACGGCACCCAAGATCCCATGATTCCAATTATGCAGGCGGCCACCTCCAGAGAAAATCTCAAACGTCTGGGCTATGAAGTGCGTTGGTCTGATTACCCCATGGGTCACCAAGTGTGCCTCGAAGAAGTCGAAGAGATTGCGCACTTCCTGCAGGAAGTCTTATGACCCTACCCCTGTCTGAAGATGTCCTGACCGTTCTTTCGGCCGGCGGCCTCAAGCTTCCGACCCCCGCGGACTGGACTCTGGTAGTACTCCATGACTTTGATCGGTTTCTTCAAGATCATGCGGCCAACGAACGTAAGGCGTCCTCCATGGCGATGTCAATGGTCGCCCACTATCCTGATCGCCCTGAACTTGTGGAGGCGATGATCGATCTTGCGCTGGAGGAGTTGAACCATTTTCGCCAGGTGGTACGCCTCATGACCCAGCGCAACGTCAGGCTCGCTGATGACGAAAAAGATCCTTACGTAAACAACATATTACGGCAGGTTCGCAAGGGTACTACCCCCTATTTCATCGATCGCCTGTTGTCTGCTGCGGTGATCGAAGCCCGTGGGGCCGAACGATTCTCTTTGCTAGCGGAGGCCGATCTGCCAGTGGGCGTGCAGTCATTTTACCGCACCCTGGCGCGGTCTGAGGCTAATCATCATCAGTTGTTTATTCGCTTGGCGACACGCTACTTCCCCCTCCAAACTGTTAGAGACCGCCTTGAAGAATGGCTCGACATTGAAGCCAGCGCCATGATCGCCCTGGAAATTCGCCCACGCTTACACTAACGAAGCGCGTATGCCGCCGATGAAGGTTTATGTCACCTGAGAAATCCCAGCTTCAGTATCTGGAGAGATATGCAGAACCAGAGATCAGTGTCCTTACGGCGCTTGATATCGGTGATTACGCACACTGCCTGGTGATACCCGCGCACCGCGAACGGCCCGAGTCGATACAGCAAATCTGGCCACATGCAGACCCCCAACTGCTCATGATCCTGGTCGTCAATAGCTGGGACGCCGACGATGACATCAGCCAGCAGATGCTGCAGAAGCTAACCCGTGAAGCAGGCCAACAGGCTGGCCACCTGCACTACATTCGCAGGACTAACAGGCCAGACCTGCTCGTTGTTGATCGATGCCATCCGGGGCAACTGATACCTCGTCCACAGGGCGTGGGGCTAGCCCGCAAGATTGGCGCCGATTTGGCGTTGGCATTAATCTGCAGTGGCGCCGTCAAATCACCCTTGATCAACAGCACTGATGCCGACGTGATATTACCGAACAATTATTTCGATCTACCAACACCCAAACTATCTACCGCTGCCATCCTGCAACCCTTCCGCCATTATTTTGACGCCGAATTAGAATTAGCTTCACGGCTGTATGACATTGCGATGTATTACTATGTTCGAGGCTTGCGCTTCGCCGGCAGTGGTTACGCCTTTCATACTATCGGCAGTACCCTGCGCATCAATGCCAAGCATTATGCACAGGTTCGCGGCTTTCCAAAGCGCAATGCAGCCGAGGACTTCTACATGCTGAACAAGCTAGCCAAAACCGGTCAGATCGAAAACCACCCGGGGACTGCTATCAGTATCCAGGCCAGACTGTCTGACCGAGCGCCATTTGGCACGGGCCCGGCATTGCGAGCTATCAGCTCACTGGCGACGCCGATCACCGAGTATGGCTTCTATGACCCACGGGTGTTCGACATGCTACGGATCTTTCTCGCTACCGCTGACCAACTCCACAATGAGGATCCAGAGACCTGCTTTCAAGCTGTGCCGGAAATCCTCAGCTGGCTGAAGCAGTCTGACCTGTACCAACTACTGGCAAAGCAGCGGCGGTCGTCGAACCTGGTTTTTCAGCGTTTCCTACGGGACTGGTTTGATAGTTTTCAGACTCTGAAGTTCATTCACTTCATGCGCGACCAATACTTGCCGTCAGTAGCCATCGACAGTATTTGTGATGGCATGGTGTTACCAAAAGCTCACATCCAAAATCTTGAATCGGTACGCTGGCTGCATCGAGTGCTCACTGAAGAACCGGACCCAGACTTATGAAAATCTCACCATTCAAGATCGATATTGACGCTGCCATCATCGATGATTTACACCAGCGTTTGCGCAATACTCGCTGGCCCGATGAGATTGGCCAGGATTGGCAGTACGGTACAGACCGCCAATGGTTACAGTCCCTGTGCCAATATTGGCTGGAGCAATATGATTGGCGGCAGCAAGAGGCGAAGCTGAATCAATTCGAGCACTTTACGGCGGAGTTTGACGACCAATCACTCCACTTTATTCATGCTCGCTCGCCCCACGCCGAAGCCTTACCTTTGATCATGACCCACGGCTGGCCAGGTTCGATCGTTGAATTCAGTCGTATTTTGCCGATGTTGACCCACCCTGAAAAGTTTGGTGGAACCGCTGCTGACGCCTTTCATGTTGTCTGCCCTTCCATCCCGGGCTACGGCTTTTCCAAAGCTCCAACCAGACCCGGGTTTGACCAGAAGTGCGTCGCCGAAGGACACGTGCGGCTGATGGCTGAACTCGGCTATGAGCGTTATGGTGCCCAGGGCGGTGACTGGGGTTCAGCGATCAGCAGTTGGACTGCTGTATTGGCCCCTGAGCAGGTTTGCGGCATTCACTTAACCCTGGTTTTTGCAGGCTACCCGAAACATTTGCCTGATCCATTTGCCGGTGTCACCGACCGAGAACGGCGTGTACTCAGCGAGCGTCAAAAGTTGATGATAGACGGCACCGGTTACCAGGCGATCCAGGGTTCCAGACCTCAGACACTTGGCTACGGCTTACACGATTCGCCCAGTGGACTGGCCGCCTGGATCAGCGAAAAATTCCATTTCTGGACCGATTGTCATGGCCAGCTGGAGAATAGCGTGAGCCGTGACGAATTGCTCACCAACATCATGCTCTACTGGGTCACTGGCACCATTACGTCTTCCACCCGGCTATATTACGAATCAAATCATGTAGGCAACAATCTATTCGAACATGGTAGAATTGCGACGCCTACAGGCTGCACCATGTTCCCAGCAGAACTTTATCAACCACCGAGAAGTTGGGCTGAGGAACTCTACAATATTCAGCACTGGACAGAGCAACCCGCAGGCGGCCATTTTGCCGCCTTGGAGCAGCCAGAATTGTTGGCCGCGGACATACGAACGTTTTTCCAAAAAATCAGACTATTAGAGAATAAAGCTCGCTCATGAATACAGTATTTATCGATGGCCAAGTCGGCACGACTGGCCTACAAATTCACGAAAGATTGAGTCAGCGTACCGATATTGAACTGCTGCAGATTTCCGTTGAGGACCGAAAGAACCCTCTAATCAAGCATCAACTGATCAACAGCGCGGATGTCGTTATTCTATGCTTGCCAGATGATGCTGCGAGAGAGACTGTCGCCCTCATCGACAATCCAAATACTCGAGTTTTAGACGCCAGCACAGCCCATCGGATCGCGCCGGATTGGGTCTACGGCCTAGCCGAGCTCGCACCCCAGCAAAGAGAAAAAATCCGTCAGGGGCACTTCATTTCCAACCCGGGATGTTGGGCTACGGGATTCCTGTTGGCTGTGACGCCACTGATCCGCAGCGGCCTGCTACGTGCCGACATTCCGTTGATTTGCCACGGCGTATCAGGCTACAGCGGCGGTGGCAGAAATATGATTGAGAAATACGCCGAGCGCGCGCAACAGCAGCCCGAACACCTTTGGTACACACGGCCTTATGGCCTCGGCTTGACGCACAAACATCTGAACGAGATGAAGCACTATGCAGGTCTAACACTGCAGCCCATGTTTATGCCGTCTGTTGCTCATTTTCCACAGGGCATGTTAGTCAACGTTCCGTTACCAAAAAGCTGGTTCACCGCTGACGTGAACCTTCAAGTGGTTCACAACCTGTTAGCCGAGGCTTACGTTGGCGAACCTTGCGTTAGGCTTCACGACATCAACGATAATCAAGCACTGGACGATGGATTTCTTGAGCCACAAAGCAATAATGGCACCAATCGCAATGACTTGTTTGTGTTCGGTAATGACGATCAAATTCTCCTGACTTCCTGTCTCGATAATTTAGGCAAGGGCGCAGCAGGTGCCGCCGTACAAAACCTCAACTTGATGTTAGACAAAGACGAATTGACCGGTCTTACGGTCTAACTATCCGTTCCAATTGGAGGACTCAATGGAATTTACACAACTGTCTCGCGAGCAATTGCGAACTTTACAGATCTCCCTCAGCGCGCAATATGAAGCCTTTCGGCAGGCCAACCTCAACCTCGATTTGACCCGTGGTAAGCCGGCGCCGGCCCAGCTGGATTTATCTAACGAGCTCGATGGTATTCTTGACGGTTTCTACCTGTTGCAAGATGGCACTGACGTGAGAAATTACGGTGGCATCCTAGGCATACCAGAAGCAAGACAGTTGGCCGCCACGTTCCTCGAAGTCGACACTGACGAGGTCTTGGTTGGTGGCAACAGCAGCTTGACGTTGATGTTCGCTTATATCGATCACATGCTTCCTGTCTGGCGCCAGGAACTGGTAGGCTCGAAGGATGCCAAAATAAAGTTTATCTGTCCCGTGCCTGGCTACGATCGACACTTTACGATTTGCGAACACTTTGACATCGAGATGCTCAACGTACCATTGCTTGATGGCGGTCCTGACATGGATCAGGTCGAGGCGCTGATCAAGCAGGATCCCTTAATCAAGGGGATCTGGTGTGTCCCGAAATATTCCAACCCCACGGGACACACCTACAATGACGCAGTCGTCGACCGCATTGCCCGATTGGCGGAGATCGCTGGTGAGCATTTCACCATACTCTGGGATAACGCCTATGCGGTACACCATCTCAGTGATACTCCTGACGTATTGAAGAACCTGATGGCCGAGGCCAAACGCCAGGGTAACGAACGTAGTGTCGTAATGCTTGGCTCAACCTCCAAAATCACCTTCGCCGGCGCTGGCATCGCATTTTTAGCGGCCGAACCGAATAATCTTAAGGCCTTCGAGAAATACCTGTCAGCTTCGGTGATTGGCTTTGATAAGGTCAACCAGCTACGACATGTCCGTTTCCTCAAAGACGCTGAACATATCGCTGCACATATGGTCAAACATCGAAATATTATTCAACCCAAGTTTGATCTGACCCTGCAAATCCTGTCTGAACACCTCCAAGGCAAGGGCATAGCGAGCTGGAGTCAACCACGGGGCGGCTACTTTATTTCCCTGGACACCTTGCCCGGTCTGGCTTCTGAGGTGATTCAACACGCCGCCGCAATTGGTGTTAAGCTGACCCCAGCGGGCGCGACCTTTCCCTATGGGTTAGATCCACAAAACAGCAATATTCGGATCGCACCCACGTTTCCGACTATGGATTCTCTGCAGCGCGCACTTGAGGTGCTCGTAGTTTGTCTACAACTCGCGACTGTCAACCAATTTTTGAGCGACTAACCACACGATGAAGCTTCTCAACGAGTCACCTGATACCGATCAACTGCCAGCAGAGCCTGCCACTGCGGCGGCAACCACCGACCCTGTCGATCAACTTAATCCAGCGGCGGCCGCAGAACCCCAGGTTAACGACTTCCTTGAACTTGACCTTCCGAAAGAGCTCTACTTGGCGATCGACAAATTGGGTTTTACCACCTCCACGACTATCCAAAAAGAGGTGCTGCCCTATTCACTAGATGGGCGAGATATTATCGCCCAGGCCCAAACCGGTACTGGTAAGACCGCCGCATTTTTGATTTCCGTGATCACTTATCATCTCGAACATCCAGAATACGATCCTCGGCCGGCGGGCACACCTTTTGCACTTATCATCGCCCCGACCCGGGAACTGGTTATGCAGATCGCCGAGGACGCGATCAGCCTTTCGTTGTTCACTGACCTCTCTGTTTTATCCGTAGTGGGTGGCATGGATTATGAAAGACAGAAGAACCAGCTCAAAGGCCCCATCGATATTATTATCGCAACACCTGGACGTCTGCTGGACTTTTGCCGGACTGGCGTCATTAATTTATCCAGGGTCGAAACACTGATCATTGATGAGGCTGATAGAATGTTGAGCATGGGATTTATTCCCGACGTGAAATCGATTATCAGCAAGACACCCGCTAAGCAAAAGCGTCAGACTCAGTTATTCAGCGCAACCTTTAGTGACGACATCAAGCGTCTGGCTGCGAGCTGGACGCTGGATCCTGTGCGCATAGAAGTGGAACCTGATCAGGTCGCTGTCGACTCCGTCGAACAGTTAGTCTATCTGACAAGTGCAGACCAAAAATTCGCGGTCCTGTATAACCTGTTGCAACTGGAAACCGTTGATCGGGTCATTATTTTCGCCAATCGGCGGGACGAGACTCGCTCACTGGAAAGCCGGCTGTATCGCCACGGAATCGACTCAGGGCTGCTCAGCGGTGAAGTCGTACAAACCAAGCGCATTCGGACCCTCGAACAATTCAAATCAGGTGAAATTAAAGTCCTGGTGGCCACTGACGTGGCGGGTCGCGGTATCCACGTCGACGGTGTGTCCCATGTGATCAACTACAACTTACCCGAAGACCCAGAAGACTATGTTCACCGCATCGGCAGAACCGGTCGAGCCGGCGCAATGGGTACCTCAGTCAGCCTCGCCTGCGAAGATGAATCATTTATGCTGCCCGCCATCGAGACCTTACTTGGCCAGGCATTCCGCTGCGAGCAACCGCCAGAGGCCTTATTGGAAGCGCTCCCTGCGCCTGTTCGCAAGGGTCGCGAAAAGCCGCCAATGGTGCCCAGCAGACCAACTAACAAAGGAAACCGTGGGCGTGGACACTAAACCGCCGCACCCACTATTATCGGCGCAGGACATTAGCGGCCTCGACGAGACCGTCAATACCCATCAATTTAACCCTAACGCCGTGCGTCATACACGCTCACTTGGCGACCTGGTGGGACTGAGCCATATCGGCGTGCACCTGGTCAGGCTCGAGCCGGGTCATGACTCAACCCAGTTCCACACCCACCATTGCGACGAAGAGTTTATTTATATCCTCTCCGGTCATGGTATTGCCGAAATAGGTGAAAGCCGCCATGAGGTAGGCCCAGGAGATTTCATGGGCTTTACGGTGGATTCACTAGCCCACAATTTGTCTAATCCCTACGCTGAGGACCTGGTTTATCTCATGAGTGGCGAGCGGAACAAAATCGATATCTGTGACTACCCGAGAATTAAACGGCGCATGCTCAGGGTTGACGGCAAGAAGCAATATACTGAATGGGACGACATCCACGACGTGCCTCAATAAACTCTGACCTGGAAAATTAACATGACTGGATTCGATCTAGAGCCTTCCACGAATGTCTTCGGCGAACCACTGGAACCCTGCAGCAATGATCCTATGACTGGGTTTTTTCGCGACGGCAGCTGCAATACCTGCACAGAAGATCATGGATCACATACGGTCTGCGTAGAAGTCACTGAAGCGTTTCTACAGTACTCAAGATTCGCCGGCAACGATCTTTCGACGCCCCACCCTGAGGCAGGTTTTGCCGGATTACGACCCGGTGATCGCTGGTGTTTATGTGCGAGCCGCTGGCTGCAGGCGCAAAGCAAAGGCATGGCGCCAAGGGTATTCTTGAATAATACTCACCTCAAGGCACTAGACATCGTGCCCATCGAATTGCTCAAGGCCCATGCGGTCGTCGTCAACTGACCCGAAATACTCGAGGAATAGCCCATGCCTGATCGACTCAAAAATAAGCGTGTACTGGTCACTCAATGTATTGACTATATGGGCCCGGCGATTACCCAGTTATTTACCCAAGAAGGTGCATTGATCGATGCCCGACCCGGTATCGTACCCGCCGCGGGCGCATTTGCCGAATATGTCAGCCAAAACGCCGATATCGATATTCTGGTGGCCAATCTCGCCCACGCCCCTTGTAACAGTCCAACTGCTGATATCCAAGACGCCGACTGGGAGGGCATGTTTGACACCATGGTGCACCCTTTGATGCGCCTGATTAGACATTTCGCACCGCTGATGGCCGAGCGCGGTCACGGTAAAATCGTCGCCATCACCAGCGCCGCACCACTTCGAGGCTTGCCTGGGTCGGCGGCCTATTGTGCCGCACGGGGAGCACAAAATGCCTTTATCCGCGCCACAGGCCTAGAGTTTGCGGCGGCCAACGTCCAGATCAATGCCATCGCTCAAAACTATGTCAGCAATCCAGAATATTACCCCGATGAACTGGTCGCCTCCGAGCGCTTTCAAAATCATCTGAAACGCAACGTACCTATTCGCCGAATCGCCAGAGCTGAGGAGTCTGCTGAGCTCGCGCTGTTTTTAGCGTCGAACAACAGCGATTTCATGGTAGGCCAAGTTGTGCCCTTTGCCGGTGGCTGGGCGACGAATACTTGATGCCGCGTCGCTGCCGGGCATCAACCACCAGCATTGCCCCCGAAGAGAGCAACCCACGATGAAACAATCAATCAAAGTCTGGCACATAGAGATTACGGATGCAGCGCGCATGCCCAAAATCTCAGCGCCCAGACCCTATTCCCTAAAAAAGCTAACCCGACCCTTACCCGAATTCAACCGGTTCCTTTATGTTGCTGTAGGCGCATCCTGGCAATGGTATATGCGCCTGACCTGGACTTATGACCAATGGCTCGCCTGTCTCAACCGACCTGGCGTAGAGACGTGGGTCGCCTATGACGAGGGTACACCTGTAGGCTATTTTGAGCTCGAACGACAAGCTGATGACTGCGTTGAAATCGCTTATTTTGGTTTGATCACCGATTTTATCGGCCAAGGTTTTGGCAAGGCCCTGCTGGAAGATGCCATCACCAATGCCTGGCGCTTAGGTGGTCGTAGAATCTGGTTGCACACCTGCTCTCTGGATCATCCACAAGCACTCAATAATTATCTCGCTCGCGGCTTCGAAATTTTTCACGAAGAAACAGTCATTGATGACTTGCCTGACGCACCAATTCAACCCTGGAATGGCGCCAACAAGTAGGACCACTCGACAGTGAGCTTGGCGCCTGCTATCAGCTCATCATGCCGATGGGCTTCAAATAGCCAAATTACAGCAAAAAAAAAGCGCTCTGAAAACAGAGCGCCGAAGGGGACTGGTTATAACACTATCTATCTGCTGACAACGAACTCGGGATAGGCCTCGACACCACACTCACCGATATCAACACCCTGGTATTCTTCTTCTTCGCTGACTCGAATACCCACTGTCATCTTAAGAATCAACCAAACCGCAAGACTCATCGCAAACACCCAACCGAAGATGGTCGCGGCCCCAATCAATTGACCACTTAAGAGCGCACCATCGTTAGTCAGGGGTACCAGCAACAGACCTAACAAACCACAAGTACCGTGAACCGAGATGGCGCCAACGGGGTCATCGATTTTTAACTTGTCCAGCCCGATGATAGAAAATACGACTAACACGCCCCCAAGCCCGCCAAATAAGGTTGCCTGCAGCGCAGTAGGTGTCGAAGGTTCTGCTGTAATCGCCACCAACCCAGCCAATGCCCCGTTGAGCAACATGGTTAAGTCGGCCTTACCAAACAATGATCTGGCGGTGATCAGCGCAGCCATCGCCCCGCCCGCTGCTGCAGCGTTAGTATTCAGGAACACCATAGCGACTGAGTTGGCACTGGCGATATCACCCAGTTTAAGCACCGAACCACCATTAAAACCAAACCAGCCCATCCACAAAATGAAGGTACCCAGCGTCGCCAGTGGCAAGTTAGCCCCGGGGATGGCGTTAACTTGTCCGTTTTTACCATATTTACCCTTACGTGCGCCCAGCACCAGGACACCGGCTAAGGCCGCTGCTGCACCCGCCATGTGTACGATGCCCGATCCAGCAAAGTCAGAGAAACCTAGATCACCCAGTGTGTACAAGCCAAATACAGAACTGCCACCCCAAGTCCATGAACCTTCCAGAGGATAAATCAGACCCGTCATGACGACGGCAAATCCGAGAAACGCCCAGAGCTTCATTCTTTCTGCGACCGCACCCGACACGATCGACATGGCAGTCGCTACGAAGACAACCTGGAAAAAGAAGTCTGACGCATTCGAATAGACCGAGCCGCCGGCAAACCCAGCTTCGCGAGACTCAGCCAGGACTGTCTCGGTCAGGACTTCAGCACTGGCGGCGCCATCAAGCTCAATGCCCGACAACATAAATCCACCGCCATACATGATGGCATAACCGCAAACGAGGTACATGATGCAGGAGATCGCAAATAGCGCGACGTTTTTCGTCAAGATCTCCGCTGTATTTTTCGACCGGACCAGACCCGCCTCAAGCATCGCAAAGCCGGCCGCCATCCACATGACGAGCGCGCCACAGACAAGGAAATAAAACGTATCTAACGCGTATTGAAGTTCTAAGGTTTGATCCACAATGAGCCCCTCCAGGTTCTTTTAAAAATTAACTTTGATGGCGTTGACACAGCAAGGTTGATGCCAAAAACTGGAAGATATATTTAACACACTGTTTTACATGGATTTATTAGATGAGCTCTGGGGATATCGGACAACTATCGCCCACCTAAGGGGCGCGTTCAACCTGACGCCACTAGGAAAGCTAAAGTTAACGCACTAATTTGAGGCGATGCCCCAAAGACGTGCGCTATTTTGTCGCGTCAAGCGGATAAGCTTGGGATGGTAGCCACACTACGAGGTCTGGCCAAACAAAAATCAGCCCAAGACCCAGCAACTGAAGTAAGACAAAGGGTATGACACCCCGATAAATGGTCGCCACTGAGATACCAGCCGGCGCCACGCCCTTCAGGTAAAAAATGGCGAAGCCCACGGGCGGCGTCAGGAACGATGTCTGCAAACAAACCGCAAACAGCACCGTGAACCACACCAGATCAAAGCCCAGTGTCGACACCACAGGACTCACCAACGGCAAAATAATTAACGTGATTTCGATCCAATCGAGAAAAAACCCCAAAATGAAGGTAAATAACAGAATCGCGATCACGATACCCGTTGGCTCAAAGGGTAGGCTTTGAAGGACTCCGGCGATCAACTCATCGCCACCGAGTCCTCGAAGAACCAAGGAGTAGGCCGTGGCCCCAAGGAATATGGCAAAAATATAGGCTGTGGTTCGTGTGGTTTCGTTCAGCACCTGACCCAGCACTTGAGCACTCAACTGCCGATTAAACCAGGCCAGTAGTGTTGCGCCACAGGCGCCAACACCGGCGGCTTCCGTCGGCGTGGCAATGCCAAAAAATATCGAGCCTAAGACTGCGATGATCAATGCCGCTGGTGGCAGGATCGCCAAAAACACATCCAGCACCAACTTCGCATTTACCGGCTGATGATCTTTAGGCACCGGCGCAGCATCGGCATTGATGTAGGCATAAATCAGAATATAAGCCACGAACAGTGAACCCAGCATGAGGCCAGGTATTAATGCGCCAAGAAACAAGTCTCCCACAGGCATCGCTAATCGATCCGCCATCAACACCAGCATAATACTGGGGGGAATCAAAATCCCCAGGGTTCCCACAGCACAAACCGTACCGACCGCGAGTTCAGGCTTATAGTTCAGGGCCAGCATTTGCGGCAAACCCAGCAAGGCCAACAATACGACAGAAGCGCCAATAATGCCTGTTGAGGCCGCCAACAGTATGCCAATGAGCGCAACCGTCACCGCCATACCGCCACGGATACCACCGAACAAACGCGCAACATTAATCATCAAGCGCTGGGCAACACCCGAACGATCGAGCATCAAGCCCATAAAGACAAACATGGGAAGTGCCACCAACACCCAGTTGTTCATGATGTCCCAAATCCGATCCACCACCAGCGTACTGTAGTCCCAGCTGACAAAGACAGGCAGGCCCATATCCACTTGGGCGATGATGCCCAACGCTGTGAAGACAACGGCGAGCCCCCCCAAGACCCAAGCGACCGGAAAACCGGAGAATATCAGACCGATGAAAGCCATAAACATCAGGACTGATAAAACGTCACCCGCCGACATTAAACGCTCTCCATGTCGCCAGCGACGGTGGATGCCTGACGCTCGCCCGGCCAGCCGAACAAGTAGCAACTCACCCGACTCAAGCGGGCGATAGTCGTGACCAGCAGTAACATAAAGCTTAAAGGTAGACAGGCCTTGATCAGCCAACGATAACCTAGACCGCCAGGCGCTTGCGAGACCTCGCTGTTAGCATAGGAATAGCCTACCAAGGGCACCGCGGCACAGAGCACAAGGATAATAAATGGCAACAACAACAAGAGAATACCGTACCATTCAACCCATGCTTGAGTCTGTGGACTGAGTCGTTCGCGCACCACATCGACCCGTATGTGAGAGTCAGAACTATAGGCAACCGACAGACCAAATAAAAAGCCGATAGCGTACAGATGCCACTGGATCTCTTCAAACTCAATCCGACCCTCGCTGAAAAGATAGCGCATGACAACATTCAGAACGATCACGACCAGCAGTAACAGCCAGACAACAGACAAGTACCGACCAAATCGACTCACCGCGTTATCTACTCGGCGCGAAAACCTTGTATGGGGTAATAGCAGCATCGATTAAAAGTCTCTCGGCAAATAGGCGTTGTCTTTCCAGAGCCGGTAGGTCTTAAGAAATTTTTTCTGCGAAGCCCAAATTTTCGCGAACTCAACATCTTTGTCTGCCTCCTCCTGCATTACCTCGTTAGTCACGAGCTGCAATTCTTTGAGTATTGGCAGGGGGAACTTCATCGGCGTCACACCCTTGGCTGAGAAGCCCGCCATCACTTTACCCTGCAGGGCTTCACCGCGGGACAAGTTGCGAATTACGCCAGCGGCACAAGCCATTTCAATCATCGCCTGGTCTGCGTCGGGTAATTGATTCCAAACCGCCTGGTTCACCACCAAGTGCGCAGCTGTAAAAGTCTGGTGCCAGCCGGGAAAATAATTATATTTTGCTACCCGGTCGAAGCCCAACATTTGATCAACCACCGGTAGCGAATATTCTGTGGCGTCAATGGCGCCCTTTTCCAGTGCCTGGAATATTTCGCCACCGGGCAGCATGGTGACGGACGCACCAAGCTTCTGTAAGACAACCCCGCCAAGTCCGGCAAAGCGAATTTTGAGTCCACGAAAGTCATCCAATGAGTCGATGGTATGCCTGAACCAACCCGCGGTTTCTGGACCGATGATACCGCACAGAATTGGGTGTACCTGGTGAGGCGCGTAAAGAGCCTCAGTCAAAGCCTGACCCTCATCATCATAGTACCAGGCAGTAAACTCCCAAGGCTCCATACCAAACGGTACAGCAGACACCAGAGGCGTCGCCGGAATCTTGCCCGAGTCGTAACCCAGCCATGTGTAGCCCGCCGGGATCTTATTATCTCGCACACCTTCGGTGATACTGAATACAGGTAGCAGCATCCCCGGCTCAAAGACCTGAAATTGGATACGCTCAGCAGAGGCTCGCGCCAGGCTCGTTGCGACGTGCAGAATGTTGTCCCCTAACGCCGGCAAGTTGGTTCCAAACGCAACGGGCACCCGCCAATGAACCTTGGCAAGTTCAGAACCCTGCGCCTGGGTAGCTACCGCACGCGTGTCCTGACGAAGCGCTAACGCGCCGATGATTCCTACCAAGAAGGCAAACAGGATCGCCACCAAGGCAGTAGTGTTATTCCACGGATTCTTCTTGCGCATGGGCATCAGTCGCTTGTTGTCTGAGTCACTTGGTCACAGCAGTATATGCCAGCCTCGCTCGAGAAAGTAACATTCAGCCAAATTCAGCTATAATCCGCGCCATGGAAGCACCTAACTGGTTCACAGAGAATATCTCTGCCCCGACGACTGAGCACCAGGTCTTGGTCAACGGCGCGCGTATCGCTTATCGGGCATGGAACATCCATGCTTCGACTCCGGGCCTGCTGTTCGTCCACGGGTACGGCGCACACAGTCATTGGTGGGATTTTATTGCGCCTTCGTTTACCAACAACTATCGCGTAGCGGCCATGGATATGAGTGGTGCCGGTGACAGCGACCATCGTCAACATTACTCCGCCAGCACCTTTGCGCTCGAGATTATCAAGGTGGCCCAGGCACTTGGCGAAGACACCGTCGTGGTGGGTCACAGCTTTGGTGGCACCATGACTCGAATTGCCGGTTTTAAACAGGGCAGCGTCCTGGGCGGCGTGGTCCTGGTTGATTCCTCCATCACCCCGCATCGGGGAACGCGAGAGGCACCGCCTGCGCCCAAGTCACAAACTCGTTACTATCCCTCACTGGCACAAGGCATGCGTCGATTTCGCCTGCGGCCACCACAGCCCTGCGCCAACGATTATATCCTTACGCATATCGCTCAACACTCATTGCGCCCCAGCGAGTCAGGTTATAGTTTCAAACTTGATCAGGCGCTATTTGCCAAGATGGTGGCAGATCAGCAACCACCACTGCCTGACGCGACGACCATGGTGACAGCCATCACTTGTCCTGTGGGGATTATCTACGGCGAATTGAGTCGATTTTACCCGGCTGAGACGCGGCTACTGCTCGAATCTTTGCTACCGGCGAACCGAATCAAAGGGATCCCGAAGGCGCATCACCATGTCTTTCTGGATCAGCCTCTGGCATTTATTCAGGACCTACAAGATCTGTTGAAACACATGCACTAAGGCGGGCAAAACCACCTAGAACGGTCGGTCACCATCAATCGTGATGCGTTGCATCTTACGATGCTGCGGCCAGTAATCGTTGATGGGCCGATGTTGGGTGATTCGATTATCCCAAAACGCCACAGAATTCACGCGCCAGTTCATACGGCAACTGTATTCTGGGCTTTCCATGTGGGTGATCAGAAAATCAAGAAGCGCGCGACTCTCTCGCGGCTTCATATCCTTGATGGCCGACGTGAACAAGCCGTTGACAAACAGTCCCTTCTTTCCCGATAGGGGGTGCGTACGAATAACGGGATGTTCTTGAGGCGGATTATCCAGGACCATTCCGGCCAGCCGTTCTCGGCCGCCGGGCTCCTCGAGACTCTCTTTAAAGCCGTAGCTAAAATCATGAATCGCAGTCAAGCCACCCAGAAAATGCTGTAGCTTGTCTGACAATCCTTCATAAGCTGCTGACATGCTAGCGAACAAGGTATCGCCGCCTTTAGCAGGAATAACAACACCATGTAAAATCGAACCCAGCGGCGGCTTGGCGCGGAATGTCATATCCGTGTGCCACTTCTCAATCTTTGAAGGATTGGCCTCGTCGTTCTCGAGGATCGTCAGCTGCGGATAGCCTTCCACGTGCGGATAGGCTTGATGGAGCTGGGGGGAGCCAAACAGGTTAGCCAGTGCCGCATGCTGGGCCGGTGACATGGCCTGATCGCGAAAAAACAACACCTCATACTTCTGCAAGGCCTCATTCAAGGCGTTATAGTGGCTTTGATCCAGCGGTCCGCACAAATCAATTCCCTTAACCTCGGCGCCCAAGGCACCGGCAACCGGTGTCAGCTCCAGCATCGTTTAGTATCTCCACTGTGTTCCAGCACAAACGCCCAAGACTCCTGTCTCAGGCACCGCTTCCTGATCCTATCAACCCTTAACCGCAGGCGTCATATACTCTCAGTGCTGCTTTATTCAAGCGCGCTAATTTAAGCGCTAGCTCAAAGCGTCGATCTGCTCCACGAGTTTGGCGACTGTAACCTCCAGTTCCGCAATCAATTCCTTCGACTTGTGGACAGACAAGGCCACAACCCGCTTATCACCGAGTTTCTTCAAACCCTTCTGTAGCTTTACTGCATTGGCTTTCATATCGTCTTTTTGACTCATAACCTGCTCCATAAACTTGCGCGGCAATCATACTGTAAAGGCCTACGGGTTTATAGCCATAAGCCCTGAGAATCGCCGCATTAACTCGCAGAATCAGCCCCCTGACATAGCCTGCGTCGAATACGCTATGATACCCAGTAGATCACCATCCCGCGGGATGAACATCCATCAAGACGTGCCAACATCATGCAGGAACAGATACAGACAGACTATCGGGGCGCTCAACTGAGCCTAACATTCTCAACCATGACCGCCGCTGCCGAATTGAAGCCTAACAGCCAGCCCAGTGCGGAGCTGCGGATCAATGGCCTGCTCAGAGATAGCGCCAGCAGCTCACAGGATCCGATTACGCTGAGGCTCAGCAGTACGGTGCAGACTGACTATGAGTGGCACGAATACATAGAAGCCATTATTGAGTACCAGTCTGAAACCATTACTGCCCGACTGCTTGCAAGCAGCGTCGAACTGACCAGCCTGACGCTGCCCAGGACTACCTGACACCCCATGACGACACAAAGACCAACAATAAAACCTGAAACCAAAGGACAGCCATGCACCTAGCCAAACCCTGTATTGATATCGGTATCTATACCAATAACAGAGAGGACCAGCTTGATTTCTGGCAGCATCAGGTTGGCTTGCCCTTTGAGGAGCTGCTGAAACTCGGGGGCGGCAGCCAACAGCATCGACACAGCCTGAACGGCTCTATCTTCAAGCTCAACCACAGTCGCAATCCAATAAATGACGCACCTCCCTCCGGTTATCAGACGTTGCTGATCGCTCGCGAGGATATGAATGAGCCGACTCAGTTCCAAGATCCGGATGGCAATCAAGTGATTTTGGTACCTGCAGGCTATCAAGGCATCACACATATCGGCATCCGCCTGGAAGTCACCTCAATCTCGCGGTTCTCGACGTTTTACCGAGACGTGCTGCAAATCGAGCAAATCAGCAATGATTGTTTTCGATGGGGTACCACATTGCTCTTTCTGGTCGAGAACCCGCAGCACGTACCCGCTACAGGCATGCAAGGTTTAGGCTACCGCTATATTACGGTCCAGGTCTGGAACGTCGATAAAGAACACGAGGACTTCCTGGCTCGCGGCGGCGCGGAGGCTCGGCCGCCGACGACGTTGGGCACTACCGCCAGAATTTCCTTTATTATGGACCCTGATCAAAACTGGATTGAGGTGTCCCAGCGCGCCTCTCTCACAGGAACGCTGGAGTCGAACCAGACCTCATGAAATCAAACCTGAGCCGCGCGCACGGTAATTCACACCGGGCGCCAGCTTCCGAGCTAAAAATTTGACGCGACAAGACCAAAACACTGCTACATCATCAACCAGAGGCAAACCGTGAATCCGCTAACGAATATCATGAACGACCGCGCAGAGGCCCGTAAGCAAGGCGACAGTAACGCCGACACCTGTTTCCTGGCACTGGCGGATAAAGATGGGCAGGCATCCGTTCGCACCCTGGTACTGCGTGAGATCACCGACCGCCACGTGGTCTTGTTTCTGAATCGCACAAGTCCCAAATGGCAACTGTTCCAGCAAGGCGCCAATTATGAGCTGCTGCTCTGGTATACCAGCATGCAACGCCAGTATCGAATCCAGGGCACGATGCAGCCCCTCGACCGGGAAATCGTTAAACAAACCTGGCAACGCCGGCCCCAGGGCAGCAAGTACCTGGACTATCTCTATCAGGAAATGGCACCGCAGAGCAGTGAAATTGAATCTAGAGAACAGCTCGCCAACGAAATCCAACGACTCAAGCAATCCTACAAGGTTGATGATATGCAGGCGCCCGCCGACGTCGGTGGTATTGAACTCATCGCCAACCGTGTTGAGATGCTCGATTTAAATCGGGAGGACCGCATCCACGATCGGCGTGTCTTCTCACTGCAAGACGGGCTTTGGACGGTAAAATATTTGGTGCCCTGATCAGGGCTTTACAGCAGGATGCTGCTGGGTTATGTTTTCCTTGCTCGGGAATTAGGCTTTATGCCTACCGCCGTATTGGTCGCTCTAACCAGGGGGACCGTCCAATACGCCGATCGGTACCCTGAAACGTAAAAGGAGGTGATCCCATCGACAGTCAGTCTATGCGGGGAGCCTTCGGGTTATTTTAGCCAATAACTTAACTCGGAGTTTAGCTCTCCATACGTTGACGAAGCCCTGGGAGAATTTCTCCCAGGGTTTTTTCATTTCCGACTCACGATTTCCGACTCACGATTTCTGACTCACGATTTCTGACTAACGATGCCTGCTCGCAGACCCTGAATATCAAACGGCGCCATCAATCTTGCTGACCCGTCGAATACCCTGCAAATGGGTGAAGCAAGTATCAATCGCAGTGGCCAAGAAATCCTCCATAAACGGCGCCTCCTGCTGATCCTCTCGAATCGCAGCATAAAGGGTGGACCAGAGACCCGCCTCGCCCATCTTTTTCGCCAAAACCGTCCCATTCTTCGTGTATTCTGTTAATGCCCAGTTAGGTAGACACGCAACCCCACGGCCACTGGCGACCAACTGCACCATCATCGGGGTCAATTCTGCCGTACGCACTTCCTGAGGATCAACATCCGCCGGGTCCAAAAAACCGGTAAACACATCGAGCCGATCACGCTCCACAGGGTAGGTAATCAATATCTGGTTGGCTAGGTCAGCGGGTTCAACAAATCCTTTACCTGCCAGGACATGATGCTTGTCTATCGCAAGCAATGCCTCATAACAAAACAGCGGCACATACTCGATACCAGGCAGACTGATGGGGTCGGAGGTGATGACCAGATCAAGATCGCCTCGAACCAGCGCCGGTAGAGGTGCGAAATTGAACCCACCGGTCAAATCCAACTCAACCTCAGGCCAGTTGCCTCGATAGCGATCGATACAGGGAATCAGCCATTGAAAGCAACTATGACACTCTATACAAATATGCAAACGACCGGCCTCGCCGCCTGCCAGCCGCGCCAGGTCCCGCTCCGCATTTTTAAATTGGGGGATCGCCTCGTCGGCGAGTACCAACAAGCGCCGCCCAGCACTGGTAAATTGCGGCGGTTTCGTTTTACGGACGAACAAAGAGCAATTCAGGCGCTCTTCCAGGTCTTTTAGTTGATGCGATAATGCGGACTGAGTCAGGAATAGACGATCAGCAGCCTCCACAAGACTGCCAGTGTCGCGCAAGGCGACCAGGGTTTTTAAATGCCGTAATTCAATCATTCAACTATATTTTCCACTGCCGCCTGTTTATGAAAATTATTCAACTCTAGACTCGATTAGTCGCCGCGTTGCTCATAATAAGAAATATTCGCCCATATCACCAGCGATCAGCAAAACAATACCATTCGGTCAAAATCAGGTTTGACTCGAAAGGCTCACTCGACACAATGATCCCTGCTGTAAGGCTTACGAACCACAAGCAGAGAGCAATTCATGTTTAACCCTTCCGCCCTAGTGATAGAAACGTTTGCACAAGAGCTCGTCGGCAAATACATCAACATGTACGGTACCGATGACAATAACATTCATCTGGTCGTATCAAATGCTCGCAACGCATTGGAAATCATCGCGAACAGTGACGCCCCCTATCACGACATGAATCACACGATCATGGTGACCATGGTAGGCACAGAAATTCTGCGCGGTAAAATTTTGATCGAAGGCAATGTCACGGCCAGTGACTGGGTTCACTTCGTGATATCTTTATTAAATCACGATGTCGGATATGTCCGCGGTATTTGTCGAGCCGATCGCTCAGGTCGATATACGATCAATGCTAACTACGACACCATCGCCCCGCCAGCCGGCTCGACTGATGCGTTCTTGACCCCCTACCACGTAGATCGAGGCAAACTCTATATCACAGAGCGCTTTAAGGGTGATGCAAACATTGATCCGAAGATCATCGCCAAAAATATTGAACGCACCCGCTTCCCAGTACCCACCGCAGAGGATCACCAGGATAGTGCCGACCTTCCTGGATTGCTGCGCGCAGCGGATCTGATCGGTCAACTGGCTGACCCCCAGTACATCCGTAAAATTTCATCATTATTCGCCGAGTTCGAAGAAACAGGCCAGGCCGCGGCAATGAATTACACCAACGCCGCTGATCTGCGTGCCGGCTACCCTGGGTTTTTTTGGAACGTCGTGACACCTTTCATCGATGAAGGCCTGCGTTACCTGCGCAGAACGCAAGAAGGCCAGGCGTGGGTGGCTAATCTCTACGCCAATGTCTTCACCGAAGAGCACGAGGCGCCTGCCTATGGTCCCGAACGCCGCACCGAGGGTGACCCACGACTTGAGCCCAAAGACCCTGGCAAGCAAGCGCTTTCGAAAGCCCAGAAAAACACCCTGGAACGACGGCGCAACCGAAAGTAACCCAACTAGGCGTCCCCAACTAATTCGTGGCTTTGCGCCACAAGCGCAAAACACGAATGCCGACAGGCGTTTCGCACAGCGAAACACCGAGAGGCGTCCCCAACTAGGCGTCCCCAACTAAAATTGTCATGCAGCCGATAAATCCGTACAATCAAACAGCTCGCCAGAAGGCTCTGCATCCACACCACAAGATAGACATTACAACTATGCCTGAGCCCATTTTCTTCACTCGATACACTGGTTAATTTGCATGCAGAACAGTGTCTCTGCCCCGTCGGGTATCAGTGAGCCCGCTTCCAGTCTGGGCGAGGAAATTAAACCGACCTCAAAGCTCAAGATCTGCTTGCTCGGTTATCGCAGCAATCCTTACAGCGGCGGCCAAGGCATCTATATTCGCTACCTGAGCAAAGCGCTGGTCAAGCAGGGTCATCAAGTTGACGTCATCTCCGGCGAACCCTACCCGATCCTTGACCCTGGCGTTAACCTCATCAAACTACCCGGTCTCAACTTGTTCGAGGCCGACAACCATGTCACCGCCCTTCGACCCCGCCATCTGCTGTCCTATACGGACTTTTTCGAATGGTTCAGCATGTTCACCGGCGGGTTCCCCGAGCCTTATACCTTTGGTCGACGGCTGGTGAAATACTTTCGCCGGCATAAACCTGATTACGATATTGTTCATGACAACCAGTCCTTGTGCTTCGGTTTGCTCAAGTTGCAAAATACCGGCATCCCATTGGTCGCGACCATTCATCATCCCATCACCAGTGATCTCCACATTGCTCTGGGCAATACCGACGACTGGAAGTTAAGGCTGCTGATCCGGCGCTGGCACTCGTTTCTCGGTATGCAAAAAAAAGTCGTGAGGCGCCTTAAACATATTGTCACTGTTTCAGAGCAGTCCAAAGTTGATATAGCCAGCGCCTTTGATATTGACTCAGCGACCATCAAGGTCGTCCATAACGGCATCGATACAGAAATATTTCGTCCACAGCCAAAGACTCGCCGTATACCCTTTCGAATTATGGCTACCGCCAGCGCCGACCAGCCATTGAAGGGCTTGTCGTATCTCATCGAGGCAATCGCTTTACTGACACCAGACTATCCACAAATCCATCTGGTGGTGCTCGGCAAAATCAATGCCGACGGCGACAGCCAACAGCTCATCAACCGGCTGGGAATCCAAGCTCAAATTCGATTCGTTTCAGGTGTGTCAACGGCTGAACTCGTCACCCTGTATGCTGAGACCAGCCTGGTGGTAGTGCCATCTATTTATGAAGGTTTCGGCTTGCCTGCCGGCGAAGCGATGGCCTGTGGGGTTGCAGTGGTCTCAACGAAGGGCGGCGCCCTGCCCGAAGTCGTCGGTGACAGCGGCATCCTTGTGCCCGTCAGAGACGCCAAAGCTATTGCGAGCGCAGTTGCAGATCTGTTGGATCACCCTGAGAAAGCTCAGGCACTGGGACTTAAAGCGCGGACCAGAATCTTGGACAAATTTAGCTGGCAGGTTGCTGCTGCGAGTATGACCCAAACCTATCAACACATCATCGATAACACCTAAATGTCTATGCAAACCATTAATTTCGACGAACTGAAAATTCGTGACAACGACCGAATTCTGGATCTCGGTTGTGGCGAGGGTCGTCATGCGATCACCGCCTACATGCTGCATAATATCGAATCTGTCGGCGTTGATCTGAGCCACAAGGATCTGAGCATCACTCGCGATCGCTTCAAGGAGTTCGAAGAACCCGATAACGGCAATAAGAGCCTGTTCATTTCTGTCGCCGACGGTACCCGCCTGCCTTTCGCTGACAATAGTTTTGACAAAGTCATCTGCTCAGAAGTACTTGAACATATACCGAATTACCGGGCCGTGTTACGGGAAATATGTCGCGTATTGAAGGTCGGCGGTACCTTTGCCGCCAGCGTGCCGCGCTTCTTTCCCGAGTGGATCTGTTGGCGCATCAGCGACGCATATCACGCAGCAGAGGGTGGTCACATTCGCATTTTTAACGCGTCGCATCTGCGCGCTGACATTGAGGATTTAGGCTTCGTCTTCTTCCGTCGACATCACGCCCATGCATTACATGTCCCTTACTGGTGGCTCAAATGTTTATTCTGGCGCGAATCCGGTAAAGACGAAGCGACACTCGTGAAAACCTATCACCGATTTCTGGTCTGGGACCTGATGCATCAACCCTGGATCACCCGGTTCATGGACGCAATGCTCAACCCTGTCATGGGCAAGAGCGTTGTCATGTATTTCGTCAAAGGCCCACAGCTATGACCCGCCTGTATGTATCGATGGGTTTCTACCCCGTTGAATACTTTCAGGACACCGTAGATTATATCGCCAACACCCAAACCTCCGACGGTGCCATCCCCTGGTTTGAAGGTGGCCTCATGGATCCTTGGGATCATATCGAGTCTGCCATGGGATTAACTATTGGTGGCCGTTATGACGAGGCTAAACAGGCTTATTACTGGCTTCGCGATCATCAGTTGCCGAACGGCAGCTGGCTTGCCTCTTATCGAGCGGGCAAAGTTGAAGATGGTACTCGAGCGGAATCAAATTTCGTGGCCTATATTGCCACTGGTGTCTGGCACTACTACCTGGTCACTCGAGATCGAGATTTCCTCGAGGGTATTTGGCCAGTGGTCAAACGAGCGATAGATTTTGTGCTGTGTCTGCAGGGCCCGCAGGGAGAGATTTACTGGGCAGAAGATACCACTAAAGGGATACAGCAGGACTCACTGATCACCGGTTGCAGCAGTATTTATAAAAGTTTTGAATGTGCACTGAATATCGCTACCACACTGGATATGCAGGTCCCACATTGGGCGTTGGCACGGACCCGCCTCGGCAACGCCTTACGCCAACATCCCGAATGTTTTGATCGTACCTGGGATAGCAAAAGTCGGTTTGCCATGGACTGGTTTTACCCGGTCCTAACTAGCGTTGTGAGTGGCCCACGGGCTCAACAGCACCTCAAGTCGCGCTGGGACGACTTTGTTGTCGATGGCTTGGGAAGTCGCTGTGTCGATGATGAACCCTGGATCACCGTTGCCGAATCCTGTGAACTGGTAATGGCCTTACTGGCCGCCGGCGAATACCAACGGGCAGTCCAACTGTTCAGCTGGTTGCACGAATTCCGCGATACCGATGGCGCTTACTGGACCGGTTATGTTTTTCGTGACGATACACTCTGGCCACTGGAAAAACCCACGTGGACCGCAGCCGCCATCCTGCTGGCCGCTGATGCTCTGTCTAATGTCACCCCGGCTGCACACTTGTTTCGCCAGGAATCAACCGTCCTTGCGTCGCAAGACACCCAACGTGCGAACTACTCCAAGATCTTCGAATAAACCTGAGGCGATCGCCTGCCGCCAGATGCTATAAGGTGCCTGACCACCATCATTCGGGTTCGGGAAAATATCGTGAATAGCGAGAATTCCGCCAATCCGAATATGCCGTGCCCAACAATCATAATCAGCCTGCGCGGCTTCAAAACTATGCCCGCCGTCGATAAACACCATGCCCAAGGGCGTACCCCAGTCCCTTGCTGCGACCTGAGTCGCTGCGACGATGGGCACCACCACCTGCTCAAGACCCGCTTCACGCAGGGTTTGGCGAAACAATCGAAAGGTATCCACCAGACCCGACACCGAATCAAACAACTCCGGATCATGGTAGAACTCGCCGGGTTGATGTTCTTCAGAACCGCGATGATGATCCACCGCAAATAAGCTTCGACCCGCGAGCCGGCAAGCCTCTCCTAGGTAGACCGTGGATTTTCCACAATAGCTGCCTATTTCAAGGGTCGGCCCTAGTTCACCTGCGGCCAGACATCGATCGTACAGTTCCTGTCCTTCCCGAGGGTCAAGGAAGCCTTTAACGGCGTCAATATTCACAGTGAATTTTGGCATCTTATCAGCCATCAAAACGTGTAAAAAATTGCTAGGAATATCGGCAGGAACGCCATCAAAGCGTAGTAGGCTATGTTATTCAGGACCGGAAATTTTTCTGCCGAACCCGGCGGCAGGCGGCTTCCAATGACCAGCCAGATAACACCACCGAGCAGCATCGAGAGAATCACACTGAGCAATAATAATGGCATACCTTTTTCAGCCTCCTTGTTTATGGTTGTCTGCGGCCTGTTGCGGGCTACTAAAAAAATTTTCCAGTATGCACCCCGGCCCCAGAATCGAGCCGATCAGTCGATCTGGTTAGCGCTAAGGACTAGCCAACGAGCTAGGTAAAGGGATAGACCTTCAACCAGTCACCTTCAGCAATTTCCTGATCAATATCCTGTTCCGCCAGGGCATTCGCCCAACTCACTGATGACATCACACCAGAGCCCTGCTGGGGGAAACGCGTCACACTCAGCTCGCCGAGCGCACTTGTACTCAGCTGGACACGAAAATACTCTCGACGCTTGCCTGCCTGACTCGAAAACGCTGCACGGGCGTATACACAAAACAATGTCGGATCGGCAGCACCCTGACATTTCAATAAGTAGGGCCGCGCGACGATCGTAAAGGTCACGAAACTCGAGACCGGATTACCGGGCAAGCCAATAAAGGGAACCCCAGCGACATGTCCAAACGCCATGGGCTTACCGGGCTTGATCGCGATTCGCCACAAGTCAAGGCGACCCAGCTTTGCAACTGCTGCCTTGACGTGATCCTCTTCACCCACCGAAACACCGCCACTGCTGATAATACAGTCGGCATTGGCGGCACCTCGCAACAGGGCACGTTCCGTCGCCTCAGCAGTATCTGCCACCAGACCCAAGTCGAAGACCGTCATACCTAGGCGGCGAATCAACCCTGTCAGCGTGTAATGGTTTGAGTTGTAGATTTTCCCAGGACCTAGCGGCTCAGGCGGCTCAACCAACTCATCGCCAGTGGACATTAACCCCACCACCAAGGGCTCATAAACCGCGACTCGGGACACACCCACAGAGGCAATCAGCCCTAAGTCCTGCGGGAGTAGTCGTCGCCCTGAGGACATCACAGTTTGACCCTGAATAACGTCCTGACCTCGCGGCCGCACATTCTCGCCGACAACAGGCAAAACATTGAGTTGCACCAGACCATCGACGAGCACCGTATCTTCCTGGATGACCACGGCGTTCGCACCTTCAGGCAGCGGTGCACCCGTGAAGATCCGACTCAAGGTACCTGGCTGCAACGGTTGACCGATATAACCCGCAGCAATACGGTCGGCCACCGTATAGAGCCCGCCAGCACGCATATTCAGATCACTCGCGTCCAGCGCATAACCATCCATCGCACTGTTATCCGCAGATGGCACATCGACACTGGCGATAATGTCCTCTGCCAGCATCTGATTCAAGGCATCGGACAAATCGAGCCGCTCAACCCGGGTGGTCTGTTCCGCCATGGCCAGTAGCTTGGCAATGACCTCGTCCACAGGTGTCATTTGGGCCACTAGTGGGACCCCTTTTTGATCAGTTCGGCGAAGTTACAAGGGCGGTTATTAATATCCAACTGGGTTTTCAGAATCCCATCCCAAGCCGTACGGCAAGCGCCGGTCGATCCTGGCATACAGAAAATGAGCGTGTTGTTGGCGATCCCGGCAATGGCTCGAGATTGAACGGTGGATGTACCGATCTCAAGATACGACAAGTGTCGAAACAGTTCACCGAAACCGGGCACCTCAACATCCAGCAAGGGCATGATTGCCTCAGGTGTAGAATCTCTTGCGGTGAATCCCGTGCCGCCGGTCAGCAGTATGACCTCAATTTCAGGTTGCGCAATCCAGGCTGAAACCCGAGCTCGCAGTAAATACCGATCATCGATGATAATGGCACGATCTGCCAAATGATGAGATTCCGCTATCAACGCATCGCATAAAAATTGACCCGAGGTATCTGTATCAAGACCTCGAGTATCAGAAACTGTTAACACTGCGATATTCAGTTTATCGTTCATCAAGAACCTATTATTGTGCTGATTTAATCAAGGCTCTCCCAGTAGAATGATTGGAGAGCAGGACCTTCGGCTAGCCAAATTCCTGCAAGGTTCAGCAAAAATTCGGCTTTCCTTGACAGTTTACATCGTCGAATTCAGTAAATAATGCGTATAGATACTCGCGATATAGCCTAGGGCGATGGCCCAAGTCCACCTTAAGTGAGAGAAGAAAGTATAGGCGCCACGCGCCTGGCCCATCAACGCCACACCCGCAGCCGAACCGATAGACAACAAGCTACCACCCACGCCACAGGTTAAGGTGATCAGCAGCCATTGATAAAGGCCCATTTCCGGCTCCATGGTTAAAATTGCAAACATAACCGGGATGTTGTCGATAACCGCCGACATTACTCCCATAGCGATGTTCGCATTCGTCGCGCCCCAGCCGCCGTAGAAATAACTCGACATAATTTCGAGGTAACCAATAAACCCAAGTCCACCAACACAGAAGATGACACCGAAAAAGAAGAACAATGTGTCCCACTCTGCCTGCGCCACCTTATTAAAAATATTGAACTGACTGAAGTCTTCATGTTCCTCAGGCGAACTCATCTTGATGTAATAGGCAAACATAAACAGATAAGACATGCCGAACATCATGCCCAAAAATGGCGGCAAGTGCAGGAACTGCTCGAAGGATACGGCGGTTGCAATTGTACAGATGAACAAACCACAGATTACCAAGGCACCGCGCTTCATAGGGACATCAACATCAGTACCCGCTTGTGGATTTTCGTCCGGCACAGCGAAACTCATCAACGCTGCCGGCACCATAAAATTCACGACAGACGGCAGGAACAAGGCAAAAAACTCGAAGAACGTGGCATGCCCACTCTGCCAGACCATCAGAGTCGTGATGTCGCCGAACGGACTGAAAGCGCCGCCAGCATTTGCTGCAACTACAATGTTGATACAACCGAGCGCCACGAATTTCGGGCTATCGGAGCCAACCGCCAATACCACCGCCCCCATCAACAGCGCTGTGGTCAAGTTATCCGCGATCGGTGAGAGGAAGAAGGCAAACACACCCGTGATCCAAAATAGCTTTCGGTAGCCAAACTGGCGCCGAATCAGCCAGCAACGCAGTGCCTCAAAGACATTCCGCTCTGTCATTGCGTTAATGTAAGTCATCGCCACCAGCAGAAACAGAAACAACGCGGCATATTCATTCAGATTGTGTTCGAGAATCGTCTTGAGTTGCAATGAATCTGATTGATGGGTCGCCGACAGATAACCGACGATTATCCAGATCAAGCCTGCCGCCAATATTACCGGCTTCGACTTGGGCAGGTGGATGAATTCCTCGATCATCACAAAGGCATAGGCGAGCACGAAAATCGCGATAGCCAAAAAACCGAGGGGATTACCTGTCAGCCCCATGTTGTTTGGACCATCTGCAGTCCCAGCACTCGCTAAAACCCCACTGGCAAAAAATAAGCCCATCAAGCCAAAAATATATCGCATATTATTTCTCAGTAATGTCCTGCATGGACCTTAGGTTTCACTTAATTTTATTAGGCACCGGACCAGTTCGGCGGGCGTTTCTCAGAAAAAGCCTTAGGGCCTTCGACAAAATCTGCCGAGCCATACATGGTTTGAATCTGCTCGTATTGACCTTTAATGGCTGCCTCCAGGCTTGCGGCGGCCATGCCCTGCATCGCTGCCTGCTTACTGCCTCGCACCGACAGCGGCGCGCATTCAAGAATCAGACCAGCCCAAGCCTTCGCCGCGTTGAGAGCTTCGCCTTGAGGAACGACATCGTTAACAAAACCCAGCACCTTACCTTCCGCTGCTGGCACCCGGCGGCCGGTAAGCAACATCCCCATCGCCTGCTTCATACCAATCTCTCTCGGCAACCGGTGAATACCTCCGGCCAGCGCTGCCAGACCCACGCGGGGCTCTGGCAAAGCGAATATCGCATTCTCCGCAGCAATAATCAGATCACAGGCAAGCGCAATCTCGAAACCGCCGCCCATGGCGATGCCGTTCACCGCCGCAATGATTGGTTTCGAACAATCGAAACGGGAGGTCAAACCCGCAAACCCAGAAGCCGGCGAGAACATCTTACCGCCCGTCGCCTGATACTTCAGATCATTGCCCGCACTGAACGCACGATCACCAGCACCCGTGATAATGGCAACCCATTGTTCAGGGTCATTGGCAAAATCATCAAAAACTTCAGCTAACTCAGCGTTAGCCGGTGGATGGAGCGAATTCATCACCTCGGGTCGCTGAATGGTAACAATTGTCAGCCGACCTTCTTTCTCGACACTACAGAACTCTGGCATAAAAAACTCCTTTCACCCAGTTAACCGGGTCATGTAAGTTTCGGGACGCAACTGCCTCCCAGCATCAATTTCAATCGTATACTAACAGCATGCTAATAGTGAATAACAGAGGCCCTGCTGTGCCACTCTCAACTGACCTTAAGCGCTCGGCGAAACCGCGCCACTGTTTCTTCCAATACGGATCGAGGACAACCAAAATTAAGCCGCATGTAATCACCGTCACCAAACTGAGCGCCTGGCGACATCCCCAACCCGTGGGATTCGAAGAAGCCGGGCGGGTTATTCAAACCCAGAGCCGAAATGTCGAGCCAGGCGAGGTAGGTGGCCTCAACTTTATGCATCGTGACACCCGGCAACGCATTCAAAGCTGTATATAGATAGTCTCGATTGCCCTGCAGATACGCCATTAAAGACTCATGCCAGTCTGCAGAATCTCGATAAGCCGCCAGCATGGCTTCATAGGCCAGCAAATTAACGTTGGGCAAAATGCCCTCTCCAGCCGCTTTAAATCGTGCCCGTAGTTCAGGATTCTGAATAATGGCAAAGCTCCCGCCGAGCCCTGCAATGTTGAAAGTCTTACTGGGCGCCATCAGTGTCACAGTGCGCATGGCCGCAGCCGGACTGATCGTCGCCAGTGGAATGTGTTGACGCCCATCAAACACCAGGTCGCAATGCACTTCATCAGAACAGATCCATAAATTCTCCCGCTCACAGATAGCCGCGATCTCGGTTAACTCAGCCCGATCAAGTAGCCGACCGATCGGATTGAACGGGTGGCACAGCATCAGCAGTCCAGCATTACCCGCGGCCTGTTCTGCCAGAGCCTCCAGGGGATAATGAAAACCGTCTGCGCGCTTGTCTACGGGCAAGCTGATCAATTGCCGCTGTTGCAGAGACGGCGCATCAAGAAATGGGTAGTACACGGGTGTCGCGGTAATAGCCGCCTGGTGTTGTTCCAGCAAGCCTCGACAGGCCATATTCAGGCCAGACACCACCCCGGGCATGAAAAAAATGTCTTCCGCTTCAACCCGCCATTGATAAAGGCGTTGCAGGCGCTCAATAATGACATCAACCAGCGCCGGAGGCGGCAACGTATATCCAAACACGCCATGCTCGACCCGGCGTTGCAGCGCTTCTATCACTGCAACCGGCGACTGGAAATCCATGTCGGCAACCCACAGCGGCAGGATATCCTGCCCCGCATACTTTTCAAACTTAGTGCAGTGGCTGGCACTACGGTCGATCACTCGATCAAAATCAAATTTCATAGCCTGAACCTACATCTGGATTTGAGAGTATAACAACTGTAACTTACACTGATTGAGATCTTACCTGGAGCAAATAACATGGGTTTACTGAATAAAAAATCTGTCCTGCCCACCGCTGACGAAGCCTTGCCCGGACGTACCGACTCAATGCCGGTGCCAGCAGCGCATTTCGTCAACGGCGCACCATTGCAGCCACCCTTTGCTGCGCACTTGCAGCAGGCTGTGTTCGGTATGGGTTGCTTCTGGGGGGCTGAAAGACGCTTTTGGGAAGCAACCGGGGTTGTCTCCACGGCTGTAGGCTATAGCGGCGGGGTCACACCCAATCCCAGTTACGAGGAGGTCTGCTCTGGTCTGACAGGTCACAATGAGGTCGTTCTCGTGATCTTCGACCCAGCAATCATCAGCTATGATGCCCTGCTCGCCCTCTTCTGGGAAAGCCACAACCCGACCCAAGGCATGCGCCAAGGCAACGATATGGGCACCCAATATCGATCAGGCATCTACACCTTCGATGCCAGCCAACTGGCTGCCGCCAAAGCGAGCGAAAAGATCTTCCAGGAAAGTCTGATGGCATCGGGTTACGGTGAAATTACCACAGAGATTCAACCTGCGGGGGACTTCTATTACGCCGAGCACTACCATCAGCAGTATCTCGCCAAGGTGCCTAATGGTTACTGCGGCTTGGGCGGCACGGGCGTTTGCTATAGTGGCAAGCAGACCGCCTGACAGCCCGCTTGCTGGTTAACTGCCATTTGCTCGATTGCCCGGCCTGACAAACAGGCGGGGCAATCTCAAGCCTTAGGCGGTTAGGCGGTCATAGGCTTCCTGGTAACGTGCCAAGGTATTTTCAATAACCTCATCAGGCAGTGCCGGCGCTGGGTATTCTTTATCCCACTCGCCTCGGTCTACTAACTCCTGGGTATAATTACGCACATATTGCTTATCGAAACTATTTTGCTCGCGCCCTGCCTGCCATTCATCGGCTGGCCAGAAACGTGAACTGTCTGGGGTCAGCACCTCATCGATTAATACCGGCTCATTGCTATCACCTTCCAGCCCAAATTCAAACTTGGTGTCCGCGATAATAATTCCTCGCTCGGCGGCATAATCACGAGCAGTGGTATAGATCAACAACGACTCATCGCGCACCTTCTCCATCAAACCCGTGCCGACCAAATCGCAGGCTTCTTCAAAGCTGATGTTTTCGTCATGCCCAGCATCAGCCTTAGTCGAAGGCGTAAAGATAGGCTGATCAATTTTCGAGCTATTTTGCATCCCGGCAGGCAGTGCTATACCGCAAACCTTGCCCGACTTTTGATAGTCTTTCCAGCCACTGCCGGTCAGATAGCCCCGAACAATCGATTCGATGGGGATCACTTTCGATTTTCGGCAAATCATAATCCGACCTTGAAGCATGGCTTTGTCCGCCGCACTGATGCCCGGTATATCGTTGGCATCGGTGGAAACCAAGTGGTGATTGAATTTACCCTGAAAATAGTTGAACCAGAAAGTCGATATCTTCGTCAGCATAACGCCTTTGTCGGGTATGCCATTCGCCAACACAACATCAAATACGCTGATACGATCTGTGGCTATGATCAAAATGCCTTCACCACCATCAGGCAAGACTAAATCATACAAATCCCTGACTTTACCCTGACGCTTATTTGCCAATGGCAGATTTGTGGATACAACCGCGTTCGACATGCTTTTCACCTTAAAGTTAGTGTTGGATCAACCGACCCTATCAATTTTGATTTGCGAGAGTTTAACACTCGAGACAATCTCAGCGAAAAATAATTTAAAGTAAAGACGTTTAAGCGAGCGCCTGCTCAAAGTCGTTTAATAAATCTTCAGGTTCTTCGATACCGATGGAAAATCTCACTAACGAATCGGCAATACCCATCGAGGCACGCCGCTCAGGCCCCATCTCGTGAAATATGGAATGCGCCACTGGAATAGCCAGAGACCGGGTATCACCGAGATTGCTCGCACAGATCACAAGATCCAGCTTGTTAATAAAATCAAAACAGTCCACCCCGTCTACCAACTCAACGCTGAATATCGCGCCTGGATGACGAAATAGCGCCGCCGCACGATCCGATTGCGGATGGTCAGTCAGCCCAGGATAATAGACCTGCTTCACGCGTGGATGCTGAGACAGGTATTCTGTGAGAGTCATTGACGTGGTACAGGCGCGCTCCATTCTCAGCGCCAGCGTTTCAGAACCTACGGACAAGTGATGCGCCGCCTCAGGCCCAAGTGTCGCACCAAAATCGCGCAAACCCTTTTTCTTGATCTGCGTGATCCCCCAGTGACTGGCAGGACCGGCCTTGTAGGTGTCATAGATATTATCAAAATTTGACCAATCAAAATTGCCCGTATCCGTTACTGCACCGCCCAGCGCATTACCGTGGCCACCAATGTACTTGGTCAGAGAGTTCACCACCAAACTAGCTTTCACCGATCGTGGTTGAAACAGATACGGCGTGGTCATCGTATTATCCACACAAAAAATCAATTGGTGTTGCTCACATAAATCACCAATCCCAACGAGATCGGCTACTTGGGTTCTGGGGTTGGCAATGGTTTCGACAAATACCAGGCGAGTATTGGGCTGGATGGCTGCCGCGACCAAAGCCGCATCGGTAGCATCCACAAAACTGACTTCAATACCCTGCGCCGCAAATGTATTCAACAAGCTGTTCGTGTTGCCAAACAAAAATGCACTGGAGATGATATGGTCGCCACGGCGCAGCAGCGAAAACAGGGTAGTGCCGATAGCCGCCATCCCCGTCGCAAAGGCCGCTGTCGCAATCCCATGTTCCATGATAGTGATTTTGTCCTGAAGGGCTGTGACGGTGGGGTTCACCTGCCGTCCGTAGGTGTAACCTGCCTGCTTGCCCTGAAAAACTGCGGCTAAATCTCGAGCATCATCATAGGCATAGGTGACCGCCGTGTGGACTGGCTTGTGAATGGAACCGTGCTCAATCTTGCCACGCCGATCGGCATGGACAACCCGGGATGTGAACCCAGACTCACCCGTCGTGTCTGAATCAGTCATTGCCTTTTCCTCTCCATCAAACGATTACCGAACGGCCAGCAGCGCGTCAATATGCAGGCAAAAAAAAACCTGCCTCGATGGGCCGCCATTACCAGGCAGCTAAAGCAGGTTTACGCTTCCCGCTTTAGCTGCATTTATACCGCGCCCGCAAGCTGATTCTCAAATCGGCGCTGGCCTTCTGTCACTACTCCGAAGGCTCGCCGCAGTTTATTGTCCTACCATGAATAAATCAACAGGATCGGCGAACCCCATCGAGACGCGCCAAACCGCCCTCGCGCCTAATAACAGCTTGTCACCGATTTTTTTGCTAGAATTCCTTTCGCAGTTCGACCTATGTCTTCTCAGAACGAGCCCTGAATATTATGACCAAAGATTCCTTTAACACCGCCCTCATGGGCTATCTCGATCAGTCTCCAACCCCGTTTCATGCGGTGAGCAGCATGCTTAACATACTCCAAAGCCAAGGTTTCGACCTACTTAACGAGCGGGATGACTGGCCATTAACACCGGGCAAGTATGTCGTGACTCGCAATGAATCATCGCTGATTGCGTTCGTCCTCGGCTCCAAAGATCCCGTCAGCAGTGGCTTACGCATCGTTGGCGCGCATACCGACAGCCCCTGCCTGAAGGTTAAACCCAAGCCAGAGAACTACCTGAATGGTTATCTGAACATCGGCGTTGAAGTCTATGGTGGAGTGCTGCTCAATCCCTGGTTTGACCGTGATTTGTCACTGGCTGGGCGAGTGACCTATCAAGCCACTAATGACAAACTAGCCAACGTCAACATCAATTTCAAACGGCCGATCGGCACCATACCCAGCCTCGCTATTCATCTTGATCGGGAAGCCAACAGCGAACGTAAAATTAACTCGCAAACGGACATTCCACCATTGCTTATGCAGGCCGGTGAACAGCAAACACTCAATGACTTGCTGGTCAAACAGATCAAAACCGAACATAAAGGCACCAAGGTGCAAAGGGTACTCAGCCATGAACTGTGTTTCTTCGATACTCAAGGCGCGGCCCAAACTGGCTTCAATAAAGAGTTTATCGCTAGCGCTCGGCTCGACAACTTATTGAGCTGCTTTACCGCCATCCAGAGTTTGCTTGAAGCTGACCAAGCCCTCACCAGTCTTGTGGTATGCAGTGATCATGAGGAGGTCGGTAGTGTTTCTGCAGAGGGCGCTCAAGGCACGTTCCTAAAAGATGTTCTGACGCGAATAATTCCCGATACCATTGATCGCCAACGAGCAATCAACCGATCGCTGTTGATCTCGGCCGACAACGCCCACGGCGTGCATCCTAACTACGCGAACAAACATGATGGCAACCATGGTCCTATTCTGAACCAAGGGCCGGTCATCAAGGTCAATGCCAACCAGCGATATGCGACCAATAGTGTTACTGCAGCCTACTTCACCGCTCTGTGCGACCGGTTAAAGGTACCCCACCAGACCTTTGTCACGCGCACAGATATGGCCTGTGGTAGCACCATCGGCCCCGTGACAGCTAAAGAACTCGGCATCAAGACCCTGGATGTTGGCGTCCCCACCTTCGCCATGCACTCTATACGGGAACTGGCCGGTAGCGACGATGCCCACCATTTGTATCAGGTGCTGACGAGCTTCTTCAAGGATGCTGGCGACTTAGGTATCACCTCGGCCTGACGCGTCACCCCAGCGTAGAGGCCATTTCTCTCAAAAAACTGAGCTTGATGCTGAGCTCGGTATTTGGCGTATTGCTGATCGAGCATTTCTAGACCTGTATTTTTGGGACCTGTGTTGCCGACAGCAAAAAATATGAATCGCTGACCAAGACCTATGGCCCATCCCGCAGCACGCCTTCAATACCGCCTTGATTGTGTCTTTTTGGCACTTGGCCTCGTCTCGCTAATGAGCATGATGACCTGACGTCGATCCTACCATCGCCGCAGCTATCCAATCGTTGTCATGTGCCTGGTCTTCGGCACTTCCGGTATTGCTGCTGAGATCTACCTTGCTCTTAATCAACGGCAACTGCATCACGACACCCAAGAAAATATTCCATTGTTTCGCTGACTTGAACCGTCTGGTATAACTAACCGATCCTGCGGAGACTCCAGATGCCGAAACTACAGACACTAGATGCAACTGCTAGCCAAGCGCAGTTGTTACAGGTTCTCGATCGCGACGGTGCTTGCATCATCGCTGACCTGCTGCCTCAACCCCTGAGGGATCAAATCGTTGAAGAAGTTATGCCTTATGTGGCGCAAACTCGATTCGGCGGCGACGATTTTTCGGGACGCAAGACACGCCGCACCGGAGCGCTGGTTGCCCGTTCCCCCGCCTGCCGAGATCTGATCACACAGCCCATTATCCTCGATGCCGCTCGAGCCTTTTTGGCGCCCTTTACCGAAAAAATTATTCTACACCTGACCCAGACGATTTTTATTGGTCCCGGTGAAGGCGCGCAACCACTGCACCGGGACCGACTCGCTTGGGGAAATCATCTACCCCGCAGCATTGAACCTCAATTCAATACTATCTGGGCTTTAACTGACTTCACCGCAGAAAATGGTGCCACTCGAGTCGTCCCTGGCAGCCATCGCTGGCAAGACGGTCAAAAAGCCACGGCAGACGACCAATGCCAGGCGGAAATGCGCCAGGGATCAGTTCTGGTTTACTCTGGATCGGTCATCCATTCAGGGGGCGAGAACCGTAGCCAAGAGATCCGCATGGGCCTTAATTTAACCTATTGTCTGGGTTGGCTGCGTCAGGAAGAGAACCAGTTTCTTTCCTGCCCACCCTACATAGCCCGACATTTACCTCAAGCCTTGCAGGAATTACTAGGCTATACGATGGGTAATTATGCACTTGGTTACTATTCAGACCCTGACCCGGGTCTTGAAATAAATGCTGGGGTTCTGCCGCCAGAGCGAGCATTGGGGGCGACGCCCGCGGCCGGCAACACATTAACCAATTAACCCCTGACCCGTCCTGCAAGTGAGCTTCTCGAAGACCGGGCGCGCAGCCACTGAGGCCGCAGAACCAACAAACTTTATTTTCGCCGGTTTTTAAATTAGTCTGAATCTTGGAGTTTTGGCTTACCAATAGTAAAAAGGACCGGAGTAGCTATCCGTGGTAACGATACAAGGATAGCGAAAGACACATAGCGAAAGACACATAGCGATAAAAATCCAGGGATAAAAAAAGGTATTTTTTTATGATTCAGCCAACAGCAACTTTTTCTTTACACTTCTTTAAACTCTTACTACTTGTCTGCACGTTATCGGTCAGCACCACAACACAAGCGCTGGATCCCTGGTCAGACAAAGAGATACTCGGCGCTGTTTTAGCCATCGGACTGCAGGATGATCAAAAGCCGATGGTAGCGAAAGCCGTCGAGACTTGCGTGCAAGGCTTCGCAGCAGACGTCAAGAAACTGTTACGCGCGAATAATCAAACCAACCTTGAGCGCAAGATTCTCAAGAAACGTAAATATCGCCTCAAAAATCTGGATAGCACCTTGATACCATTGCTGACAGCAGAACAAATAGCGCCCTATGAGACATTCAAGTCTTTATTGACTCAAAAAATGGCACTGCCCGGCTAAAAGGGACCCAGGCGAAAAGGACCCGACTGCAAGGCATGAATCGCCGCTAGATATCACTGACTTGCCGTGATTCCTCAGGCTCTTCCCAGTTCAGGTGGTGTTCTTCCAGCATGACCAGATTATTAGCGTTAATCAATCTACCAGAAGCTTTGTAACCCAACAGATCTTCCGCTCGCTCGTTTGGGCGAGCCGCGATTAATGCCGTTTCATTCGATGAAAAATTAGACATGCCACGCGCCAGCTCAACGCCTTTTTCGTCGTAGACATGCAGCACATCAGCCCGTTGGAATACGCCATAGGTCGACACCACGTCCTGACAAGAAACACCCTCCTTGCTATTCGACAGAAGGTCCGCGGCAGACTGACGAATGACCAGGCCACCTGCCATCTGCAACCGGTCGGTCAACCAGATCGCCCAGGATGACGAAGGCGAGGTTTGAGCAATACACCGAGTGTGAGGACGTTCACCACGGATCAACGCCGTTATCGGCGATTCCATTTCACCTCGCGCGATCAATGTCGTGCAACCGGCATTCTGCGCCATATTGGCTGCCTGCAATTTAGTAAACATACCGCCACTGCCCATCGCACTGGTACCACTGGTCGCTTTCATATAATCGCTGACATCATTAATGGTCTCCACCAAAACAGCACCCGGCTCTGCGGGGTCGCGGTCATACACGCCATCAACACAGGTCAGGATAAAGAGATAGTCAGCCTGGATCATTTGCGCGACTTTCGCGGCGAGCCGATCATTGTCGCCGACCCGTAGCTCTTCAACAGTCACAGTGTCATTTTCGTTGACGATCGGCATCACGCCTCGCTCGATCAGACGATGAATAGTATTTTTGGTATTCAAAAATCGTTTACGATCTTCAAGATCATCCAGCGTCACCAGCACTTGCGCAATATCGAAGCCATATTCCAAAGCAACTTGCCGATAAGCATGCATCAAGATCGGTTGACCGCAGGCTGCGGCTGCCTGCTTGTCTTGAACAGACGCCTCTTCGAGCGAAGCATTGATTGAGTTCAAGCCTAAGGCCACTGAACCCGATGAGGTCAACACCACTTCATAGCCCTCTTTTTGCAGTCCGGCAATATCTCTGAGAAGACCATGCATAAAAGCATAGCGAGGAGTAAGATGATCGCTGCTAGCCAATAAACTCGAGCCAACTTTAATCACGATACGTTGTTTGTTTTCGGTCGACGTTGCCGATTTTCGGTCGTCACAATTGGACATGAAAAACCTCTGAGTGGATAAAGATAAATCGATCAAACAACACAACCTTCTTGTCTTGACCGACCAGCAGGAGATGCATGAGTGGCGGAATTACCAATCAGAAAATCTGCTTTAACCATGCCTTAATGAAAGCTCCAATAGCGGCTTTATTGGAAGCAGCCGAAAATTTCCAGAACCCACCCGATGGCAGAGCTCACATGCTTGACATAGACATTTGAAGCGCGAAATTATATACTGATTCGCTTGATATCGCAATTATCAAGCTAAAATCAGCTATTTTTTTACGATCTAACAATATTACAATGTTTTATTTATTAATATTCAGCTTAGTTTAGCTATTTAACATACGGCAATTAACATACGGCAAGAAGACTCTACGTCTCTCGCCGGCACAACAGCGTTAACAGAGGTACTATAATGTCTTTACTGATGATCGGTTGCGGAAAGATGGGGGGCGCTCTACTAGAGCAATGGACCACCAAAACGCAACACGCAATCACTATTATCACTCCGTCGATGCAGCCTGCGCCTGTAAACGTTACGCAGGTGCCCTCCATTGAAAGCATCAAAGGCAGTACATTTGATATCATTGTAATCGCAATAAAACCTCAGCTGATTGAAGCTGTACTACCTGCATACCGGGACTGTCTTGCTGAGGGTGGCTGCATCGTCTCTATTGCAGCGGGCTACTCCATTGCCTCCATCGAGAAGCTCATCGGCCCGCAACCCATCATTCGAATCATGCCCAATCTACCGGCGAAAATCGGCCGCGGCGTCAGCGCCTTATATATCAATTCACACTGCTCTCAGGCTCATGCCGCAACGGCCAAAGAACTGACCGATGCTGCTGGCTATACGCTGACGGTCGATAGCGAAGATACGATAGACAAAGTCACTGCGGTGGCTGGTAGCGGCCCTGGCTATGCTTTTGAAATCGCCCGTTGTTGGATGAACGCAGCCCAAAACCTCGGCTTCAGCGTACAGGAGTCCCGGGAACTGGTGCTCAACACACTCGTCGGCTCGATTGAAATGGCACTTCAGTCTGACCAAAGCATGAGCGAACTGCGGGACTCGGTGACGAGCAAGGCCGGCACAACAGAAGCCGGCCTAAAAGTACTCAACAACGATGGTCAGTTAACCGAACTGTTGAATTCAACCATCGTCGCCGCCTACAATCGGGCCGTTGAATTGCGCTGAGCGATGAGTCTATGACATCATCCGCCGGTCTACCCCGGGCGAACCTGCTCGGGAAATGCCTTGCCGAGAGTTACACGCTCCTAAGCCCTAATCACACCGAGTCCAGCAGGAACCTGTTTATGACCGCAGCCCCCATCCAACTTAATACTGAGGCGTATATTAACGGTCTCGGCAAGAATGCTCGCATGGCTGCCAAGGCACTGGCGAATGCCACAACGGCGCAAAAAAATCAGGCGCTGATGACTGCCGCACGACAACTCAGGACAGCGAAGATCACTTTGCTGGCTGAAAATGCTGAAGACGTTAAAGACGCTCAAACAAGCGGCAAACCGGCTGCGTTTATCGATCGTTTACTGTTAACCGATGAGCGCGTCGAGGCGATGGCGACAGCCCTCGAAACGATAGCAGACTTACCGGATCCCGTCGGCCGCTTGCTAGCGCAGTTTGACCGCCCCAACGGGCTCGTCATTCAACGTGTCGCTTGCCCCCTTGGTGTTATTGCCATGATTTACGAATCACGCCCCAATGTCGGCGCTGATGCCGGTGCCCTGTGCCTGAAGTCTGGCAATGCGGTGATTCTACGTGGCGGTTCTGAGAGCTTGCGATCTACTCGAATCATCGTCGACTGTATGACCAAGGGTTTAGAAGCGGCAGACTTACCTGAAGCCTGTGTCCAACTCGTTGATACCGTAGATCGGGCCGCCGTCGGCGCTTTGTTAAGCTGCACAGACTATATAGATCTCGCGATTCCCCGTGGTGGTCGCGGGCTGGTGGAACTGGTCAGGGATGAGGCGCGGGTGCCGACGCTGCTTCACCTGGACGGTAATTGCCATACCTACGTTCATCGCGACGCCGATCTCGACAAGGCTGTCGCGATTGTCGAAAACGCAAAAATGCGCCGCACGGGGGTCTGCGGCGCAACGGAAAGCCTGGTTGTTGATGCTGAAATCGCGCCCGAGTTCTTACCCCGACTGGTCGCCGCTCTGACGGGTTGCGAAATTCGCGGCGATGAAATAGCTCAGGGTTGCGACTCAAGCATCAAGGCAGCAACGGAACTGGATTGGGATACGGAATATCTGGACGCTATTTTGTCGGTGAAGACGGTTGAAAATCTGGCGGAAGCAATCACTTTCGTTGACTGCCACTCGTCCAAACATACGGACGCGATCATTACTGAAAATGCAGCGGCCGCGGAAGCGTTCCTCAACGAGATTGATTCCGCGGTAGTGATGCACAACGCGTCCACTCAATTTTCTGATGGCGGTGAATTCGGCATGGGTGCAGAGATCGGCATCGCAACGGGAAAAATGCATGCTCGAGGCCCAGTTGGGCTAGAGCAATTGACGAGCTTCAAATATCGAGTGGCAGGTACCGGTCAAATCAGGCCCTAAGCTACATGTCTGCGGTTTAATTTTCGACTACCTTCGAGACAACAAGAGCCTGAATTAATCATGCATGAAGCCGCCCTCCTATCACTTTCAGCTTACTTTATATTAATGATAGCTATCGGCTATTACGGATTTCGTAACGCGACCAGCGATGTCTCCGAATATATGCTCGGCGGACGCAAGCTCCACCCGGCTGTCGGTGCACTTTCCGCAGGGGCATCTGACATGAGCGGCTGGATGTTGATGGGCTTGCCTGGCGCCATTTATTTGTCTGGCATCAGTTCGGCGTGGATTGCCGTTGGCCTGATGGCGGGGGCATACCTTAACTATTTACTGGTGGCACCCAAACTGCGGGTTTACACGGAGATGGCCGATGACGCGATCACCATTCCGGACTTTTTCGAAAAACGATTTCTCGATACGACCAGATCATTGCGCGTGCTATCGTCCATTGTGATCATCGTGTTCTTCACACTTTACACGTCGTCTGGTGTGGTCGCCGGCGGCAAACTATTCGAAGCTTCCTTTGGCCTGGATTATGAAATCGGCTTGTTTATCACCGCCGGCGTCGTGGTCGCCTACACATTATTCGGCGGCTTCTTCGCGGTCAGCATCACTGATTTTGTCCAGGGCTGTATCATGTTCGTTGCCTTGGTACTGGTACCCAGCGTCGCGCTTATCGATCTGGGCGGCTATGACACAGTAACCCGCACCCTGACAACACTGAATCCCGAATTGCTTAGCTGGTTCAAGGGCATTACCGCGCTGGGTTTGATATCAAGCCTGTCCTGGGGCCTCGGCTACTTCGGCCAACCTCATATCATCGTTCGCTTCATGGCGATCAGGAGCCTCAAAGATATCAAAAAAGCCCGCCACATTGGCATGACCTGGATGCTGGTGACAGTGCTCGGCGCCGTGGCGACGGGGCTTGTTGGCCTTGCCTATGTCACCACCAAAGGAGGCACCCTGGACGACGCGGAGACCATATTTATCTACCTATCCCAGGTTCTGTTCCATCCGATCATTACCGGGTTTTTGCTGGCCGCCATACTGGCCGCCATCATGAGCACTATTTCGTCACAACTGCTGGTGTCATCCAGCTCCTTGACTGAAGACTTTTACAAAGCCTTTATTCATCGATCGGCAAGCCAACGTGAACTGGTCCTAGTTGGCCGTCTGTCTGTACTATCTGTGTCGTTAGTGGCCATCTGGCTAGCTTTTGATCGTTCAAGCTCAATTCTCTCTTTGGTCAGTAACGCCTGGGCAGGCTTTGGCGCAGCTTTCGGACCCATTATTTTGTTGAGCCTGTACTGGCGCAGAATGACTCGCGATGGTGCACTTGCCGGCATGATCACTGGCGCGGTGACTGTACTGGTCTGGATTTATGCACCACTACAGATCGACGGAATGGCCCTAACCAGCTATCTGTACGAAATTGTGCCTGGCTTTATCCTGGCATTCATCGCCACCATTGTTGTCAGCCTGCTGACAGCTAAGCCGCAGGACAGCATTACCGATCGATTTGACGGCGTGCATCTCGTCATCCAAAAGAACAACTACAGGTAAGCTTAGGCAGGCCAAATGTAGGCAGTTAGCAAGCAGAGCAAGCGGCCTTGCCAAAAAGCCCAAGCACCTGGGACAAAACGCCTATGACCGACCCGGCGATAGCCGGTTTCCACTCGACTCTCGCAAACCAAGAAGCCGCCATTGACGCCGCTTTCCTGGCCGACAAAATCATTCTGATCAAACAACTGACAGATGAAGCAGCGATCTCATCTGAACAGCGCCTCAACATCCAGGGACGCGCAGTCACATTAATTGACTTTATTCACGACTCAGGTCAACCGGGATTAATGGACCAACTCTTGACCGAATACGGGTTATCCACCAACGCCGGCATTGTCTTAATGTGCCTGGTTGACGCGCGGTTAAGAGCACCCGACGCCGCGACGATCGACGATCAAACGCCAACGTAGTGGCGATTCAAACGTTACTCAAGCGCGATCAGGCGCAGACGATTCGCATTCAATACGACCGTCACAGACGATGCGGCCATGGCCATCCCAGCAAAAACTGGATTGATCAATTGGTGCATCAGTGGATAAAGAACCCCGGCAGCAACAGGAATGAGCAGTATATTATAGGCAAATGCGCCAACCAGATTCTGGTAAATATTACGCAGCGTTAGTCTCGATAACTTGATCGCTCGACCGACACCCAGCACGCTGTTACTCAATAATGCGACATCCGCACTTTCAATGGCGACATCGGCTCCCTGACCCATGGCGAACCCCACATCTGCGGCGCTCAGCGCTAATGCGTCGTTAATACCATCGCCCACCATACCAACTCTCTCGCCGGCGGCCTGCAACTTGTGAATATGCGCTAATTTGGCATCAGGCGCGACACCTGCAAAAAAATCATCCAAGCTGAGTTGTGCTGCAACTTGACTGGCAGTCGCGACATTGTCACCGGTCAGCATAACCACCTTAAGACCCAGAGATTGCAGATGCTCGACCGCCGCCAGTGAATCCACTTTCAGACTATCAAAGAGGCTGAAATAGCCCAGCACCTGGTCTTGGCGACCAACATAGATAATCGTTTCAGCAAAATCCAAGGCCTTCAAATTCTTCGTCATGCCTTGCGTCTGCATATAATCATAGTTGCCTACAGCAACGGCAACATCATCGATCAGACCCTGCACACCGCCACCAGGCGCGATAGAAAACTGAGTCACAATCTGATGCTGAGCCTCCCGCTCCTCACAGTAGTTGACAACCGCTTGCGCCAAGGGATGCTCTGACAACCGCTCTAGACTGTAAGCAATTTCAAGTAGAGGCTGACCTTTAATGAAATTCACCACGCTAGTGACCTGCGGCTTGCCGTTTGTGAGCGTACCCGTTTTATCAACAACAATTGTCGTCAGCTTGCTTGCAGCCTGCAATGCTTCACTATTTCTGAATAGCAGCCCGGCACTGGCGGCTCTACCAACACCCACCATGATCGACATGGGAATTGCCAAACCTAAGGCGCAAGGACAGGCAATAATCAATACTGACATACCAGTGACGATGGCATAAGACAGGGCCGGCTCAGGGCCGAAAAAACCCCAAGCCAATGCGGTGATAATGGCCAGCAACAATACGACGGGCAC